>Ga0208693_1003094_pt1 | contig 10495 bp, 10 predicted proteins | sample AD_UKC071_MetaG_FD_184438 | JGI IMG/M metagenome (GOLD analysis project Ga0208693, IMG submission 184438) | Active sludge microbial communities of municipal wastewater-treating anaerobic digesters from USA - AD_UKC071_MetaG (SPAdes) (version 2) | ecosystem: Engineered > Bioreactor > Anaerobic >... | reverse complement strand
GCGAGCCCGCGCACTCCGCGCACCCTGGACACCATGACTGCTGCACCCACCAAACCCGGGCTGGCCCTGTTCGACCTGGACCACACCCTGATCCCCATCGACTCCGACTACGCCTGGGGCGAATTCACCAGCACCCTGGGTTGGACCGACCCGGTCGAGTTCGGCCGCCGCAACGACGAGTTCTTCGCCCACTACCGGGCTGGCACGCTGGACATCAACGAATATGTGCGCTTCGCCACCGACGCGGTGCGCGCCCAGGGCCCGGCCCAGGCGGCAGCGGCCCATGCCCGGTTCATGCGCGAAGTGGTGCAGCCGGTCATCACCGACGCGGCGCGGGCCTTGCTGCAGCAGCACCGCGACGCTGGTGATGAAGTCGTGATCATCACCGCCACCAACGAATTCGTCACCCGCCCCATCGCCGCCGCGTTCGGGGTGGACGAACTGATCGCCGTGCAGCTGGAGCAGGCGCCCGGCGCCGATGGCGCACCCTGGATCACCGGCAACATCCTGGGCGTGCCCTCGGCCCGCGAAGGCAAGGTGACCCGCATGAACCAGTGGCTGGCCGCCCGTGGCTGGGACTGGGGCGACGTGCACAGCACCTTCTATTCGGATTCCCTGAACGACCTGGCCCTGCTGGAGAAAGTGAACCTGCCGGTGGCCACCAACCCCGATGCGCGCTTGCGTGCCCTGGCCCAGGAGCGCGGCTGGCGCATACTGGACCTGTTCCCCCACGCCTGAATGGGCGCCCTTATTCCCATGGTCCCATGATCAAGAAATTCATCGACAAGCTGCTGGGCAAGACCCCGGGCGGCACCAAACAGGCCAAGAAACCGTCCTTCGGCAAGCGCGAAGAGGTCGGCCCCGATGTCCACCACATCAACCCCGAACTGGTGGACCGGCGTGCCAGCGACGTGGTGCGCACCCTGAAGGACGCGGGTTTCGAGGCCTACATCGTCGGCGGCGCCGTGCGCGACCTGCTGGTGGGCCTGCGCCCCAAGGACTTCGACGTGGCCACCAACGCCACGCCTGAGCAGGTCAAAGGCCTGTTCCGCCGGGCCTTCATCATCGGGCGGCGCTTCCGCATCGTGCACGTGGTGTACGGCCGGGGGCGCGAGCACGAGGTGATCGAGGTGTCCACCTTCCGCGCCTACCTCGACAACGCCGCCGCTGAAGCAGTGGCTGGCAACGAGAAGACCAGCCGCAGCGAGCTGGCCGGCATGCAGCACGCCGTGGACTCCACCGGCCGCGTGCTGCGCGACAACGTCTGGGGCCCGCAGGAAGAAGACGCCGTGCGCCGCGACTTCACCATCAACGCGATGTACTACGACCCGCAGACGCAGGTGGTGGTGGACTACCACAAGGGCATCCAGGACGCCAAGAAGCGCACCCTGCGCATGATTGGTGATCCGGCCACCCGCTACCGCGAAGACCCGGTGCGCATCATCCGCGCCGTGCGCTTCGCCGCCAAGCTGAGCCCGCTGGGCTTCACCCTGGACGCCAAGACCGCCGCACCCCTGGTGCAGTCGCAGGCCCTGCTGGCCGACGTGCCGCAAAGCCGCCTGTTCGACGAAATGCTCAAGCTGCTGCAGACCGGCCACGCGCTGGCCACCATCGAGCAGCTCAAGAAGCTGGGCATGGCCAAGGGCATCTACCCGCTGCTGGACGTGGTGGTGGAGCGCGCCGACACCCCCTTTGTGAACGCCGCGCTGGCCGACACCGACCGCCGCGTGGGCGAGGGCAAGCCGGTGGCGCCTAGCTTCCTGCTGGCCACCGTGCTGTGGGCGGACGTGCGCGACGGCTGGGCCCGCCGCCAGGAGCGCCAGCCGCCGTTCCCGGCGCTGCAGGACGCCATCGACGACGTGTTCAACCAGCGTATCGGGGATGTGTCGGGCCGGGGCAAGCTGGCCGCCGACATGCGCGAGATCTGGGTCATGCAGCCGCGCTTCGAAAAACGCACCGGCAGCGCCGCCTGGGGCCTGGTGGACCAGGCGCGCTTCCGTGCGGCCTTCGACTTCATGCGCCTGCGCGCCGACATCGGCGAGGTGGATGAAGCCCTGGCCGAGTGGTGGCAGGAATTCAGCACCGCCGACGACACCGTGCGTGAAGACCTGCTGGAGCAGGTGCGCGAGGAACAGAAAAACCGCCCACGCAAGGCACCCGCGCCCCGCAAGCCCGCCCGTGCCGAAGTGCCGCAGGGCGAAGCGCCTGCAGCCCCGGCGGCTGAGGATGCTGCGCGTACAGAAGGGGACGCGCCCGCGAAAAAGCGCCGCCGTCGCCGCAAGCCGAATGCAGCCCGTCAGGCGGCTGCTGGCGAAAACGGTGGTACGCCCAACCCTGACGCCTGATCCTGGTATGGGCGATTTCGCCGGGCGTGGCCGGGTGACAGATGTCTTCATCGCGCTCGGTGCCAACCTGGGCGATGCGGCGCAGACCTTGCGCGATGCCGTCGCAGCCGTGGGGCGCTTGCCCCATACCCGGGTGGTCAAGACCTCATCGCTGTACCGCACCGCGCCGGTGGACTCCAGCGGCCCGGACTACCTCAATGCCGTGCTGCAGATAGAGACGGCCTTGCCTGCCCCCGTGCTGCTGCAGGCCCTGCAAGAGATCGAGGCAGCGGCGGGCCGTGAGCGGCCCTACCGCAATGCGCCCCGCACACTGGACCTGGACATCCTGCTCTATGGCAGCGGCCAGATCGACAGCCCGCACCTGCAGGTGCCCCATCCACGTATGGCCCAGCGCGCCTTCGTGCTGGAGCCCTTGGCCGAGATCGCGCCCGAGCGGGTCAGCCCGGCGCAGCGCGAGGCCGTGGCCGGCCAGCGCATCGAGCGCCTGGAATGCAATTTGCTATATTAAATATAGCTTCATGCCCAGGTAAAATGGGCGCCTGGGGTGGTTTCTGTCGTGAAATCAGTCCACTTTCGCGCCAGACGCCTTCACCACACCCTCGTACTTCTTCAGCTCCTGCTGCATGAAGGCGCCGAACTGGTCCGCCGTGGTGGGCACGGGCTCGGCCAGCAGGTTGGCAAAGCGGGTCTTGGTGTCGGGTGACTTCAGGGCGTCGGTGAAGGCGTGGTTCAGCTTGTCCAGCACCGGCTTGGGCGTGCCGGCGGGCGCCACCAAGCCCCACCAGGTGTCGATGGCGAAACCCTTCAAGGTGTCGGCCACCGGGGGGGCGTCGGGCAGGGCGGGGCTGCGCTGGGCGGTGGTCACGGCCAGGGCCTTGAGTTTGCCGGCGCGGATGTTGGGCGCGGCGGTGGCCAGGTTGTCGAAGTTGAAGTCCACCTGGCCCGACAGCAGCGCCAGCTGGGCCGGGTTGCCGCCGTTGTAGGGGATGTGCACCGCAAAGATGCCGGCCTGGTTCTTGAACATCTCGCCCGCCAGGTGGCCGGCACTGCCGTTGCCGCCGCTGCCGTAGTTGAGCTTGCCGGGGTGCGCCTTGCCATAGGCGATCAGGTCGGCCACCGAGTGGATGCCCAGCCGCTGGGCGGCGTCGGCATTCATCACCAGCACGTTGGGCACCCGCACCATCTGGGTGATGGGGGCGAAATCCTTGGCCGCGTTGTAGGGCATCTTGCTGTACAGCCAGGGGTTGACCGCATGGGTGGCCGTGGCGGCGATGCCGATGGTCAGGCCGTCCGGTGCGGCCTTGGCCACCGCGTCGGCGCCGATGTTGCCACCCGCGCCGGGCTTGTTGTCGATGATGACGGTGCCCAGGCTGTCCTTGACCTGCTCGGCCAGCGCCCGTGCGGTGACGTCGATCGGGCCACCCGGGCCGTAGGGCACCACCAGCCGGATGGGGCGCCCCTGCTGTGCAAATGCCGGGGACATGGTGCAGGCCAGCACGGTGGCCGACAGGCTGGAGAGGAGGAGGCGGCGGGGGAGGAGGTGTCTGCGGTTCATCCTCCTATTGTGCAAAAACCTGCATGCCGGGGACGGCAGGTGTTTCCCGCACTATTTTTTGTGGATGCTGTCTACCGCTTTCCCATGTGGTACGTTGCAGGTGCGTGGGGTTCTTTTCCCATGTTTCTCCAAGACTTGATTCATAACAGGAGTTTTCCATGACCATTCGCACCATCGTGACCGCCGCCATCCTCGCCGCCAGTGGCGTGGCATTTGCCCAAGCTCCTGCCGCTGCCCCCGTGGCCCCCGCTGCGCCTATGGCCGCTGCTGCCGAAAAGGCCCCCGCCGCCAAGAAGTCCACCCACAAGAAGTCCACCAAGAAGCACGCCAAGGCTCCCAAGGCCCACAAGGCCGCCTGATACGGCTCTGCTGTCATCCCAAAAGCCACCTTTCGAGGTGGCTTTTTAATGCATGTCAGTTTTCCATTGCGCTGCGCACCACTCGCAGCCGATGCAACCGGCACGCCCTCAACAATCCAAAGGCCGCGGAGCAGGCCATACCAGTGCACCCGAGGAACTGGCTTTGCCAGGCCTCAGGGTGCGCCCCCTCCCGCCGCAGGCGAGAGAGGGGGGAGCCGCGAAGCGGCATGGGGGGCTTCAGTGTTTATCCGCTTCCGTGGTGAACGCGTCCGCATAGAACTGCTCGGGCGGCAGGCCAGCCTGAGTGGAATACTCCGCGCGGGCGGTGTCCACCACGATGGGCGCGCCGCAGGCATAGACCTGGTGGCCTGAGAGGTCGGGCAGGTCGTCCAGCACCGCCTGGTGGACGAAGCCGGTGCGGCCGGTCCAGTTGTCCTCGGGCAGGGCGTTGGAGACCACGGGCACGTAGCGCAGGTTGGGCATGTGGGCCACCTTGTCCAGCACCCAGTCGTGCATGTACAGGTCGGCCGGGCGCCGGCCGCCCCAGTACAGGGTGGCAGGGCGGGTGATGCCGTTCACGTACATCTGCTCCACCAGCGCCTTGATGGGCGCAAAGCCGGTGCCCGAGGCCAGCAGCACGATGGGGGCGGCCGAGTCGTCGCGCAGGTAGAAGCTGCCAAACGGGCCTTCCACGCGAAGAATCTCTTTTTCCTTCATCACGCCGAACACATGGTCGGTGAACTTGCCGCCCGGCATATGGCGGATGTGGAGTTCCAGCCCCGGGCTGGTGAGCTGGGTCGAGGGCTCGTTGGCCATTGAGTAAGCGCGCCGCGAACCATCGCGCAGCAAAAACTCCACATACTGGCCCGCGTGGTAGCGGAAGGTCTCGGTGGCGGGCAGCTGCAGGCGCACCTGCATCACGTCGTGCGACAGCTTGGTGAGCTGGGCCACCCGCACCGGCATCTTCTTGATGGGGAAGGCGCTTTCGTCGGTGACATTGCGCGACTCCAGCACCACGTCGCTTTGCGGCAGGGCGCAGCAGGTCAGCACGTAGCCGGCGGCGGCTTCCTCCTCGGACAAGGCCTTGGACTGGTGCGGGCCATGCACCACGGTGCCTTCGAGCTTCCTGCACTTGCACGAGCCACAGGCGCCGTCCTTGCAGCCATAGGGCAGGCCGACGCCCTGGCGGATGCCGGCGGCCAGGATGGTCTCGTCCGGCTCGGCGTCGAAGCTGCGGCCACTGGGCTGCACGGAAATCTGGAAGCGCATCGGTCGGTGTCCTCGGGGTATCCTCGGGGGAGTTGTGTCCTTGTGCCCTGCGGGGCAGCCCCCGATTTTGCCTTCAAACCTTTCCCCCCTCGGGGCGCTGCCCGCCCGCTTCCGCCGCGAACGCGTGCTGCTGGTGGGCTGCGGCGACGTGGGCCTGCGCGCCGCTGCCGCCCTGGGCGGCGGTGGCGCGGGCCGGCCCCGGCTGCTGGCGCTGACCTCGTCGCCCGATCGGCTGGCGCAGCTGCGCCGCCACGGCCTGCTGCCGCTGCAGGGCAACCTCGACATTCCCGCCAGCCTGTGGCGCCTGGCCGGCATCGCCACCCGCGTGTTGCACCTGGCGCCGCCGCCGGGCGAGGGCGAGCGCGCCCCGGGCAGCGACTGGCGGCGCGACCCGCGCACCCAGGCCCTGCTGCGCGTGCTGCGGCTGCGCGGCGCGCCGGCATCGCTGGTGTATGGCTCCACCAGCGGCGTCTACGGCGACTGCGCCGGCGCACTCATCGACGAGACCCGCGCCGTGGCCCCCCGCACCCCCCGCGCCCAGCGCCGGGTGGACGCCGAACGCTTGGTGCGGCACTTTGGCCGCAGCGGCGTGCGCAGCAGCATCCTGCGCATCCCCGGCATCTACGCCCCCGACCGCGCAGGCGGCACGCCGCACGCCCGGCTGCGCAAGGGCACGCCGGTGCTGGTGGCGGCGGACGACGTGTACACCAACCACATCCACGCCGACGACCTGGCCCGCGCCTGCGTGGCCGCCCTGTGGCGCGGCCGGCCCCAGCGGGTCTACAACGGCAACGACGACACCCGGCTGCGCATGGGCGACTATTTCGACCTGGCCGCCGACCTCTACGGCCTGCCCCGCCCACCCCGGGTGCGGCGCGACGCCGCGCAGGAACAGATGTCGCTGATGCTGCTGAGCTTCATGGGCGAGTCGCGGCGCATGGACAACACCCGGCTCAAGTCGGAGCTGCGGGTGCGGTTGGCGTATCCGACGGTGGAGACGGGATTGCTATCGAAATGAAAGCTGCTCGCCTAGGTTGGGCAAGAGGTGGGCGCCATTTTTGGCTTGAATGAGGCTGGTTTTTCGCCCCAGCTGCCTGGGCAATCCTGCTATCCAGCGGCACAACATCGTCGCTAAGCGGCCGTCCGCTTGCGGGTGGTCTGCTTTGAGCGACCTGTTATGCGGGCTGTTTCGTCGGCCAGCGCCAGCAAGCCGCGAAGTGCCTCGTTGACCGCTTCCGATGTAGGAAATGCCTTCGCCAGCTTGGGCTCAATCAGGGCCACAGATGTTCCCTTGGACGCTTCCTTGAAGAACTTCCCGCGCTCCAATTTAGCAAAGTCGGAACGCTTGTACTCTGCGCGCATTTCTGCTTCAGCCTTCTTCATAAATCTTCCTTTCCGCGCGCGTAACGCGCCGTGCACTAATGATGCGTATGGCACCTGAGCGGTGCGTGTGTGCGACCGTAAGCAACCGCCCCAAACTCGATGCGCCAAACGTGATGTACCGAGCCTCGCCCACGGAATGATCTGGATCAGCACCGGACACAGCAAGTTCATCCAGGAACACTGTCGCAGCCTCGTCAAACGTCACGCCATGTTTGCTGACATTGGCTGCAGCCTTCGGCGGGTCCCACTCAAACTCCATACCTCAGGCCTCTCGTAGTTTTTGCATAACGCCAAGGTGATCGGCGACTTGCGCCAGCAGGGAGCGAAGCGACCGTACGCCGCAAGGCGTCCGTGTCGACCGAAATGTTATGCCGCCCACTGGTCCACGCATTCAACGAGTGTGCCTCCGCAAGGGCTTCCGAACTCCTATCTGCCGGAGTAACGCCCCGTCTTCTTGATTGACTCATCGCAAAGTCGCCACGTTTCGATGTCGCCTCGCTGGAGAATTGGATCGCACGTTCGAATCGAAAGCGACTTCCTCTGAAGATATTCGATCTTCGATAGACCGTGCAGTCGTGCATTATTGCTATCCGTGATCTCTTCAGACACTGGGTCTTCACCTTTTAGGCCAAGGCCACTCAATTCATCACTCGTCAATATCCGAACGCTTTCTGGAGGAACGCGGACCATTTCATCCCAAAGGCGAACAGAGACATTCACTTCCGTAAGGAAACTTCTTGCTTCTGAGTCCCAGGAATCAAATTCCTTCTTCATCTCTGCCGGGGAAATGGGCGCTGTCGACATTCTGTACGGGCGATGGATGCCAACGCGCCCCGCATGCCCGCGAAAGGTCGCCCCCGCCAAAACCATGACGCACGAACTCATGCAAACATCGGCAAACGCGCCAATCGCATGGGCACTGGCGGAGCGCATGAGCCGTCCTAGTGCGATGGCCGTACGAAAGTCACCGCCTTGGGAGTTCAGGCGCACAACAATGCTCTTCTTGCTCGCCTGTGCGCTGGAGAGAGCAACGCCCAGAGTTTTCAGGTCGTCTTTGACAATGGTCCCACTCAGCATGTAGCACCCGCCGGCGTACGGACAGTGCCCAGGCATTGGACCAACATCGGCCTGTGAAAAGGTGACGGCTAGGGTCGCAATGAGCGCAATGGAGGCTTTCGCAGCTATTCTGATGATGCTCATCGGATTCTCGTTCGTTCAGTTAGCCAAGATACATAGTGAGGCAAAGTTCGAAGGCACCGGTAAGCGGCAAAGCGACTTCATGTGGATCCTCCCCAGAACTCCTGTTCGCTGAGACCAACCGCTGGGGGCGCATCGGTAAGGCCCCACTTTAAATCGACAATTGCCTTGAACTTCGACAGTAGATCAGGCTCGCCTTTTGATTTCAGCTTTCGCACGTAGCTGTCCAAGTGGCGCTCGACACCGGCGACGAAACTACGAGGATTGATAACAGCTGACTCCATGTCCCCGTCAGGTAGGAAGACGCCGTTCTTCCGGGGCCATGTCACCAAAATCGGTTCGGGCCTTGCCGTACTGAAGTGGATTCGTTTCCTGAACAGCGCGTCATGGGCGAATCCGCATCGAAGCAAGTCATACAGCGTCTCCGCAATCTTCTGCTGGAGTTCAACAGGTCCGGAAATTCCAGGAAATACCCGCATAAAGCCACGGCAGAAAAATGCCTTCGATTTCCGATCACTGTCTTCCCCCGTGATGTAGATCTCAATCCCCTCGAAATAGTTAATTGCTAGCGCAACGGCAGCAACATCTCCGTGCTGGACATCGAGCAGTTGTTTCGCAGGGGCGATGAGCCAATGACGCATCCGATCCTCGAAGACATCGATCACGTCCCGGAGGAAGGGCGGCTCAAGCTTCTCGTGCGTAAAGCTTGGGCTAACGAAGTACTTGGTCTGGTATCGCATAACGCAATGTAGACGGCAAAACACGGTTGATACACCCGGGCCGGGACGATGTATCTTTCAAGAAAAAATGTTGCAACCCGCACCCCTGTTGGTTTTCAAGGGGGTGGCATGTGCAAAAACACAGATATAAATTTTCCATGAAACCCGGCATGCCTCTGGTGTCTTGGGCTTGTTTGTGCGTTGCCAAGGATGCGCGAAACGCTGGCTTGCACTATAGCCTCAAGGCTGCAGTGGCGGCTGTGTTGCTGGGTGGGGCTTCCGGGGCATGAGGCGGAGTGCACGGGGCGGGCGTGCCGACGCCATACACCACGCCGCAGCCTGAGTGGTCGCTGAAGGCTGTGCAGCTTTTGCTATCAATTTGATTGCTGCTTGCCGAGGTTGGACGGCCGCACTCGCCCATTTTGATGCCAATTTTTTGCGGGCAGGGCACTGAAATGGCCCTTGGTTGCGGTGGCGTGACGCGCGCCCTGCCGCCGCGTCAGCCCACCACGCCCTGCGCCCGCAGCGCCGCTATAGCAGCTGCATCTAACCCCATTTCCGCCAGCACCTCGTCCGTGTGCTGCCCCAGCGCCGGCGGCGCATGCCGCAGCACGGGCGGGGTGGCCGACAGGCGCAGGGGGCTGGCCACGGTGGCGACATGGCTCACGCCGTCGCCGGCGTGGCGGGGCAGGTCCACGCGCAGGCCGCGGGCCTGCACCTGGGGGTCGTCGAAGGCCTGGGCGATGGTGTTGATGGGGCCGCAGGGCACGGCCTTGTCTTCCAGCAGCTGCACCCAGGCGCTGGTGCTGCGGGTGCGGGTGACCTGCTCCATGGCGAGGATGAGTGCGGCGCGGTGCTGCACCCGCAGGGTGTTGGTGGCGAAGCGCGGGTCGGCGGCCCATTGCGGCTGGCCGGCTGCGGCGCAGAAGCGCTGGAACTGGCCGTCGTTGCCGATGGCCAGCAGCATGGCGCCGTCGGCGGTGGGGAAGTCCTGGTAGGGCGCGAGGCTGGGGTGCTGGTTGCCCATGCGCCCGGGCGCGCGGCCGGTGGCCAGGAAGCCGGCGGCCTGGTTGGCCAGCACGGCCATGCCCACGTCGAGCAGGGCCATGTCGATGTGCTGGCCCTCGCCGGTCTGCTGGCGCACATGCAGCGCGGCCAGGATGGCGTTGCTGGCGTAGAGGCCGGTGAACAGGTCGATGACGGCCACGCCCACGCGCAGCGGGCCGCCGCCGGGCTCGGTGTCGGCACGTCCGGTGATGCTCATCAGGCCGGTCATGGCCTGCACCATCAGGTCGTAGCCGGCGCGTTCGGCGTAGGGGCCGCTCTGGCCGAAGCCGGTGACCGAGCAGTAGATCAGGCGCGGGTTCAGCGCGCGCAGGCTGGCGTGGTCCAGCCCGTATTGCTGCAGGCCGCCGACCTTGAAGTTTTCCACCACGATGTCGGCCTGCTGCGCCATCTGGCATATGAGCTGCTGGCCCTCGGGTGTGGCCATGTCGATGGTGACCGAGCGCTTGTTGCGGTTGCAGGCGGTGAAGTAGCTGGCCTGCGTGGTGTCCTTGCCGTCGGCGTCCTTCAGGAAGGGCGGGCCCCACTGGCGGGTGTCGTCGCCCAGGCCGGGGCGCTCCACCTTGACCACGTCGGCGCCCAGGTCCGCCAGCATCTGGGTGC
>Ga0208693_1003091_pt1 | contig 10502 bp, 9 predicted proteins | sample AD_UKC071_MetaG_FD_184438 | JGI IMG/M metagenome (GOLD analysis project Ga0208693, IMG submission 184438) | Active sludge microbial communities of municipal wastewater-treating anaerobic digesters from USA - AD_UKC071_MetaG (SPAdes) (version 2) | ecosystem: Engineered > Bioreactor > Anaerobic >... | reverse complement strand
GCATCGGTGTCGTAGGTCAGCGTGCCGTTGCCGTTGTTGCGGTAGCCGCGGCACGACACCTGGGCGCCGAAGACCTGCGCGCTGCCAGTGCCCAGGTCATCGGTCTGGGCGTCGTTGGAGAACAGCAGGCCGTAGAACACGTTGCCGCCGTTGAGGTCGACCGCATACGGCGTCACCAGCGTGATCGGGTCGTTGCGGCTGCCGTAGGTGTTGTTGCCGCTCAGGTGCAGGTCGGTGTCCATGTAGAACGAGCGCCAGCCGTCGTTGTAGGCGCTGGTCAGCGCGGTGTTGCAGCTGGCGGCGCTGGTGCAGCTCAGGCGCTTGGTCGAGGGCAGGTCGCGGTACTGCTCGATGGTCGAGCCGAAGTAGGCGTTGAACATCGCCGACTGGCTGCAGCTGCTGGTGTCGGCACTGGCCAGCGCGGCCAGCGAGGCGTCGTTGCCCACCATGGCGTTGTTCACCGGCTGGCCCTGCAGCGTGGTCGCGCTGACGCCGTTGCCCGCGCTGATGCCGGCACCGGCATTGACCAGGATGCCGTTGGTGGTGATGTCGCGGTTGACGATGTTGTACGAGCCGCCCAGGTCGCAGCTGGTGCTGCAGGTCAGCGGCGCAGACGGCATGGCCCGCAGCACGGCGCGCAGCTTCAGGATCACCGACAGCCGCGCATTGCCGTCGCCGACGGTGAAGTTGGTGCTGTCGCAGGCCGGTGCCTGGGCATTGCAGGCGTAGACGGTGAGCTTGACCGCCTCCGCGTCGCCGGCCACGGGCTCGAAGGCCACGGTGAAGCTGGGCAGCAGCGCCCTGCCCAGCTCGGCCACGGCGCGCCCGGCGGCCGGCGGCGTGGGGCAGTTGCAGGCCATGCCGTCGGGCCCCAGCTTGCAGCCGGGGAAGGCGGTGGTGGCCGGCACCACGCCGCTGGTCGGGTTGGTCGCCGCGTTGTAGCGGGTCAGCACGTAGCGCTTGCGTAACGACTGGTTGGTCGTCGTCAGGAAGGCGCAGTTGGCGCCGATGTCGAACGGCTGGTTCAGCATGCCGGTGGCCCACTCGACGCCGGCCTCGGCCACCTCGTGCGCCTGGCTGGCCTGCACCTGGTTGGCCACGGTGCGCTGCTCGAACAGCACGCTGCGGTTCAGGTACAGCACGGCGATCGTCGACACCAGCATCAGCATCAGCGTGATCGACATCGCCGCGCTGCCGCGGGCGCGGCGGCGCACCAGGGGTGTCATGCCGGGCACCGTCCTGCCAGCTGGTCATTGCGCAGCCGCACCGTGGTGCGCAGGTCACGCACCGCCGCCCGGTCGGCCACCGAGGTGGCGGTCAGCGTGATCGCGTAGCTGCGCACCGTGCTGGTGGGGCAGTTGGGCGTGCCCGGGTTGCAGGGCCGCGGGCACAGGTGGCCCAGGGGCAGCACGGTCTCGCTGGGCACGATGCGCAGGCCGTCGTCGGCCACGGTCATCACCTTGGTGTCGGTCACGTCCTTCCAGCCGTCGGCGTCGCTGCGCATCTGCAGCGCCCCCTCGCGGATGCGGAAGCCGAACTGCTCGTTGGCATCCAGCGCGTTGTTCTCCGCCGCATCGCGCGAGAAGCGGTACTGCACGTTGCCGTCGGCCGACACGCTGGCCACGGCATAGGGGTTCTGCGCGGTGGCGCTGGTCGCGCCGATGGCCTGGGTGCCGGTGATCGCCGCGCCCCAGTAGCCGGCGCGGCGCAGGTCGCGGGTGATCAGGTCGGCGGCCACGCGCAGGTCCTGGTTGAAGCGCACGTCGGCCAGCAGCCGGCGTGACTTGTCCATGTTGCCGGCCGACATCGACAGCGCCCCGGCCACCACGAACAGGCCGACCACGATGCCGACCATCAGCTCGACGATCGACAGCCCGCGCGACGGTGGCACGGCCGGCCTCAGCATCGCCCGTACCCCGCGAAGTCACCCGACGGGCTGCACACCTGCACCCGGCCCATGGCATTGGTGCTGGCGCGCAGCCGCGGCGAGATCAGCACGCTGGACGCGTCCCAGCGCGCCACGCCGGCGGTGCCGCGCAGCGGATCGAAGGCGACGTTGACGCCGCCCGTCAGCGCCGTGCCCAGCGGCAGGATCACCACCTTGAGCACCAGGTCGCCGCTGTTGATGGTGTAGAAGCCGCCGTCCTCCGAAGTTGCCAGGGTGACGCCGGCCTGCCGTCGGATGGCCGCGCTGCGGGCGTACTGCAGGTCCACGCTCAGCTCGTTGACCATGCCTTCGAGCCGCAGCCGCGCAATGGCCGACAGGAACGACGGCGCGGCCACGCCCAGCAGCACCACGGTGACCAGCACCGTCACCAGCATCTCGGTCAGCGTGAAGCCGCGGCGCGGCAGGGTGGGCGTGCTCATCCGCGCCCCCAGCACGCCGCCGGCGCATAGGTGGGATTGCCGTTGGCCACGGTGACCGTCAGCGTGGTGCAGCCGCTGTCGCTGGCCTGGCTGCGGCCGGACACGGCGGTGGCCGTCAGCGTGTAGCCCGCGCCGCTGACGGCCGACAGCGCCAGGCTGTAGTAGCCGCCCAGCGACTGGGTCGGCTGGTTCAGCGCGGCCAGGTTGTCGCTGTAGCGCGGGTTCAGGCCGCGCCAGCGCTCCTGGGCATGCATCACACCCGTGACGACGTCGGCCGCATCGCTGCGACGCCCGCGGCGCACGCTGTCGTTGTAGGACGGCAGCGCCAGTCCCAGCAGCAAGGCGGCAATGGCCACCACGATCATCAGTTCGACCAGGGTGAAACCGCGTTGGGGTGTCCTGATCCGGTCCATGGAAGCGCTATCGGCTGCGGCGCCGGCCGGTTGAGGGTGCGGCCTGCGCCGATGTGTATCGGTGTGTGACCGCGCACCGCAGCGCCGCCCCCGAGAATGGCGGCACCCGAACCTTCGAGGAGACACGATGTCCCACCCCGACGTCATCACCGCCTGGCACCGCCTGGTGCAGCAGCGCGACCTGGCGGCGCTCGACAGCCTGCTGGCCGACGACGTGGTCTTCCACTCGCCGGTGGTGCACACGCCGCAGCGCGGCAAGGCCATCACCACGCAGTACCTGCGCGGCGCGCTGCTGGTGCTGAACAACGCCAGCTTCCGCTACGAGCGCGAGATCGTCGGCACCCATGACGCGGTGCTGGAGTTCAGTACCACCATCGACGGCATCCTGATCAACGGCGTCGACCTGATCCGCTGGAACGACGCCGGCCGGATCACCGACTTCAAGGTGATGGTGCGCCCACTGAAGGCGATCAACCTGCTGCACCAGAAGATGGGCGAGATGCTGCAGCGCCTGCAGAGCGGCCACCAGCAGGCCCAGCAGCAGCAGTGACCGGCTTGGCGCCGGTCCGCCCGGCGCCATCGGCTAAGCTCGCCGGCCCTGCCGAGTGCAGCGACCCTGCGCAGCGGCCGAGCCGCGGCAGCCGCCGCCACGACCTGCCGCATGCCCGCTGTCCGTCCCGTCCGCCCCCGCTTCCTCCACTGCCTGGCCGCCGCCGCCCTGGGGCTGGTCACCACGCTGGCCCGGTCCCAGGCCGGCGACGGCGCTGCCCCACCCGACAACCGGGCCTGCGCCACGCTGTGGCAGGTCGGCCCGGCGGCCGATCTGGCCGGTGCCGCCGGTGGCGAGCCGGCGCTGCGGGTGGCACTGCGCTTCCAGGGTGGTGCCCGCAACCAGACCGCCCTGCACCTGCCCGGCGGCTGGGCCGCACTCACCGAGACCGGCACCCCGCGCGCGCGCCCGGTGGCCGGCGAGCCAGCCTGGCGCAGCGTCGCCCATGCCCCCGGCGAAACGGTGCAGCTGCAGTGGCGGCTGCAACCCGGCGCGGCCCTGCTGGCGCCGGGCTGGTTCGCCTTCGGCGGCCAGGCCGTGCTGCCGCTGCCCGAGGGCGCCGATGCGCCGGACGCCGGCCCGGCCTGCGTGCTGCTGCAGGGCCTGCCCGCGGACAGCCGCTGGGCCAGCAGCCATGGCCTGGCCGAGGGCAGCAGCGCCCTGTGGCGGCTGCCGGCCACCGGCGTGCCGCTGGCGCAGCGGGTGCAGCAGTCGCTGTATGCCGGCGGCGCGCTGCAGGCGCAGGCCGCGCCGGGCGTGCTGGCGGTGCTGCCCCGGCCGTCGCCCTGGGCGCTGGATGCCGGCACGCTGGCGGCCGCCGGTGCGCAGGCGCTGGCGGCGCAGCAGCGGCAGTGGCTGCCGGCGGGCGCGGCGGCGGCGGCCACGGCGCATGTCAGCCAGGACCCCGGCACCGCCCCGCCCTGGCTGCTGCTGGCCCTGCCGGCGCCGGCGGCCGACACCAGCCTGGCCGGCGCCTGGCACCAGGCGCTGACGCTGCAACTGCCGCCAGGCTGGTCGGGTGACAGCGCCGCGCTGCAGCGCCTGCTGGCGCCGGCCCTGGCCCGCGCCTGGCTGGCCGACCGCTTCGGCCCGCTGGCCCATGCCGGCCGCGGTGACGGCGCGTTGCGCACCTGGTTCAGCGAGGGTTTCGCCGACTTCCTGGCCCACCGCGCGCTGCTGCGCGACGGCCTGTGGACGCCCGACGAGTTCGCCGCCGCGATGAACGCTCGCGCCGCCGCCGACCTGGCCGAGCCGGCGCGCAGTCTGCCCAATGCCGAGCTGGCCGCCGCGGCCGCGCAATCGGCCACCGCCGCCGGGCTGCAGGCCCAGCGCGGCGAATGGCTGGCCTTCACCTGGCACCAGGCCCTGCGCCGTGCCGGCCAGCCGGGACTGGACGCCGCATTGCGGCTGCAGCTGGTCAACCCCGCCCAGGCCCGGCGCGAAGGCCCGCTGAGCATGCCGCTGGCCACCCACCGCATGCTGGCCACGCTGCGCAACGTGCTGCAGGACCAGCCGCTGCGTGACCTGCAGCAGCACATCGACCAGGGCCGGCCCTTCGACTTCGGCCCCGACAGCCTGGGCCCCTGCTTCACCGCCGGGCCGGCCGCGGCCGGCGCCGCACCGTCCTGGCGCCCGGTGCCCGGCGCGCTGCAGCAGGCCGACTGCCAGGGCTGGCTGGGCCTGGGCCCGCGCGTGGACATGCAGCTGGGCCGCGTGCCGCGGCTGGCGCCGGTCGCCGGCGTGGGCGGCGGCCAGGGCGACTGCGAGCTGGTGGCCGTGCGCGGCAAGCGCGCCAAGGCCGGCAAGGCGGCCAGGGCGGGTGCCCGCCAGGTGCTGCGCTGCCGCCCGGGCGATGCGGCGCCGGCCGGCAGCCACGCCACGGCCAAGGCCGGTAGCAAGGCCGGCACCAAGGCCGGCGGCAAGGGCAAGGCATCGGCCCAGGCCGGTGCCAGGTCCGGCGCCAGGGCCGCCGGCAAGACACCCGGCAAGACGGCCGGCAAGACCGCCAATCCCCACGCCGGCAAGGCGAAACACTGACCATTCCCCGGAGGCTGCCCATGCCCGCCGCCACGCCCCTGCCCGCCCAGGACAGCGCCCTGCTGCTGATCGACCTGCAGCACGCCCTGCTCGACCTGGCGCCGCGCCCGGACGACGCTGCCGCGGTGGTCGAGCGGGTGAACGCCCTGACCGCGCGCGCCCGCGCCGCCGGCGTGCCGGTGCTGTGGGTGCAGCATGAAAGCGTGACGCCCGGCCACCCGCTGCAGCATGGCGGCCCGGGCTGGGCGCTGGCCGACGGCCTGCAGACCCGTGATGACGATGTGTTCTTCCGCAAGACCACGCCCGACAGCTTCCTGCGCACCGGCCTGGGTGAGTGGCTGGCGGCGCATGGCGTCGCGCAGGTGGTGATCGCGGGCTATGCCAGCGAGTTCTGCATCGACACCAGCACCCGCCGCGCCGCGGCGCTGGGCCTGGCGGTGACGCTGGCGGCCGACGCCCACACCACGCACGACAAGCCGCATGCCGCCGCCGCGCTGATCCGCGCCCACCACACGGCCACGCTGACCAGCCTGACCAGCTTCGACCGGCCGATCCATGCCCTGCCGGCCGCGCAGATCGGCTTCAGCGCAGAAGCCGCACGAGCCACCGACACGCCGGCCCACGCCGTCGAACACGCCGGCCGGCTGGCCGCGCTGTACGGCACGCCCAGCGAAGCGGCGCTGATCAAGGAAGCCGACCACCTGACCGACAGCTACCTGGCCCTGCTGCAGGCCTCGCCCTTCCTGGTGCTGGCCACCACCGGGCCGAAGGGGCTGGACGCCTCGCCCCGCGGCGACCCGACCCCCGCCCTGGTGGTGCAGGACCGGCGCACCCTGCTGCTGCCCGACCGCCGTGGCAACCACCGGCTGGACAGCCTGCGCAACATCGTGGCCGACCCGCGGGTGGCCCTGCTGTGCCTGGTGCCCGGCACCAGCGAGACGCTGCGCATCCGCGGCCGGGCCCGCATCAGCACCGACCCCGCCCTGCTGCAACGGCTTGCGATGGACGGCAAGCCGCCGGCCAGCGTGGTGGTGGTGCAGATCGAGAAGGTCTACTTCCAGTGCGCCCGGGCGCTGCTGCGCTCGGGCCTGTGGCAGCCCCACACCTGGCCCGACCGCAGCGCCCTGCCCAGCGCCGGCCGCATGCTGACAGAGGCCAGCGCCGGCCGCTTCGACGGTGCCGCCTACGACGCCGCGCTGCCGGCACGCCAGTCCTCCAGCCTGTACTGACGCCGCGCATGACCGACGCCCCGGCCGCCACCGACCACCAGCAGTTCATCACCCGCCTGCAGCGCAGCCTGGACGACGGCAGCTTCGTGCGCCTGCTGCTGGGCCGCCCGCACGGCCAGGCGGCCACGCTGCACAAGCTGCTGGCCCGGCGCGTGGTGCTGCGCGGGCAGGACCACCTGGCCCTGGTGTGGCGCCATGCCACGCAGGACATCACCAAGAACCTGCCACTGGCCGACGCCGTGGCCCTGGTGGCCGAGCAGGTGGCGCCGGGCGCGGCCAGCGGCTTTCACCACGCCCACCTGCAGACGCGCCAGCACGACATCCAGCTGGCGCTGGGCAAGAAAGGCCGGTGGAGCCTGCGTGTCGGCAAGCTGGCGCCGGCACCGGCAGACGCCGAGTCCGCCGAAGCCGACGACGACGCCGGCAACTACCTGGGCGGCAGTGAAGGCATCAACCGCCAGCGCCGCCATCCGCTGACGCTGGACCTGCCCTTCCTGCAGGAGCTGGGCGTGACCGACGCCCGCGCCCAGCTGGTGCCGGCGATGGCGCGCAAGTGGCGGCAGATCAACAAGTTCGTCGAGGTGCTGGGCCATGCCATCGCCGAGTCACCGCTGGCGCAGCGCGACCCCGCGCAGCCGGTGCGCGTGCTCGACTTCGGCGCCGGCAAGGGCTACCTGACCTTCGCGGTGCACCACCACCTGAAGGCCAGCGGCCGGGTGCCCGATGTGACCGGCGTGGAACTGCGCACGACGCTGACCGAGCCCTGCAACGCCATCGTCGACCGGCTGGGCCTGCAGGGCCTGCGCTTCGACGCCGGCGACGTGCGCAGCCACGGCGCGCAGGCCACCGACATCATGATCGCCCTGCACGCCTGCGACACCGCCACCGACGTGGCCCTGCACCGCGGCGTCACCGCCGGCGCGGCGGTGATCCTGGCCTCGCCCTGCTGCCACCGTGAGCTGCGGCCCCAGCTGGCCACGCCGCCGGTGCTGGCGCCGCTGCTGCGCCACGGCATCCACCAGGCCACCACCGCCGAGATGCTGACCGACGCGCTGCGCGCCCAGCTGCTGGAGATCGCCGGCTACGACACCCGCGTCTTCGAGTTCATCTCGCCCGAGGCCACCAGCAAGAACCGCATGCTGCTGGCAGTGCGCCGCGCCACGCCGCTGCCGCGGGCGCGCCAGCAGCAGTTGCGCGAGGAACTGGCCGCGCTGAAGGCGCTGTTCGGCATCCGGCAACAGACGCTGGAGATCCTGCTGGCCGACGGGGCAAGCACCGCGCCCGTGGCAGCCGGCTGACACACCGGGTTTGCCACCCACGCGGGCCGCCGGCGGCGCGGCATCATCGGCCGGACGCCACTGACCGGGCCACCCGCCCGCGCTGCCATGACCGTCGCCACCACCGCCGCCCGATCGCCCCAGCACCAGGCGCTGATGCAGACCGCCGCCCGCGCCGGTCTGGCCCTGGCCGGCCGCAGCCGGGCCATCGAGGCCCAGCGCAGCCTGCCCGCCGACGTGGCCAACCTGCTGGCCGATGCCGGCCTGTACCGGCTGCTGACGCCGCAGGCCCTGGGCGGGCACGAGGCGCCGCCCGGCAGCTTCTACCTGGTGATCGAGCAGCTGGCGCGTGCCGACGCCGCCGCCGCCTGGTGCTGCTTCATCAGCTGCACCACCGCGGTGCTGGCCGCCTACCTGCCAGACGACGCGGCCAGCGCCGTGTTCAGCCGGCCCGACCTGAAGCTGGCCGGCGTCTTCGCGCCGCGCGGCAGGGCGGTGCCGGCGCAGCACAACGGCGTCGACGGCCTGCGCATCAGCGGTCGCTGGGCCTGGGGCTCGGGCGCGCACAACGCCCACTACATCAGCGCTGGCTGCTTGCTGATCGGCGCCGACGGCCAGCCCGAGCGCATGGCCGACGGCGCGCCGCGCATCCTCAGCGTGCTGCTGGAGCGCGGCCAGGTGCAACTGGCCGACAACTGGGACGCCTTCGGCCTGTGCGGCACCGGCAGCGGCGAGTTCGAGGTCCGAGACGCTTTCGTGCCCCTGGCCATGAGCGCCAGCCTGCTCGACGGCCCGCGCCTGCAGGCGCCGCTGTACCGCTTTCCGGTGTTCGGCCTGCTCGCGATCGCGGTGGCGGCGGTGGCCACCGGCATTGCTCGCGAGGCCCTGCAGCACTTCATCGACGAGGCCGCGGCCAAGGTGCCGCAGGCCAGCGCCCGGCCGCTGTCGGCCCGCGGCACCGTGCAGGACGCCGTGGCCCGCGCCGAAGCGCAGCTGCAGTCGGCCCGCTGCTACCTGCTGGCCGCGGTGGAAGCCGCCTGGCAGGCCGCCCAGCAGCCCGACATGGCGGCCAACGAGCTGCCGGTGGCCCTGCGCCGCGACCTGCGCCTGGCCGCCAGCCACGCGGTGCACACGTCGGCCGAGGTGGTGACGCGGCTCTACACCCTGGCCGGCGGCCACGCGGTGTTCGCCGCCTCGCCGCTGCAACGCGCCCTGCGCAACGTGCAGGTGGCCACCCAGCACATGATGGTGAGCGAGGCCAGCTTCGAGCTGGCGGGGCGGTTGCTGCTGGGGGTGCCGACGCCCACCGCGCAGCTGTAGCCGGCGGCCGGACCAACCGGAGCCTTGCCGCTGGCCGAGCGCTGCCGAACCCCCGCGACCGGCGATGCCGCTACCCTGCCCCGGCGTCCAGCATCCCGCGCAGCAGCGCCTCGCTGCCCTCGTCCGCCGGGTAGAACAGCTCGATGCTCAGTTCGTCCAGCGTGATGTCGCGCGGCGTGCCGAAGGTGGTCAGCGTGGTGAACATGGCCAGCTGGCCCTGCGGCAGGTTCAGCACGCAGGGCACGAGCAGCGGTGCATCGGCCGCGTTGACTGACGCATCGGCCGGCGAGGCCGCCGCCAGCGCCGCCACGTTCGGATAGGCCAGCACCTCCTGCTGCAGCGCCGCCAGGCCGGGGTCGGCGCTGGTGGCGACGGCGCGCTGCAAGGTGGCCAGCAGGTAGCTGGCCCAGTCGCCGAAGTTGCCGGTCAGCGCGGCCAGGCCCTGCGGATGCAGGCTGGCGCGGAAGACGTTGAGCACCGGCTGCGTCAACTCGGGCGGCAGCAACGCCGTCAGCGCCTGCGCTGGGCGGTTGGCCAGCACCACGTTCCATTGCCGGTCCAGCACCAGGCCGGGGTTGGGCGCGTGGGCACGCAGCAGGCGGTCGAGCGCGCTGCGCACCTGGTGCATGCCGGCGTCGTCCAGCGACCTGGCCGCGTAGCGTGGCGCATAGCCCGCCGCCAGCAGCAGGCGGTTGCGCTCGCGCAGCGGCACGTCCAGCGCGCCGGCCAGCGCCTCCACCATCGCCGGACTGGCGCGGGCGCGGCCGGTCTCGATGCAGCTCAGGTGCCGGGTCGACACACCCACGTCCAGCGCCAGGTCCATCTGGCTGCGCCGGCGGCGGCTGCGCCAGTCGCGCAGCAGGTCGCCGACGCCGGGCGGTCGATTGGTGGATGCGGATGCGGATGCAGGGCTGTCGTGCATGCGCCCGATCATGCCGTGGCAGCGGCGGCTTCACGTTGCGGCAGCGGGCCGAAGAAGCCGGTCACCTGCTGCAGCCGGCCGGCGGCGTCCACCTGGGCGATGTCCAGGCCCTCCAGCACCACGGCGCCGTCGGGGCTGACCAGTTGCCAGGCGTCGCGCGCCACGCCGTGGTGGTGGTCGATGCCGCTGGCGCGCACGAAACGGTGGCCCGGGAACTGGCCCAGCAACAGGCCCGCCTGGTCGACGATGCCGGCATGGCCGGCTGCCGCCAGCGGCGGGTCGATCAACCGGCCGCCATCGGCCCAGATGCGCTGCACCGTCGCGGCGCGGCGGGTGGCGTCGGGGTCGGCGTAGGCGGCCAGGTGGGCGTCGATCAGGGCGGTCAGG
>Ga0208693_1003082_pt1 | contig 10522 bp, 10 predicted proteins | sample AD_UKC071_MetaG_FD_184438 | JGI IMG/M metagenome (GOLD analysis project Ga0208693, IMG submission 184438) | Active sludge microbial communities of municipal wastewater-treating anaerobic digesters from USA - AD_UKC071_MetaG (SPAdes) (version 2) | ecosystem: Engineered > Bioreactor > Anaerobic >... | reverse complement strand
CGATAAAGATAATGGGCACGATGTTGTCGATGAGGTACGATGTGTTGAACCTGGCCAGTAAACCTTTAGCCTTTTTCATCACTTGCCGCCTCCTTTAACCTGGGTCAAGGCATAGAGGATAATGCCGTTTTGCAGCACCATGCGGAGTATTTCCGAGAGGTCGCTGCCCTCGAACAGCTGGTTGGCCAGCGGCGCCGAGGCGGTAAGCAGGCCCTGAAAAAGGAAGGTGCCGATGATTACATGGGAAACATTGGCCTTGGAGGCGGTGGCCCCGCCAATGAGAACGCCGGCAACCGCCGGGAATGCCATCATCAGCGGCCCGGAATAAAGCTGGAAATACCCGTAGCTCTGGGAATAGATGATAATCCCCAGGGCGCCCAGGACTGTGGAGATGATGTTGGCTATTATCCTGTTCCTGTCAATGTTGATTCCCGACGCAGCAGCAAATTCGGGGTTGTTGCCGCCGGCGGTTATGGCTATGCCGGTCTTGGTCCGGAAGAACAGCCAGATCAACAGGCAGAAGGCAAAGAAAATCAGGAGCATGCCGGTGGGTACAGTGATGCCCAGCACCTCAAAGGACAGGAATTTGTTGAAAATCTGGGCTGCCCCTACGCCCTCCAGCTTGATGGTCTCCCGCAGACCAGAGCCCATCATCCAGCCCATCTGCTTGCTCTTAAAGGGCGCTATTAGCCAGACCAGGGCCATAAAACCGACGATGGAAAAGCCGGTATAGGTGGCGATGGCCATCTCGGCTCCCTTTACGGCATTGAGGAGCCTGCCGTAGAGGTAGCCGGCAATGACGGCAAAAACGGTAGCCATGAGGGCGACCACAAGCACCAGCTTGATACCTGTTAAGCCCATTTCAATGCCAATGGTCCATGCCAATAAGCCGCAAATGATGCCAACGGGCAGGGCAAAGTTGGGGCCTGTCCCGGATCTGATGGCAGGCACCATGGCCAAAACCAGCACGCCGTTCATGCCAAAGCGCCGCAGAATATCGCTGATTAAAACGGGTATCGATTGCTTAAGAACAACTGCCGTAATCATGACCGCGGCAAAGAAAGCGGCGATAATCAGCGTTGGCAGACCGATTTTATCGATAATGGAAGCTGCCAGGCCTCTCTTGACTCCGTTGTTCTTTTTGGCTATTTTTACACTCATGCTATACCATCCCCTTGCTGGGAGCCGGCGCGGCTGCCGGACATCATCAAACCAAATTCTGTGTTGGATGCGTCGGGAGGCAGGATTCCCTCCACCTTGCCTTCGCAGACAATAACAATCCGATCGCAAATGCTGCGGAGTTCGGCCAACTCCGATGAAGTCATTACGATGGTTAAACCTTGTTCTTCATTGAGCTTTTTCAGCAAGTCCAAAACGAGTTTCTTGGCGCCCACGTCGATGCCCCGCGTGGGTTCGCTGACCAAAAGCAGTTTGGGGTTTTGGGTCAACGCCCGGGCCAGACAAACCTTTTGCTGGTTGCCTCCGGACAAGCTGCCCACCTTTTGCTTGGAAGAGGTGCAGCGAATATCCAAATCGTTGATCATGGCCTGGGTATGCCGGCGGATGCGCCGGGCATTCATAAATTTGGCGAAGCCCAGGTTGATGAGGAATTGGTTGTGAATCTGCATGCTGGTGAAAACCGTGTTGAGCTCGATGGAATCGTCCAGGAGCAGTCCGACACCCTTGCGGTCCTCGCTGACAAAGGCCAGCCCCGCAGCGAGGGCGCCTTTGGGATTGTTCAGCTCCAGGGGACGTCCTTCAAAAATGACCTCTCCCCGGGCCGGGAAAATGCCCATGATGCCGTTGGCTACGCCCAGCTTGCCCTGGCCGGCCAGGCCGCCAATGCCGACGATTTCTCCCTTCCTTACCTCCAGGTTGAAGCCCTTTACTTCCTCGCCGGGCATCTTGACTTCGAGATTCCTGATGCTGAGGATAATATCGTCGCTGATCTTGCGCTTGTCGGAGCCGGAACGCTCCATGATAACCTTGCGTCCCACCATCAGTTCGGCGATTTCATGCTTGTTGGTGTCCTCGGTGGGCTTGGTCACCACAAGCTCGCCGTCCCGCAGAATGGTAACCCGGTGGGAAACCTGCATGACCTCGTCCAAACGGTGACTGATAAATATGATGCCAATTCCCGTCGCCGCCAGCTTTTCGAGGACGGACAAGAGGTTTTGCGTCTCGGACTCGGTGAGGACGGCGGTGGGTTCATCAAAGACGAGGAGTTTGACGCCGGACTTGTCTATTTCCCGGGCGATTTCGATAAACTGCATGTGCCCCACCGGCAGCCCCTCCACCATGGTGTACTCTTCAATGTCCATACCCATGATGTCCAGGGCCTTGCGGGCGTCGGCGTTCATCCTCTTCATGTCCAGGGTTTCCAGTTGCTTGCCGAAAATCCTGCTGATGGGATTGGGATTGGTCAGTTCGCGGTTGATTTTGATGTTTTCAGTAATGGTATAGCCGGGTATGAGCATGAACTCCTGGTGCACCATGCCAATTCCACGGGCCATGGCCTCATGGGGAGAGGTGATCTGGACTTTTTCGCCCTCAATCTCGATGCTGCCCTCAAAACCGCCGGTGGTGTGAATTACCGGCATGCCAAAGAGGATATTCATCAATGTGGACTTGCCTGCTCCGTTTTCACCTATGAGCGCGTGGATTTCGCCCTTTTTGATGTCCAGGTTTATATTGTTTAGAACCCGGTTACCTGAAAACTCCTTTGCGATGTTTCTGAAACTGAGAAGGATGTCGCTCAAGGTTATACCTCCTAGCAGGGTATGAAAAAGAATGAGGATGCCTCAAGCCAATTGTATTGAGAAACATCCTCATTCATCAATTGCTTACAGGCAACCCAGATTATGCTCAGCTTATTCTTGCTCGGGAAGGTCCCCGTAGGTGAGGAAGTCCACCAGGAACAGCAGGTAGTTATCGTAGGTCACTTCGTTCTCAACATAGGGGTTGAGTTCAATAGACATCCCGGCATAGTCAGCCATGCACTGTTGCAGAACTTCCAGGTCGACCTTACCGTTGGTTTCGCCTTCAATCCACTTGATGGCGTATTCGGCACCGGCGATGGTGGACATCATGGCTGCAGGCACAGGCCAGGTGGAGAAGCGGCCGCCCAAACCTGCATCTTCAATAATCTTGGTGGTCTGCTCAATGACATCCTGCAAGCCGCCTACTATGTCCTCGGGCACATCCAGACCCAAAGCGGAGGGGAACCCGTGGTAGGGAGAGGGGCAGCAGGGCTGAGTGTAGATGGCGCCGGCTTTGAAAGCAGCGTCGATGAGCGGAACCTGCATAGAACAGTTGGTGGAGAAGAAAGAAGTGTCCTTGCCGTACTTTTCCACCATCTTAGGCACGTCTTCCAGGATAAACTGCTGGGCACCGGTTACGCCGGCCTCGCTGGTCGGGTCGGGAGCGGTGGCTTCGACGAATTCGATGCCGAGTCTTTCACATTCTTCCCTCATTATGTCGCGCCGTGCCGCCAGAATGGGGATGGACATATGGCGCGGGAAAGAATAGTGGACCAAAGTCTTGGCGCCTTGCCGCTTGGCTTGCCGGGGAATCGCTACGCCCATGGCCAACTCGTCCGGTTGCAGGATAATGTCTGCCCGCGCAGAGACGTCAGGGGCGTTCTCTTGCGGAGAAGCGTAGATAATGAGAACGTCATCCTTATCTCTGACTTCGAGGAATTTATCAACGGCAGGGTTGGTGCCGGGAACGGCCTGGTTGATGATAATGGCCTTGATGTCGGGATCCGCCGCCAGTTTGGTCAGCACGCTGATCATCTGCTCTTGCTCGTTCATGAAGTTGTCCGGCCAAAGCTCGTGGACGACCCTGTCCTTGCCGTACTTGTTCACGACGAACTCAGCAGAACGGTATTCTTCTTCGTTCTGGGAGACAGTGTTAGTGATAATGGCAATTTTCCAGTTTTCTCCTTCTCCCGGGCCTTGGCTGCACGCCGTCGCTAAAAAGACGATAGACAATGCCATCAGGAAACACAGGACCTTTTTCAATTAACCCTTCCTCCTCGTAAAGTATTTAAGGCTTTAACGCTTCCCCATGTTACCATTATAAAGGCTTGATATTTCGAGTCAAGAGATTTTTTCCATGTTAAGCTAAAAATTTCTCTTGGAATTTTTGGCAGAGCCTTTTAGGTCAGGCCAAGAAGGAGAAAAGGTTTTTCAGAACGAAAAAGTATTTCGCCAGACTAAGCAGTTTTGCTGTGCAATTGCCGGGGAAGCATAAATAGACTATATTAGAAACAGAGATGAATTTTTGGGGGGATGCCGGTGTCCCGGGCGCTAATAATTAATATTCAAAAGTTCTCAATTCATGACGGAGAAGGAATCAGAACAGTGGTCTTTTTCAAGGGTTGCCCCCTTTCCTGTCAGTGGTGCCATAACCCGGAAAGCCACAGCTTTGCCCCCCAGATCATGTACCAGCAGGAAAAGTGCAGCCTGTGCATGGCCTGTGTGTCAGCCTGTCCCGCCCGCAGGCTTTACTTTAATCCCGCGCTGGGCAAAATCGCAGAAAAGGATATTCCCTGCCCGGCCTGCGGCGCCTGCGCCGAAGCCTGCCTGCAGGAAGCCCGGCAGGCAGCCGGCAGGCTGATGACCGTCGAAGAAATCATGGCCGAAATCGACCAGGACGCCATGTTTTACGAGCAATCCGGGGGCGGAGTGACCCTGTCCGGTGGCGAAGTAATGGCCGGGGACATGGATTTTGTCGTGGAATTGCTCCGGCGCTGCCGGCAGCGGGGCTACTCCGTCTACATCGATACCAGCGGCTGCGCTCCGTACAAAAACTTTGAGCGGGTGCTGGAGTACGTCGACGTATTCCTCTACGACATCAAGCTGATGGACGACGCCAGGCACCGGCAGTACACCGGGCATTCCAACCGGCTCATCCTGGACAACCTGGTCAAATTGAGCAAAGCCGGCGCCAACATTTACATCCGCATGCCCCTTATCGCAGGGGTCAACTGCAGCGATGCGGATATTCAGGCGGTGTTGCGCTTCCTGCAGCCCCTGAACATCCGCAGGGTGTACCTGTTGCCCTACCACGACTTCGGACGCCACAAGGCGGAAAGGCTGGGCCGGGAATCGGCGCCCATGGCGCCGCCGGCGCCCCGGCGGCTGGAAGAAATAAAAGCCATGTTTGAACAGAGCGGCTATATTGCCAAGATAGGGGGATAGACCGATGAACGAAAGAGTCGCCATGCTGAGAAAACAGAGTCTGGAAACTGTGCCGTATATAGATATCACCCGCGCCCGGCTTTACACCGAGGCGTACAAGCTTTACGAAGGCACAGTCTCGGTTCCCGAATTGCGGGCCAAGGCCTTTTACCACTATATGCAGCATCGCCCCTTGTGCATTAACCCCGGCGAGCTGATTGTCGGCGAAAAAGGCGATGGACCCCAGGGCGCGCCCACCTTCCCCGAACTCTGTTGCCATACCCTGGAAGACCTGGAGATTTTGGACACCCGGGAAAAGATCTTCTTCCGGGTCAGTCCGGAAGTCAAGCGCATTCAGGCCGAGGAGATTATCCCCTACTGGGAAAAGCGCTCCATGCGCTCCCGCATCTTTGCGCACATGGATGAAGAGTGGCTGGCCTGTTACCGGGCCGGGATTTTCACCGAGTTCATGGAACAGCGTGGCCCCGGGCACACCGTGGGCGGAGACGTGTTTTATAAAAAGGGCTTCCTGGACCTCAAGGCGGAGATCCTGGCCCATCTGGAATCCCTGGATTACCTGCGGGACATGGAAGCCGGCGCCAAGGCCGAACAGTTGCGGGCCATGGCCATCGCCTGCGACGCCATCATGCTCTATGGCCGTCGCCACCGGGATTACGCCCTGGAGCTGGCCGAAAAGGAAACAGATCCCGTCCGGCGCCAGGAACTGCTGCAGATTGCCGAAAACTGCAGCGTCGTTCCCCAACACGCGCCCAGGACTTTCTGGCAGGCCCTGCAGATGTACTGGTTCGTCCACATCGGCGTAACCACTGAGCTCAATCCCTGGGACGCCTTTAGCCCCGGCCGCCTCGACCAGCACCTCTATCCTTTCTACAAGCAGGACGTGGCCGCAGGCCTGCTGGACGACGACAAGGCCCTGGAACTGCTGGAATGCCTGTGGGTTAAATTCCACAACCAGCCCGCTCCGCCCAAGGTGGGAGTCACCCTTAAGGAGAGCTCGACGTACACAGACTTCGCCAACATTAATACCGGCGGCATCGCCCCCGACGGCAGCGACGGGGTCAACCCCGTCAGCTACCTCATCCTGCAATGCATGGACGAGATGCGGCTGGTGCAACCCTCTTCCAACGTCCAGATCAGCCGCAAGACGCCCCAGAAGTTCCTGCTCCGGGCCCTGGAAATCGCCCGCAAGGGCTGGGGCCAGCCGGCCTTCTACAACACCGAAGCCATCATCCAACAGCTCCTCAATGCCGGCAAGACCATTGAGGATGCCCGCAAAGGCGGCGCCAGCGGTTGCGTCGAGACAGGATGCTTTGGCTACGAGGCTTACATCCTCACCGGCTACTTTAACCTGCCCAAGATCCTGGAAATCACCCTCAACAACGGCTATGACCCCGTCAGCAAACAACAACTGGGGCCCCGCACGGGCAGGGCCGAGGATTTCAGGTCCTATGAGGAGCTGTTTGCCGCCTACTCCACCCAGGTCAAGCACTTCCTGGACATCAAGCTCAGGGGCAACAACATCATCGAGCGGCTGTATGCCGAGTACATGCCCGTCCCCTTCCTCTCCACCGTCACCCAGGACTGCATCAGGAACGGCAAGGACTACAACGCCGGCGGCGCCCGGTATAACACCAATTACATTCAGGGGGTGGGCATCGGCACCATCACCGACTCCCTGGCCGCCATCAAGTACAACGTCTTTGTCAAGAAGAACTTCACCATGCAGGAACTGATGGAAGCCTTGAAAGACGATTTCGTCGGCCACGAACGTATTCTGGCCCTGGTCAGCAACCGCACCCCCAAGTACGGCAACGACGACGACTTCGCCGACGAAATCATGCAGCAAGTCTTCCGGCTCTTCCGGGACTACGTCACCGGCCGGCCCACCGTCCGGGGCGGCACCTACCGCATCCAGATGCTGCCCACCACCTGCCACATCTATTTCGGCGAGGTCATGGGCGCCAGCCCCAACGGGCGCCGAGCCCATATGCCCGTCTCCGAAGGGATTTCCCCCGAAAAGGGCGCCGACCGCCGGGGTCCCACAGCCGTGATAAAATCCTGCGCCAAGATGGACCACCTCTCCACCGGGGGCACACTTCTCAACCAGAAATTCACCCCGGCGGTGGTCAGCGGAGAGGAAGGGCTGTTGCAGCTGAGCAACCTCATCCGCACTTACTTCAACATGGACGGTCACCACATCCAGTTCAACATCGTCGACCGGGCCACCCTGCTGGCCGCTCAGCAAAACCCCGAAGAGTACCGCGACCTCATCGTCCGCGTGGCCGGGTACAGCGACTACTTCCACAACCTCAGCAAGACCTTGCAGGATGAAATCATCCAGCGCACCGAACAGACCTTTAACTGATACAAAAAAGAGCCGCAAAGCCGGCTCTTTTTTTTGCCCTCAATTTGCCCTTACTCCGGCCCCAGGGTATGATTGGGCGTCGGTTTGGACATGTCGTAGCCCAGTTCGTAGTACAGGTTGTTGTTAAAGGTAAAGGTCTTTATTACCTCCAGGCCGAGTTTTTTGGTATGCGCCCTGAAAGACCTGGGGTTGCGGGTGTTTATAAAGGTAATGAGGATGGGATACCTTTTGGCCATCTGCCGGCGGGAAAACTCAAAGAGGTTGGGCAGGACCTCGGTACCCCGGTAATCCCGGCGGATGCAAATGGGTCCATACTGATACGAGTTTTCCGTCGACAGCCGCTGGCCCAGGTAAACGACGTTGGGCAGGTCTTCAATCATGTGTTGAAAGAGGGGCCAGGCCGACCAGTAGTGCCATGACGCCGCCATGGCATAGGCGATAACCTCATCCCCGGCGCAGGCAATGGCCAGGCCGTCTTCCGCTTCGATTAATTCCCGGAACTGGGCTTCGGTAAACAAGGTGGTGACAAAGCCGTCGGGCTTGTCCTCCGGGCTGATGGTGGACACGTGGTACATGCTTTGCAACCTGGCCACGCCGGGGATATCCTCAATCCGCGCATTTCGGTACTGCATCTTCCGCCTCCTCGTACACTTTACTCGCCATATTGTTAATTCGCCGCAAAGAAAAAAAGGCCTGCCCGCCTGGTCAGACCTTTCTCCTAACGGTAACATAGTCATCGGTTGCAGGATGATAATTTTCCTTTTCTCCTTGCAGCCCCTTCTTCCTCTCGGCTTCAGTTATAACATATCTGTCATCGGCCATGGTAGCCTCCCGGTGAATATTGATGAGCTTCACTGCAGTTGATTTTGCGGCACTCACGCACAGAAAAATCGACCGGCGCTATGCCGGTCTCTCAATGCATTGCTTGACAACCTGCTCTTAACCCTTCTTAAACATCCCCAGCAACCGCAAGTAATGGTTGGCTTCCCGCAGGACATGGTCGCCCAGCAGCGGGATGATAATCGATCGGATCCGGCAGGCCAGAATACCCTGGGTGCCCTGGGCTTTGAAGTCGCGCAACTCCTCTGTTGCTCTGAAACTTCTCTGGGTTACTTTATCCGGCGGGAAAGTCTTGTCGATTGCCTCCTTGGCCTCTTCGGTTAACTGGTCAAATTCTTTTCCAAATTCATGGGCCGTTCTGATCAAATCCTCTTCGGTGGGTTCCAGCAACCCGCGAATAAACTTGGCGTGTTCGGCCATCTGCCTGTTCCAGAAAAACTCCAGCTGGGCGGCTGCTCTTTCCAGGTTTATCCCTTCTCTGTTTTGCAACCTTCTGAGCTGCCTGACATACAGCTCGGCTTCGCGAATGATATGGGTAATCAGCAAGGGATAATTAAAGGTGAACATTTTGCAGGCCAGGACGTTGGTCAAAATGTCTCCCTTGAACTGGATTAATTCCTCGGTGGCTCTTATAGCCCTGCGGTTAAGGGCAGACACCTTCTCTTCCAGCACCGGGTTGGGCCCTATTACGTCGCCGCCCCGCAGCTGTGCTTCTTCCTGCGTCAATTCAGTGGGAATCTGCACCCCGGTGAAAAATATGGTTGCCATTTCAGCGCTCAAAGTAAAGGGCGTTATTACCTCGCCCGAGCGGAGAACCCTGGGGCTGACAACGCCGTCGGCCAGGGGAATGGCGTCGCCCAAAATGCCGTCAAATTCCCTGCGAAAAGCGTCGGCCCGTTGGGCATAGTCGGCGTCCCGGGGCGTAAACGCAGCTTGCAGGAAAAACGAGTGCTCTTTCATGATCCGGGCAAAAAACAGGTGCAATCCCAGAGACTGCTGTATAAATTCAGCGCCTGAAAGCACGGTCAATTCCTCCTGTTATTGGTTGGTTATACCAGCTTATGTTAACACTCCCTGGGTTGCCACGGGACAACGGTACAAAATGGAAATCAAAAAGCCGTGACGCACAGACACGGCTGTCAGATTCTATTGCTTCCCGCTGCCGGGACCTTAATACTGCACTTTCATCAACACATCCTGCTTGCCGGCAACCTTTCCTGCCGATAAGGAAATATCTCTAACCTTGTCCATATTGGTTACGAGAACAGGGGTAATAATTGACCTGGCCTTTGCTTTGAGGAATTCCAAATCAACTGCCAGCAGTTTGTCGCCGGCATTGACAGTGTCGCCTTCGGCAACAAATGCTTTAAAGCCTTCGCCCTTGAGCCCCACAGTATCGATGCCGACGTGAATGAGGATGTCAATGCCTCCATTGCTGCGAATGCCCACTGCATGTTTTGTGGGAAACAGTTGCACTATCTTGCCGGCACAGGGCGCATAGACTTCTCCGTCGGCAGGATAAATTGCCAAACCATCCCCCACCATTTTCTGGGCAAAGACCGGATCGGGAACATCCTCCAGCCTGAGAATCTCCCCCGCCATCGGCGCGTATATGCCAAACCTCAGGATGCCTACCAGGCCTTAAGCGCCCATTACGCTTTTGAAATGCACTTTACCAACATTAATAGCGGCAACGAAAAAGGCCTAGTGGAGAACCTGGTAGGCTGGGTGAGACGCAACATCCTCGTGCCGGTGCCTAGAGTAGACAGTATCGAGGAACTCAATGAAACCCTTATCTCCGCCTGCCTGCAATACCGGAACCATCAAATTCAAGGCCGTAGCCAGACGGTGGGACAACAATTCGAAACAGAGAAACATAGTCTGACGCCCCTGCCCAAATTTATCTTTGATACCAGTAAAAGTACTACTGTACGGGTAAACGACACCAGCCTCATCCGTTTTGAAGGCAATCAATATTCCGTCCCTGTCCGCTTAGTCGGCAAAACGGTCAGCATCAAGGCTTACGGCAACCACCTGGTCTGTTACCATCAGGGAGAAGTGGTAGCCACCCATCCACGCTTTTACAGCCGTGGCGAGACCATATTTGAATTGG
>Ga0208693_1003081_pt1 | contig 10525 bp, 8 predicted proteins | sample AD_UKC071_MetaG_FD_184438 | JGI IMG/M metagenome (GOLD analysis project Ga0208693, IMG submission 184438) | Active sludge microbial communities of municipal wastewater-treating anaerobic digesters from USA - AD_UKC071_MetaG (SPAdes) (version 2) | ecosystem: Engineered > Bioreactor > Anaerobic >... | reverse complement strand
CAGTGGCACGCACGCATGGCGGCGGGGGAGGTGGTGGACGAGTTCGGTGTGCCCGTGTCGCCCGAGCGGCCCTACCGCCACAGCATGCGGGTGTTCTACTACAGGGCGCTGGAGCAGGAGCCCCGGGTGCCCTTCGAGGCCGAGATCCTGCACCAGGACGCGCATCTGCTGGTGGTGGACAAGCCCCACTTCCTGCCTGTGGTGCCCACGGGGCGCTACCTGCACGAGACCCTGCTGGTGCGGCTGAAGCGCCAGCTGGGCATCGAAGCCCTGTCGCCGCTGCACCGGCTGGACCGGGATACGGCGGGGGTGATGCTGTTCTCGGTGCAGCAGGCCACGCGTGGCGCCTACCAGGCGCTGTTCCGCGACCGGCGCATCACCAAACACTACGAGGCGGTGGCGCCGTGGCGGCAGGACATTGTTCTGCCGCTCACCCGCAGCAGCCGCATCGAGGAGAGCCCGCAGTTCTTCCGCACCCAGGAGGTGGCGGGCGCGCCCAACTCCCAGACCCATATCGAACTGTTGCGGGTGCTGGCGGACGGTGCGCATGCCCTGTACCGGCTGGAGCCGGTCAGCGGCAAGCGCCACCAGCTGCGGGTGCACATGGCGGCGCTGGGCCTGCCGCTTGTGCACGACCATTTCTACCCGGGGGTGAACGACCCGCCCGAGGGGGACTATTCCGAGCCGCTGCAGTTGCTGGCGCGGCGCATCGCTTTTGTGGACCCGTTGAGTGGGGAAGAGCGGGTGTTCGAGAGCCGGCGGGCGCTGGAATGGGTGGGGGCGTAGCCATGCCAGATCCTTCCATGCTGATGGTGCCGTGAGAGGGCTTCTCTTACACTCTGCAACAGACGGAGCACTGCACTGCATCAGAAAAATTCACACACGCAGAAGGATCACCATGGAAAAACTTGTCCCCACAATCACCCGCCTGGGTCTCTGTATCGGGGGTGCACTGGCCCTGCTGCCCTGGGGGGCGTTGGCCCAGAGCGCGCCCAGCGACTTCTGGAGCGGCACCCATGTACGTGTGGGACTAGCCCACCTCAACCCCGACGCCAGCACCTCGTTTGCCCATGTGCTTCCCGCCCCCCTGGCCGGGCTGGGCACGGATATCAGCAAGGAAAACCTGCTGTACTTCTCGCTGTCCAAGGACATCCATCCCCAACTGGAGATCGAACTGGCGGCCGGGCTTCCTCCCACCCACGACCTCTCGGTGTGTGTGACCCCTGAAACCCCGGTGCTGGGTCAGTTCGACGGCCGGGTGTTGGCGCGGGTGCGCCAGGTTGCGCCCAACCTGTATCTCAACTACAAATTCGGGGATGCCCAAAGCACATGGCGTCCCTTTGTCGGCCTGGGCCTGAACTACACCCGCCTGTCACCGCGCGCGGTGTCGGCCATCGGCAGCAATATCGGCAGCGTGGTGGACCTGCATGTCGGCAGCTCCTGGGGCCTGGCTGCACAGGCCGGCGTGTCGTACAGGATCAATGACAGATGGTCGGCGCAGGCCTCGGTGGCCACCTTCCGGGTGAAGTCGCGCCTGACCGTGCGTGCCGGCGGGCTGGAGCGCAGCATCACCATGCGCATGAATCCCGTCGCGGTGGCTGCGGCGCTGAACTACAGCTTCTGATCCGTGCGCGCCTGAACGGGTGTAGGCCATGCCATCGGCATGGCCTGCGTTGGCACGGAACCCACCAGCAGGTCGGCCAGGGTGAACTGGTCCAGGTGGGCCAGAAAACTCGCCAGCCCGCCCTGCAGCACGCCGGTCAGGCGGCAGTGGCTGGTCAGGCTGCAGTGGTTGCTGGTGGTGAAACACTCCACCAGGGCAAAGTCCGGCTCCATGCCACGCACCACAGCACCCAGGACTATGTTCTGCGGCGCATGGGCCAGCCGCATGCCGCCGCCCTTGCCTCGCACCGTGGTGATCCAGCCCTGCTGGCCCAGCAGGTGGGTGACCTTCATCAGGTGCGCTTCCGAGATGCCATAGACCTGCGTCACCTCGGCGATGGTGCACAGGCGGTCGGGCTGCTGCGCTACATACATCAGCAGGCGCAGGGCATAGTCGGTGAGGGTGGTGAGACGCATCAGCGCGTGGTTTTCGACGAACGTGACAGTGCCACCGATACGGGCGTGCCGCCACGCGCATCCGCACGCGGGCGAATCAGCCAAGGCACGAAGCGCCAGAGATAGAGGCCGAAAGCCAGCACCCAGGCGGCAGCGCTGGCATGCAGCAGGGGCAGCACGGCGGCGGTGGGCAAAAGGGCAGCCAGGCGCAGCACGGCGGCCAGCAGCACTAGCAGGTAGCTGGTGACCATACTGCGGTCCGCCTTCAGCGGCCGGCCGGTGTGGCCCAGGGCGGTGCGGGTGACCATACCGATGATGAGCATGGCAAAACCTCCCACGCCGATCAGGTGGGTGGGCCACGCGGCCCGGGCGACGCCACCACCGAGCTGCACCGCCGCCAGCAGCAGGCCGAAAGCCAGCCCGGCGTAACCCACATACAGTACCCACAGCAGCGGCACCTTGCGCACCGCCAGCGGCCGCCAGGCCACCAGCTGCCACAGGGCCAGCAGCCCGGCGATGGCGAGCGTGGTGGCTTGTGGGGTTGTCCAGTGCAGCAGCGAGAACAGCACCGCCAGCCCGCCCATGCCCAGCTGCCATTGGCCGCTGGCGCCATGGGTTGGCAATTCCAGCCCGGCCACGGCACGCGAGGCGAAGAAGGGGATCACCCGCCGCCCGATCAGCAGGGCCACCACGGCCATACACAGCAGGCCGGTGTGGAAGCGCTGCATCAGCAGGGCATAGTCACCCTGCCAGGCGGCCCAGAGATACAGCGCATTGGTCAAAGCCAGACCCGCCATCAACACCGGCACGCCGTAGTTGCGCCGGCTGCGGCGGCCATAGATGGTGCGGGCCACGGCCACGGTGGCAATAAGCTGGAACAGCAGCTCACACGCGGACGCCAGCCCGAAAGCCACGCTGCCGGGCACCAGAAACCCGATACGCGCCAGCAGCCACAACACACAGGCGGCGCCCAGTGCAGGGCCGTGCAGCGGGTTCACACCCGTCCAGTTGCTGGCTGCGGTCAGCAGAAAACCCACCGCCACGGTGACCACAAAACCCCAGAGCATTTCGTGCGCATGCCAGACCACCCCAGGCATTTGGCCGGTGATCGCGCCAGGCGCATACACCCACAGCGCCACACCCACGATGCCCCAGGCGCAGGCCACCAGGTAGAGCGGGCGAAAGCCCAGCTCGAGGAAGGCCTGCCAGGTGGGCGGCGCCAGCCGTGTGGGGTGCGGCTCCTCGATCTGCAGCAGTTCAGACATGGGGCGCGGGCCTTTCGGAGTCCAGCGGCGTCGGCACGGCGTCGCCGCCGTTGCGCATCTGGTAGCCCATCCACAGGCTCTGGGCGATGCGCTCTGCCATGGCGTTGGCCTGCGCTGCCATGGCTTGGTTGGGCTGGCGGGCGTTGCTGGCGTAGAAGGTGGTCAGCCAGCGCTGGAACAGTTCGGCGCTCAGGCCCGGCATGGCGGCGTGCAGGGGCATGGGCGCACCGGTGAAGCGACCGGTGCGCAGCAGGATGGACGACCAGAAGTCCACCAGCTTGGCAAGGTGGGCATCCCAGTCATGGATGCGGCTGTTGAAGAAGGGGCCGAGCACCTCGTCCTGGCGCACGTCGTCGTAGAAGTCGTGCACCAGCGCCCGGATTTCCTGCTCGGTACACAAGGCGGTGGGCTGTTGCGCTGCGGAATACATAGGCGACAGGTTTAAAGATTTATTATTAATATATCTTTAAAGGAGAAGCCATATCGCAGCCGGTGGCATTCGTTTGATCTAACGCAAACGGCGGCCTGGGCCGCCGTTGTGTGGGGGGAGTCCCTGATGGGGAATCAGGGCGCCAGCGAGGGCTTTTCGTCCTGCAGGATGGGCGAGGGCTTGCCCGCGGCTGCCGTCGTGGATGCCTGCACGGCCAGGGCTTTGGCTGGCACAGTCGCAGCCGGTGCTGCGATGTTCGCTTCGATTTTCTTCATCATGTAGGGGTAGAAGGGGTTGGCGCTGAGGCGGTACAGGCCGTCCATGCTGAGCAGCAGGGCCCCGCGTTCGCCACGGGCCACGATGGAGCCCAGGTTCACGCCGTACTCGTTGCTGGTGGGCTCCACACCGTACAGCGGGTCGTCCATCGGGAAGGGCATGGAGATGTGCGACAGCGAGAAGATGGTAGGCGGATAGGGTTGGTCCAGCGCCGTGGTCTGGGCTTCCAAGTCGCCGGCCGTGGTGCGGCGTTCAACGGCGGCGGTGTCGTCCGGGCGGGCGTTCGTCACCACAGAGACGGTGTAGCGCTTGGGTGGTGCGGGCAGCAGTTGTTCCAGCGCGGTGTCGGACGAGGTGCGCATCAACGGGCCGAACTTGACTGAGCGGTTGACGTCGAACAGCACGATCTCGCTGCCATTGGCGGGCAGCTTGTCGTAGAGCGAGGTGATGATGGCCTGGGTGCTGACGGTGTGGTCCAGCACCGACTGGAAGGTCTGCACCGGCGGCAGGTCTTTCAGTGCGCCGCGCTGCTCCAGCCGGGCGATGTGTTCCTGCAGCGCGCTGGACAGGCGGTAGGACTGGCGCGCGCCGTTGACGGGGAAGGAGTTGTACTTGAAGGGGTTGAACTCCGGGTCCACTCCCAGCCAGGCGGCCTGGGCGAAGGCCGGGAACACCGCCGGCAGGCCGGCCAGGCCGGCGAAGCGGGCAAAACGGGTGACGCCGATCATGGGCGACAGCAGCACCACGCGGTCGGGCTTGCGCAGCTGCGGGTTGTCTATAGCTTCCAGCGTGTACTTCATGGCCAGCGCGCCGCCGTTGGAATAGCCCACCATGTGCAGGGGCTGGTCTGACTGGATGTGGGCCTGTGCCTCGCGCACTGCCATACGGGTGGTGGCCATCCAGTCTTCCCACTCGGCGCGGGTCAGGCCGGCGGGCACGGTGCCATGGCCCGGCAGGCGAGGGGCCACGGCCACGAAGCCTTTGGCTGCGTAGCTGCGGGCCACATGGCGCACGCTGTAGGGCGAGTCGGTCAGGCCATGTACCAGCACCACCGCGCCCACGGGTTTGCCCTCGGGCTGCAGCACGAAGGAGCGGTTCCAGTCAGGCTTGAAATGGCTGGGGTGCATGGGGCTGCCGTCGAAATACCGGTTGGCGGTGACGCGCTGGTCGGCGGGGACGTGCTGGCCTACTTCGGCCTGCACCTCGGCCATGATCTCGTTTTCACGCTGGACATAGGCGCTCCAGGTGGCCTGGTCGATCTGTTTCACATCCAGTTCTTTGGGAACGAAGGTGTGCCAGGGCTGCAGCGGGCTGCTGCGCTGGGTGACGGCCACCCGCCCGGCGAAGAAGATCACCGCCAGGACGATGGCGAGCAGCAGGAGGGTCTTGAGGACTGTCAGGAGCGTGGTTTTCATGGCGGACCCAGGCAGAAATGAACTGCCGGTATTGTGCACGGCAGGTGCCAGCCGGGCGCATGGAGCAGTTTTTGGCCAAACACACCAGCGCATGGGGCAGAATGGTGCATTGCAGCATCTTTGCATTCTGCGCATCCGCTGGCTCCAACCTCCTTTTCTCAATCTGGAAACTTCCCTATGTCCATTGCAAGTAAACGTGCGAAACGTGTGTCCAGAGACGCCTCCGGGCGATTGCTGGTGGACTTTGCGCTGCAGGGAGGCGGCTCACACGGCGCCTTCACCTGGGGGGTGCTCGACCGGCTGCTGGAAGACCCGCGCATGCGCGTGGACGGTATTTCGGGCACCTCTGCCGGGGCCATGAATGCGGCGGTGCTGAGTTACGGCTACGCCAAGGGCGGCACGGATGGCGCCCGCGAGGCGCTGGAGCATTTCTGGTCCACCGTGGCCAAGGCGGCCACCCTCAGCCCCTTCCGGCGTGGGCCGCTGGACATCCTGGCGGGGCGCTGGTCCTTCGACCACTCCCCCGCGTACATGGCATTCGACCTGGCGTCGCGGGTGTTTTCTCCCTATGACCTGAACCCGACGGCCTTCAACCCCCTGCGCAACGTGCTGGCCGACTGCATCGACTTCGAGCGCCTGGTTTCGTCGCCGGTCAAGGTGTTCGTGACGGCCACCAATGTGCACACCGGCCGGGGCCGGGTGTTCCGCAACGCCGAACTGACGCCCGATGTGCTGCTGGCCTCGGCCTGCCTGCCCACGCTGTTCCAGGCAATCGAGATCGACGGCGCACCCTACTGGGACGGCGGTTACCTGGGCAATCCCACCATGACCCCGCTGGTGCGCGAATGCCAGTCGAGCGACACCATCCTGATCCAGATCAACCCGGTGGAACGCTCACGCACGCCGCGCACTTCGCAGGAGATTTTCGACCGGCTCAACGAAATCTCGTTCAATGCCCCGCTGCTGAAGGAGCTGCGCATGATCGCGCTGCTGCGCCAGGTGGCCGACCCGGGCCAGACAGAAGGTGCGCTGTGGGCGGGCATGCGCATCCACCGGATTGCGTCCGACGCGGTGCGCGACCTGGGCGCTTCCTCCAAGCTGAATGCCGAGTGGGACTTCCTGTGCATGTTGCGCGACGAAGGCCGGCGCAGCGCCGACGAATTCATGGCACAGCACGGCAGTGCCCTGGGCAACCACTCGTCCTTCGACCTGGACGCGCTGCTGGAAGGAACCTGATCCATGGGACTGCTCGGAATCTTTCTGGCGCTGACGCTGCTGATCGGCATGTCCTACCGCGGCTGGAGTGTGTTGCTGCTGGCGCCAGCGGCAGCGCTGCTGGCAGCTGGCGTGGCCGGCGAGCCGGTGCTGGCCCACTGGACGCAGACCTTCATGCTGGGGGCGGCGGGGTTCTTCGCCCAGTTCTTCCCCATCTTCCTGCTGGGTGCCCTGTTCGGCAAGCTGATGGACGACAGCGGCTCGGTGCGTGCCATCTCCCGCACCATGGCCGAAACACTGGGGCCGCGCCGGGCCATCCTGGCGGTAGTGCTGGCCGGGGCTTTCGTGACCTACGGCGGCGTGAGCCTGTTCGTGGCCTTCTTCGTGCTGGCGCCGATGGCGCATTCGCTGTTCAAGGAAGCCAACATCCCGAACAAGCTGATGCCGGCTGCCATCGTGCTGGGCACCTCCACCTTCACCATGTCGGCGCTGCCGGGCACGCCGGCCATCCAGAACGCCATTCCGATGCCGTTCTTCGGCACCACGCCATTTGCCGCGCCCGGGCTGGGCATCATCGCGTCGGCGGTGATGCTGGGCTTTGGCCTGTGGTGGCTGGCGCGCCAGGAGCGCCAGGCACGGGTGACCGGTGTGGGCTATGTGGATGAGCAGCAGCCCGCGCTGGAAACCGTGGCCGAGGACCAACTGGTGCGCGAACGGGCGGTGACATCCCGCGAGTTCGACCCAGTGGAGATGGGCCATGGGCGCCGCAGCGAGGACCTTCCATCGTTCTGGGTTGCCGCACTGCCTCTGGTGATGGTGGTGGTCGTGAACCTGCTGATGAGCTTCTGGATCCTGCCTGCCATGGACCTGGATTTCCTGCGCGAGCCGCAATGGGGCCCGACCTCGCTGGCGGCTGTGGGGGGCGTCTGGTCAGTGGTAGTGGGGCTGGCAGTGGCCATCGTGCTGCTGATCGTGCTGAACTGGAAGCGCTTGCCCAACCTGCGCGACAGCATGGATGCAGGCGCCAACGCATCTGCGCTGCCCGCGCTGAGCGTGGCCAGCCTGGTGGGTTTTGGCGGTGTGGTGGCAGCCTTGCCGGCTTTTGCCGTCGTCAAGGAGTGGGTGCTGGGCATCGACGGCGGGCCACTGGTGTCGCTGGCCATTTCCACCAACGTGCTGGCCGCGCTGACGGGTTCGGCCTCGGGTGGCCTGACCATCGCTCTGGAGGCGCTGGGCAGCACCTACATGCAGCTGGCCTATGACATGGGCATTGACCCCGCACTGATGCACCGGGTGGCCGTGATCGGTGCCGGCACCCTGGACAGCCTGCCGCACAACGGCGCGGTGGTCACCCTGCTGGCGGTGTGTGGCTCCACCCACAAGAAGAGTTACTTCGACATCGTGGTGGTGGGCATCCTGGGGCCTATCCTTGCGCTGATCGCGGTGATTGCGCTGGGCACGGCGTTCGGTTCGTTCTGACCTGCTCGACCGTTAAAATCCTTATCAAAAATGCTGCCTGCCCAGTTTATGACTGGGCAGACAGCTATTTTTTTAATAGCGATCGTGGACAGGCGGCTTGTGTGCGGGTCCGACCGGATTCCTGGTTTTCGGCCAAGGCCACCACACCGTCAGCCAGCCGGGTGCGCCGAGGGATAGGCTTCAAGCGGCCATGAAGCCCAGGTCAATGGGGTAGTCGTTGCCGCCGAAGTTGCCGATGTTGGGCAGTATCTCGCCCATCTCTCCGGCCGACACACCGAACCATTTGGCGAGTGTGGCTCCAAACTGGTCCACCGAGGTGGACGGCAGCAAGCGCCCCTGGCCGATATGCCACTGGTCCTGCGGTGCTCCGGTGTCGCCTGTGCTGATCGGCGGTGGTGTGCCGTAGAACGTCTGGCCGCGCACTGCGCCGCCAACGACGATGTGGTGGCTGCCCCAGCCGTGGTCAGTGCCGTCGCCGTTGCTGGTCAGCGTGCGGCCGAAATCCGAGGCAGTGAAGGTGGTCACCTTGTCGGACAGCCCCAGTTCCACTGTCGCCTGGTAGAAGGCGCTGATAGCCTCGCTCACCTGACCGAGCTGGCCGGGCTGGCGCCCCACCATGTCGTCGTGCAGGTCAAAGCCGCCCAGCGATACCATGAACACTTGGCGCTTCATGCCCAGCGTGTTGCGTGCGCCGATGAGCCGCGCCACCATGCGCAGTTGTGCTGCCAGCGGGTTGGCGGACGGGAAGGCCGTGCCCAGCGTCACGCCCGCCAGCGCGCCGTTCACCTGACTTTCCGCGCCGAGGCTGCGCCGCATCACGCGGTTGTATTCGTTCTCCAGCATATGGGTGCGCGGCTGCTGGATCATCTCGGCAAAGGCGGAGCGCATTGCCGGCTCGTAAAAGAACTGGTCCTTGGTGGCCTTCACTGGCACAGCACCCGCCGTGCTGCATTGGTATTGCAAGGCGTCACGTCCGGCCAGGAAGACAGTGTTGCCTGTCACCGAAATACAGGTGAACAACGCATTGCCGTTGGACCCCAGCGCCAGGTCGCCGATGTTGCCGCCCCAGCCGCGCGATGATCCCTCGGCCTCTTGCGACTGCCAGACCGATTGCTGGTCGTTGTGCGAGAACAGCTTGGGCGGCAGAGGTACCGCACCGCTGAAGTACTGCTGCCGTGTCGTTGGCACTACCAGCGGCCCCACATTGAGCTGTACCGCCGCACGGCCCGTATTGAACAGGCCGGCCAGGCCGGTCATGCGCGGGTGCAGCGCGTATTCCACGCCGCCAGGCAGAGGGGCGAGGGGCCTTAACCGCGTTGCCTCCAGCGTGGAGCGCTGGAGCGCGATGCTGCCGGCTGCCGTGCCTGCGCCTGCCGCCCGGATGCGCGCATAGTCTGTGTGGCTGGCATTGTCGTAGGCCACCACGGTGTTGGCGTGGTCGTTGCCGCCGAACAGGAAGACGCAGACCAGCGCCTTGTAGTCGTTGGCGTTGAATGCCGCCGCCTCACCCATAGCCGCGAGATTCAGCCCCAGAGGTGCTGCGGCGCCCATCAGCGCGAGATGGCCGCTGCGGCGCAAAAAGGCGCGGCGGCTGTGCTTGTCGGGCTGCATCAGGTGCATGGCGGCCTCACTTCTGGATCAGGTATTCGGCCGAGGCCATGACGAACAGGATGGCGCGCGCGACATGGATGCGCTTGAATTCATCGGGGGAGTCGGCGCGGATGCGGTCGATGCGCAGCGCGTTGACGATGAAGTCCTGCGTGGCTGGCGAGAGTTGCCCCCCCGCCAGCAGTATGTTCAGGCGCTGCACCAGCAGGAGGGTGTTGCCGACCAGTGCGAACTCGGCGCTGTAGTCGGGCACGATGTCGGGCATGTAGGTCACGCCCAGGTTGTCGCGCGGAAAGCCCGCTTCTGCGGGATTGCCGATCCAGGCGCCCTGGTACACGATGTTCTGCAGGTAGTTGATGTAGGCGCTGACCGAACTTTCGCTCACCAGTTGGAATTCCGGCGCCGTGGCACCCTGCGTGGCCATCTCGGTCGAGGGCGGCACGTAGCCAGGACGGAAGAAGTTGAACACCGACGGGGCCGCCAGGGGGTATTGCTGCAAATCGGCTTCCGTGTCCCAGTTGCCCACGTTGAACTTCCAGGTGCTGGCAAGTGAACGCACCTTGAAGGCGCGCGCCCAGTTGGCAATGCGCATGATCGGCTCGCGCAGCTTGCCGAAGGTGCGCGAGTAAAGCCCCGCTGGTCCACGCGCAGCCTTGTCCAGCAGGATAGCTCGTAACACCGCCTTCAGGTCACCACGCACGCCCGCGCCGTTGTCGTTGAACTTCGCGGCCACACGCGCCACGTAGTCTGGGTCGGGGTGGCTGGCAACCAGTCGCTGG
>Ga0208693_1003076_pt1 | contig 10533 bp, 9 predicted proteins | sample AD_UKC071_MetaG_FD_184438 | JGI IMG/M metagenome (GOLD analysis project Ga0208693, IMG submission 184438) | Active sludge microbial communities of municipal wastewater-treating anaerobic digesters from USA - AD_UKC071_MetaG (SPAdes) (version 2) | ecosystem: Engineered > Bioreactor > Anaerobic >... | reverse complement strand
GCTCGCTGCGGTGCTCTTGAACCATGCGCACGGCACGCTCGCGCATCTCGGGGGAAAACTTCGCTGACTTTCTCATCTTGGCTCCATTCTCAAGTGAAGGAGCCTCCGCGAAACCCGGGGCGGTTCAACAGTGTGTCCAAGAGCAAACTGGGACGACTCACGTCGCTCAGCGATACTCTCCCACTCGGCTGCCTGCATTCGCGCGCTGAGCATCAGTACCCCGACTAGTCCGGAGCCATTGCTTACGCCACTCGGCGGGACATTCCCTACTAGGTGAGCTGCGGGAAAGTTGTGATCGTGAATCGCTTCGAGAAAAAGAATGACCATCAGCCCATTCGCATTTGCGCACGTTCGGCCTGCCGACTTCAGGAAAATACGAACTTATCTTGGCTTTGCCGCCACACGCGACCTGAGGATGACCAGAGGGGACAAATGAGCGCTATTCCTTTCACTGATCGCGAATTGACACGCGCCTGGCGTGAGCTTTCGTTGGTGGCAACACCACCGGCTCCGACCGACCGACGGAACCCTCACCGCCTGCTTTTGTTCTACGCCGTGGAATGTGGGCTGAAGGCAGTCTGGCTGAAACAACAGCGCCGTACTCTTTTTGAAGGCGCGGACATTCACCGAATGGGACACGACTTGCAACAAGTGCTCAAAGACTTGAAAGTCGGCTCTGCCCTATCGCTACCAGTGTCATTTCTGTTGCCTGCTGTAAGCAAGGCCCCGAACTCTCTGCCACGCAAAGGCAAGTTTGGTGATGTGCACCAGGCTTGGCGCTACGGCGGCAAATGCCAAGCCCCAACGGACGAAGATTGCGAACAGCAGTTGCTGAAGGTGCTTAGCTGGATTCAAGGAGAACTTAAATGAGTGTGCATAACGTCAATGCTGAGCGTTTGCTGACATGGCTGGATGTGGAGCGTTTGCTCAAGCAGCGCACGGCGCTTTGGACTAGGCTTCCTCCAGGCGTGCTGGGCATAGATTGCTTTGCTAGCGGCATGGAGATTCGTCATGCAGCGGAGGCGAATCCCGCCGTGGATACTTGGTTGGCTCAGATATTTGGCCGCGCCTATCTGCGGGAGCAGTCTGCAATCCAGTTGCGAATTGGCCAAGCGACGTACCCCATTGAACTCGTTCAGGATCAAGCTTCAGTGGCTCCTTCGGTGGGACAAAGCTACCCACTATGGCGCGATGTGACTTACCTGCCCGCTGCGCAAGACGATTGTGATGATGTGGAGGCGGCGGTCAACAGTGAGGCGTCGTCATCGCGTGTGAGCACAGCTCGCACGCCGCTGCGCTTTGTCGATGGACCAGACTTGGTGTCTTTTCATTCGTTCAAGGGCGGCGTGGGGCGCACCACGGCACTGATGACTTATGTCGCCGCTTGCTTGCGGGAGGCTAGCCCAGGTGCAAAGAGAATACTTGTTGTGGACGCCGACCTAGAGGCACCGGGGGTAAGTTTTTGGCTGGATGACACCAACCGGCCCACGGTATCCTTCGTGCAGTTGCTTGAAGCCCTGCACTACCCGCCTGCAGGCCTAGATGCGAGCCTGGACTACTTTGCCGACGAGTTGCGCAAGACATCGCTGAGCTTGGGTGGACTGCAGCGAGAGTTATTCGTGTTGCCTGCGGCGCTAGACCTGGCCGAAATTCAGGATATGCCTGTAGCTCCAGAGCATTTGGCACGCAATCCCGAAAACCCATGGCAGCTCAGTGATCACTTGCACGCACTGGGCAAACGCCTAGATGCTGACGCCGTTTTCATCGACTTGCGCGCAGGTCTCAGCGAGTTGGCTAGTCCGATCTTGTTTGATCCGCGTGTCGACCACTTCTTTGTAAGCACAGTGGCCCCGCAATCCGTGCTGGGCATGGCAGAAGTTTTGCGACGCCTATACGCCAGCAACCACCAGTTGCCCTTGGACTGGCAAGACGCAGCGCGCCCTACAGTGGTGTTGAGCCTGCTAACCAAAGAACTGCGGGAGGCCGGGCACTATGAGTCGGCACTGAAGGCCTTGGGAGAGGCATACCCTGCCGAAGACACCTTGACACCATCGGTGCAATGGCTTGAAGCAGAGTTCCTGAGTACCTTGATGTCGATCGGCAGCCTACGCGAGGCCCTAGACAACCTCCCCCAATCCATACGGCTTCATGCCAGTGCTTCGGAGTGGGCGCAATCGCTGTATGCGCAGCCGATCTCGGAGCCGAATCAATCGACTGAGGGCTCCGCACCAGCGGATACAACGTCACGACAACATACCGCTAGCAAATTGCTTGAGGTATGCCAGGCCGCAGAGTTTGCGGAAGGTACTTCAGCGGCCGCAATTTTGGCCACTGAGCCGTTGCTAAATCTTGGGAAGCACTTTGCGAACGAGCTGCCGAATGTACTGATGATCGGTGCCAAGGGGGCTGGCAAGACATTTACTTTCCGGCAGGTAGTCCAGTCGAAGACATGGTCGAGCTTTTTGGGGAAGCTGGGCTTTGATGAGACAGGTGTCTCAGATGCAAGCATCTTCCCGCCTCTATGGTCCAAAAACATTGAGGACAAACCTGATGGTGAGATCAAGCAAGCGCAAAACAACACACTGGATCGGATCGGAAAGGACAAGGCCAAACTGCTCTCAGGCAGCGATCTGGAGAAGCGGATTGCTGCTGCGCTTCAGAACCCACCCAGTCATTGGGATGAGTTTTGGGATGACCTCATCGCCAGCCAGTTCGGCATCCATCAAGGTGGACTCCAAGCCCTGAATGAGACACTAGCAGGTCATTCTGCTCGGGTCATCCTTGTATTTGACGGTATCGAGGACGCATTTGGCGATGCCAATGACGATCATGCACGCAAGGCCATTGAAGCACTACTCAAGATCACCAATCGCATCAGCGAACTCGCCAACCCGCACTTGGGTGCAATTGTGTTCGTACGGCTGGACTACGCTCAAGCAGCAATTCGTCAAAACCTGGGGCAATGGCTGCAACGCTTCAATCCATTTCGTTTGCACTGGAACCCGGAGAGCTTCCTGAGACTAGCCTACATGCTGAGCAGTCAGGCCGGCGTGTATTCCGAAGCTAAACGTGCTGAGGCCTTAAACATCGACAACTTGAAGGCCGAGTTGGAGCAGCTTTGGGGCAAGAAAATGGGCAGTGAGAAATCCAAGGAAGCGCACTCTGCGAGGTGGGTATACGCTGCCTTGTGCGATCTCAAAGGCAATGTGCAGGCGCGTGACCTTGTGCGTTTCTTGAGGATTGCCGCCGACGAAGAGTCCAAGCGCACAGGACAAACCTGGTCCGACCGTGTGCTGGCACCGGAGTCGATGCGCAAAGCCATTCCGCGTTGCAGCGTGGAGAAAGTCAACGAGGCCAAGACAGAAATCGCATCACTGCGAAACTGGGTCAGTGAGATGACAGAAAAAAACATTCACAACTTGAAAGTGCCTTTCAGCGCAGCGCAGTCTGGATTGAAGTCTGATTTGCTTGCAGCGCTACAAGAGCTTGGTGTCATTTACGAAGACACGGACGGAAACCTCGGTGAGGATCGTTTGTTTTTACCTGAAATCTACCGATCTGGGTTGGGTATTGAAACCTCCGCTGCAGGGCGGCCACGCATGCAAGCGCTACTGAAGAAAAACATCGGAACCATTCCGCTGTAAGCGGATGCAAGTAGTCCTCGACGAATCATCTTCAGCGGTCGCTGCGTACGTGCTTCGTTACTCCCGGCGCCGATGCCCGTCTCGGTATGAGCGGTGAAACTGGCCGCGCGCTTGATAGCCTTACGCCTAGGTAAAACCTCCGCATAAAACCAATTTCATACAGAAACACCGGCCTGCAGCCAACGCAACAACCCTGCCGCCACCGCCTCGGGCCGCTCCATCGGGGCCATGTGGCCGGCATCTTCCACCACGTCGATCACACCCTCTGCCGCGGGGGGCAGCAGCTGCAGCATCGCTTGGTGCTGCGCGGGCGGCGACCAGCTGTCTTGTGCGCCGCAGCCCAGCAGGGTGGGCACCTGCAGGCTGCGCAGCACGTCGCTGGCGTCGGGCCGCGCCAGCAGGGCGGTGATCTGGGCGGTAAACACGTCGGCGCTCTTGCGCATGAACATGGCCAGGATGCGTTCCACCAGCGCCACGTCACCCAGCCGCGCGGGGTGCACCATGCCCTGCACCCAGACCTGGGCCATGGCGCGCACGCCCTGCTCTTGTGCCACTTTCAGCAGAGCGTGGCGCTTGCTGGCTTCTTCTTCGCCCGCAGCGCCAGCGGCGCGCGGCAGGTAGCCGGTGTCGAGCAGCGCCACGCGGCTCACGCGCTGGGGGGCCAGGCGCACCACCTCCAGCGCCACCCGGGCGCCCATGGAATGCCCGGCCAGCGCGAAGCGCGCGGGGGCCGCATCCAGCAGCTGCTGCGCCATGGTGACCAGGCTGCTGGCATGGCCGTGGTCCACCACCGTGCAGTCGCGCCCGGCGGCCAGCGCGGGCAGCAGCGGCTCCCACACGGCGTGGTCACACATCAGGCCGGGGACGAGGATCAGGGGTTCGTGTGGCATGGGTTCAGCGGCTCTTGCCCGGGTCCTTGACGTCGGCCACGGTCTGGATTTCATGGTTCCAGAGCTGGGCGCCGCTCTTCTCGACCTTGCGGATATAGATGTTGTGCACCACGTCGCGGGTCTGCGGGTCGATGCGCACGGGGCCGCGCGGGCTCTCGAAGGCCTGGCCCTTCATGGCGTTCAAAAGCGCCTCGCCGTCGGCGCCCTTGCTGGCCTTGGCGGCCTCGTAGATCACGCGCATGCCGTCGTAGCCGCCCACCGCCATGAAGTTGGGGCGCAGGCCGTTGTTGGCCTTGCCGAAGGCTTCGACAAACTGGCGGTTGAGTGCGGAGTTGTGGCTGGCGGAGTAGTGGTGTGCCGTCACCACGCCCAGCGCGGCGTCGCCCATGGCGTTGAGGATGTCGTCGTCGGTCACGCTGCCTTCGGCAATCATGCGGATGCCGGCCTTGTCCAGCCCGCGCTCGGCGAACTGCTTCATCAGCGCCGCGCCCACGCCCGATGGCACGAAGGTGAACAGCGCGTCGGGCCTGGCGTCACGCACCTTCTGCAGGAAGGGGGCAAAGTCGGGGCTGCGCAGGGGCACACGCAGCGACTCGACCACCACGCCGCCGTTGGCGGTGAAGCGCTGGTTGAAATACTTCTCCGAGTCCACGCCAGGTGCGTAGTCGGTGACCAGGGTCACCACCTTGCGGATGTTGTTGGCGCTGGCCCAGTCGGCCAGGGTGGTCACCACCTGCGGCACGGTGAAGCTGGTGCGCACGATGTAGGGCGAGGCCTCGGTGATGCTGGAGGTGGCTGCGGCCATCACCACCAGCGGCGTCTTGCTCTGTGTGGCGATCGGCGCCGTGGCCATGGCCAGCGGCGTGAGGCCGAAGCCGGCCAGCACACTGACCTTGTCGTTCACGACCAGCTCCTGGGCGATGCGTTTGGACACGTCCGCAACGCCAGTGTCGTCCTTGACGATCAGCTCGACCTTGCGGTCGGCCACGGTGTCGCCCTGCTGCGCCATATACAGCCGTGCCCCGGCCTCGATCTGCTTGCCGGTGGACGCAAACGGCCCGGTCAAGGGCAGGATGAGGCCGATCTTCAGCGGTTCGGCCTGGGCGATGCCGGTGGCCAGCAGCAGGGCCAGCAGGGCGCCAGATGCGCGGCGCAGGTGTGGGGGGGTGTGCATGGGGTGTCTCCGTTTTTGGAATGCCCCGGATGATGAATCGCCCTGCGCGGCGGGTCTAATGCTTTTGCCGGCCCAGCTATGCGTTTTGCTTAATTTCAATTTCCCCAGCAACCTTGCGCAGCGCCTCCAGCATCCGCGCGGCCGTCTGCGCGGGCAGGTAGCCGGCACGCTGCAGCACCCCGATACGGCGCGGCGCGTGCTGCACCGGCACGGGCACCCGGGCCAGCAGGCCGGCCTGCAGCTCGTGCTGCACCTGGCGCGGCGACATCATGGCCAGGCGGTCGCCGTGCAACAGCAGGGCCTGCATCAGCAAAGCACTGTTGGCGCGCACACCGTCCGCCGGCAGCGACTGGCCGGCGGCGGCAAAAGCCTCTTCAAAAGCGCGCTGTGCCGGGGTGTGCGGCATGGGCATGATCCACTGCGCCGCAGCCAGATCCGGCCATGCAACACCTGGCGCCAGCAGCGGATGGCCCGCCCGCGCGACCACGGCCAGGGTGTCCTCGAACAGGGGCTCCTGCTGCAGGTCATCGCCGGGGGCTGCGGGCCGCAGGGCACCCACCAGCAGGTCGATGTCGGCGTGGCGCAGCTGGTGCACCAGCGCGTCGTAGGTGCCGTCCACGATGGTGATGCGCAGCCCAGCGCCCTGGCAGCGCAGCACCTCGTCCACGGCGGGCGCCAGCAGCATGCCGGTGGAAAACGGCAGCGTGCCGATGGTGAGCTGCCCCTGCGGGCGCCCCTGCAGGAAGGCCAGTTCCTCGTCGCCCTGGCGCAGCTCGGCCAGGCAGAGCTGCACGGCACGCAGCAGCTGGTCGCCCGCCTCGGTGGGGCGGATACCCTTGCGTGTGCGCAGAAACAGGGCGCTGCCTGCAAGGTGCTCCAGCTGGAGCAGCGTCTGGTGGACGGCGGGCAGGCTGACCTGCAGCTGGTCTGCGGCCTGCGCCACCGAGCGTGTGGCACACAGGGCCAGCAGCAGGCGCATATGGCGCAAGCCCAGTCCCATCACCACGCGGCTGGACCACCAGGGCATGGCAGGGGCAGACAGGCCAGTGGGCGTGAAGGCATGCAGCTGCTGCGCAGCCCGCCCGGCCCGCAGCAGCACAGCATGGCCCTGGGCCGTGGGCTGCATGCCCTGGGCGGACCGCTCGAACACCATCCAGCCGAGAGTGGCCTCCAGCGCCTGCACGGCCCGCACCACCGAGGACTGCGAGAGGTGCAGCAGCTCCGCCCCGCGCACCGTGCTGCCGGCCGCAGCCACCACGGCGGCGGTGCGCAGCCCACGCCAGGACTCGGCCAGCGCCATTGGCATCAGTCCTGCTGCAGCACGGCCACCATGCGCTGGTAGTCCTTGCGGTAGCGCCGCGCCAGGGTGTGCTTCTGGCTGTCGCTGAGGATTTTCCCGGACACCTGGAAGAAGCGCCGCTCTTCCTCGTGCAGGTGGTGGTGCACTTCATGCGACAGCTTGCGGGCCCGCTCCAGCCAGGCGTCGCCGCCAATGTCGGCCTGGCCCAGCTGCTCCACACATTCGTCGATCTCGTGGTGCTCGGACAGCGCGTGACGAGACGGGCTCAGGCCCATGTCGTCCATCAGGATCGGGGCGTACAGGAACCGCTCTTCCGCAGCCGCGTGGGCCGCCAGCTCGACACGCAGGGCCTGGAACAGCTCGCTGCGCCGGGTGTCGCCGGCCTTGGCCCGCAGCAGCCGGCGGCACAGGCTGCGCTGGGCGGCATGGCTTTCGCGCAGGGCGTCGTAGATGTTGTCTGCCATGGGGTAGCTCCTTTGCACAGAGGTATGTGGAAACGAAGCCCTGATGATCTCTGCCCCCGGCGGGCCCCGCCGTCGGTGGCCGGCGCCAGCCTTTGTGGGACCGAGACTACGCCGGGTTCATCAGCAGTGCAGGCTCATCGGCCTCCAGCACCTGCTGGGCCCAGGCACGCAGGCGCTGGCTGTCGGCACGCAGCACCTCCTGCTTGACGGCCAGGATCTGCGACGGGTGCATGGAGAAGCTGCGCAGGCCCAGGCCGATCAGCAGCTTGGTCATGCTGACGTCGCCGGCCATTTCGCCGCACACACTCACACTCTTGCCCAGGGCCTGGCTGGTGGCGATGGTGTCGGCCAGCAGGCGCAGCACGGCGGGGTGCAGCGGGTCATAGAGGTGGGCGACGGATTCGTCGGCGCGGTCGATGGCCAGGGTGTACTGCACCAGGTCGTTGGTGCCGATGGAGAGGAAATCGAAGTAGCGCAGGAACTGGCGCACCATCAGCGCGGCGGCCGGGATCTCGATCATGGCGCCCAGCTTCACCGGGCCGAAGGGCACACCGCGTTGCTCCAGCTCGGCGCGCGCCAGGTTGATCTGCGCCAGGGTGCTGCGGATCTCGCTGGCATGGGCCAGCATGGGCACCAGCAGCTGCACCGGCCCATGGGCTGCCGCGCGCAGAATGGCCCGCAGCTGGTTGCGGAACATGGCCGGGTCGGCCAGGCTCCAGCGGATGGCGCGCAGGCCTAAGGCGGGATTCAGGTGGGCGGAGTCATGCACGGCGGTGTCCAGCGGCTTGTCGGCACCCACATCCACGGTGCGGATGGTGACCGGCAGGCCGCGCATACCGTCCACGGCGCGGCGGTAAGCCTGGTACTGCTCTTCTTCGTTGGGCAGGCGGCCCTGTCGGCCCATGAAGAGGAATTCGCTGCGGAACAGCCCCACACCCACCGCACCAACGGCCAGCGCGGCGTCGGTGTCCTCGGGCATCTCGATGTTGGCCAGCAGTTCCACGCGCTGCTCGTCCAGCGTCATGGCCGGGGTGTGACGCAGGCGGGTGAGGCGTTCGCGCTCCAGTTCACCCTGGCGCTGCTTGAAGCCGTATTCCGCCAGGATGATGGGAGAAGGGTCCACGATCATCACGCCGGCGTCGCCGTCGATGATGACCCAGTCGTCCTGGCGCACCAGCTGGCTGGCCGAGCGCATGCCGACGATGGCCGGGATGTCCATGCTGCGCGCCACGATGGCGGTGTGCGAGGTCTTGCCGCCCACGTCGGTGACGAAGCCGGCGAACACACTCTGCTTGAACTGCAGCATGTCGGCGGGCGACAGGTCATGCGCCACGAGCACCAGGGGCACGTCCACCGTGTCATCCAGCAGCAGGTCCTGCTGCGTGCGCCGGCGTGGCGACGGTGTGGGCGGCGCCACCGCCAAGGGCACCCCCTTCATGTGGCGCAGGATGCGCTCGACCACCTGCTCCAGGTCGGCCTTGCGCTCACGCAGGTAGGGGTCCTCCATCTCGTCGAACTGGCGGGCGATGATCTCGAGCTGGGTGGTCAGGGCCCACTCGGCGTTGTAGAGGCGCTCGGTGATCCAGTGCTTGACGCCCGAGGTCAGGGCCTCGTCCTGCAGCAGCATCAGGTGCACGTCCAGAATGGCCGACAGCTCGTGCGGCGCTTCGCGCGGCCCCATCTGTGCCACGCTCTGCTGCAGGCGCTGCAGCTCTTCGACCACGGCATTGCGGGCGTTGCGCACCCGGCCGATCTCGGCCTGCACCTGGCTGGCGTCCACGAAGTAGTGCGCCACATCCATGCGGCTGGAGGCCACCAGCACGGCGCGACCGATGGCGATGCCACGGGCCACCGGCAAACCATGCACTGAAAACGTCATGTTGTCCCTTCGGTTCCCGCAGTGCGCGGGGCCTGTGCGCCCGGGCTTCGGCGGCGGTATGTGTCGGCCCGGGTCAGCACGGTCACTCGCCTTCGCCGAACTTGTCGTTCATCAGGGCCAGCAGGGCGTCCATGGCTTCCTGCTCCCGCGCGCCGCTGGTTTCCAGCACCACGGTGGCACCCAGCCCGGCGGCCAGCATCATGACGCCCATGATGCTCTTGGCGTTCACCCGGCGCTCGCCCCGGGAAATCCAGACGTCGCACGGGAAGCTGCCCGCGAGTTTGGTGAGCTTGGCCGACGCACGGGCATGCAGGCCCAGCTTATTGCTGATGGTCGTAGTGGTTTTGATCATTTTTTCTTCGGGTCTGGTTCTGCGGCGCGGTGATGGCAACCTGCATGACACCCTGGGTACCGCCGGTGAGGGCCCGCGCCACCAGGGCGTCGAGCGGCTCGTGCCGGTAACTCACGGTGCGCAGCAGCATGGGCAGGTTGACCCCGGCCACGAGCCGCGAGCGGACCCCGTCCACCAGGCGCTGCGCCACGTTGCACGGGGTGGCGCCGAACACGTCGGTCAGCACCAGCACATGGCGCGAGCGGGCCTGCTCCAAAGAGATGCGCGCAGACTGGAAGGTCTCTTCGGGCGACACATTGGGCTGCACATCCAGCGCGGTCACGCCGTCACCACAGTCGGGAAACACATGCAGGGCGCATTGCCGAAGCGCATTCGCCAGGGGCGCATGGGCAATGATGAGGATGCTGTTGTTCATGGGTGGTACACGGCTGGGGTCGGGCGCCATCCCTCTGATGCCGCCGTCCTGCCCGATTCGGTTGTCTGCAGGAAACGTGGGTTGATTATGTCCGCTCTCCGGCAGCCTCCTGCACACGCATCCGTGGCGCCCACAGGAAATACAGGTAGGAGATCACACTGAGCAGCAGGAAAACAGCCATGGTGGCGCGAAAGGCATCAGGCACCGGCAAACCCGCGTTCGAGAAGAAGTCCACCCCCAGCCCGATAGACCACTGCAGGACGAAAACCCCCAGGAACACCACCAGGTTGTAGGCCGACAGCGCCCGCCCGGCCAGCGCCGCCGGGAACACCATGGCCACGGCCGGCTGGGCCAGGGACACGCAGGTGGAGGTCACGCAGAACAGGGCCCAGGCGGCCGCCCCCGCACGGTGACC
>Ga0208693_1003075_pt1 | contig 10535 bp, 8 predicted proteins | sample AD_UKC071_MetaG_FD_184438 | JGI IMG/M metagenome (GOLD analysis project Ga0208693, IMG submission 184438) | Active sludge microbial communities of municipal wastewater-treating anaerobic digesters from USA - AD_UKC071_MetaG (SPAdes) (version 2) | ecosystem: Engineered > Bioreactor > Anaerobic >... | reverse complement strand
GAAATTTTGTTTTTCGCCTGATAATAAGTATATATATAATATCGTGAGTTTTGAAGACGGCTCCAACGCGATAGCGAGAATTGATATTAAAAGACAAACTTATCAGTTAATATTCCAGTTTGAAAACTGCCGTTTCGAAGACGCCGAATATTTGCCTTGGCGCGACGTGTATTTGTTCGGGGGGATCGACCAAACCTCCCAGAAATACTTCGTTCTCGAATACGGGGTAAAGAACGATAAATTCCGCCGGGTTACGCTGGATCGGGAATACGGTTTTTTCATTCCCATGCCGGCGCTCGAGGCCTTTGTTTCGGTGGCGGCGAATAAAATATACTTATTGGCGGCCGACTATATCACGCCGCTCAAAGTTTTTACCCCGGTCGACGACGGGACGACTCATCTTAACTTTTTCAACATTATTTCGGAATCTCCGACATTGCATAATATATTTTCCGCCGACCAGGAGGAATATGACCGGATGAAGAAGGCATCCGAAAAAGACAAGCTTGAAGTTCCCGTCGAGGGCGACATTACCGCCGTCGCTATTCCCCGAAACTTGAAGCATATTTTCGTTGCGACTAATAACGCGTTGAAAATTTTTGATTTTCAAAGGCTTCGCCTTTTCCGCCAGTTGAAACTGCACAATATCGCCGACATAAATTTCGGCCCCGGCGACGGGACGGTCTTGATCGGCACTTGGAACTACGGTTATGTTTATAAAATGGCGGATATCCTGAAATAAAACGAGAGACGGAAATGTTCAAATAACGCTTTATTATTTGATTATTTCGCGCTTTCGGGCGGAAAAAGATATAGACAAAAAGGCAAGTTTGTGGTATAATATTTAATACAATATATGATAGGAAGGAGCAAAATGGACGATTCTGACGCTGATCCTGAGGCTGATCCTTACGAGTTAATCATCATATTATCTCTTATTTTAGTGTTAACGTTTATTAACGCTTTTTTTGCTTCCGCCGAAATGGCGGTAGTTTCCCTAAACAAGAAACAGTTAAAAAAACTGGTCGAGACGGGGAATAAAAAAGCTGTTATATTGGATAATTTGGTGAAAAGACCGACCAAGTTTTTATCTACCATTCAGGTAGGCATCACCCTCGCCGGCTTTTTATCGAGCGCGTTTGCCGGCGCTAACTTATCGAAGCATGTCGCTAATCTTTTTTCTTCGCTTGGGCTGAAAATTAACTTGGCTGTCGCAACCGTAATTATCACTTTTCTGTTGTCATATTTCACATTGGTTTTCGGCGAGCTTTATCCGAAACGCGTTGCGCTTCGCAATCCGGAAAAAGTGGCTTTGCGCTCAGCCCGCGTCGTTAATATCATGGCGATCATCAGCACGCCTTTTGTAAGGTTGCTGGAGTCGTCGACCAATTTAGTTTTGAAATTGACGGGGAAGCATAAACCGACGGCGGAAGAAAAGATTACCGAGGACGAAATTAGATCCTTGATTATTACGGGGCATATCGAAGGGGTTATTAAAGAAGAAGAAAGAGAAATGCTAGAGAATGTTTTCCGGTTTGACGATTTAACCGCCGCGGCGATTATGACGCCCCGAATTAATGTTTTCGCGATTAATATCGAAAAGCCGCTTAATGAATATATTGATGAAATCATCGCTCGCGGTTTTACCCGCATTCCTATTTATGAACGCGATATTGATAATATTATCGGTATTCTGCACGTTAAGGATTTGTTACGGGAAGGACGGAACAAAGGTTTTGATAATATCAACCTTCACGATATTATGCGCAAACCGTATTTTGTTCCGGAATATATGAAAATCGACGTTCTTTTCCGGAATATGCAAAAGACGAAAAACCAAATCGCCATTCTGATCGACGAGTACGGCGGCTCGGTCGGTATCGTAACGATTGAGGATCTTGTTGAGGAGATAGTTGGGAATATTTACGACGAGTACGATATTGTTGACGAATCGATTCAAGCGATTGACGAAAAAACTTATCTTGTTGATGCCGGCATTCAAATACAAGACTTAAACCGTCACTTGAAACTAAAACTAGACGAAAATAATGAAGAGTACGACACGTTAGGCGGAATGGTAATTAATATGTTGGGTTATATTCCCACCGAAGCTTACAAAGAAGAAATAACTTATGATAATTTGGTTCTGAAAGTTCACAAGGTCAATGCGAACCGTATTGAAGAGATTTTGCTTACAATCACGGATAAAACCGGATAAACCAAATGACGGTTTATCCCTTACGGAGGAGTACCCAAGAGGCTGAAGGGGCTGGCTTGGAAAGCTAGTAGGTCGTTAATCCGGCGCAGGGGTTCAAATCCCCTCTCCTCCGCCATATAAGATAACAATGTTGATACGATATGTAATTGGTAAAAGACTTGTATCAACCCTTAGATATACCATAGTTCAGATTTAATTGAATTATGGTTTTTTTTATAGCATAAACATGGATTTATTAATTATTAATTGGTTTATGGTAGTTTAGTAAATCTCAGTCTCATTAAAAAACTATGTTAAATATAAAAAAATGTAAGAGTTTAAAATATAAAAGTTGTAAACGTTAACTTGAATACTTATAATTTCTAAGACCTTAAATTACATTTCTTTACAATGCGCGAAGTCATATTAGATTTACATTTTCAAAGTTATGGCGGAAAGAACGTTCAATCTGGTGGGAACGGATTTGCAGATGCGGGATTTGTTTGTGCTTTTATTAACCTGGTTTTATCGCAACAATAGTTTTTATCCTCATACTATACCAAAACTTGTGACGTGAATCATAAGCAAAAGCCTTAATACTCAATCGCTTTTTTTGGAAGGGGGAGGTTAATTGAGTGTAATAGATAATTATGATGATAGCAGCATAAACACCGCCAAAAATCAGCCCGGCATTACCGAATGCCTTGACCTTTTAATCAGAAAGGTTATTGAAGTTTACAATCATCATAAAAATATCCGATAGCAAAAAAATTGATAGCTGCCAAAGAGATAGTCAATTAGCATAAAGCAAAAAATAATAAAACAGAGCCGGCAGCGATAATTGATCCAATGAACCAATTGTTCCACTCATATATTTCGCTTCATTTCTATGCAACACATAATAGTTAATTTTATTACAACATAAAAAGTGAATATTAAGGAGATAATATTTATATTTTCATAAATTTAAAATTGACATATGCATTTGATTTATTAACATTTATTTATCGTGTTGAATGTGCTAAAATATGTATGTATAATAATGAAAGGAAATGGCGGAGGATTTAAAAGATTAAACAGCCTCCAGCTCCCCAATCAGAAAGCATAGCAATCCTTTCTTCCCAATAAGATAGTTTATAGAGGCTTACAAAAATATTTGAAATTGGGAGACGAAAATGAAAATTGCGTTGGCCTCTCAGTTTAGCGATAATGATATTTATATTAATGCTAAATTAATAAATAAAAGTATTATAAGTTTAAAAGGTCAAGCGGATTTAATTTGTTTTGGCGAAGCTTTTTTGCATGGATTTAATGCTTTATCCTGGGATTATGAAAAGGATAAAGAGATAGCGATACCCGTTAAATCGAATCATATAAAGGAAATCCAGCTTTCCGCAAAACAGAATAAAACCGCGGTCTCTTTCGGGTTTTACGAACTTAATGAAAATAGTATTTTTTGCAGTTATGTTTTTATCGATAAAAATGGGGAAATATTAGCTCATTATAGAAGAGTTTCTCCCGGTTGGAAAGATGTTACCAAATGTGATTATCATTACAAAGAGGGAGGCAAGTTTTCAGCTTTTGGTTTTAGGGGCAAAAAATTTTTGATAGCCGTTTGCGGTGATTTGTGGGACGACATAAATATAGAGATAATAAGAACGTTTAAGGTTGATGCCGTATTATGGCCGTCACACCTTGATTACACGATCAAGCAATGGGAAAATGAACTCCAGGACTATTTGATTCAAACATCTAAATTAAAGAAACCGGCGCTCCTGATAAATAACATCTCCGCGACAAGTCATGGCGGGTGTTACTTGTTTGAAGACGGAAAAGTAATGAATAAATTATCCATGGGCGAAGAAGGTTTCTTGATTATTAATAATTACATCTAGCAAAATAAAAAGGGAATGGGAAGGAAAAATGAAAAAACTTTGCTGGATAGAAAAATTAAACGGAAGTCTTAAATACGCGGTTGATGATGAGACTAGGGAGAAAATCATGGAAGGCGTTCGACACCTTTTATCAAGTTCTAGTCCCGGAACAAAAGCAAAAATGCGTCATTAAAACCGAAGGATGTGATTGTGGCTGGGTTAGGGCAACTAAAACGGCGTTTTCAAAGACTTTTTGCCATTAAGGCTACATTGTAAAATACTTCGAGACGGCATTTCAAAAGCTTCTAAAGATCGAACTTTTAAAATCCGCAATATGCGGCGATGAAATATGTAAGTTTGCCGTCCATCTTGATGATGATATTATGAAACTATCGGAATGAAATCAAATGCTATATAAGGAAGACAGGCTTGATGCGGTTCAGATGCATTCAGGCCTTTTTTTCTTTATTTAATTGGTTATAATATAAAACCAGCAAATTGGTTTTTTAAGATAGAGATCGACATTCATCAAAGGATTCGTGAATTCCCCGTACCTGTTTAAAGCCCAAAACAACCTGAATAAACGCCTTTTTTCAGAGATATCCCGTAAAAAAATGTGTTTATGCAATCGGCTCTATTGATGCTAATGAATATAATAGTAGTGAAGTTACGGCTTCATAACTATTCACGCAAAGGGGGTGTAATTATACTCAGGTTATTGTTATTCTCCGTTTTCTTAATGCTCACAGGAGCAATCGGCTTAGCAATCGTAATATCGTTTGCGATCGGAAGTCTTCTCGGAATAATTCTTGCGGTTATATTTGGCCTAATGTTCATATTCGGATTGATAGGAGGAATTTTCACGGTTTTGAGATGTAGACGCTAATAGATAATTTGAGGCTGTAAGATGTGGGGCGAGCGATAACCGCCTTATGGCTTACAGCCTTTTTTCTTTTAAGTGATTTATTTATAGATAATATCAAAACTAAAACCGAGGTTTTATCAACCGATTATACCTTGCTTAAGGGCGGGGGATATGTTATAATTTTTTCAGTAATATTCGAGGAGTTATGCATGAAAATTACAAAAAGCAACCTGACGATAAGAAGCGCGACGCCGGAAGACGCGGAAATCTTAACGTCTTGGTGGAACGACGGGAAGGTTATGGCTCACGCCGGTTTTCCTTTAGGGTTAAACATGACAGCGGAAGAGACGCTTAAACATATCAACGATAACGAAACTTCCATCTCCCAGCGTTGCATCATTGAAATCGACGGCGAAAGAGTCGGGGAGATGAATTTCCGCATCTATGAGGATAGAAAGGCTGCGGAAATGGGGATAAAAATCTGTAATTTTGATTATCAGAATCGAGGTTACGGCACGCGACTAATCAAAATGCTTATAGAGTTTTTGTTTTCAGACGAAAAAATCAACGCTTACTGTCCCGTTGAAAAGATTATCCTTGACACAAACGTTAATAACAAAAGAGCGCAACGAGTATATGAGAAAATCGGGTTCGCTAATCTCGGAATATCAAAAACGCATTGGTATGATCAACTTGGCGCCCCGCAATATAGCATTAACTATGAACTCCCGAGACAATATTACGAAAAGGCGCGTAAGGAAGACAAATGGTGAATAAAGAAAAAGCGACCACAGAATATATCGTGACGGGGGCCACCGGCTTCATTGGTTATGTCGTGGTCTTGGAATTGATTAAAAAGGGTTATGCGCCTGTTAAAATAATCACGCGTTCTGAGAAGAACCTTTACCGTTTTAAAGACATGCCCGTTACGGCCGCGATTGGCGATGTTACCGACAAAGAATTCGTAAACGCTCAAATAACTCCGGGTTCGGCGGTTTTCCACCTCGCGGGGGTAGTCGACATCGGCTCTGTAAAAAACAAAGCCGTTCATGAAACGAATGTTTCGGGCTGCGAGAATATTGTTGAAGCGTGTCTTCGGAACAAGGCGAAAAAACTAATTTACACAAGTTCCGTCTCGGTAATAAACCCGCCGAAGTCGGGGCTAATTAGCGAGCCGACGACGTTCGATTATAAAGGATTAACCGGTCAATACGCGCTTTCGAAAACGCGGGCCACCGCCTATATCATGGATAAATGTAAAAACGAAGGGCTAAATGCCGTCGTGGTCTATCCCACCGCGGTTATCGGCCCGTATGAATACAATATTTCCAATATCGGTCAGGTCGTTTTAGACTATATCAACCGGCGGCTTAATTGTTACGTCAAAGGCGCTTATGATTTTGTTGACGTCCGCGATGTCGCGGCCGCTATCGTCGCCGCGTATGAAAAAGGGAAAGGCGGCGAAGGTTATATTCTAAACGGCGAACGCGTTGATTTGAATAAACTGTTCGCGATAATGAATAAAAAACTTAAGAGAACAAAAATGCCTTTGCGTTTGCCTTTGCGGTTTGTTAAGGCGGCGTTGCCGCTGGCGGAATTGTATTACCGCGTTCGCGGGAAAAAGCCTGTTTTCAGTTCCTGCTCGATTAAAACGCTCCAACTGAACTCCCGCTTTGATAACGCCAAGGCGCGAGAGGAGTTAGGCTTTAATCCCCGTCCGGCCGCCGAGAGCATTTGCGATATGATCGATTGGTTTTTTGAGAACAAGAAAGAATTAATAAAACCAAAATACCGGCAATAAAATCTTGCATTATCTATAAACAAGGGGAAAATTATCGATAGCCTCAAGCAAATAAAAAAGCCAAAGAGCGCCCTCGTTCTTTGGCTTTTGTGCTTAATATAAACCCCTTCCTCATAAACCGTAGGCCTGATCGACATCAAGGACAAACATAATTCCCTTGCCGGGGTCGTTAATTTTCAAATCATCGTGAATTTTCTTAACGATTTTTTCGGTATCGTTTGTCTTGGCGATAATCAACACGATTTCTTTTTCAGGCTCAATGGGGAAAGAAAAGAGAGTTTTTTGTTCGTGAATTCCGGAGCCGCGGCCGTTAATGATTGTGCCGCCTCTCGCGCCGGCGCTTTTTGCCGAGTCCATTACAGCTTCGGCTTTTCCCCGGTCAATCACGGTAAATATCGCTTTATACATTTTGTCTTTCATACCTCCGTTTGCAGTTTGCTTTAAAGTTTCCAATTGGTATAATACGTGAAGACCCAAAACCCGGTCCAACTTCATTGAAAAAGCAATGCCTTTATTGGGTTTATCAAAGTGGAATGTTTCTTTCAAAAAATCAAGGGTCATTTTTACTATCGAACGATGCACGACCATAAAGACTATCTCTTTGCGCGTTTCGGAAAGCCCCAGGAATTGCAAGATTTTATTATCCGCCGATCCTTTTCCCAACACTATGGTGGCGCCCGTGACGCCCTTTGATTTCGCCGCTTTTATAACTTTGTCGGCTTTGCCCGAATCAACCACAACGGTAATTATTTCGCATTCGTTGTTCATGTTATTCCTCCTGAGGTTGTTGCTTTCGTAGTTTATATTTATATATTAGGCCTAATGTCTGCAGGGTAATCAACGGCATCAGCGCGACCATCGTAATCATGCCGAAACCGTCAAGCAGGGTTGCCGTCCCGCCCGTTCCCGTGGCGATGCCTTGACAAAAGGCGAGCATAAACGTCGCGGTTAAGGGGCCTGAAGCGACGCCCCCCGAGTCGAAGGCGATGCCCACGAATATTTTTGGAGCGAAGATACAAAGGGTAAGCGCGATAATGTATCCGGGCAATAAGAAATGCCATATTTCCACTCCCGGGTTCATTATCCGAACCATTGAAAGGCCGATGGCAATCCCGTTGCCGATCGAGAGGGCGATAACAACCATGAATCGTTTAATCGATCCGCTCGTGACGTCTTCAACCTGTCTGGTTAGGACATACACGGCCGGCTCGGCCAGAATTACCAGCATACCCAGGATGAAGCCGACAATGAAAACAACAAAATCGGGAACGTTAAGATTCAAATACGTGCCGACCTCGCGGCCGACCGCCATGAAACCGCCGTTCACGCCGGTCATAAATAATGTCAGTCCAATGAAAGAATAGACCATGCCTTTTATAATCCTCAGGCTTGCTTTCCGGTTAAATCTGAATTTAAAGATTTGGATTACTACAAAAATCAGGATAATCGGCATAAAGGAAAGACCGACGTTTAGCGCTTCCGCCAATAATGTTTGAAAAATAGATTTTTCGAGCGGTTCGATGACCCCGCCGCTTCCCAGGTTGAAAGTATCAATGAAAAGTCCAAGCACGAGCGTTGAGATTATCGCTCCCGCCGACGCCAAGCCGAGCAAGCCGAAACTGTCTTCTTCCGCAGATCCTTGTTTAGTTTTGATCGCGGCGATTCCGACGGTCAGGGCAAGCAGGAAAGGCACGGTTAAGCTACCTGTCGTCGCGCCGGAGGCGTCGAAAGTAATCGCCAAAAATTCGTTAGAAACAAAAAAGGCAAGAACAAAAATAATTGAATATAGAATTATGAAGAGTTTTTTAATTGAGAATCCGGTGACAATTCGTATCGCGGCAATCGACACAAGCAACCCGATGCCGAGGGAAACGACAGCAATCAACAAGTAATTGCCGATAATGCCCTCCGTGACTTTTTTTACTTGCTGACCGAGAATGATTAATGACGGCTCGGCAAACGAAATAACAAAACCCAGAACAAGGCAGCCAACCGCCAAGATCCACTTCCGGTTTGATTTCGTTATTACCTTTCCCATATGCTGCCCGATTGGCGTTATGCCAAGGTCGACACCAACGAGGAAAACCGATAACCCGATAAAAACAAGCAGCGCGCCGAGCAAAAAAAGCCCGATGTATTTCCATTCAAGATGGACGATCGATGCGTTAATGATCAGCACAAACACGACTATTAAAGAAACCGAAAAAGCGACATCCCGGAATTTTCGCAATAGTTCATGCATGATAATGCTTCCTTTCCATTTGCGTCTTAATTATGTATGCTTGAGACTAAATGTTATTATACATATATATTAGTTCAAAATCAAAATAATAGAAACTATGAATTTTTTTTAACTAATACGCTTGGATGGTTCAATTATACCATAGGAAGATTTGTTTAAAAAGAGAAAAATAAAAATACTTTTAAAAAGACAAAGCAAATAGGTCTTTTCGACTCCGTCGAGGCATCGTTATTAACTTTTTCTCGCGCTACAATTTTAAGTATGGAATATGTGATAAATAAAAAAGCCAAAGAAACGCTCTCGCTAATAGCGTGATTATTCTTTGGCTTCTTTATGTTCGATTAATGAAAAATATATCCTTTTCAATCACTTGCGTTTTTATCTATAAACCGCAGGTTTCATTGACGTCAAGAACAAACAGGATTCCCTTGCCGGGTTCGTCGATATTCAAATTTTCGCGAATGGATTTCACGATTTTTTCGGTATTGTCCGTTTCGGCAATAACGAGGACAATTTCTTTTTCGGGATCAATCGGGAAAGAGAAGAGCGTTTGTTGCTCGTGGATTCCCGAGCCGCGGCCGTTGATAATCGTCCCGCCTTTCGCGCCGGCGTTTTTCGCCGAATCGATAACCGCTTCCGCCTTTCCCCGATCGACGATGGTAAATATCGCTTTATACATTTTGTTGTTTATACCTCCGTTTATGGTTTGTTCAGATGATTCCAATCGATATAGAGCGTGCAGCCCCAGGATGTGGTCCAGTTTAAAAGAAAAAGCAATGCCGTGATTGGGTTTGTCGAAATGAAACTTTTCTTTCAAATGCTGTAATGTCAGTTTAGCGATCGAGTGGTGCACGACCATGAAGATTATTTCTTTGCGAGTCTCGGACAGTCCCAAGAATTGCAGGATTTTATTATCAGCCGAGCCTCTTCCCAATATAACGGTCGCGCCCGTGACGCCTTTTTCTTTAGCCGCTTTGATTACTTTGTCGGCTTTGCCAGTATTAACGATAACAATAATCATTTCGCAATCGCGCTTCATATTATTCCTCCCGTGACGGGTTCTTTTTTAATTTTATTTTGTAAATGACGCCAAGCAATTGCAGGGCAATCAACGGCATTAGCGCCACCATCGTGATCATGCCGAAACCGTCGATTAAAGTCGCCGCCCCGCCCGTTCCGGAAGCGATTCCCTGGCAGAAAGCAAGCATAAACGTGACCGTTAAAGGACCGGAAGCCACTCCGCCCGAGTCGAAAGCAATGCCCACGAACATTTTTGGAGCGAAAAAAGTGAGAATAATGGCGATTATATAACCCGGCAATAAGAAATGCCAAATTTGCACTTCGGGATTTAGGATACGAATCATCGAAAGACCGATGGCGATCCCGTTTCCTATCGCCAGGGCGATAAGGATTATTCTCCGCTTAATTAACCTGCTCGTAATGTCTTCGATCATCGCGGTTTGGACATGAACTGCCGGTTCCGTCAACACAATTAACATGCCAAGTAAAAAACCGATAATAAAGATAACATAATCCGGAGCGTTAAGGCTTAGGTT
>Ga0208693_1003059_pt1 | contig 10572 bp, 8 predicted proteins | sample AD_UKC071_MetaG_FD_184438 | JGI IMG/M metagenome (GOLD analysis project Ga0208693, IMG submission 184438) | Active sludge microbial communities of municipal wastewater-treating anaerobic digesters from USA - AD_UKC071_MetaG (SPAdes) (version 2) | ecosystem: Engineered > Bioreactor > Anaerobic >... | reverse complement strand
CGCGTAGCCGCCGGCGATGAAGAAGACCGGGATCACCATCAAGAGCCACGACAGCGGCCACCAGGGCACGTGCGTCGGCGCCCACGGCACCAGGGCCGGACGCCCGTCCACCAGGCGAACCTCGTAGAGCAGCGCGTGGAACACGACGACGACGACGATCGAGGCCGCGCGGGCGGCATCGATCACGTGGTTTCGGGGCTCGCGCACGACGTCCATGACGCGGGTCATCGTAGGCGAGTCGGGCCCTAGGCTGAGCGCGTGCTGGCAGCGTTGGGCGGATTCGCGATCATCTGGTCGATCGTCGCCTTGGGTGCCCTGCTGGCCCACACCGGCGTCCTGGGGGCGTCCGCCGAGGCGACGCTGAACAAGCTGACGTTCGCCGCGGCGTCCCCCGCACTGCTGTTCACGATCGTGTCGAAGGGCTCGCTCGCCCACCTGGTCTCGTCGACGCTGCTCGCGTCCCTGGTGGCGATCACCGCCGCCATCGGCGTGTACCTGCTCGTCAACGCCCTCTGGCTCCGCCACGGATTGGACGCCGGCACGATCGGCTGGCTCTCGGCTGCCTATACCAACGCGGGCAATCTCGGCCTGCCGATCGCCCTGCACGTGCTGGGTGACATGACCTGGATGGCCCCCATCCTGCTGCTCCAGGTCGGTCTGCTGCAGCCCTTCGCGCTGGCCTGTCTGGACGCCTCGGCGGCCCGCGCCGACGGCGTGAGACTGTCGCCGGCGAGGTACGCGCTGCTGCCGTTGCGGAACCCGATCACGGTCGGCATCCTGGCGGGCCTGCTGGTGAACCTCACCCAGCCGCCGCTGCCAAGCTGGCTGCTGGACGCGGTGGCGATGGTCGGGGCCACCGCGGTGCCGTTGATGCTGATCGCGTTCGGCATCTCGCTGCGCCTCGACCCGCTGCCGGGTCGTGGGGCGCACGCCGGGGAAGTCTGGGCCATCCAGGCCATCAAGCTGATCGTGATGCCAGCGGTCGCCTGGGGCGTCGGCCGGCTCCTCGGACTACCGCCGGCAGAGCTGATGGCGGTGACCGTGATCGCCGCCCTGCCGTCGGCCCAGAACATCTTCGTGATCGCGTCGCGCTACCGCGTCGCGTTACCCGTGGCCCGGGACGCCCTGTTCTGGTCAACGATCCTGACCGTGCCCGTGATCACGGCGATCTCGGCGTGGCTCTCCTGACACGACGGTGACGGGGGCGGATAGGTTGGCCGCGTGAACGACGCCACCGACGCATCCTCGGTCTCCGACTTCGACATCGACCGGAGCACCGCAGAGGCCTGGGCCCTGTTCGGGACGAGGCTCGCCGAAGTCCTGTCCGTGATGGACGAGTCCGCCGAGCTGACGATCGGCGCCGTCGCGTCCGAGCAGGTCACCGAGCCGCCGTTCGTCCAGTTCCGCTGCCTGCCCGCCGGACGCCTCCGCGCCGAGACCCCGGGCAACGCCGAGCTCGGGGCGCATTTCCAGCTCACGGCCGACCAGCTGGCCGCGCTCGAGCGGGGCGGGTGGACGCCGCCCTCCCCAGACGGCCCGTCGGCCACACGCTTCCAGACTGAAGGCGAGCAGGAGGCCCCCCAAGTCCTGGCTGACAAGGCGATCTTCGCCCTCCACGAGGTGTTCGGCGTGCCCCACCCGGCCTTCCTGGCCCCCGATCACCTTGCCGAGATCCTGACGCCCCCTGCCGTCGCCGAGCTCCCGGCACGGCAACCCCCGTCCTTCACCGAAGAGGAGTTGGTGGCCGTCCAGCCGCGTGATCGACAGCACCTGGACGCGCTGGTCCGGGCGCAGCTCGGACGCCTCCTCGGCCACCCGCCGGTGCAGGACGCCGACGGCGACTACGGCATCCGAGTCGGTTCGACCATGGTCTTCGTCCGGACCACCCCGGACGCCCGCGAGGTGCTGGTCTTCGCGTCCCTGGTCCACGACGTCGACGGTCGTTCGCGGGCGATGGAGGTGCTCAGCGACCTGAACACCGACGCCCGCTTCGTCCGGTTCATCCTCATTCGGGACCGCGTCTACGCGAGCCTCTCGGTCTACGGGCAGCCGTTCGTGCCGGCCCACCTCACCCAGGCGCTGCAGCTGGTCACCGTCACCAGCGACGCCATCGACAACGAACTGGCGGCCAAGCTGCGTGGCCGCACCACGTTCGCCGACGAAGGCCCCGGCGCGGACGATCACACGTAGTCGCGTCCGCGCTGTAGCCTACGGACCATGATCCATCGTCGGGTAGCCGGATGACTGGCCACCTGTTGCCGATCGACACGCAGGAGTGTCGGCACCTGCTGCGAGACGCCACCGTCGGGCGCCTGACCTGGCAGGCACCAGAGGGTCTGACGTCCCTTCCGGTGGCCTACGGCGTCCACGTCGACGGGCGTCTTGGCTTGCAGGTGGGTGCGTCGGGTGTCCTGGCGACGTTGGCTCAGCCGACCGAGGTGGCCTTCGAGGTCGACGACCTCGATCCGGTCACGTTGACCGGGTGGAGCGTGCTGGTGCGGGGGACCGTCCAGGCCTGGCAAGGCGAATTTCCTGCCGGGCTGTGCCGTCCCTGGGCGCCGGGTGAAGAATACGTGGCGCTCGAGATCACTCCCCGGCAGCTGTCGGGCAGGTCGGTCTCGGCAGACTGAGAAAGCGGAGGAAGCATGAGCGCGTCGGACGTGAAGGTGCTGGTCGGCTACGACGGCTCCGATGACGGCATGGCCGCCCTCACCTTCGCGGCCACCGAGGCGGTCGCCCGCGAGGGCATGTTGCGCATCGTCTACGCCGTGGACGACACCGTGCTCAACAGCGCCTGGGGCATCGTCTTCGATGTGGACGCCGTCCGTCGCGAGGGCCTCGAGCTGCTCGCGCAGGCCGGGGAGATCGCCCACGGGCTGGGCGTCCCACTGGAGGACATCCTGACCGAGTGCGTGGTCGGCCAGCCCGCAGCGGTGCTCTCGCGGCTGTCGGAGGCGGCGTCCGTGGTCGTCGTCGGACGCCGCGCCGAAAGCGGAACGCACTCGATGTTCGTCGGCTCGACGGCGGTCGGCCTCGTCGGCACCGCCGGCTGCCCGGTGATCATGGTGTCCGCCCTCAACCGCGCGGACGCGCCGCAGCGGGTCATCGGGGTCGGTCTCGACCCGGTCGCGCACGGCCTGGTGGCGGTCGAGTGGGCCATGAAGCGGGCCAAGCGTCTCGGGGATCGCGTGCACGTCGTGAGCGTGGTGAAGAAGCCCCAGGGCCGCTTCTTCGGTGGCACCGTGTCCGAAGAGCAGCGACTCCGCGCGATCGAGGACGTCCGCCAGAAGGTTCAGGCTGCCGTCGACCGCCTCACCGAGGAGATCCCGGGCGTCCCCGTCGCGGTGGACGTCCGATTCGGCAGCCCGATCGATGAGCTGGTGTCGATGTCCGAAGAACTGGATCTCCTGATCGTGGGCGTCCACCCGACCTTCCCGACCTACAGCTTGGGCGGCGTGGTTCGAGGGCTGATGGCTCACTCGGGCTGCACGCTCGGCCTGATCCGGCACGGCTGACGCCCACCTGGGGCCGCTTCCACCCCGGCGGTAGAGTGGCGCGGCCATGGTGTCGACGCCCATCACGTTCCCCGACGGCCTGCCGATCAGCGCCGCCGTCGACGAGATCCGTGCTGCCCTGGACGCGCATCAGGTCGTGATCGTCGCCGGCGAGACCGGGTCTGGCAAGACCACCCAGCTCCCGAAGATCTGCCTCGCCGCCGGACGCCGCCGGATCGGCCACACCCAACCTCGCCGGATCGCGGCGCGCACCGTCGCCGGACGCATCGCGGAGGAACTCGGCGTCGAGCTGGGCGACACGGTCGGCTACCAGGTCCGGTTCACCCGCAAGGCCGGACGCGACACCGCGATCAAGGTCATGACCGACGGCATCCTCTTGGCCGAGATCGCCCATGACCGCGACCTGCGGCACTACGACACGATCATCATCGACGAGGCCCACGAGCGCAGCCTCAACATCGATTTCCTGCTCGGCTACCTCAAACAGCTGCTGCCGCGGCGTCCGGACCTGCGGGTCATCGTCACCTCGGCCACCATCGACACCGAGCGGTTCAGCACCCACTTCGGCGGCGCCCCGATCATCGAGGTCTCCGGTCGCACGTTCCCGGTCGACGTGGTCTACGACCCGCCCAGCAACCCCGACGCCGACCAAGTCGACGGCATCGCCGAGGCGGTCAAGGCCCTGCACGCCCTCGGCGGGGGCGACATCCTCGTCTTCCTGTCCGGCGAGCGCGAGATCGCGGACGCCGCCGACGCGATCGCTGCCTTGAAGCTGCCCGACGTCGAGATCCTGCCCCTGTTCGCCCGGTTGTCGGCAGCCGAGCAGAACCGGGTCTTCCAGCCGCATCGCGGGACCCGCGTGGTGCTCGCGACGAACGTCGCGGAGACGTCGCTGACCGTGCCGGGCATCCGCTACGTCGTCGATCCGGGGTTCGCGCGCATCTCGCGCTACTCGGCCCGGACCAAGGTCCAGCGACTGCCCATCGAGCCGATCTCCCAGGCGTCGGCCAACCAGCGCGCGGGTCGCTGTGGACGCCTCGGACCCGGAGTCTGCATCCGCCTCTACTCCGAGGACGACTTCGCCTCGCGTCCGGAGTTCACCGAGCCCGAGATCCTGCGGACCAACCTCGCCTCGGTCATCCTGCAGATGGCCGAGGCCCGCCTCGGCCCCATCGAGGACTTCCCGTTCGTCGAGCGCCCCGACACCCACCAGGTCCGCGACGGTCTCCGGCTGCTGACCGAGCTGGGCGCCTTGGCCAAGCCGGACGCGCGCGCTGGCGTCCGGCTGACGCCGATCGGACGCCTCCTCGCGCGTCTGCCCCTCGATCCGCGCCTCGGACGGATGCTCGTCGAGGCGGATGCACGCGGCTGTCTGTCGGAGGCGACCGCGATCGTCGCCGCCCTCGCCATCCCGGACGTGCGCGAACGCCCGGCCGACAAGCAGCAGCAGGCGGACGAGTTCCACCGGCGCTTCTGGAGCGACGATCCGGCGACGGCGTCGGGTCAGCGCGATCCGTCCGACATCAACGCCATCCTGCGGCTGTGGCGCCACCTACGGACGCAGCGTCGGGAGCTGTCCGGCAACGCCTTCCGGCGTCTGTGCCGGGACGAGTTCCTGAACTACCTGCGGGTGCGCGAGTGGCAGGACCTCACCTCGCAGCTGCGCGACATCTGCAAGGAACTGGGCCTTGGCCGGACGCCCACCGCGGCAACCTCCGACGGCGATGGCCTGCACATCTCGGTGCTGTCGGGACTGCTGTCCCACGTCGGCCTCGTCGACACCGCCGCGGCGGCCCGGGCGACCCAGCCGACGGCCAAGCCGGGGCGGCGGCGTCCGATGGCCGAGTACCTGGGCGCACGGGGGGCGCGGTTCGCCATCCAGCCCGGATCGGCGGCGGCCAAGGCCGAGCCGCCGCTGGTGATGGCCGTCGAGCTGGTGGAGACGTCCCGTCTGTGGGCCCGGACCGTCGCCCCGATCCGGGCCGAGTGGATCGAGGACGTGGGCGAACATCTCGTGAAGCGCCAGTACTCCGAGCCCCGCTGGTCGGCCTCGGGCGGACAAGTGGTCGCGGACGAACGGGTGAGCCTGCTGGGCGTACCGATCGTCGCCGGACGGACGGTAAGCTACGGCGGCATTGATCCGGTCGTCGCGCGCGAGATCTTCATCCAGTCGGCCCTGGTGGAGGGGCAGTGGCGGACGCGGCACCACTTCTTCGCCCGCAACGAGCGCGTCCGCCGGGAGGCCGAAGACCTCGAGGAACGCACCCGACGCCGCGATCTCGTCGTCGACGATCGAGCTCTCTTCTCCTTCTACGACGAGCGCATCCCGGCGGGGATCACCACCGTCGCCCACTTCGATCGCTGGTGGCGCGACAAGCGACGCGCCGACGACGCCTTCCTCGACCTGACGTTCGACGACATCACGTCGGACGCCGCCGGCGGGCTCCGCCCCGACGACTTCCCCGACGTGTGGACGGTGGGGGACACCTCGGTACCCGTGTCGTACACGTTCGATCCCGGCCAGCGCCACGACGGGGTGACCGTCGAGCTGGACGTGTCGCTGCTCAACCAGGTGGACGCCGCGCCCTTCACCTGGCAGGTGCCGGGCCTGCGCCTGGAGCTCGCGACCGAGCTGATTCGCGGGCTACCCAAGGCGACCCGCGTCCGGTTCGTGCCGGCGCCCGACTGGGCTCGACGGGCCCTGGATCACCTCGGCGCCAAACCCGAGCTGTCGGCGCTGCCCTTCCCGGTCGCGCTCGCCCGCGCTCTCACAGCGCTGAGCGGCGACCCGTTGACCGAGGACGCGTTCGGGGTGGACGCCCTGCCCGAGCACCTGCGCGTCACCTACGTCGTGACGGACGCGACCCTGCGCGCCGAGGAGTCCGAGCTGGGTCACGGCAAGGACCTCGCGGCCCTGCGGAAGCAGTTCGCCCCGGCGCTGGCCCAGCGCCTCAACGCGGCGGCCGGGGAGCTCGCGCACGCGGGGGCGTCCAGCTGGCAGTTCGGGACCATCCCGGAGACGGTGGAGCTGGCCACCACGCCGAGCCCGCTGTTCGGCTACCCCGCCCTGGTCGACCTGACGGACAAGGTGGGCGTCCGCGTCGCCAACACCGCGCGTCAGGCCTCCAGGTGGCAGCGGCTCGGGCTGCGGCGCCTGGTCACCCTGGTGTCGGTCGACCCGACGCGCTCGGTGTTCGCCCACCTGTCGAACGAGACCAAGTTCGCACTGGCCGCCGGGCCCTACGCCTCGCTCAACGCCCTGCTGGCGGACGCCCGGTTGAAGGCCACGGCCGACCTGCTCGCCCGCGCGGGGATCGACGCCGACCGCGTCCGAGACGAGGCTGCGTTCGCCCGAGTCGTAGCGGTGGTCCGGCCCGACGTCGCGAACCGCATGCAGCAGGTGGTCGCCATCGCCGGACGCATCCTGGGGCGCCACCAGGCGGTCTTGCGGGCAGTCGAGGGCCGCCCTACTGACGCGAGCCTCGCCGACCTGCGCGCCCAACTGGACAACCTCGTGTTCCCCGGGTTCATCGCCGCGACGCCCGAGCCCTACTTCGGCGCTCTCGAGCGGTACCTGCAGGCCGCGCAGAGCCGGGTGGCGGCCTGGACCTCCCACCCCGCCCGCGAGCAGCAGGGGCTCGAGGTGATCGGCGCCCTGGAGGACGCCTACGCGGCCGTCGTCGACCGCTACGACGTCGGCGAGCTTCCGGCGGAGGCTGCGGAGGTGGGGTGGCTGCTCGAGGAGCTTCGGGTGAGCCTGTTCGCCCAGTCGCTCGGGACGGCGCAGCCGGTGTCCGCGAAGCGGGTCCGGTCGGCGATCGATGCCCTCGGCTGAGGGGCCTCGCCCCCTAGAGTGGCGGTGTGACGGATCCGCACTCGCTCTACACCTTCTCGCCCGAGGCCTGGGCCAGCGTGCAGGGGACCGAGCCCGTCATGATGCATCTGCTGGAGGGCTACGTGGACGCCGGCGGCGTCACGCGAACCCTGGCCGAGCAGATCCTCGAGCACTGCGAGCACACGCCGCTGGTCGAGTTCGACACCGATCAGCTGCACGACTACCGGGCTCGGCGGCCGACGATGACCTTCGACACGAGCCGCTGGATCGACGTCACGATGCCCGAGCTCACGCTCCACAAGGTCACGGACGCCGCGGGTCACGACTTCTTGTTGCTGGCCGGACCCGAGCCCGACGCCCAGTGGACGCGGGCCGTGGACGCCATCTTGGAGGTGGCTCGTGGCCTCGGGGTGTCGATGTTGGTCACGGCGTCCGGGGTGCCGATGGGGGTGCCGCACACGCGTCCGCTGCTGGTGACCACGCACGGCACGCGCTCTGATCTGACCGGGGAGAATCCGATCCTGATTGACCGGGTGTCGGTACCGGGCAGCTTCTCGGCCCTCCTCGAGATCCGCGCGGGGGAGCGCGGCATGGCCGCGCGCGGCTTCGTCGCGCACGTGCCGCACTACCTCGCGCAGGGTACGTTCATGCCCGCGGCCCTGCGCGTGGCGTCCATGATTTCGGACGCCGTCGGCATCGCCCTGCCGCTGTCGGACCTGGAGGACACCTCGACCGCCACCCTGCAGGCCCTCGGCAACGAACTGTCGGGCGACTCAGACCTCGCCCAGCTGATCACGGGCCTGGAGGCGAGCTACGACGAGCTGCAGGCGAAGGGCAACAGCGTCCCGTCCGTCGACGAGATCGGCCAGGCCGTCGAACGCTTCCTCGCCGAACACGACGAGAACCGCGGGGAGGCCTGACGTGCCCCAGGGCGTGGACGAACTGCTCGACATCCTGACGCTCGAGCCCCGAGGCGGACTGGTCTTCCGCGGCCAGCACCCCGCGACGCACATGCAGCGGTCCTTCGGTGGGCAGGTGCTGGCCCAAGCCCTGTCGGCGGCCTACGCGACCATCGGCGACGACCGGCTGTGTCACTCGCTGTCCAGCTACTTCCTGCGTCCGGGGGTGACGTCGGCCCCGATCGACTACCACGTCACCGCCACCCGCGACGGACGCGGCTTTTCGACGCGGCGCGTGGTCGCCACCCAGGCCGGCCGCGACATCTTCGTGATGTCGGGCTCGTTCAAGACGCCCGAGGTCGGCCTGGATCATCAGCTGGCGCCGTACGCCCCGCCGATCCCGCCGGATCAGTGCCCGCCGCTGGCCGAGATCCTGGCCCGCAGATCCCGGGCGGGGCGTCAGCACTGGGAGGACGAGTGGGGCGTCCTCGACGTCCGCTACGTCGACTCGTCGCTGGCCAATCCGCTGGAGGCGACGGCCCGGATGACGGTCTGGGTCAAGACCGTCGACTCTCTGGGCGACGACCCCCGCGTCCACCAGGAGATCCTGGCCTACGCGTCGGACCTGACGATCCTGGCCGTCGCGACCGTGCCGCACGACATCGACTTCTACAGCCCGCGCATGCAGATGGCCACCATCAACCACACGATGTGGTTCCACCGGCCGATCCGGGCGGACGGCTGGGTCCTGTACGACCAGCAGTCGCCGTCGGCGTCCAACGGCTTGGGGTTCTCCACCGGCCGGCTCTACGCGGGCGGCGTCCTGGGGGCGTCCTGCGCGCAGGAGGGGCTGATCCGGGTGCTGCCCGAGGACGAGGCACCCGAAGACATCACCTGGCTGAAGTGAGTCCGGAGAGGGCGAGGACCCCGGCGGGGGGATTGCCAGGGTCCTCGCGATCGTGAGCAGGCGTCCGCCTGCAGGGGCGCTGCCTACGCCGCCATGCTGCGGTCGCGGAGCTTGGAGATGGCATGCCGTTCGATCTGGCGGACGCGCTCGGCGGTGATGCCCCAGACCAAGGCGATGTCGGCCAGCTTGGCCTGACGGCCGTCCAGCAGGCCGTAGCGGCGGCGGACCACGTCGGCAGACCGGGGGTCGAGCGTGCCGAGCAGGTCTTCGAGCCGCTCGCGGTCGACGGCGTCCAACACGAGGTCGTCGGGGCCGGGCGACGTGTCGCGCGCCAGGAGGTCGCCCAGCGCGGTGTCGCCGTCGGCTTCGACCGGGGCGTCCAGGCTGACGTGCTCGCGGGCCAGGCGCAGCAAGTCGATCACCAGGTCGACGTCGTGGCCCAGCTCGGCTGCGATCTCTTCGACCTCGGGCTCGCGACCGAGCTTGCGTTCGAGGTTGCGCCGGACGGCGGAGACCTGGTTGATCTGCTCGGCGACGTGCACGGGCAGCCGCACGATGCGAGCCTGCTGCGCGATGCCCCGCGAGATCGACTGCCGCACCCACCAGGTGGCGTAGGTCGAGAACTTGAAGCCCTTGGTGTAGTCGAACTTCTCGACGGCGCGGATGAGGCCGGTGTTGCCCTCCTGGACCAGGTCGAGAAGCGGCATCTGCGAGCGGCCGTACTTGCGGGCGACGCTCACGACGAGCCGGAGGTTGGCGGTAATGAAGCGGTGCAGGGCCTCCTCGCCGGTGCTGGCGATCTGACGCAGTTCATCCTCGGACGCCTCGACGGCACCGAGCCCGCGCTCGTCGTCGCCGACCTCGCCGGAGAGGATCGCCTGCGCGAAGAGTCCGGCCTCGATCTGACGGGCGAGGATCACCTCTTCCTCCGCGGTCAACAGTGGCGTCTTGGCGATGCCGTCGAGGTACAAGCCGACGGCGTCGCGGCCTTCGATTCCATCGGTTGACCGCTGGCGGTGGGCTGTGGAGATCATCGGGGTCCCTTTCGCTTCGTACGCTTGAAGTACAACGTCCGGCACCGACGAATTGTTCGGGCGGCGCCCCGAACCGACCCTGAGCAGCCCCCTGAGAGGGCCAATTCGGCCACCAGTGGGAGGCAAAAAGGCTCATCCCAGTCGAGGGTGTAGACGGGGTCTGAACCCGCCGGTCTCGAGCAGGCTCCTGGCGATGTAGTTGGAGAGGTTGCGGAACCCAAGAGCACTGCCGCGGAGGTGTTCGAGGCGGCCGTTGATCGCCTCGGTCGGACCGTTGGACGTGCCGGGGCGGTCGAAGTAGGCGAGCACGTCGTCGGCGCGCTTCCTCAGCGTCCGGCCGAGTGTGGTGAGTTCGACCAGCGCCCTCGGGACACCGCTGCTG
>Ga0208693_1003058_pt1 | contig 10577 bp, 13 predicted proteins | sample AD_UKC071_MetaG_FD_184438 | JGI IMG/M metagenome (GOLD analysis project Ga0208693, IMG submission 184438) | Active sludge microbial communities of municipal wastewater-treating anaerobic digesters from USA - AD_UKC071_MetaG (SPAdes) (version 2) | ecosystem: Engineered > Bioreactor > Anaerobic >... | reverse complement strand
GTCTAAGGTATTGCTTTGCTGTCATTTGAATACCCTCCTTGTCTCTTTATCCCGAATAACAACCCTCTCCACTAATTCAAATCCTGCTAAATCTATCATACACCTTAAAGCTCTTATTAAGCGGCTCGCCCTTTTTTCTACTTCCTGGTCTTTTTTAATCATCGGCTTTAAAGCTAAATACGCTGTCGGGTCTGGAAGCCCGCTGGCGTTATATTTAGGACCTCTGCCGGCGCCCATTTTTACCCCTCCTGTTCCTCATCAAGCTCGATAATTGTCATAATGGCATAGTTGGCTAGGTCCATCAATGTATCTCTGATAGACTCATCACTTACCCTTTGCTGCTTCATACACAAAGACTGAAGTCGATTAGTTTTATCGGTAATCCTGGTTACTGCGGAAACAATACCCAGCTTTCTGAAAGTATCCCCGAAACTGTCGCCATAATCGTGATTTTTATTGATATATATCTCGTTTAGTTCTTCACATATCTTTAGATGCTTTTCGTATTTAGTCATGCTTCTCCCCCTTTACTTCAGTAATTCAGCTTTTAGTTTTCTTAACAACTCTTCTTGTCTTAGATTTTTTCCTTTCAGGACCTCCAGTACCCTTTCATCTACCGTATTTTCAGTAATGATATGATAGATTCTAACTGTATTGGTCTGGCCCTGGCGGACCAGTCTTGCATTAGCCTGTTGATAAAGCTCCAGGCTCCAATTCAAGCCGAACCAGATGATAATGCTTCCGCCATCCTGAAGATTCAGCCCATGGCCGGCTGAAGCAGGATGGGCTAGAAGGATTTTTATCTTCCGGTTATTCCAATCTTCGATGTCTTTTTCTGTATTTAACATTCTCACATATTTGAATCTCTTTATAATTCTGTCCCTGTCATGCTGAAAATTATAAAACACCAGGACCGGTTCTCCGTTTGCTTCTTCAATTAATTCTTCTAAAACATCTAACTTCTTGTTATGTAGCTCTATAACTTCCTGTTCATCTGTATACACAGCGCCATTGGCCATCTGTAAAAGTTTATTAGTTACTGCAGCGGCATTTAAAGCAGCAATCTCCTCGTCTTTTATTTCAAGAACCGCATCTCTCTCCATCTTTTTGTATAGTTTATACTCCCTTTCATCCAATTTAGCCACCCTGTTTATATATAGAGGCTCTTTCAGTTTCAAATAGTCTTTAGCCTTCATGGATATACACAGGTCCTTAATAGCTTCATCTATCTGGTCCTTAGCCCCCGGCCTTAATTCATATTCGTTATACCCAGGCCGATACAAGGTGTTGAAATATCTCCGTCTAATACTCCGTTATAGTCTTTCCTAGCCTTTCTCCTGGTCCAATAGGTATATCTGGGCCCACAGGTCTGTGTATCCGTTTGGTGTCGGGGTCCCGGTTAAGCCTATCACCCTTTTTATAAAAGGCCTGACAAGTCTTAACTTCTTAAACCTCTTGCTCTGGTGATTTTTAAAGCTGGACAGTTCATCAATAATTACTGTGTCAAAATCCCAATCTGATTTTAGATAATCGACCAGCCAAGCTACATTATCCCGGGTTATGATGTATACATCCCCTTCCTGCTCCAAAGCCTCTTTTCTTTGCTTAGGCGTTCCCAGTACCTTGACTACTTTGAGACACTTCAAATGGTCCCATTTCTCATGTTCACGGGTCCAGGTGTCCTCTGCTACCCGCTTAGGCGCTATCACTAAAGCCTTAAACTCTTCTAAGTAATCATTCTTCAATTCCTCAAGTGCAGTCAGGGTAATAACCGTTTTTCCTAAACCCATATCAAGGAACAACCCCGCCGATTCCCTTTCCAATATGAAGTTTTTAGCTACGATTTGATAATCATGTGGTATAAATTTCATCTATGAACTCTCTCACCTTCTCAATACTATCTATGACATACACTCTAAAGCCTAATTTCTTAAACTGTTTTACCATTGCTTTCTGCAAAGGCCTTAAACTCTCTCCAGGCCTCTTCAGTTCTACAAAAAAGCACCTGCCTCTGTATAAAACAATTCTGTCTGGCACTCCGTTATTTCCAGGCGATGAAAACTTAAAGGCTTTACCCCCTAACTTTTCTACTTCTTTCCTAAGATGTTTTTCAATATACTTTTCTGTCATGAAACCACCCCGATGATTAATGACCGGAAACAATGGAAACAGAATTTTGGCCAAAACTTTATAAATGCGTATTAGGGATATAGGTATATATACACGCGTCCCTAATTAATGTTTTTTATTATTTTAGATAAATTGTGTTTCCATTGTTTCCAGTAGCCCATAAACCCAGTAGTGATAAGGCTTCAGGCTGGAAACAGAATGCCATTTTTTCTGTTTCCGATTGTTTCCATTGTTTCCGCTCCCCGTTTTTTGGTGGAAACAGAATTGTGCCGAGTGGAAACAGAATTGGGCAAAACGGAAACAGAATTTCTAGTTTTGTTTCCGGACGTATGCTCTTTGTTTACCATAAAGACTTCCAAAACTCAGATTGCTTTTTGACCTCTCCCACCCATCTAAACTTCTTAAAATATCGTTAATCTCTCTACTGATTAAATGTGTCAGGGACTTTGGGTCCCCTTTAAATAACTCACACCATATTTCCATTACGCATGTCTTATCTTTTTTCATTGTCTCAGTACTGGCTTCTGCATTGAATCCGTCATCCTGGTTGTCCAGGTAGTTTCGGCGCTCGAATAGGTCCATCTCTTCCCAGTTAATTGGATAATCCCTGTCTAAGTACTCCTCTATCAAACCTTTTTTAGGGGATTCCTCCATGTGTAGCTTCTGTTGCCTTACTGCTTCTTCTGCCGCCTTCCCTTCAAGATAGAGCTTATGCCCAGACTTATATATCTCTACTGCTTCCGCCCATATCTGGTCGACCTCTTCCGGCAAATCTTCAAAAACACTTTTAGTAGGTTTTACTACCATGCAGCTAACCGGCCAGGTCCGGCGGTTTCCGGTTGTGTCCCTTAAAAATTCTTTATCGTTGGAGGTCCCCCAGAAAACACACTGCCTGGGAAACCTGCTTGTCCTCCGTCCGTACGCAACTCTATATATATCTTCTGTTTTAGAGAGAAACAGTTTCACAGCTTCTATATCCGCCTTCCGGGTGGCAGTCAACTCTCCCATTTCTATGTGCCAGTTCCCCTGCAGTTGTTCGTAGGCCTCGCGACCTTTAACTGTATCTAAACTATCACTGAACCAATCTTTTGCCAAGTATCTGATAAAAGTACTTTTTCCTACCCCCTGCGGACCAGACAAGGTAAGCATGGTATCATACTTACACCCGGGCCTGAACACCCTTGCTACAGCCGCCACAAGGTGTGTTCTGATGGCCGCCCTGGTGTAGACATTATCTTCAGCGCCCAGATAATCGGTGAGAAGGGTATCTATTCTTTTAACACCGTCCCAGGTCAGGCTATTCAGATACTCCCGGACAGGATGGACCTTGTTTTTCTGGAACGCTATAGTTACTGCATCAGAGATTTTGCTTGCACCTGTCAACCCATAATTACTTTCAAGAAAATGTCTTACTCCGGCGTCGTCCTCGTCTCTCCAGTCCCGGTTAACTTCATCGCTCCAAGGCAGTTTTCCAACCACAGTGGCCCGGTTAGTGAATTCATTATAAACAAGTTTACCTTTAATCCGCGGGTCGTTCTCCAGTATAATAACCACATTGTCTATGGTGTTTCTTAGGTTTCCTTTTTTGTCATAGTCCAGCTTCTTGAGCCATTCTGTTTCTTCCTCTTCGATTTCTCCAAATTCAAACTCTTCCATTACATCATTAAGTCTTTCGGCCCCCAGGGTGGTTTTTACCTGGTCATCATTACTTGCAAATTCACACATGGCTGTGTAGCTAGATAACCTGTTCGTAGGTGTGTTTTCTTTAGCCTCTTCGTCCATATAACCGTATTTATGAAGTCTTACTAGATCAAAAGCGTTGCATAAAATCCCGCTTATAGGGTCTGTTGCATGGTGAGAGTAAGCGAATTTATCCTCATACACTACCAGTCCCCCAACTGTGGACCCTTCAGCATAAGTGTACCGGCCCGGCATAGACGTGGGAATGTATATATCGCTTAAGAATTTTTCTATCACTTCGCTGATAGAATAGGTTCTACAAAAAGCGCCAATAATACCGGATTTAGTTAAAGGGTCCTCCTGTTTTTTTATCTGGGTGCTGATTCTTACATCTTGCCTTGAGATTACTGGCCAGAACGATACATCTCTCCAGTCCAGATACTTGTTTAACACCTCATCGGGGTCCAGCCAGCGCCCTTCCTGCCTCAGGAATATATAATCCCCATCACTGCTGACACTCGGCCAATACATGAGCCTGCTGGCTTCATATGTTGTATCGTCAAACATATCAATGCCTATTTCTTCAGCTATTTTCCTGCCTATAGCTTGGTATTCGTCTGGCAAAACTGGCCTTTCAAGGGGTATAATCAATCTTAACCTGGGTTTAGATGGTTCATGGGAATGGGTTGAATAGGCCACTATTTCAAAATCGTGAATCATAGTGATACTGTCCCATAAATCAGTTACTGATACGTCTATATAATCCATGTCTAAAGTAAGCAAACTCCTGTTGGCTACGTTTTCAGCTTTTCTCCGACCGTTTTTAAGAGTACCGCCCACGAAACCGCCTACGTCTTTTATCTCATCCCGTCTGGCTTTACTCATCTGTTTATACTCCTGAAAGGTTTCCGGAGTCTTAACCGGATTTTGCAACTTCTCTATAAACGATTGGTATGTAATGGCTATATTCTTCCATTTAGTCTCTCTCCTGCTTCTACCGGTAGCTATATAGATTTTTCTATTCTCCAGAGCCGCTCTTTCTTTATCGGTGATTTGATTCGTTTGCAAGGTTTCACCCCCCTAATCCTTTTGATAATAGCTGCATTCAAACCCATCCGCTCTAAGAGGTAGGCCAGGGGCCCAAGGGATTTCCCGGCCCATAATTCTCTCTACGTTCTCTAGTTCATCTGCGTTCTCGTCTACTTCAATAACGACTTCATCGTGTACGTGCATCACTATCTCGTATCCGGAAGCCTCTAAATTGAGCATTGCATAGGCTAAACAGTCTCTAGCTGTAGCCTGTACTATGTTTTCGACTAGTTTCCCGCCATATGTATCTATAAACCCCCATTGTTTAGTTGTAGAATTCCGGCACTCAAAAACTATCTTCTTCCGGCCAGGAATTTTATCGTGGTCCATCAATCTGGCTTTAGGATAGGCCAGCCTTCTGCCACTCGGTAACTCTATGAATAGAATTCCGTATCTGTAAAAGGCTTTTAAGTATTGATTAATCGGGACAAGAGTTTTGTTCTCTATCGCTTCCATTACCTTATTCTCTGTGTCATACCAAAGCTGTATTATCCTGGGGTTTTTTGACCTCCAGGTGTCAACTAAAGGTTGTAGTTCGTCTTCAGTTAACCCCATTTTTAATGCTCCCATGCTTTTTAAGGCCCCGACTGAACCCTGATAGCCCAGGGCCAGTTCAGCAATTTTTCCTTTCTGGCGAAGGTGCCCATTAACACCGTTTTTCTCTACCGGCACGTTAAACATCTGAGATGCACTTGCGCAGTAAATATCACCGCCTTTTTGGAATACGTCTATCCGCCATTGTTCTCCAGCAAGCCAGGCAATAACGCGAGCTTCAATCGCTGAAAAATCGGATACTATAAACTTCTTACCCGGACTAGGAATAATAGTGGTCCTGATGCATTGACTTAAAATATCTGAGGGGTTGTCATAAGCCATCTCCAGCAGGTCTAAATCTCCGTTTTTGACTATTTCTCTGGCAGTATCTAAATCAGATATATAATTCCGCGGTAAGTTCTGGACCTGTATCAACCTGCTCGCCCACCGGCCGGTAGAAGCACCATAAAATTGGAGCAGCCCTCTGGCCCGGCCATCACTGCAGGCCACATCTATCATTTTCTTGTATTTGGCTACGGACGTTTTTGAGAGCCTCTCTCTGATGTCAAGAGCGGTAACTATATCAGGACAATCCTTGAGCTTCTCTTTCAATTGGTCCAGGTTATCCTTAGTGATGCTCTTAACAGTTATACCCGTTTTCATCTTGATATAATCTTTAAGCTCTACCAGACTATTTGGGTTGCCCAGTCCGGTTGCTTCTTTATAAATTTCAGTGAGCCTTTTAGCTTGTTCAGTGTCTATGTCTATCGCGTTTCTGGCCATGTCTAAATCAATTAAAACCCCCCGGTCATTGATTTTCTGGTCCAACTGATATAATCTCTTCTCTACTTCCAGGGTCTTAAATCTCTCTAGCTTTTTCCTAATTTCCCTTTCTACTTCCACGTCTCTGATACAGTATTCTTTGAATTGTTCCCATTCTTCAGGCATATCAGAAGGCAAGACCCTATCGGGTTTTTGGAAAAGCGCAGCCTGGTTCTTGCGTTTTGGCTTAGGTTTTGAGAAAAGCTGGATAAGTTTTTTCCCTGTGGCCAGCTTTTGCTGGTCAGGGGGCAGTCCTAATACCTGTCCAACAAGCTCCAGGTTTCCTGTAAAGCCCAAGGACCAGGCTTTGACCATTGTACATTCCCAGTTAGTAGTTTGTATGTTAAAAAATTTGTTTATGGCCACTCTCTCAAATTGAGCGTTGAAAGCGGTTTTTACTATAGATGGATTAAGTAGAGCGGCCATAACTCTTTCAGGCAGTTTCTCTCCGTTTTCCAAGTCTACTATTTCCACCGGTTCATCATCAAAAGCATAGGCAAATAATAATATTTTGAAATTATCGGAGTCTACGTATTTGTAGACTCCGTTTTCCATTATGTCAATATCGCTATATGTTTCAATGTCTACCGCTAACACAGTCATTATGTTCAGCCCCTATGCCAGGAAGTCATCGTTAACGTCTACTTCTTCAAATTCAAAATCCTCTTCAGCGGTAGAACCTCCGCCTAATCTTTCACCATCTGCTATTTTCTGAATGTTGCCAAGTCCACAAGCAATACCTTTATTCCCTGCAGCATTAAAACCATAGAAGTCAATGCTTACTCTTGCATAGCAACCAGAGTAGACCTCGTCTTCGCCCAACCTGATAGCTTTACCTGTTGCGCGGTCAATTTTTGTACCCACCGCTACTGGTGGTTTAGTGGAATTGGCATTGATAAAATAACTATTTGCGTAAGCCTCATCATCCGGTCTTTCCAGGTCTCCGTCCCTCAGGGGGAGTTTTAAATTAGCAGGGACTTTTCCGCCCCATTTATGCTTATCTCTTTCTTTCGCGTTTTCAATTGCCTGCTTGATTACCTCAAGCTGCTGTGTGTCGTCTTTTGGGATGATAAGTGATACTGAATACTTTGGCTCACTACCGTTGATGCTTCTCGGCTCAAAAATATTTGCGTAACTCAACCTAACCTTACCTGTAACCACCTTAGTATCGCCTTTCAAAACAGCTTTTACAGTCATTATGCATTCCTCCTAATTTTTTTTTTTTTAAAAGAATTCATCTTCAACAGAACCCAACTCTGGCCTTTTATCACTTTCAGGCACCAGTGTGGGTTTGCCTGGCGGCTTGATCATAAACCCTTCTCCAATTTCTGCAAATCGTTTTTTACCGATAAGTTTTTCCAGAACAGTAATACCTTGCAGTGCCCGGGGTTTATAGATTTGTTCTTCATTGTAGCCCTCGTTAATAAGAACCTTAGCGAATTCTTCTTCGTTTTCGATTACTCTATTGGACCTGCCTTCTACCAACTTAAAGCCGGGGTATTTAGTACCTTTTAGAGCTTCTTCCAGAGCGAAGTCTTTCAACTCCCGCGCCCATTTTTGAACATCGTCTATTTCCTTTAGTACCTCTGCTATTTCTTCTGCACTCAACAGATTTGGATTTGTGTTATATCTGTTATACAATTTAAGATTTGCTTCAGCCCTGGCCCGGCAAACGGTTTTGACTTTACAGAATGTGCACCAGGGGCCGGGAACCGTTTCCCCCTTACCCTCGAAGGCCAGTTTTGCTTTAGGCTTTAGTTCGTTTTCTGCCCATTCCAGAAGCATGCCCGCTGAAATAGTCCAGGACTGTATGTTATTCAGTCTCACCTGTGCTATGGTCATTGTAATCTTTTCTATTCCATATATGAACCCATACTTCTCATAAGCCCCCAGGGCGTATAGCTGTAGTTGTGGGTTGTCTATCGGGCTTACTTCTACACCTTTACCGAATTTCAGGTCAATTATCTCCATCTCTCCGTCTGCTATTATAATAGCATCTCCGGTCCCAAAACCCTCAGGCACATATGTGCTATAGTCAAGGGTTTCTTCTAGGAATATCGCTGCGTCTTTTGTTTTAGCTAAAGCCTCGTGGTAGGTCTCTATAACATAGTTGGTGTACTCCTCTACTTCGTCTATCATTCCTTCATAGAACAGTTCATGGCTCTTTAGTGCTTCCAGTTCAGCTATATCCGTAAAATCATGACCGTTCAGGCGAGCCTTAAGCAGGCATTCTGCTATCTCATGAGCCAGGGTCCCCTCTGCAGCATAACTGCTTGTTGTATCTTCGTAGCCCTCTGCCAGTCTGGCAGAAGGCGTACAATTTAACCACCTTTCCGCAGATGATGCACTGAGTAAAGCATGTTTTCTGGCCATTTTAAATCTCCTCTAATCTCTTGAGTACTTCCGGGAAGTCTTTTTCCTGCAGATCTGTTACCTTCCTGGCTCCGAATTCAGCAAGGATTGCTTTCAATTTAGGAGCATTACTTTTGATATTGTTCTTTACCACGAACATTTCCCTGATCTGTTCTATAGTGATTTCTGGGACCTCCGGGGCCTCTGGAGTTACATCTATTTTAGTAGCTGTTTCCTTAGCCACTTCTACAGTATCTTCTTTCCTAACCTTGCTTTTTACTTCTTCCATCAGCTCTACTGCTGCCTCTGCTGTATTCACCAACCCTCCTCTATATGCCAGGGCACTGCCCAGGAGCGCCATGGCTTCAGTAAGTTGATCTAAACCTTCTATTTTAATTTTGACCTCCATCATTGAAAATCCATCTCCTTTCGTGGTATACTTATTTTAGATAGTGTTTTCTTGAAGAACCTATTTCCTTGGCCGGGATAGGTTCTTTTTTGTGCTTTAAATTCTCCCTGTAAAGATGGCCATATCCACAGTAATACTCCTGACCGTTAATTCTTTTATACACGTACAGTGGTAGTCTTATTGGTCTCACCTCCTTTTGGGTCATACCCATAAACTAACCCAGAATCCCTGTCTCTTTCATCAGGATGAAACATAATAATGCTTGATTGATAAGCTCTTTGAGCCAGCATCCGGTTGACGACTTCTTTGTACGCCATCCCGGGTTCCATATTAAGGACATAATTTCTTTGAAATTCTCTTTTAACTCTGTCCAGTTCCTCTTCACCGGTCCGGCCTTGAGGAATGACTGATACATGTCCTTGACAGTGCTCGCAGTAACAGTCTTTTGTCCTTAAAAAAGGTATTATTAGATAAATCTCCTTTCCACAGTAGAAACAATATGGCATATGCTACCTCCTTTCCTCTACCTCAATTTCTTTTTGTTTCTCGACAACCAATTCTTCTTGAAATTGTCTTGTTAGGGTTACAGTATCAATGCTATTCCATACTTCTTCAGGAAGATTGATTCTTATTTCTTTTTTCTCTGGCAGGTAATCCACTTGGAATATGTCGTTCACCTTACTCATCTCCTCCTTTCTCCACCGGCTTCAGCGGGCAGTCATCTCTTCTTTTTTCGTAAGGTGGGTTAGGACAATCTCCACCGACTACACCACACCATCTATAGGTTTCTGTCCTATCTTGTATACATGGACATTGCCAGCAACTCTCCGGCATTTCTAGCTCCAATATCGCTTTAGGCATCGTTATCACGCTCTTTTTCATAAAATGCCTGTAAATCCATGTTGTCGCATCCCGGCGCAAGCCTGCCTGTTTGACTAAAATACAATTGTATATACCTGCTGTATGCCGCCTTTCTATCGCCACCGGCAAGTAATAACGCCTGTCGTGCAAGCGAAGGAATTACTTTGCTTATGTCAGGTTTACCCATCATGTTCGACCTCGCTTTCCTCAACTTAATTTCCTGCCGCACATAGGGCAGAAATTGATTTTATGATTGTCACAGAAACCGGGATAATCTTCATCGAATATTTGTAAGTAACTACCGCTAACGCTAATGAATATCCTCGTTTCGTAGTTCTGGCAAATTGCTAAATATGCAGATGGATTTTTACAGTATTTACAATCGCCTTCTCCATTCCATTTTTTCATAATCTTTAAAACAATCTCAAAATGCTTCTTTTGCTCCATAAGTTCCTTCTGTAACGCTTCGCTGCACTCTGAAATGATTTCGTCCGATTCTCTTATCGCATCTTCAAAATATGCTATTGCTTTTTCAAGTTTTTTTATCCTTCCTCACCCTCGCTTTCTTTTTGTTTCTCAACGACCAATTCTTCTTGAAATAGTCTTGTCATGATTATAGTATTAATGTTCCTCCAAACTTCTTCAGGAAGATTAATCTTTATTTTCTTTTCATCAGACTGATAACTGAAGATTTTAAGCA
>Ga0208693_1003054_pt1 | contig 10582 bp, 9 predicted proteins | sample AD_UKC071_MetaG_FD_184438 | JGI IMG/M metagenome (GOLD analysis project Ga0208693, IMG submission 184438) | Active sludge microbial communities of municipal wastewater-treating anaerobic digesters from USA - AD_UKC071_MetaG (SPAdes) (version 2) | ecosystem: Engineered > Bioreactor > Anaerobic >... | reverse complement strand
GTATAGGTTCTTTAGCATCCCAAGCAGTTGCTGGATTCAAAGATGCAGAGAATATTGGCGATGTTTTAAAGAAGGCTGGAACAGACGCTTTAGTATATGGCGGATTTCAAGCACTCATGCAACTTCCTGGAATGATTGGGAATAGAGAAGTTCACAACATTCGTGCACGTGGTTTAAACGCACAGAAAGCTTATGCAAATCTGGTTCGGAAGGTTATAGATGGCACTGCAAGCCCTGATGAAGTCAATCAATTGAGAGAATCTATTATTCAATACGGGAAAGCAGCACAAGACCTTTATCCGCATGCTATGCGTCACGCTCCAGCGGGGATAAAACTATCTCGTGAGGAATTCGTCCGTGGATTTTTAAGGTCATTATCTCCTTTAGCAGATAGTTTGCCATCGAGTGTTAGTGGTGACAAAACAATTGAATTTTTCGCTGACTTGATAACTGGAAGAGTAATTTATGTCGATCCAACTACCTCAGCAAATGTTCCCGCTGTAGTTAAACCATCACAGCAATCGACAGATGTTCCAGCTGTTGCAGCAACAGCCGAAATAAATGTACCAACTACTAGTGTGGCAACAACTACTTCCCAAACTCAACAGTTTGTACCTCAACCAACTGCACAGAATAGCCAAATTTCGCCAATATCTGGCGCAGAACAGATAAATAAACCACAAGACAATGAATTACACATCGAAGAAAAACAGCCTGTCAGGGAGTCTCTAAACGATTCCCGTTCCGAAAATTCGCAACAATTCGCTCTGGTGGATCTAGGAACCAGATTTATGAACATCTATCAGCAATATCGAATTGCTGCCCTAAATAATCAAAAAGTTAGACCCGAGTTAGTTAATTTGTTCATTAATGCAGGCAATGAGTTGAAGGAATACCTTCAAAAGCAAGGGGGAATAAGTCGAACACGAGAGCTGCCGAATCTGATTCAAAGACTTCACAATGATGGAATCAAATTACCCGATTTCCAGCAAGCATTGCAAACTCATGCTGAAGTTGTTGAAGCTCAAGAGAAGGTAGAGCAAAAACAAGATATTGAGTTCGATGAGATTCCAGAGATTGATCCTGCTAAATCAGAAGAAAATGAACATATTGAAACACCAGCTATTCAACCTTCTACCCAGACAGTGCAAACAGAACCACAGACATTAACAGTGGGTGGTATAAGTGAACCCCTTCCAGAAGGTGCATTTAAATCAAGCGAACGTCCTACAGGAGTACACACTCGGATAGAAGAAGTTGCTGTTCAGCCAGTAGCTACTGAATCAGCTCCACAACAAACAGTCGAAGCAGTGCGAACAAGTAAAGAAGAACAGCAGACTACAGCGCATGCAGCTGAAACTATGGGGCGGCCAGTGGCGAGAAAAATTGAGCCAACAGGCAGGGTATCTGTAACTTACACACCAGAAGGGAGACGTGTAGAAACAAAGTTTGCAATAGTTGATGTGAACGATCTGGTCACTTCGGATATGGCTAATTATCCACAAGAATTACAACCACGAGACAGAACACGTATTGCTAGTAAATTGCAGATCGAAAAAATTGCCAATACATTAACCCCAGAACGTTTGGGAGACAGTCCTGACCCAGGAAGCGGATCACCGATTGTGGGCGATGACCTGGTAGTAGAATCTGGCAACGGTAGAGTAATGGCAATCAGGAAAGCATTTGAGAATCCAGCGAAATTAGAAGAATACAAACAATGGCTAAGAGAAAACGCAGCTAATTTTGGAATTGATCCTGCAATTGTTGACAATATCGAAACTCCCGTATTGGTCAGGGTGAGAACATCGGATATAGACAGAGTGCAGTTCACCCAAGAAGCCAATAGGCCTGTTGTCGCTTCCATGTCCCCCGTCGAACAGGCGAAAGTTGATGCTCAAAAGTTGACCATCGATCTGCTTTCTTCGTTTGTCCCAAGCGAAACAGGGAGAATCAGCACAAGAGACAACAATCAATTCATCACCGAGTTCTTCGCCAAAGTTGTTGGGACAACAGAACTAGGCGAATACTTGACTGATGATGGCGAACTAAACCGCAGGGGAGTGGAAAGAATCCAGAACGCAATCCTTGCAAAAGCCTACGGTGAAAACATTTATGTGCTGTCAAAACTGCTTGAAGAAACAGACGACAACATCAGGCGTGTAACAGCGGGATTGCTTAATGCGGCAGGAAGTTTTGCCAAGATCAAAGAGGGAATTGCCAACGGCGATTACTTTGATCTGGACATTACCAATGAATTAACCAATGCTGCGGGGCAACTGTCCCACATAAGGAATCGGGGGATGACCGTTGACGAATACCTGCAGACGGTGGCTTTGCCCGGCATGGAGGATCTTACCGATACCGAAAAGTTACTCTTGCAGAAACTTGATCAATTTGGTGGCAGGAGTGGAAGTCAGAAAAAGCTGACCGCATTCCTGAAGAACTATGTCAGATTGGTGCAGGAAGTTGGAAGCCCGAAGCAGGAGGTGCTTCCCGGTTTTGAAAAGGAGCCTCCCACCAAAGACGAGTTGATCGAGGCGGCGAGCAGCCGCGTGGCGATTGATTTACAATTATTCGCACAGAAGGGTGATGGTGATATTGATGGCGAACAAGCCTACACCGCAGACGACTGGGCAGAACTCCTTCACAGATTTGCAGGCATCACTGAAGAAGTCGCAGCGGGTGAAAGCCCTGCGGCAGTTTCTGATCAGCAAGCTGCTGGAGGACAGGAAGGCACAGGAACGCCAGGAGAGAGAAGCACAGTTCCGCAGCAACCAGAACGAGCGGAATCAGCAGAGCAAACAGACATAGAGGATGAAACAGGCAAGCCGATCAAACGTATAGAGATTGTCCATAAACTGCGTCAATTAGCCACCATATACGAAAAGCGCATGCGGCTAAGTGCCAAGCGGTATCGCGGCGAATACCATCCAAAGACACAAGTTATCCGTGTAAAGAGCATAGAGGATATAGATGCGCTGGCGCATGAGTTGGGGCATTACCTGCAGGACGTATGGGAATTTGACCCGTCAGGTAACGCAGAACTTGTTAGAATGGGAACAGAACTGTATGTGGATCGAGCTGACAAAATGACGCAAAAGCGTTTGGCGGAAGAAGGTTTTGCCGAATACATGCGTTACTGGATGCAGTATCCGCAAATACTAGAACACAAAGCCCCAAACTTCAAAGAAACGTTCGACAGCCTGTTGAATTCGGATCCAGAACTTGCAAAAGAACTTACCGAACTTAGGGATATGTACAAACAGTGGCAGAACCTAAATGCCCCCGACAAGATCAAGGGGCAGATTGTCACAGATCTTGAAGCTACCAAGCCAAGGGAATTCTTGACACCGCTTCAGAAAGCGTACACCAAAACCACGGACAACCTCCATCCGCTGTTTAGGTTTATGGAAACAATGCTTGACAAGAAACTGAACAGCGAATGGGAAGTGGAATTGGACAAGAATCCGTATATTATGGCAAGAATGGCTAGGGCGGCTAAAAAGATTGCCGAAGTCATGGTGAACTTCAAGGGAGTAACACCGGAAGGCCGTATAGAAGGCAAATCCTTGGCAGAAATCCTGAAACCGATCAAGTCCGAACTGGAGGATTTCACCGCATGGTTGGTGGCAAAGCGTGCCGCTGAACTTCACAATCGTGGGATCAAAACCGGATTCGACCATGCCGATGTGGAAATAACGATTCACGAACTGGAGAAGCCCATCTATCTGGAAGTACAGAAGGATCTGGAAGCCTACCAGAACAATCTGCTTGACTTCCTTGTGGATTCAGGTATGGTATCTCAAGAACAGGCGGACAACTGGAAAGCGCTGAATCAATTCTATGTCCCGTTCTACCGGTTCTTCGATGATGAATATCGGTTCTCCGGCAAAGTAAGCTCCAAACGGTATGCCGATCTGAACAAGCCGATCAAGGGGATCAAAGGTTCAGAGCGTTCCATCATCGATCCGCTCGAATCAATAATCAAAAACACATACACCTTCATCGACCTTGCAGCAAAGAACAAGGTGGGGCTGGCAATAGCCAAACTTGCGGACGATCCAGATGTGGTTGGCAAAGGGTGGCTGATTCACGAAGTCAAAACACCTATGGAACCGCAGAAGGTTAATCTGGAACAGCTTAAAAGCGATCTGGTTGACGCTGGGATCCCAGAAGAAATCATCGACATGGTGGATCTGGACAAGTGGGCTACTGTTTTTAGGCCAGTTCAATTCGCACGTACCAAAGAGAAGCAGGAAAACATCCTTACCGTATACCAAAACGGCAAACCGAGATTCTTCAAGGTTCATCCGGAACTGTATGAAACTATCATGGCAATCGAGCCAAACACCTCTTCGGTGCTGACGCAGTTTCTAGCCCCTTTTGTTGCTGTGAAAAGGGCGTTGGCAACAGGGTTCAACCCCAACTTCGTCTTCGGCAGGAACCCTGTCCGTGACGCACAAACGGCGCAGTTCTTCTCGAAATACGGGTTTGTCCCGTTCATCGACACTTTAAGGGGAATCAGCCACGTTCTAAAGCGTGATGAGATTTACTATGAATGGCTGGTAAACGGCGGGGGCATGTCCACAATGATCAGCCTTGACAGGAAATATCTGCGCGGCGAATTGGAATCCATCCTGAAAGACGAACCCAAAACACGCCCAAGGGATCTTGTCAAGAAGGGCTGGCAGTGGTATCTCGCACTGGCCGAAGGTTTGGAAGAAGCAACACGTGTGCAGGTTTACGCCAAAGGCAAAGAAGCGGAAATGAAAGCACGTGGAGCAGACACCAAAGAAGGCAGGACTTGGGCTGCTTATGCATCAAGAGAAGCAACGCTTGATTTCCAGAGATACGGGACTGTCGGCAAAGCCGTCAACAATTTCAAAGCGTTCTTCAATGCGAACGTGCAGGGTACAGACAAGGCGCTCCGTTATATCAAGCATCAGATCAAAACGAACCCAGTTGGGTTTATCATGCGGGCGTTCTTGAGAATTACGCTACCGTCATTGCTGCTGTACTTGATGAACAAGGACGATGCCGAATACTGGGAACTCCCGGAATGGAGAAGGGATTTGTACTGGAACATCAAGATTGCTCCCGGCAGATGGATGACCGTTCCAAAACCGGAAGTGCTCGGCGTGTTCTTCGGTGCCGTACCCGAAAGATTCTTCGATTACGTCAACACCAACGACCCCGAAGCGTTTGAAGAACTCGGCAAGAACGTCGCAGAATCGCTTCTCCCGGCGACAAGCGTGTGGGATTTGGTTCCCGATGCTGTGCTACCGATACTTGAAGTTACAGCCAACTACGATTCGTGGCGAGGTAGGCAAATAGAAACGATGGCCGACCGCAACAAGCCGCCGGAAGAACGATACGGCATGTGGACATCAGAAACGGCGAAGGCCATCGGTGCAATGTTCGGTGTGTCACCTAAGAAAGTGGAGCATCTGATAGAGGGCTACGGTTCAGGAACTGTTTCCTTCCTGCTGGATATGATCGACTTGACGACGGAAGTAGGACGTAGTAAATCCGATGTCTGGTCATCAATACCTGTAGTATCGAGTTTCGTTACAAGCTCGTACCGCTCACCGGAATCGGTGGATGATTTCTACAACACGCTGGAAGAATACGAGTTGTATTATCCAGATCATCCCTACACCACGATTCTGCGCAAGTACAGCAGGGAGTTGAGCGAACTGCGCAAGCAAATCAACGACATAATGGAATCACCGAAATTCGACAGAAGTTACAAGCAGAAGATGCTGGAACAATACAATAAGCAGGCGGTGCAAATTGCGAAGTTGGCGTTGTTGCGAAAACCGAAGCAACCGCCAAGAAAGCAATAACACGAACAGCCACTCTTTTCACAAGGGTGGCTGTTCCTATTTAGCGTTGGGGGGCAGACACATGGAAAACAAAACCTTCATTCAATCAGCACTAACGATAGTAGCAACACTTTTCCATTTCCTGTTCGGAGGGTGGACGCTGCCGCTTAAAGTCCTGCTCGCGTTTATGATGTTCGACTACATCAGCGGTGTCTGTGCAGCATGGAAGAAGGGCGAGATAGACAGCCGCGTAGGGTACAGAGGGATCGCCAAGAAGGTGGGGCTGTTGACGCTTGTGTCAATGGCGCACCTTCTGGATCTGGTGTTCAACCTTGACCCGCCCATGATCCAGACCGTGACCGTCTGGTGGTATATAGCCAACGAGGGATTCAGCATCATGGAAAATGCGGCTATGGCGGGATGGCCTGTTCCCACACCCTTGGTCAATGTATTAAAACGTGTTAAGGAGCGAAGCGAGAATGAACAACTTCCAATTAAGTGAGAACTTCAATTTACGGGAATTCCAATGCAAGTGCGGGTGTGAAACCGTCAAGGCGAGCAGTGAGCTTGTGGCTAAGCTTCAGCAGTTAAGGGATACTGTGGGCAAACCGCTGGTGATCACAAGCGGATATAGGTGTCCAGAACACAACAAGAAGGTTGGCGGTGTTTCCGACAGCTACCACACCAAAGGTATGGCTGCTGATGTTGCCTGCCCCGCTGGGTACACGGTAGAGGAATTTGCGAAGCTCTGTCAGGACATCGGTTTCACCGGAGTGGGAGCATATCCCGACAAATTCTTCGTTCATGTGGATGTAAGACCTGGAAACCCGGTGAGGTTTCAATGATAGAAGCGTAAGGAAAGAAAGAAAGTAACCTAGGAAGGGTGAACCTATTGCTGAAGAAGATATTCGGAATCCTCAAGGACTGGCTGTTGGCAATCGTCTTGGCTGTTGTTGCCTTGGTAACGCTAAGCAAACCCGACCGCTGGGTGAAGAGCAAGGAGAAGGAGATCAAACAGAGGGAGAAAGAGAACGAGAAAGCTGAACAAGATGCTGAACAGCACCAAGCCAAGGCGGAGGAACTGGACAAGATTGCCGATGAGCTTTATGAACGCTACAAGGAGGCGGTTGAGAAACATGACCGTGAGATCGCAGAGGCGGGGCAGAAGAAGGAACCGGATGACGAACCCATTCCTTTTGACGATCCTGATAGTGCCGCTAAGTTTCTTGACGATCTGCTCAACGACATTGGCGATGGAACCTGAACCGGATCCGTTCACCAACATCAAGAAGGTTGATGGCGGATTCCTCCTGACAGACGAGAACATCATAGCCCTAGCCAACTACATTCAGGAGCTGCAGTTCAAGAACCAGCAATTGGAAGCGGAGAACAGCCGACTGCAGAATCAGGTGGACGCTCTGGACAAGGCACTGCAAGAGGAACGCGCCATCGTGGACAAGCTGCTGGCCGAGAAGGATACCCTGATTGCGGAGAAAAACAACGTGATCAAGGCAAAGGACAGCCAGATTGAACTGCTGAAGTTACAGGTAAGCGACTGGAAATTCCTCTACGAGAACAGCAAGCCGTCATTCGTTGACAAGGCGCAGATTACCTTGGGCGGTGCGGGTGTTGCGGCGATCATCATCCTCTTGGCGCAGATGCTTCTAGGTAACTAACTTGCCCGGCGAAAAGCCGGGCGTTTTTTGTTTGGGAGTTGTAGCGCCCATAACCGCCCCAGAATCGTTCAAAAAACTTTGCCTATACATTTATATATCCCCTGACATGAAAACGCACCAGAACGGCTCTAAATGCGTCTGGACGGCAAGTGTTGTTTTGGGGATGCCAATAGGAAAAAAGAGCACCTTACCGGCACTCTTTTTTTCTGTTACCGTCACCGAAGCCCCCGAACAACTCAAAGCAAACAATAGTTTACCAGCGAAAATGTAGCGAAGCAATAAATATTACTTAAAGTTACAAATAGGTGTTGACAAATCTCCGGAAGTTAATTATACTAGAACCAACAGAAAAAATTTTTTACCGAAAGGAGGCGACAAAGCATGGCTGCAATAGGCAAACAAAAGCTCGCTCCATGTGTTGCTTTGAAGGCGTGGAGAGCCAGATACGGCTTGACACAAAAGGCTTTGGCGGAGGAATTGGGCATCTCCCCAAAAGCCTACAACTTCAAAGAGAACGGATTGGTCTCATTTTTGGAGAATGAGATCAATTACCTGGTGGAAAGGACAGGTTTGACCTACGAAGAACTGCTGATTAACGGTAGAAAAGAGAGGGGCTGACCATAGAATGAGCCAAATTGTTGACGGTCTGTTAGACAGCGGGGTGACAATCAGAATGACGTTGAAGGAGGTTGTGGCAGAACTGACACCGGAGGAACGTGACGCGCTGGCTAGGTTGGTGGACAAGCTGCATGAGATCAATATGGAAGATGCCCACCCATGCCCACCGGAGTGTAATCGAAACAACCCCTGCCCACGGTGTCGGCTGTCGGAGCAAATCATCAATCCGCTGTGGTTTGCGTTGTGGTTTTAAGAACAAAATTAACAAAGGAGGAATCTGGAATGGCTATCAAAAGGCCAGAGGAAATTCTCGGTCAGAAAAAGAGGATCAGAATGTTGATTGCCGGATACCCCGGCATTGGAAAATCCACATTGGCGTTGTCTGCGCCAAACCCACTGCACATTGATTGCGACTTCGGCATCGACCGTGTGGAAGCAAGGTATCGGGCACCGTTCATCCAGCCAAGGAGCTACGATGAACTGCTGGAAGATCTGAAGCCCGAAAACCTGCGGGAGTTTGACACTCTTGTGTTCGACACGGGCGGCCAACTGTTCACCCTCATGTCCCTGTGGGCGATCAAGAAGGATCCAAAATACGGTCAGCGTGACGGATCCCTCTCGCTCAAGGGCTACGGGTTCGTCGGCAGAGAGTTTGTCCGGTTGATGGACTACTGCTTCTACGAACTGGACAAGCACATTGTGATGGTGTTCCACGCTGTGGAGGAAAAGGACGGCGACAACACCAGACTGCGAATCAAAGTTGAGGGCCAAACCAAGAACAACGTTTGGGAACCGATGGATCTCGGCGGATTCATGGAGATGCACGGTAACGACCGGGTAATCGGTTTTAGCAACTGCGAGCGTTACTTTGCCAAGGGAACTCGTGGCATCAAGGGAACCTACAAGATTCCGGAACTCACACCAGAAAGCCCCAACGACTTTCTCACCCAACTGTTTGAACAGTACAACAGAACAATCGAAGATGAAGTGAAACTTGCCGCTGAAGCCAAAGCAGCCTACGAGGAAGCCATGAAGAAGGGCGGGGCAATCATTGCCAAGATCAAGGATATTGATTCGGCTAACAAGGCTCTTGCCGAGATGCGGAAGATTCAGCACGCCTTGACTTCTCGGCAGGAACTCGGACAGCAGTTCAGCCAGAAGGTTGCTTCGCTGAACTTGTTCTACGACAAAAACGCAGACAGGTATGTGGCGAAGGAGGCGTAACCATGTCGCACCTAATGACACATTCCCTGCTTTCAGCGTGGCAATGGGCGTTGACTGAAAACCCGTATGAGGACATGACCACCGAGAGCAGCAGCTACCAGGACTTCCTACGGGTTCTCAACCGAGAACCCGTGGAAGCCACACCGGCAATGCAAGCGGGATTGGACTTCGAGCAGTTGGTAGTTGCCGTCTTGGCTGATACAGCCGACGCCGACCACGACTGGTATGATGCCGCAAGACAGGTTGCGGAGATTGTCGGGCACGGTGTCTACCAATACCCGGCAAGCAAAGAGGTTGAGGTGGATGGCAGAAAGATTCTGCTGTACGGGCGGATCGATGTTCTAAGGGCGGGTGTGATCTACGACATCAAATTCTCCAAGAGTTACGAGCGTGGCAAATACTTCGACAGCACACAGCACCCGATGTACTTGGAGCTTGTGCCGGAGGCAGAACGGTTCGTGTACGTTGTTACCAACGGCAGCGACGTTTGGACGGAAAGCTACGACAGGGAAGACACACCAAGCATCATTCCGGTGGTGGGCGACTTCCTGCGGTGGCTGGAACTCCAGAACCTGATGGACGTTTACCTTGAAAAGTGGAAGTCACGATATTCCAACGCAAGCTAGAAGGAGGGATTGGCATGGCATTGTCAATTCGACCGGACGGTACCAGAACTGACGTTGACTTGGATAATGTCCACCATTTGCTTGAGGATTACATCGACTTTGTGTTCTACAACGTGCCGGATCCGGTGGTGATGGAGGAGTTGGGCAGTCTAGCAAAGATGATCGAAGAACGCCCTGCCGAGCTGGTGGCGATGATCCGGCAGATGAAAAGCGACATATACGACCGGTTTATCGACGAAGGTTACTGCCCGCACTGCGGTGGATATGACACGCTTATAACTGTGCACAACCGCCAGACTGGTAATGAAACACACTGCCTGCGGTGCGGACAAATCTGGTTCTAGGGGGGCGATCTGTGTGACGGGCAGGAAACCAACATTGCGGGAGATGGTTGTTAAAACGGCAATGGTTGTCGTGATGATATACTTCCTCTTTTGGGCGTTAGCGCTGGGAGCTATCGGGTACAAGATAATCTCCGCCGAGCCAATCGTGGTGGTTGAAGGCGACAAACAACCGCTCGAAGCGGTGATGGTTGCTCCCGGTGACACGCTGTGGGGGCTGGCGAAGGAATTTTACCCCGATCAGCACACGGGCAAGGTTGTCGAGGCGA
>Ga0208693_1003042_pt1 | contig 10601 bp, 6 predicted proteins | sample AD_UKC071_MetaG_FD_184438 | JGI IMG/M metagenome (GOLD analysis project Ga0208693, IMG submission 184438) | Active sludge microbial communities of municipal wastewater-treating anaerobic digesters from USA - AD_UKC071_MetaG (SPAdes) (version 2) | ecosystem: Engineered > Bioreactor > Anaerobic >... | reverse complement strand
AATAGCCAAAACAAAACTGCCTGATTTAAATACCGTATCTATTGAATCCGCAATGAAAATGGTAATTGGTACTGCAAAAAGCATGGGTGTAGAGATAAGGGGGTAAGATAAATGAGCAAAAAATTGGCTGCTGTTAAGGAAAAATTAGACACTACAAAAGAGTATACTCTAGAAGAGGCAATAGATTTTCTTAAAGAGAATAGTTTCGCAAAATTTGATGAGACTGTAGAGATGGCGATAAATTTAGGTGTTGATCCTAAAAAATCCGATCAGGTTGTACGAGGCACTGTAGTTCTTCCTCATGGAACAGGTAAACAGGTTAGAGTTCTGGTTTTTGCGAAAGGAGAAAAGGAAAAAGAAGCAGAAGAAGCTGGAGCGGATTATGTTGGAGCAGAAGATTTAATTGAGAAAATTCAACAGGGCTGGCTTGAGTTTGATAGAGTAATTGCAACACCTGATATGATGGGGCAGGTTGGTAAACTTGGTAAAATTCTGGGTCCGAGAGGGTTAATGCCAAATCCAAAGTTAGGTACTGTAACATTCGATGTTGGAAGAGCGGTGAAAGAGGCTAAGGGAGGTAAGATTGAATACAGAACTGACAAAGGTGGAGTTGTTCATGTTCCTATTGGTAAACTGTCTTTTGACAGAGAAAAGCTTGTTGAAAATGCGATGGCAGTTTTGAAGTCAATAATTAAGGCAAAACCTCCGACATCAAAAGGTAAATATATTAAAAAAGTTACATTGTCTTCTACAATGGGACCTGGGTTAAAAATAAACATATCCGAGTTGAAACTTTAAAAACAGGCTTTGCCTGTTATAAATAAATCTGAGACAGCAGGTGCTCGAAGCTTAATGGATGTCCGCCTGCCGAGATTATTAAAAGAATTGAACATATTGAAAGCTTCAAATAAATATAACTGCACTGCTGTCCGGGAAAGGAGGATAATCTGATTACCACAAAAGAAGCAAAAAAGAAAAGGGTTGAAGAAATTTCTCAACGGTTAGCAAAAGCTAACTCATTCATTTTAACTGATTTTCAGGGGTTAACAGTAGCTGAAATTTCGGATTTAAGGCAGAAAATTAAAGAGTCCGGTGGAGAATATAGAGTATGCAAAAATACTCTTCTGGGAATAGCACTTAAAGATGCGCCTTTTAAAGAACATTTGAAAAGTTCTTTAGAGGGATGTACTGGTGTAGTTTTTGGTTATGATGATCCAGTTGTGATAGTTAAAAAGGCTCTTGATTTTTCTGAAAAAAATGAAAAATTAAAACTTAAACAGGGCGTTGTTGAGGGTAATGTATATTCTGCAGCAGAACTAAAAGAGATATCTAAGTTACCTTCAAAGAATGTTCTACTTGGAATGCTGGTTGGTGCAATGAGTTCTCCACTTACCAAAATGGCTTATGCGATGCAGGCAGTAAATACTAAATTGCTTTATGCATTAGAATCGTTAAAAAATAAGAAAGCTTAATAAAAGGAGGAATTAATTATGGCAATTACAAAAGAAGAGGTTTTTCAGTTTTTTGATAATCTTACAATTCTTGAATTAAGTCAATTTATCAAAGAATTTGAGGAAAGATACGGAGTAACAGCAGCAGCTCCGGTTGCAGTAGCAGCAGCGGGTGCTCCTGCAGCAGCACAGGCAGCACAGGCAGTTGAGGAAAAAACAAGCTTTGATGTAATCTTAAAGGCTGCAGGAGACAAGAAAATTCAAGTAATTAAAGTTGTAAGGGAACTAACAGGGCTTGGACTTAAAGAAGCTAAAGACCTGGTTGACGGTGCTCCGAAACCTGTAAAAACAGGTGTCTCTAAGGAAGAAGCTGAAACTATTAAAGCAAAACTTGAAGCTGAAGGTGCAACAGTAGAAGTACAGTAAAAATTTTAAAGAGAAGGAGAACCATGATAAAGCCTTTAAGAGAGAGAATAAATTTTGGGAAGGTACCTCCACTTCTGGAGGTGCCTTATCTTTTGGAATTTCAGAGAAAATCTTTTGATAAATTTCTTCAAAAAGATATTCCACCTTACGACAGAGTTGAAGAAGGACTTCAGTCAGCTTTAAACAGTGTTTTTCCTATAAGTGATTATAATGGAACAACTACAATAGAGTTTATTTCATACTCAGTTGGTGAATCAAAATTAACTCCTTATGAATGCATGGTTAAAGGGCTTACTTATTCTGTTCCAATTAAAATGAAAATGCGTTTGAATATTTGGGATAAGGATGATGAGGGGAAAAAGTTTCTTAAAGAATCCAGAGAACAGGAAGTATTTCTTGGTGATTTACCCATGATGACCGAGACAGGTAGCTTTATAATAAACGGAGTAGAGCGAGTTGTAGTTAGTCAGCTACACAGGTCTCCTGGTGTTTATTTTGCACCTGATAGAAGCAAAAGCAAGATAAGCGGTAGATTTCTTTATTCAGCGAGAATTATTCCTGTAAGAGGTTCGTGGCTTGATTTTGAGTTTGATTCAAAAGATCTTTTATATGTAAGAATTGATAAGAGAAAAAAACTTCCAGCTACAATTGTTCTCAAGGCACTTGGATATACAAACGAAGATTTGCTCAAAATTTTTTATCCTATTGAGGAAATCAATATAAAAGATGATCACACTTATACAAGAGTTATAAGCGATATCTTAACAGGTCTTAGAACAAAAATTGATCTATACAGTCCTGATGGGAAAGATATCCTGGTAAAGGAAGGAAGTAAAATAACTAAATATTCATTAAAAAAGATGAAAGACCTGGGAATTCAGGAAATACCAATTTTGAAAGAAGAAATAATTGGAAGAATAAGTCTTTCAGATATTGTTGATCCTGAAACGGGTGAGGTAATAGTTGACAGCAATAAAGAGATTACAGAAGAAGCTTTTTACAGAATTATATCTGCTAAAATTCAAAAAATACAGTTGCTTTTTATAGATAATGTTAATTATCTTCCATCTCTAAGAGAGACATTACTTACTGATAAAGTTGATAATAAAAAGTCTGCATTAAAAGAGATATATAAGAAGTTGAGACCTGGAGAACCTGCCACTGAGGAAGCTGCTGAAGAACTTTTTTATGGATTATTTTTTGATCCTAAAAGATATGACCTTTCTTCTGTAGGACGACTTAAATTAAATCAGAAGTTAGGACTTGATATCCCACTTGATGTGAGAGTGCTAACTGATAAAGATATTATTGAAATCGTCAAATATCTGCTAAATCTTAGGACAGGCAAGGGAGAAGTTGATGATATAGATCATCTCGGAAATAGAAGAGTTAGAGGTGTTGGTGAACTTTTAGAAAATCAGTTTCGTATCGGACTGGTAAGGATGGAGAGAGCAATTAAGGAAAAGATGACAATTACTGATGTTGAAACAGCAATGCCCCATGATGTAATAAACACGAAGCCTGTAATGGCTGCTGTGAAAGAGTTTTTCAGTACAAGTCAGTTAAGTCAGTTTATGGATCAGACAAATCCATTAAGTGAAATAACACATAAACGAAGATTAAGCGCTCTCGGACCAGGAGGACTCACACGTGAAAGAGCAGGATTTGAAGTAAGGGATGTTCATCCAACTCATTATGGAAGAATATGTCCTATAGAGACTCCAGAGGGACCCAACATTGGACTGATAACTTCTCTAGCAACATATGCAAGAATTAATGAATTCGGTTTTATAGAATCTCCATACCGTAAAGTTGTTAATGGTAAAGTCTCAAATGAGATCCAATATTTGAGCGCTCTTGAAAGTGAAAATTATGTTATTGCAGAGGCAACAACTCCTGTTGATAGAAATGGTAATCTTATTGGAGAAACAGTATTTGCTCGTGTTAAAGGTGATTTCAAGATGGTTTCTTCTCAAGAAGTACAGTATATGGATGTATCTCCAAAGCAGATAGTTAGTTTATCTGCTTCTTTAATTCCTTTTCTTGAAAATGATGATGCAAACAGGGCATTAATGGGTTCAAATATGCAAAGACAGGCTGTTCCTCTTGTTCATACTGAAGCTCCAATAGTTGGCACAGGGATGGAGTTATACGCTGCAAGAGACTCTGGATGGCTGATAGTTGCTAAAAGGGCAGGCATAATAGAAAATGTTGATTCCACCAGAATTGTTGTAAGAGTTACAGAAGAAGGTGGTGGTGTTGATATATACAATCTTGTAAAGTTTCATAAATCCAATCAGGGGACCTGTCTAACGCAGAAACCTATTGTAAGGGTCGGTCAGCAGGTTGAAAGAGGTACAATTCTTGCCGATGGTCCATGTATGGATAAAGGTGAACTTGCACTTGGTCGAAATGTGCTTGTTGCATTTATGCCATGGGGCGGATATAACTTCGAAGATGCTATATTAGTTAGTGAGAGACTTGTAAAAGAAGATGTTTATACTTCTATTCATATAGATGAATTTGAAATTGAGTGCAGAGATACCAAACTTGGTCCTGAAGAGATTACGAGAGAAATTCCAAATGTCAATGAAGAACTTCTTAAAAATCTTGATGAAGATGGAATTATCAGAATTGGTGCGAAAGTTAAAGCTGGCGATATTCTTGTTGGTAAAGTAACACCCAAGGGAGAGAGGGTTCTTACACCAGAAGAAAAACTCCTTTATGCGATCTTTGGAGAAAAAGCAGAAGATGTTAAGGAAAGCTGTTTATATGTTCCTCCAGGAATCGAGGGAGTTGTCATTGATGTTAAAATTTTGACCAGAAAAGGCAAAGAGAAATCCAGAAGAGCACAGTCTATAGAAGATGAGGAGATTAAAAGAATAGAAAGAGACAGAGAAGATGAGATAAGAATCTTAAAAGAGTCAAAAGCCAGCAGAATCAGAAAAATTCTTAAAAATAAAGTTGTACTTGAAGATGTAAAGAAGGGTGATAAGCTACTCTGTGCAAAAGGAAAGGCTCTTAAAGAAAATGTTGTAAATCTTCTTGATGTAAATCAATTGCTTAAACTTAAGGTAGAAGACCCTGATGTTAAACTTGAGGTAAGCAGGGTTAATAAAGAGGTAGAACAGAATATAAAACAGATTTATGCAAAATACAATGAAAAAATTGAAAGAATAAAAAAAGGAGATGAACTTCCACCCAGCGTTAATCAGATGGTTAAGGTTTTTATTGCTATGAAAAGAAAAATACAGGTTGGAGATAAGATGGCAGGTAGGCATGGAAATAAAGGTGTTGTTTCCATGGTTTTACCTGAAGAGGATATGCCGTATCTTGAAGATGGGACACCTGTTGATATGGTACTCAATCCACTTGGAGTTCCATCAAGAATGAACATGGGTCAGATTCTTGAAACACACCTTGGTCTTGCTGCAAAGGCTTTAGGTTTTTATGTTGCAACTCCTGTTTTTGAAGGTGCTAAAGAATCTGAAATAGAGGAAATGCTAACAAAAGCTGGATTTGCAACAACAGGTCAGGTAACTCTTTATAATGGCAAAACTGGTGAGCCATTTGAAAGGACAGTTACAGTTGGACAGATGTACATGATTAAACTACATCATCTTGTTGCAGATAAAATGCATGCTCGCTCTATAGGTCCTTACTCTTTAGTTACTCAACAGCCTCTTGGAGGTAAGGCACAATTTGGAGGGCAAAGACTTGGAGAGATGGAAGTATGGGCACTAGAAGCATATGGAGCAGCGTATACACTCCAGGAGTTTTTAACTGTAAAGAGTGATGACATATCAGGTAGAACTCGTATGTATGAGGCTATTGTTAAAGGTCATCCAGTACTTGAACCAGGAGTGCCGGAATCATTTAATGTGTTAATCAAAGAGCTCCAGAGTCTCTGTCTTGATGTGGAACTTCTTGAGAAGAAGAAAAAAAGTTGAATCATTCATAAAAACAGGGGGTATAAACCTTGATGGAAGATATTTATTCGCTTTTTCAAAAGCCTAAAAATCCGAGAGATTTCGATGCGATAAGAATAAAGTTGGCTTCACCTGAAAAAATAAGAGAGTGGTCATATGGAGAAGTTAAAAAACCTGAAACTATCAATTACCGAACTTTTAAACCAGAGCCAGAAGGTCTGTTCTGTGCTAAAATCTTTGGACCTGTAAAAGACTGGGAATGCTTATGCGGTAAATACAAACGAATGAAGCACAAGGGTGTTATATGCGATAAATGTGGAGTTGAAGTAATTCAATCTAAGGTAAGACGTGAAAGAATGGGACATATTGAACTTGCTGCTCCTGTGGCTCATATCTGGTTTGTTAGAGGAGTCCCAAGTAAGATGGGAATTCTACTTGACCTTTCTGTGAGACAACTTGAACGAGTTATTTATTATGAAGACTATATTGTTATAGATCCTGGTGATACGCCATTAAAAGAAAAAGATATTCTTACAGAAGATGAATATAAGAAAAAAACAGCAGAATATGGTAGCAACTTTAAAGCAGGAATGGGAGCAGAAGCTATAAGAGAACTTCTTAAAAAAATTGATCTTGAAGCAGTTGCGAAAGAACTCAAAGAAAAAATCGAAGCTGCTACTTCAAATGGGATTAAAAGAAAGCTTACCAAAAGACTTAGAGTGGTTGAAGCATTTAAAAATTCTGGTAATCGTCCTGAGTGGATGATACTTGATATTGTTCCAGTACTTCCTCCAGAGCTGAGACCTCTTGTCCCTCTTGATGGTGGCAGATTTGCATCTTCAGATTTAAATGATCTTTATCGAAGAGTTATAAACAGAAATAACAGATTAAAAAGGCTCATGGAGCTTAGAGCTCCAAGCGTGATTATCAGAAATGAAAAAAGGATGCTTCAAGAATCAGTTGATACACTTTTTGACAATACAAAACGTTCCAAGGCTTTGAAAGCAGGAACACGCAGGCCTCTTAAATCCTTGAGCGATATGATAAAAGGTAAACAAGGAAGATTCAGACAGAATTTACTTGGCAAAAGAGTTGATTATTCTGGCAGGTCAGTTATTGTTGTTGGTCCTGAACTTGATATGCATCAATGTGGATTACCAAAAACCATGGCTCTGGAGTTATTTAAACCATTTGTGTTTAATAAACTTGAAGAACAAGGTCATGCTACAACAATTAAACAGGCCAAGAGACTTGTTGAACAGGAATTCCCAGAAGTATGGGATGCTCTAGAAGAAGTTATTCAGGAACATCCAGTACTTTTAAACAGAGCTCCAACTCTTCACAGACTTGGTATTCAGGCCTTTGATCCTGTTCTGGTAGAAGGAAAGGCGATAAAACTTCATCCTCTCGTGTGCACAGCTTTTAATGCTGATTTCGATGGTGACCAGATGGCGGTTCACATACCTCTTTCATATGAAGCACAGGTTGAAGCAAGAATATTGATGATGTCAGTGGGTAATCTTCTTTCTCCTGCAAATGGAAAACCAATAGTTGTTCCAACTCAGGACATGGTTCTTGGAGTATATTATCTTACAAAAGAAAGGAAAGATGCTAAAGGAGCAGGTAAGATTTTTGCAGACACCGAAGAAGTGATTCTTGCTTATCAGAGTGGAGCGGTGGAGAAACATGCTCCAATAAAGGTTAGATTAAATGGTGAGATTGTTGAAACTACGGTAGGCAGAATTTTATTTAGAGAGATTGTTCCTGAAGGCGTTTCATTTCAGATGATTAACAAAGAACTGACAAAAAAAGAAATAGGTAAACTGCTTGAATACGTTCATTATAATTTTGGAAAGAGAGATACAGTTTTATTTTTGAATAAACTTGAAAAATTAGGTTTTGATATTGCAACACAATCAGGTATTTCTATATGCATTGATGATATGCATATACCGTCAAAAAAAGCAGAATTAATCAAAGAAGCAGAAGCTCAGGTAATGGAAGTACAGAGACAGTATGCAGAAGGATTGATAACACATGGTGAAAGATATAATAAGGTAATAGATATCTGGGCAAATGTTACAGAACAGGTAGCTGATGAGATGATGAAAGAGCTCGGTGCAGAAAAAAACAGAGAGTTTACACCAGAAGAGCTAGCAGAAAGAAGATCGTTTAATAGCATATTCATGATGGCGGATTCAGGTGCTCGTGGTAGTATAGCTCAGATAAGACAGCTGGCTGGTATGAGAGGATTAATGGCAAAACCATCTGGCGAGATTATCGAGACACCTATTACAGCTAATTTCAGAGAAGGGTTAACACCACTTCAATATTTTATATCCACGCATGGCGCAAGAAAGGGACTGGCAGATACAGCATTAAAAACAGCAAATGCCGGTTATTTAACAAGAAGACTAGTGGATGTTGCACAGGATATATTTCTTGTAGAACATGATTGCGGAACAAAAGACGGGATATATATTACTGCACTTACGGAGGGTGGCGAGATTGTTATGCCTCTTGAGGAAAGAATATATGGCAGAACATTGGCAGAAGACATAAAAGATCCTATGACAGGCGAGCTTATTGCAAAAAGGGATACAATAATCGACCAGAGACTTGCAAAGAAGATTGTAGATGCAGGCATTGATAGAATAAAGATTCGTTCAGTTCTTACATGCAGAACAAGATTTGGTGTTTGTTCTAAATGTTATGGAATGGATCTTGCAAGAAGTGAAGATATTGAAATAGGTGAAGCAATAGGTGTTATAGCTGCGCAGTCCATTGGAGAGCCGGGAACTCAGCTTACAATGAGAACATTCCATATAGGAGGAGCAGCAACAAAAATTGTTGAACAGGCTGTGCTTGAAGCTAAAACTTCAGGAATAGTAAGATTTAAAAACATTCATTATGTTGAAAAGAAAGATGGTTCACTGGTTGTTCTTAATAGAAATGCCATGCTTATCATTACAGACTCATCAGGAAGGGAACGAGAAAAATACAATCTTGTATATGGAGCTAAAATTATTGTCAAAGAAGGTCAAATGGTTGAAGCAGGGCAGAGATTAGCTGAATGGGATGCTTACACCACGCCAATTATTACTGAAATAGGAGGCAAAATTGCTCTTGGTGATATGGTGGAAGGTGTTACATTTAAAGAAGAAACTGATCCAACCACAGGACTTTCTCATAAAATAATAATTGATTATCCTGCAACTTACAGACCTCGTGTTACTATAAAAGACAAAGATGGTAAAACCGCTAAACTTCCTTCAGGAACGCCTGCGAGATATCTTCTACCAGCAGGTGCACTTTTAATGGTTGATAAGGGTGATATTGTAGAGCTAGGAGATATTCTTGCAAAAATCCCTAGAGAAACTATAAAAACAAAAGATATAACAGGAGGGTTGCCAAGAGTAGCAGAGCTTTTTGAGGCAAGAAGACCAAAAGAAGCAGCCATTGTCAGTGAAATAGACGGCATAGTTGAGTTTAAAGGAAGCCAGAAAGGTTCAAGAGTCGTAATTGTAAGAGGGGCAGATGAAACAAGAGAATATCTTATTCCAAAGGGTAAACATGTAATTGTGCACGATGGAGACTGGGTTAAAGCTGGAGAACCATTAATAGATGGCTCTATAAATCCTCATAGCATTCTTGAGATTCTAGGTCCAACAGAACTGCAGAGATACCTTGTTGATGAAATTCAGAAAGTATACAGACTTCAGGGAGTTTCAATTCATGATAAACACATTGAAGTGATTGTCACACAGATGATGAAAAAGGTAAGAGTAGAAGACCCTGGTGATACATCATTTTTAATAGGGGATGAACTTGATAGAGTGGTATTCATGGAGGAAAACGAGAGGGTTATAGCTAATGGCGGACGGCCTGCACAGGCGAAACCTCTTTTGCTTGGAATTACTAAAGCAGCTCTTGCAACAGAATCATGGGTTTCAGCGGCTTCATTCCAGGAAACCACAAGAGTGCTTACTGATGCAGCAATTGAAGCAAAGATTGATGAACTGAGAGGATTAAAAGAGAATGTCATTATGGGAAGAATTATTCCAGCTGGAACAGGTTCCCCTGCGTACAGGGATACACTAATAAAAGGTGAGTTCTACAATAATATGCAGATAGAACACTTAAGAGAAGAGAATGCTGAAGAAAATTGAGCTTAGATAAAGTAATACCGAGATTCGTAGCTGATGTAATGCTTGGAAGCCTGAGCCGATGGCTCAGGCTTTTTGGTTTTGATACTCTATACAGCAATGATTTTGATGATAGAGAATTGATAAAAATATCAATACAGGATGATAGAATCTTGCTAACCAGAGATCACTCTCTTGCCAGATCCAAACTATTAAAAAAAGTTTTATTGATACATTCTGATGATATAAGAGAACAAATAAAAGAAGTGTTGTCTGCTGTTCAGTGTTCATCTAATTTATGCAGTTTTAAACCGAGATGTCCTGTTTGTAACGGAGAGATACAAAGAGTAGAAAAAGACAGCATTAAAGCATTGATTCCTGATTATGTTGTTTTTGTAGGTCATGATTTTATGGTATGTATATCCTGTGGGAAGATTTATTGGCATGGCACGCATAAAAAGAAAATAGATGAATTAAAAAGAAAAATTTTACAGGAAATTGACAGGACGCATCAAAAATAAGTTAGTTAAAAAGATGATTTTGTTGATTGAATGCTTTTAGTATTCTCATTGCAACAGGAATAACCTGATTTTCAATGTAATAATTAATATCAAGTTTTGATGAATCAGCAAGCTCAACAGGATAGGCTC
>Ga0208693_1003038_pt1 | contig 10605 bp, 9 predicted proteins | sample AD_UKC071_MetaG_FD_184438 | JGI IMG/M metagenome (GOLD analysis project Ga0208693, IMG submission 184438) | Active sludge microbial communities of municipal wastewater-treating anaerobic digesters from USA - AD_UKC071_MetaG (SPAdes) (version 2) | ecosystem: Engineered > Bioreactor > Anaerobic >... | reverse complement strand
TGATGTTCGAGTCATAGTGAACGGTGCCGGAGCGGCTGGAATTGCTGTTACGAAGCTCCTTATGGCGCTGGGCGTGAGGGATGTCGTGTTGTGCGACTCCAAGGGCGCCATCTTCGAAGGCAGGACATATGGCATGAACCCTTATAAGGAAGAGATTGCCGCGATAACCAACCCGAACAAGTTGTCAGGGAGTCTGGCGGATATAATTGTGGGCGCGGATGTATTCATCGGTCTTTCGGTTGCGGGATGTGTCACCCGTGAGATGGTCGCCAGCATGGCCAAGGACGCCATCGTATGCGCGATGGCTAACCCCGTTCCCGAGATCATGCCTGATGAGGCTAAGGCTGGCGGAGCTAAGGTCATCGCCACAGGCAGGTCTGACTTCCCGAACCAGATCAATAATGTTTTGGCTTTCCCCGGAGTGTTCAGAGGCGCGCTTGATGCCCGAGCGAGTGCTATCAATGAAGAGATGAAGATGGCGGCGGTATACGCCATCAGCGATATCGTTACCGAAGACGAACTCTCTCCAGAGTACATTATCCCCGGTCCCTTCGATCCCAGAGTTGCTCCTGCCGTTGCCGCCAACGTGGCCAAAGCGGCACAGGCCTCAGGAGTCGCCAGGGTGAAGGTGTCGCCGGAAGAGGTGAGCAGACGTACGGTGGAGCTCGTTGAAGCAGTGAAGGCTTCTTGGAAGTAGCTTACGAAAAATACATCGACCGCAGCGGGCAATCTAGGAGTAAATATAAGCTGGCTGCGGTCTGCCTTTCTGATTGAGAAAGAAGCTCATGTGACCACGGGATTTGCAGGGGACTCCGGTAATGCCTTCCATAAGCGGTGCCCATATTAACTACTGTATGATCGACTTCCGCAATCGCCTGTTCTTTCACTACCCATGTCTAAACAAGCCCTCTGGTGGATACGATACCGCGCATGTTGGCCGAGCGGGACCTGTTGCCTGTGAGATAACGTGATATTTTTCACAATCAGGCGCATAATGATATATGTAAGGTCGCGATTGAGCGATTCGAGATTGAGTGTACAGGCAAATGTCTGCAGTTTTTATGGAAGGAGACATTTTACATGGAGAAGAAGCAAGTTGCAGCGGAACTCGATAGGATTTTACGTCTTGACACCAAGCCAGTGGGGATCAAACTATACAAAAATCAGGAGGATCTCCCGAGGAAGCCTTTTAACTTCAAGCTAAACTTGTGCCAGTTGGTTGCCATGGCCCGTTACCAGGGAAAGACGAACTCCGGTACACCGGACAAGATGATTTGTGCCATGGGCGCGGCCTGTGTAGGGCTTATTGACACCCCTGAAGCCATCTCATCAGGCAAGGCTGCTGTCGGCGCATACGTGAAGGATCAGACAGCAGGCAAGACCTTCATGGACAACACCTTCAAGATAGGGGATACCGGCAAGAGATACGATGGGATTCTCGTAGGGGCTCTCGAGAGCATGGAAGAGGATCCTGATGTGGTCGTAGTGTATGTCAATCCAGCTCAGGCTATGAGGTTGATCCATGCATGTGCATACGAGACTGGCGAGAAGATTACTGCAGACACCGTGGCGGAAGCGGCCCTTTGCTCCTGCATCGGCTATGCAGTGGCAAACGACAAGCCGGTAGTTGGATTCCCGTGCGCCGGTGACAGGATCTTCGGAGGAACGCAGACCCATGAAGTAGTGTTTGTGGCGCCATACCCGTTGGTCAGAGAGAAGCTGGTAGAGAACCTGGAGCGCACGGCTGAGGGCGGCTTCTCAGTCTATCCTGTGCCCCCGAACATGTTTTGGACACCAACAATGCCTCCGACATACACCATTGGGCCGGAAGATCTGTAGAAGCGGAAAACCGGACAGAGGCGAGCGCAGAACTGAGGGGACGGGCATCCCGCCCCCTGTTTCTTTGCTTCTGCGTTTTCCCATTCCAGCCAGAGACGTGCTATAAAAGGCAAGACAATATCTGCATCTGCGCAAATGCCCGCCTTTCTTCCTACCCTTGAATATTGAGAGGCTAAGATCTTTCAGCTTCGGGCCCTGCGTACAGGGCTTGCTTAATCACAGAGCATCCTGTTGCGCAGGGCCAGGCCGGTTGTAGTCTCGGTCCCGTCATCCGTCAGCTCCTGCAGATAGGGGACTTGGTTTGTAATCCGGTGAACTAGGCGTCGAGCTATCGCTCCCTTGGTGACCATGGCCTCTCCGGGTCTTGTGCATTGGCAGCCGTAGCCGAGCCCGGGGCAGACGAGGCGACAGTGTGCCTGCCGCCCCCTAGCCTTGACCTTGTTACTCGGGACAATCAGGTAACGGTGCGGGAAGGGGATAAGCACAGCGAGAGGATTCTGCTTTTGTCTGCGCCAATCTTGCTTCCAAGAAGTCGCTTATCCATTTATCGTCGAGCTTGCCATCGGGTTCGCTGAGAACCTGGTAGCTTCGGGATGACAGGTGGGTTTTGAAATACTCAACAGCTATTTTCATTGCGGTAGCTGCATCTTCTTTTGAAAGCTTGCCGTCTGCAGAAGATGCCTTTATGGCATCGACGAATACTTGGTTTGTTGCCTGAACGGCATCAATGCCAACCTTTTCTGCTTCCGAGAGCGCTGACTGGATTAGTCCTCGCGCTGCATCATTCTCCACCCGCCTTGCTTGCTCCTGAAGGTACTTGGAAAGGCCGCTCAAGAACAACACAACAAGGGCTGTCGCAGCCCACAATAGTATCGTGATTGCCTCGACCGCTAGCTCATTCCACACGTCAGATCACACCTCCGAATTGCTTGGAAAGAGTGATAATGGCAGAAGAATCCCATGAACAGATTTAGGAGCAAAATCATGCCATTGCTCATCCTTCTCCGGCATGGCAGAAAAACCTTCAACTAGCAACACGAAATGTAAGGTTCTTTGGTAATCTGCAACACTTCGTGGGAAGAATGACTGTCTGCAGGCTAGCCACGCCCGAAGAAAATTGACCGTGAGTCGATCGTCTAGGGCGACTGGCGCCAGCTCCTCGCGGCTTAGATCACCAATGGGCCAATTATCTTGCGGTCTCCAAAGCCTATTTGGTAGAATCAATATGTGCACAAATATGTGTACACCATTTAGATGTCGGTTTAGACAATGACCGCTGCGTTATGTGCTACTGATCATCCCCATCTGAGCTGCCTTGCGCTGAGCAACTTCTGATCGGCTTGTCCACATTAGCGTTGCTTGCTGTTCAGTTCTCAGCTACTTGAAAAAGCCCAAATGCTTTTTCGGAGCTACGCAGGTTTTCAGGGTTCTACAGCGTCCATTTCCTGTGCAGCCTCATTTAGGACGAAGACGAGTCTGTGTGGAAGGGGCGGTGTGTTCAGTTACAGGCACATGGTCCGCCATACAGGGCGAATAGACTGATTATTGGGGGGGGGATACGCACGCTTCAGCCGGTTGAAGGAGGGAGAATGGAATCATGAAGCATGTTGTTAGTGTAAGCATCGGCTCATCTTCTCGAAACCACTCAGCCAGGATTACGTTGTTGGGAGAGGAAATTCTTGTAGAGCGGATAGGAACAGACGGTGATGTCGCAAAAGCCAAACAGCTTATTGGAGAGCTTAAGGATAAAGTTGATGCTTTCGGACTTGGCGGGATCGACCTGTATCTCGAAGCAAAAGGCAGGAAATATTACTTTCGAGAAGCTAAGAATATTGCTGCCATGGCCGGAGATACCCCTGTCGTAGATGGAACTGGGCTGAAGAGCAGGGTGGAGTACAATGCTGTGATGTCTGTCGCTACCGAGTGGGGCTTGCCCATAGCAGGAAAGGACGTCTTCCTGGTCTGTGTGTTCGACCGCATCGGAATGGGACTTGCCTTCGAGGAACTTGGGTGTCGCATGACCTATGGAGACCTGATGTTTGCGACGGGAATACCTATACCGCTGTACAAGATCAGTTCGGTCCACGCGCTAGCCCCTATTGTTATGCCGTGGCTGACTCAACTCCCATTCAGCTGGGTATATCCTACAGGCAAGTCCCAACGGGCCAACAGGGACAAGGCGAAGAAGCGCAAACTCAAATTCCAGCAATACTACAACAGAGCCCACGTGCTCGCAGGAGATTTTCACTATATATACAGGCACCTGCCTGAGCGGATCGATGGGAAGATTATTGTCACCAATACGGTGACTGAAGACGATGTTGAGGACATAGGAAGGCGTGGCGCTCATGCCCTCGTCACCACCAGCCCTGAGATACAGGGACGTTCGTTTGGTGCAAACCTGATGGAGGCCATGCTCATTGCCTTGATCGACAAGCCGATTGATGAAATCACCGATGAGGATTATGATGACATGATGAAAAGACTTGACCTTAGGCCCAGGGTGGTAATGTACGATTGATCGTTGGCTTATTCCATGTCTTTTTGCTTCCTTATTGCCTGCGTTCCGAGGCCATGTAGCCCGGGCGCAGGCATATCATCACCCGCATTTCCCATAAATACCTTCCATATCGCTATCTGTTACCGGATTGCGCAAATGGCGGTCACGTGGCATAATCGTCTAGAAAAGGTGGTTTGCTACATGCTCAAGAGAATCAACGCATTGTTTGGCGCACAAGATATGACCGAGGGAAAGCCAATGTCCGTCTTGCTGCGGTTTTCGATCCCCTTGCTCATCGGCAACTTTGCTCAGCAGATGTACAGTACTGTGGATTCAATAATCGTCGGTCGCTATGTGGGCGACAAAGCGCTCTCATCAATTGGAACGACACTCCCCGTCATAAACTTGCTCCTCGTTCTCTTTATGGCAGTTTCAACGGGCGCAGGGATCATGGTCGCACAATACTATGGGGCCAAGGATAAAGAATCGCTTTCGCGTTCAATTGGGAATGCGATGACATTGGTTTTCATATCATCCCTTGTGATTATGGCGGTTGGCATACCTCTGGCGGGACAGCTGCTCACATTGACCAAAACCCCAGTAGAAACATTTGACATGGCCTACTCCTATCTAACCATAACGCTTTCGGGGATTCTGGGAGTCGGCTATTACAATATAGTCTCCGGCATCCTGCGCGGACTGGGCAATTCCGTTTTCCCATTGCTGACACTGCTGTTGGCATCGATTCTCAACATATTCATGGACATATGGTTTGTAGCCGGATTGGGCATGGGAGTTGCAGGCGCAGCGTGGGCGACTATCATATCCCAGGCCGTCTCCGCAGTGCTATGCATTGCGAAGCTCCGGAGAATGAAAGATGTTGTGAACCTCAACGCTTCCAATTTGGTTCCCGACAAGAAGCTGACCGGTCAATTGCTGCGATTGGGCCTGCCGGCAGGCATCACGCAGGCGGTTTTCTCGATGTCCATGGTATTTGTGCAGGCCCTTGCCAACAGCATGGGTTACCAGGTGGTCACGTGCAATACTGCGGTCATGCGCATTGACGGCTTTGCGATGATGCCCAACTTCACCTTCGGCATGGCGATAGCCACCTTTGTTGGCCAGAATATCGGCGCGGATAAGATGGACCGCGTTGCCCAGGGGACAAAGGATATCCTGAAGGTGAGTCTGACCACTTCATTTGTGCTGGTGGCTTGTTTGTTGCTGTTCGGCGAGAACCTGATACGCATGTTCACTACAACGGAGGAGATCATTAACCTTGGTGTGCGGCAGATTCGCATACTGGCTGCGGGTTATGTTGCCATGGCCATTTCTCAGGTTTTTGGCGGAATCATGCGCGGTGCCGGCGACACCATGCCATCCATGTGGATTTCGATGTTTACTGTTGTGGTAGTCCGCGTGCCCCTCGCATATATCTGGGCATCGCTGACCAGGAGCCCAGATCATCCCGCTGGATCTCCTGACGCGCTGTTCTTCTCGCTCCTCATAAGCTGGATCGCGGGAGCTGTCTGCAACTATCTCTGGTATCGTCGGGGCACATGGCGCGAGAAATCCCTTGTGGCACATGAGCAGGCAGCATGAGGGATCAAGAAACTAGCCAACGGCAATATCGCCTGAAATTAACGATATAATCGACATACACTGTCCGATCTTTTGCTTCGCTCTGGTGCATACTGCAGTTTAGTTTTGGCAAGAAGGCGTGGCAGACCAGCGAACGTGTATTTATTGCTAAAATTTCGGCTTAGCCTCTTGCTAATTTGTGCCGATGCTGCATGCTACTGATGGAGTTCCGTAATTGTGCGGCAGTATATCAATATTAGTCTGGTTCTTGTATACTAGTGCTGGAATCATGGCACATGTTTGCCAAATTACCTCCTCAGAATTTGAGGCGGAAAGGAGAATGTGAATGGGACATCGGCGACGAAGTGTGTTGTTCGCAGTTTTCTTGGCAGTGCTTATGATTGCTTTTGCCACAACGGCGCACGGGAATAGCGCGGTGGGTGAGGCGGGGCCTGGAAATCCGACTGAGATAGGTGTTGACGAGAAGGAAATGGTTTCGGATCCGAAAGCGGAAGCTACGGCCAAGCGTCCTTTGGTTATTGCGCACAGAGGAGCGTCAGGGGTAGCTCCTGAAAACACGATGGCTGCCTTTGAGCGCGCAGTCGAGATGGGCGCTGACATGATCGAGCTCGATGTTCATGCAACAAAAGATGGCCAGATTGTGGTGATCCACGATGCAGTGCTTGACCGGACCACAACTGGGAGCGTCAGGGGGTCCGTTGTTTGGCGCACCCTTGAGGAGATCAAGACGCTGGATGCAGGGTCCTGGAAGGGAGCTGAATTCGCAGGGGAGAAGGTTCCCACGTTGCACGAGGTGCTTTCGACGTTCAAAGGGCGTACTAAGGTATTGATTGAGATAAAGGCGAAGGGCATAGAGGACAAAGTTGTGGAGATCATAAGAGAGACCAAAACGGAGGACGATGTCATAATACAGTCCTTCGACGTCGAAGCAGTGAGGCGTTGCCGCAACCTATTGCCTCAAGTACCGGCCGGCGTTCTGTTCAGCGCGCCATTGCTTTTTGGAAAGTCATCTTTCGGCGAGAAGGTTATCTCCACAGCACTCGATGTCAATGCGGACTTCGTGGCGGTTGACCAGGGGGGAGTCACGCCGGAGCTGGTTGGTATGGCTCGAGAGAATGGGCTTGGGGTATTTGTCTGGACTGTAAACAAAACAAAGGACATGACCAAAATGATACAACTGGGTGTGGACGGGATAATAACTAATCATCCGGATGTTCTGATCGGGCTCCTCGCTGAGTAATATGCGTCATTTCGGCGGGTAATTCCAGGTATTTTCTGTCCGGATGAAATTGGCGCGAATATGCTGCAAATAATGTGATTTGATAGAAGCCATTGGTTCTTGCCTTGCCGGTGATCGGGTTCTGCATTTCGATGCCGACGGAGAACCGATGGCTTCGCGTTTCCTGCATTGCTGGTCAGACATCTCGTGGCAGCGTGTGGAGGCTTGGCATTTCGGGCAAATCAAGGGAGCTATGAGAGGAGGCGAATGGTATTAGCTTCGGGATAGTGACGGATTCATCGGCAAACCTCACGGATGAGATGATTGATAAGTACGGGATTGATATCATTTCGCTGTCATATAGAATCGGGGAAGAGGAATGCCAGAGCTATGTAAAGGGCGAAAAGACCGATCTCAAGCAGTTCTATGAGAAACTGAGACAAGGCGAGGTGGCCGAGACTTCCCTCATAAACATGAGGGATTGCGAGAATGCATTCGAAAGCGTTCTACAGGAAGGCAAGGACTTGCTCTACATCGGTTTTTCATCGGCGCTCAGCGGGACATACAACGCCGCGTCCATAGTAGCGGACAATATGAGGGAGATTTATCCTCAACGCAAGATTTATGCAATTGACTCTCTTGCTGCGTCAATGGGTCAGGGATTATTGGTTTATCATGCTGTAGAGCAAAGGCTTGCCGGAAGATCGATTGATGAGGTTAAGGACTGGCTCCTCGAGAACAGGCTTCGACTTTGCCATTGGTTTACTGTGGATGACTTGATGTACTTGAAGCGGGGCGGAAGAGTATCTGTCTCAGCTGCAGTGATAGGGACGGTCTTGTCGGTAAAGCCCGTGATGCATGTTGACGACGAAGGAAAGCTTGTTCCTGTAAGGAATGTTCGGGGTAGGAAGAAGTCGCTAGTGGCCCTCGTGGATGAGATGGAGAAGACTTGCATAGACCCTACGGAGCAGATGGTTTTCATATCCCACGGCGATTCACTGGAGGATGCCGAGTGCGTTGAGAAGCTCGTGAGGGAGCGTCTGAACGTGCGGGATGTCAGGATTAACTATGTTGATCCGGTGATAGGCGCCCATTCGGGGCCAGGAACTATTGCCCTGTTTTTCCTTGGCACAAAGAGATAGACTTTTTTATCGTCTGCGGATAGGGCGCACCAGAGATTCCTGGAGCACAAAAAGGTTTCGGAGAGGATTGCTCTGCCGCGCGGCAGAGCAATCCTCACGAGCACGTCATTCAAGGGATATTCCAGCCGACATCCAGTATGGCGGTTTGCATGTCTGGCACCGCTCATATCTGCGCCACATGGCTTCGGCGAGGGTCATGGGAATGCGGCTTGAAGCGAGGTATCGGCAGCCGTCGCCATGATATTTCTTGCCTGTATTGGTCACATATACGATGATGTGAATCCATCTTCTCATGGTTCCCCAGATTCCTCGGCCTTCCATGGTGGCCTCATGCTGAAAACCGACGAAAACCGCTGCATACTTTGTATTGGGCATAAGCATGTATGTGTACGCGTAGCCTTCCAGGAGCAAAATGGCGTTGAACATGCAGTCTCTTATCTTTTCCTCCGCAAAGTCGGCTGGCGGTGCAGTCCATACATATGCGAGCAGTCGACCGTATTTGTCGAGTGTGCCCATATCAGTTTCGAGCCAGACTCTCCTTCCTTCCAGCAGTTCTCTGGTGAAGGCGGCTGCCGCGAATGCATAATCACGGACCGAGGGGTCTTTGTCGGTCAACTCAGGGCAGTCCACTCCTATCAGCCGCACTCTCTGCCGTGCGCCGTTCTCCAGAATCACTTCTACCGTGTCTCCATCTAGCACACGAATGATGGTTGCCGGCATCAGGTGCTGCTGTTCCTCCGCGCTGAGCGCGTAGGGGGATGCAAAGAGTCCAATAAGGACGATCATGGCCACAAACGTGCGCCGCCTCATTTCCGTGCCTCCCTTGCATTCCAAAGAATCAGCGGCTAGTTAACAATCAGATTCAAGGAAAGCGGGGAGACGTCCTCTCGTGATATTCAGTCCGGCTACGGCGAGAAATCTGTGGATTATGAGGATAGTCGTGTAAAGGAAAAGTCTTTTTCGAAGAATATGACAATGGGAACTAAGATTCCGAACTTAGCGTGTTTCAGACGTATTATCCCTGAGCGCCCAGTTAACCAGTCTACTGTATCGCTCATGGGTGAAGAAAAGGCAGACACTGTGACGCGATAAGGTTCGCGCAAGGCTTAGCCGAATCATGAGCCTTCCGATTCGCGCATATTGCCAGTCGCTTCGAGTTCTGTGCTGTCAGGTTTGTCGGCGATTTAAATATGCCAATGCGATCGTGGGACATGAAGGCGGGGGAAGGCCCAAGCGTTCACCGGATGACCGGCTAGTGGGTCACCCCGGCCTGGCGAAACGAAGAGGGAAACGATGCCCTAGCTCCTCTCACCTGGCATGCGCTGGCCAAATCGGTCTTGTTCTACAGGAAATCATGTCATGGCAAAAGCTCTATTCAGTGAATGGGCGGGAAGATATGAGGAGGCGAATTGCGCATGAATGCAGATTATGGAGCCTTTGGAGGAGGGGCTTGTTCGGCTGCTCTGCGGTGAACTTCGGCAATGCTCATGCTGTTTGCATGTGCAAAGCGCCGCTAACTGGCCGCATCAGCCTGTCTTTCATGCGACTGAAGCTCTCCTGTCTCCACTCACGCCACGCGGTTACTTGAGATCTGTTTAGAATGGGCGCCTGTATCCCTTGCTCTGTAAGGATCGTGGATTTCTTCTATTGCCGGACCCGTATGTTCGTCTTATTGCATGCGAATCCTGTTCGACCCATCCATCGCTGATGGTGCCAAAGTAGGGGCTGGGTTCTCGATGCTTGCCGTTGTTTACGGCGTGTCCGGTTAAGAAGAGCCTGCTCCGCGCCCGTGTAAGTGCTACATAGAAGAGCCTCAGCTCTTCGTCCTGTCGCCCGTCTTTTACCGATCGATAGCCTGGGAATTCATGCTCCGATAGCCCTGCTACGAACACTACATCGAACTCCAGGCCCTTGGATTGGTGGACCGTGAGAATCCGGACGCGCTCGTCTTCTGGATCAACCCTGTCCACGTTCCGAGCCAAGGCGACGAAGTGGAGTATGCTCTCCAAGGAAGAGATAGGATCAAGGCTTACGTCATCCTTGTCTCGAAAGATTCTCACAAGCTCTCTCAGGTTTTCCATGCGGTGGGGCTCTTTGATGTAGTAGGCATTCAAACCAGACCTCTCCAGCACTTCGTCGAGGAGAGCGTCGGGACGAACTCTTTCTGCTAACATCCACATTTCCTCGATCTCTCTTGCAAGGGGCACAAACGATTCGCCCGTTTCCCGGACAGCCTGCATTCTGCCGATACTGCCTTTGTTTACATACGGGGCTAGGGCGATGAGGAGAGCCGTTGTGGCGTT
>Ga0208693_1003036_pt1:5000-10608 | contig 10608 bp, 6 predicted proteins | sample AD_UKC071_MetaG_FD_184438 | JGI IMG/M metagenome (GOLD analysis project Ga0208693, IMG submission 184438) | Active sludge microbial communities of municipal wastewater-treating anaerobic digesters from USA - AD_UKC071_MetaG (SPAdes) (version 2) | ecosystem: Engineered > Bioreactor >... | reverse complement strand
TTAAGCGAGAGTGCCCTGGCCTGTGCGCGTCTTTTGGCCAGAGAAAACCGGTTTTTAACCCTGGTGGTGCGGGAACGGGGCAAAACGGACCGGACCGTGGCCGAAATCTTATACGAAACCGGAGTGGCGGTCCGGGTTACGGATCAGGCTAAGGAAGTAGTGCGTCAGGCAGATGTGGTGATTGCTTTTACGGCCAATGAGGATGCTTTTGAGGAAATCAAGCCCGGCGATTTTAAGCGAGGCGCCGTCTTATGCGATGTCCTTTGGCCCAGGAATCTCGCCCAAAGGATCGCCCCCCAGGGCCAGGACCTTCTGGTGATTGAAGACGGGGTCGTTGCGCTTCCGGGTACGGTAGAAATGGATTCGGCCAAGGCCACCCTGTGGGGATGTTCTCCTTCCCAATGTCCGGCCTGGATGGCGGAAGTGATGATCTTGGCTTTGGAAAAAAGGTTTGAAGCCTTTTCCTTAGGGCGCGGAATCGGGGTCGGGCAAATTGAGGAAATCGGGCGACTGGCTTTGAAACACGGCTTTAAACTGGCTCTTTGAATAATTAAATTTGCATCTGATAAGACAGATAATATATAATTGTTGGTAAATATTGATTAATAAAAAGGGGAGGGACTATTGATGAAGTTACAAGGTAAGGTCGCCATTATTACCGGTGCGACTTCCGGGATGGGGAGAGCCACCGCGTTGTTATTTGCGCGGGAAGGAGCTAAGGTCGTGGTAACGGGGCGGAATGAAGAAAGGGCCCAGGCGGTAGTGGAGCAGATTAGACAAGAAGGCGGGGAAGGGATGTACCTGCTGGTGGACGCGGCCCGGCCGGAAGAGATGAAGATGGTGGTGGACAAAACCCTTGAAGCATACGGCACCGTGGATATTCTGTTTAATAATGCCGGGGCGTTGAGCCTGTCGCCATTGCTGGAGGTATCTTTGGAGGAATGGGACAGGGTTTTCAATGTTAATGTTACGGCTGCTCTTTACGCGACCCAACTAGTCGCTCCCATTATGAAGGATAAAGGGAAAGGGGTTATCATCAATACGGCTTCCGTAGCTTCCTTTGCCGGTCATTTTGGTTTTGCCGCATACATAGCTTCGAAACATGCGATGGCCGGTTTGACCAAATCAATGGCGTGGGAGCTCGGCCCGGAAATCAGAGTAAATGCCATTGCACCTGGGCTGATTAATACGGCCATGGTCGAAAGCTGCGGGGGAGTAGAAGCATTATGCGGGCTGATTGAGGCCAGTCCCCTGAAAAGGTATGGGAATCCGGAGGATATTGCCAATGTAGCTTTGTTCCTGGCTTCGGATGATTCTTCTTTCCTCAACGGGCAAATCATCAGGGTGGACGGCGGGATTGAATGCTAAATGAGGGCGAGTTGTCGCCCTTTTTCTTATGCTTGACAATTACGTTCGTCATCAGTATAATAGTTCCTAATGTAAATAATAGGCCCCAAAGCACTGCGCTTCTTTTTGTTGCAGTGCTTGAAGTACTTTTTAGCGTAACATCGCAAAAAAGTACCCTCCTCCGAGTTGTCTTCTTTCCTTAGGTGAGGGCGGCGGGAAGTGTTCCAGTATTTTTGGACCTGTTTCATTTGTGGCAACTTTCACTAGTTTGCACATATAGTTTTATTGAGTATAGAGTAAAATGATTGAGGGAGCGAATACCATGACGGAAAAAGAAATCATACTGACTCCGGAAGGACTAAGTAATCTCGAACAAGAACTTGAAGTTTTAAAAACAGTAAAAAGGAGGGAAGTTGCTGAACGGATTAAGCAGGCCATCGAGTTCGGGGACATTAGTGAAAATTCCGAGTATGAAGACGCGAAAAATGAACAGGCTTTTATTGAAGGAAGAATCTTAACCCTGGAAAAAATGCTGCGAAATGTGCGGGTGATTGAACACGCGGAAAACGGTTCGAATACTGTTCGTTTGGGAGCCCGGATCAAGCTTAAGGATTTAGAGAGTAATGAAATTGTGGAATATACTTTGGTCGGTTCAGCGGAAGCCGATCCTACAAAGAACAAGATCTCCAATGAGTCACCGGTGGGAAAAGCGATTATTAACAAAAAGAAAGGGGCCGTTGTAGAGGTCAGTGTCCCCGCGGGTACAAGCAAATACAAAATCCTTGACATAATATAAGTTAGTTACATTTATAATTGAAGGGAAGAGAATGGGTGGCTGATTTATTGGAACAAGAAGTTAATGAACAAAAAAGGGTAAGGTTGGAAAAGCTTAATGAGTTGAAAAACAAAGGGCTCAATCCCTTTGGCGGCCGTTATGAACGCACTCATTTAGCCGGTCAGATTTTGAACGCCTATGATGAACTGGAAGGCAAGGATGTAACGATCGCCGGTCGGATTATGACCATGAGACGGATGGGGAAAGCCAGTTTTGCCCATCTGCAGGATGTAAGTGGTAGAATCCAGATTTACGTCCGGTTAAACGATGTTGGGGAAGAACTTTATGATCAATTTATCCATTTAGATATTGGCGATATCATTGGGGTGGAAGGTTTCGTCTTTCGTACCCGGACGGAAGAAATCTCCGTCCATGCGCAAAACATAGTTTTACTGACCAAGTCTTTGCAGCCCTTGCCGGAAAAGTGGCATGGTCTCAAGGATGTGGAACTGCGTTACCGCCAGCGCCATGTGGATTTAATTGTGAATCCTGAGGTGAAGAATGTCTTTATTTTAAGAAGCAAGATTATCCAGGCCATGCGGCGGTATTTAGACAATAAAGGCTTTTTGGAAGTAGAAACGCCGACGATGCATGCCATCCCCGGCGGGGCGAGCGCCCGGCCTTTTGTTACCCACCACAATGCTTTGGACATTGATCTGTACATGCGGATTGCTTTGGAGCTCCATTTAAAAAGGCTGATTGTGGGCGGCCTGGAGAAGGTTTACGAAATTGGGCGTGTCTTCCGTAATGAAGGGATTTCCACCCGCCACAACCCTGAGTTTACTATGATGGAACTATACCAGGCCTATGCTGATTACCATGATATGATGGAACTTACGGAGCAGATGGTCAGCCATATTGCGCAGGAAGTTTTGGGAACGCAGAAAGTTACCTATCAGGGAACGGAAATCGACCTTACTCCTCCCTGGCCGCGTCTGACGATGGTTGATGCGGTGAAAAAGTATACGGGGGTTGACTACCGGAATTTCGTCAGCGACGAAGGCGCACGTAAAGCGGCAGCGGAACTGGGGGTACCTGTTCCTGCCGATGCGACGCGGGGAACCGTCTTAAACGAGCTTTTTGAAGCCAAAGTGGAGGAACAGCTGGTACAACCAATCTTTATCATTGATTATCCGATTGAGATTTCGCCGCTGGCCAAGCGCCGGGAGGACGACCCGAATTTTACCTATCGATTTGAACTTTTTATCACCGCCCGGGAATTTGGCAATGCTTTTTCCGAATTAAACGACCCGGTGGACCAGAGGGAACGTTTCGTGAAACAGATGGAACAGCGCGCCAAGGGCGATGAGGAAGCCCAGATGCATGATGAGGATTTCGTAAGGGCATTGGAAGTTGGGATGCCGCCGACGGGCGGACTGGGAATCGGCGTGGACCGTTTAGTGATGCTCCTGACGGATTCTGCTTCGATTCGTGATGTCATCTTGTTCCCCACCTTACGCCAGCGTGAGGACAACTAGCGGGGATGAACCGGCGAAGAAAGCAAGATTCACAGCAAGATTCGAGAACCGACAGTCTGCATCCGTCGATGGTGATGTAGGCTGTTTTTTTACCGCCCCGCAAGTGAAAAAAAGGTGTTGACAGCCCGAAGCGGGGTATGCTAATATATAAAAGCTGTCGAATGAAGTGATGCAAAGCACTATCCAAGACAAGAGGGAAACAGGAGTGAAAAATTCCAAAAGAAACCTGGTTGACAGTGGAATAAAAAGTTGATAAGATAGTGTATGTGTCGCGGGAGGGCGGCAGGGTCCTTGAAAACTGAACAGTTGATAAGCCAAGCGTAACAAGAAGCTTTAAAAAGCGGGTCATCAGAAGATGACAAGATTGAGTAAAGTAATTAACGAGCAGAAATCAAAGCTCTGTAAAATAATTTTTACGGAGAGTTTGATCCTGGCTCAGGACGAACGCTGGCGGCGTGCTTAACACATGCAAGTCGAACGGACGAGTGAGATAAGTTTACTTAACTCACAAGTTAGTGGCGGACGGGTGAGTAACACGTGGATAATCTACCTGCAACACCGGGATAACGCTGTGAAAACGGTGCTAATACCGGATACGTTCCCTTGTGCGCATGTATGAGGGAAGAAAGCTCAGGCGGTTGCAGATGAGTCCGCGGCTGATTAGCTAGTTGGTGAGGTAAAGGCTCACCAAGGCGATGATCAGTAGCCGGCCTGAGAGGGTGAACGGCCACACTGGGACTGAGACACGGCCCAGACTCCTACGGGAGGCAGCAGTGGGGAATCTTCCGCAATGGGCGCAAGCCTGACGGAGCAACGCCGCGTGGGTGAAGAAGGCCTTCGGGTTGTAAAGCCCTGTCTTATGGGAAGAAGTCAGTGACGGTACCATAGGAGGAAGCCACGGCTAACTACGTGCCAGCAGCCGCGGTAATACGTAGGTGGCGAGCGTTGTCCGGAATTACTGGGCGTAAAGGGCGCGCAGGCGGGTTTTTAAGTCAGATGTGTAATCTACAGGCTCAACCTGTAGTTTGGATCTGATACTGGAAATCTTGAGTGCAGGAGAGGACAGTGGAATTCCTAGTGTAGCGGTGAAATGCGTAGATATTAGGAGGAACACCAGTGGCGAAGGCGGCTGTCTGGCCTGCAACTGACGCTGAGGCGCGAAAGCGTGGGTAGCGAACAGGATTAGATACCCTGGTAGTCCACGCCGTAAACGATGGGTACTAGGTGTAGGAGGTATCGACCCCTTCTGTGCCGGAGTTAACACAATAAGTACCCCGCCTGGGGACTACGGCCGCAAGGCTAAAACTCAAAGGAATTGACGGGGGCCCGCACAAGCGGTGGAGCATGTGGTTTAATTCGACGCAACGCGAAGAACCTTACCAGGGCTTGACATCCTCTGACGCCCATAGAGATATGGGGTTTGGTCTTCGGACTGACAGAGAGACAGGTGGTGCATGGTTGTCGTCAGCTCGTGTCGTGAGATGTTGGGTTAAGTCCCGCAACGAGCGCAACCCTTATTCTTAGTTGCCATCATTAAGTTGGGCACTCTAAGGAGACTGCCGGTGACAAACCGGAGGAAGGTGGGGATGACGTCAAATCATCATGCCCTTTATGTCCTGGGCTACACACGTGCTACAATGGCCTGTACAGAGGGTAGCGAAGCTGCGAAGCGGAGCCAATCCCAAAAAGCAGGTCTCAGTTCGGATTGCAGGCTGCAACTCGCCTGCATGAAGTCGGAATCGCTAGTAATCGCGAATCAGCATGTCGCGGTGAATACGTTCCCGGGCCTTGTACACACCGCCCGTCACACCACGAAAGTTGACAACACCCGAAGCCGGTGGACCAACCGTAAGGAGGAAGCCGTCGAAGGTGGGGTCGATGATTGGGGTGAAGTCGTAACAAGGTAGCCGTATCGGAAGGTGCGGCTGGATCACCTCCTTTCTAGGGA
>Ga0208693_1003033_pt1 | contig 10615 bp, 12 predicted proteins | sample AD_UKC071_MetaG_FD_184438 | JGI IMG/M metagenome (GOLD analysis project Ga0208693, IMG submission 184438) | Active sludge microbial communities of municipal wastewater-treating anaerobic digesters from USA - AD_UKC071_MetaG (SPAdes) (version 2) | ecosystem: Engineered > Bioreactor > Anaerobic >... | reverse complement strand
ACTTGGTGGACTTGACCGCCATTGGCACCGAGGTGCTGGGTTTTTTCATGAGCAAGGCCGACAAGGCGAACCTGCCGGCCTCCCCAACCGCGTAGAAGACGCCATGGCGGATATTGCGGTGGTCTTCCACTGGCCGCCGCAGGCGATGGACGGCATGGAACTAACGGAGCTGATGGCATGGCGCGAGCGGGCACGGGAACGATGCGAGGCGGAGTGATGGTCGGATTGGGGTATGGGTATTCTCCTGCTACTTCTGGTTGGCCTCTGGGTTGCCGCCGTCTGTTTACTCGGGGTCAGCGGCATCGCCACGCTGGTGCGCGCCATCTGCCCAGCTGGCTGGCTTGCGGATGGCCATCCTTCGCCCGCCGACAGCGATGTGTTGATCCGCTGGGACGATGGCAGCGTGACCACGCATGGCCAAGCCCGCGAGCTTGCGGAATGGATGCGAAAAACCCGCAAGCAGAGGCCGGCAGCGGCACAATCCGCAAAGCCCACAAAGCAGAGCAACAATGCGGCTTGGTGGGAAAAGCACGAACGCAAACGCCGGTTGCGCGCAGCGATAGCCGAGCACAACCGCAAGCCGAAGCAGCCGCGCTATTTGCCCTGACCGTACTGCTGGGCGCCATGGTGATGTGCCATGGCTAATCCGCTGCACCTGAAAGTTGTTTTAGAGGCGCTCGACAAGGCCACTGGCCCAATCAACGATATCGTGCGCAACAGTAAAGGGCTGCAACGGGCATTCGTGGCAAATGCCGAAGCGTTCAAAAAGCTCAAGATCGAGCAACGCGATATCAGCGCATAGCGCAAGGCCCTCACCCATCGATCTACCGTTTTGCCCAATTGAAATAGTCAAAGAAATCAGCTCATGGCCCGCATCGAAACACAAATACAGCATCGAGGAGGCATTCAGGGAGTGCTTCTCCCCCAACAACACGCGGGAACTGGCGCGATCAGGCAAAAAAAACCCCAACCGAGAACGGTTGGGGTTTTGTTATTGGTGGAGGTGGGGGGAATTGAACCCCCGTCCGAAGATGCTCCATGCCCGGCACTACATGCTTAGCGCGGTGTTTGGTCTCGAATGCCGGCAACACACCGTGCGAAGCACGCCGTCATCCACACCCGCTAAATTTTGGATCCGGTTGGCGGGTCGCCGCCGGAACCTATCCTGTGATGATGACCCTACATCCACGAGCACAGGCACAAGTGGGTTCGGGGCTAGGCCTTAAGCGGCCAGAGCGTAGTTGTCGTCGTTGGCAACTAGAGTTTTGCAGCTGGATTTACGAGGAAAGCTACCCCCTCGGCATGCGCCGTGCGATTTCGCTACCCCCGTCGAAGCCAGTGCACCCCCGGGAATGTCGCTATCACCGACTCTTGCAGTATAGGGACGCGGCGCGGATACACAAGTCAGCGCGTAACCGCGGTTCATCCTGCATCGGATTTTCCCTGTTCGCCAGTATGCTCAGCCGCTGCAATCGCCACAACAAACCGATGGCTGCAATTCCACGCGGGTAGCCGTAATCCCCGTCTGTGCCAACACCGCTGCCAGCTCTTCGGCGTTGATCCATGCGGTTACCCGCAGCGCGCCATCGGTGGGGTCTTGATCCACCAACGCGGCCGGATCTGCCTCCCGAATGGCATCGTCAATCACGGCAAGATCAGGGGCCGCCGTGGCCAGCGTCACTCGATATTCCATGTCGTTTTTCCGTCAAACACGCGCGATGCAGCGTACGCAGAAGATTGTGCGCGCGCATCCACTGCCGTGAGTTGACCAAGGTCAAGCTTGCCCTACCCTCACAGCATCCGCTTCAGGGTGTCGTCATGACGGCCAAAATGGTGCCAAAGTGCCGCCAGGACGTGTGCACCGATGACCCAGTAAAACACTTCACCAATGGTGCCGTGCAAATCTTCCAGCTGGTGTGCCAGCTCTTCGTTTTCCGGCAATAGGGCCGGCAGCACGATGCTGGTAAACGGAATCATGATCTCTTTGCCATCGGTCCAAACCGTGGCCAGACCCAGCAGCGGCATCACGATGAAAAATGCGTACAGCACCAAATGCATCAACTTCGAAGCCATGCCGGTGATTTTGTCCAGCGGCGGCGTGATAGCCGGCGCACCGCCGCGCAAGCGGGCGGCAAGCCGAACCCAAACCAGCAAGAAGATGCTGATGCCTACCCAGAAATGCCCCTGCATCATCGCAACACGGCCACCGCTACCACGAGGAAAGATGCCGCGCTGCTCAATCAGCACGTAGGCCAAGACAATCAAAATCGCCGTCAACCAATGCAGGCGACGCAATACCGGGGTGTAGCGCGGACGTGTAATGGCATTCATACGGTGATCTCCAAGGTGGAATATTTCGATCATGAGCGATGTCACGCGGAAATGGTTGACACCGATCAAGTCGCAGACTGAACCAGCAATTGATCGAGCCTTGCATCTTTGTCCTGCCACACGGTATTCATCCAGCGTTGGAAACGCACACGGAATTCGCGATCGTTCTGGTAGTCGCCGCCAATGAATTCCTGCGGAATCTCGCGCTGGCGCACATCCACCCGCACGACAGGAATCCGGTTCATCAACAGATCCAGCAGGGCGGGTTTGCCCGCAGGATAGGCGATGCTGACATCCAAGATGGCATGCAAGCCCTGCCCCATCGCATCCAGCACGAAGGCCACCCCACCCGATTTGGGTTTGAGCAGATGCTGATACGGTGAGTCTTGTTTGGCATGCTTGTCGGACGTGAACCGGGTGCCTTCCACAAAATTCATGATGGCAATCGGAATGGCACTGAATTTCTCACACGCACGCCGGGTGGCAGCGATATCGCGGCCAGCCAGCGCCGGATTCCTGGCCACTTGCTTGGGGCTGTAGCGGCCCATGAACGGGAAATCCAGTGCCCACCATGCCAGCCCCAGCAATGGCACCCAAAACAGTTGCCGCTTCAGAAAAAAACGCAGCAATGGAATGCGCCGGTTGAAGGCTTTTTGCAAGGTCAGAATGTCCACCCAGCTCTGGTGATTGGCCAACACCAGATAGTGCCCCCCCATGTGAAACCCGCTGTCACCGGAAAGTTGCAGGCGGGTATCGGTGAGATGGGTCCACATCCAGTTGTTTACCCCTATCCAGCTTTCGGCCAGTCCGCTCAACAGCGGGTTGCAAGCAATGCGAAAGCGCGGCAATGGCAGCATGGCCTTGATCAATGCCAGCAGCAACAACGGAAGAACATGAACAATTGTGCTGACCGCCACGATCAGGGCGATCAAAACAAGACGAAGGACACGCATAAGCTCTCGGTGCAGATCCAGATGCCCCTATTGTCCAGTGGAATCGACCTTGGGTCACGCCCAGCGCGACGCTTCCAGCAAAGAATCCATCTGCAAGTGCTCCACCACCCCGTATCATTTGCATATGCGCCACCTGCCAACCCCGCTACTCACTCACTCCATCGCGACTGCCCTATTGGCGTCGCGTGATGCCGGCAACAACTGCTGGCAAGGTTCGTTTGATCTGGGTCGAAGCGTGGAAACCGTGGCTTTGGATGCCGAAGGCTGGCAATGGCGTGGGCAACACCTGCCCTACCCCGGCAAACCAAAAGAACGCACGCTTTACTACTTCGATGGCGAAGCGTTTGCCCCCATTTCGCGCTATGCCGGCAAGTTGATCAAATTGGTACCTACCGAATGGAATGTGCCGACATTCGAAATCGACGGCATCAAGATGCTGCCCACCGCAAAGGAATCGCCGCTGGATGATGCGCGCCGCAAAGTAGCGCTGGTGCAACCTGCAGGCAAAGTCGTGCTGGATACCTGCGGTGGGCTGGGTTATTTCGCGCGTTGCTGCCTGGATGCCGGTGTTGCCCGCATGCAATCCTTCGAAAAGAACGAGGATGTGCTGTGGCTGCGCACGCTTAACCCGTGGTCACCTGACCCCGACCACAGCGATGACCGATTGCACTTGACCCATGCCGATGCAGCTGAGGCGATTACCCGAATGCCTGATGCCAGCTTTGATGCCGTACTGCATGATCCGCCGCGATTTGGCATCGCAGGCGAGCTTTATTCACAAGCGTTCTACGACCAACTGGCTCGCGTACTCAAACGCGGTGGGCGATTATTCCACTACACCGGTAGCCCCAACAAACTGACCTCCGGCCGTGACGTGCCCCGCGAAGTGGCACGCCGCTTGCAGATCGCCGGCTTCCGCGCCGAACTGGCGTTGGATGGCGTGCTTGCCGTGCGCAAATAACACGTGTAGTCCATATCGGGCAACCTGCGCCTGGCGCCTATTGAATAGCGCTGGCCAACGCCAATTTCGCAATGCGTACCAAGCCCTGTTCACGTTCGATGGCCGGCATGGTTGCGCCCGTCTCCAGGTGATCGCTGACGGCGAGGATGGCCAGCGCTTGGAAGCCCTCCCGCATTGCCAGGCCGTACAGGCCGGCGGTTTCCATTTCGATGCCGCAGATCCGGTGCTTGTGCAGCAGTCTCAGTATTTCCGGATCCCCGTCGTAAAAGCAATCGGTACTGAATACATTGGCGACACGCACGGACAAGCCTTGCGCTTGACCCGCCTGCACGGCACGTTGCAGCAGCCCGAAATCGGCACATGCCGAAAGATCATGGCCGCCAAACTGCATGCGGTTGAAACGAGAATCCGTGCTGCCCGATTGCGCCAACAACACATCGCCGACCGCAACATCACCAATGCCGCCGCAAGTGCCCACGCGAATGATGGTGCGTACCCCAAAACCGCGGGCGAGCTCGGTGACGTAGATGGCCGTGGAGGGGATCCCCATGCCACCCCCCAGGATGGTCACGCGCTGCCCATTGTATTGGCCGGTGTAGCCCAGCATGTTGCGCCGCGCATTGATTTGATGAGGTGCAGCAAGCAAGGCGCCAGCAAGAAAGCGGGCGCGCAGCGGATCGCCAGGCAGCAATACGGTGTCGGCGATGGTGCCGGGTTCGGCTTCGATGTGCAGGGTTGTCATGCGGCTTGACTTGTCAAGAAACAGCGGCCTGCCGATAACGCCGGCAAGCCCAGATGGGTGGCAATGCCTTGGCCCAAATCGGCAAAACTCGACCGCTTGCCAAGTGCACGCGGAGCCAGCCCGGGGCTATACGCCAGCAGCGGTACTTGCTCGCGGGTGTGATCACTGCCCGGCCATGTGGGATCGCAGCCGTGGTCGGCACTGAGCAGCAACAGGTCATCGGCGCGCAGGTGCTCGAGTAATTGCGGCAGACGCGCATCGAAGTGCTCCAGCGCGGCGGCATAGCCAAAAACATCGCGGCGATGCCCGTACACGCTATCGAAGTCGACGAAATTGGTGGCAATCAATGCCCCATCGCCCGCTTGCGTCAACGCGTCAAGGGTGGCATCAAACAATGCATCATGACCACTGGCATGCACGCTACGGCCAACCCCTTGCGCCGCAAAAATATCCGAGATTTTGCCGACCGCAATCACCTCGCCGCCTGCGGCACGCACGGCATCCAACAGCGTGGGTGCCGGCGGAGGTAGTGCATAGTCACGGCGGTTGCCGGTGCGCTGGAAACCGGTTGCGGCAGCGCCGATAAACGGACGGGCAATGACACGCCCTATGTTGTACGGCGCCAGCAGGGCGCGCGCCAATTCACATAGCGTCAGCAGCCGCTGTAAGCCGAAACCCTGCTCGTGCGCTGCAATTTGAAACACCGAATCGGCCGATGTGTACACAATCGGCTTGCCGGTGGCGATGTGTTCGGCCCCCAGTCGATCAAGAATTTCAGTACCCGACGCGTGGCAGTTGCCCAACACGCCGGGCAGTTGCGCAGCGTCCACCAATGCCGCCAACAACTCGGGCGGGAAGCTGTTTTGCGGCGCATCAAACACACCGAATGGGCGATCCAACACCACGCCCGCGCTTTCCCAATGCCCCGACGGCGTGTCCTTGCCGCAGGCCTGCTCGGCCATGCAGCCCCACAGCGCGACCGGTGCAGGCGCTGCAGCAAACACCGCAGCCACCTGCCCGCCAGCCAAGGCATGCGCCGCTGGCAAGCCCAACCGTGTGAGATTAGGCAGCTGCAACGGCCCACGCGGTGCCGCCGCACACGCCGCTGCGATATGCCCGAAAGTATCGGCACCTGCGTCGCCGTATGCATCCGCATCCGGGGCATGGCCAATCCCCAGCGAATCCAGTACCAGCCAAATCGCACGCGCCATGCTCAGTGCCCCAACTCTGCCACGATGGCATCAAACAACGCACTGGCACCGATCCGAAAGCGCATCGGAGCTGCCCAAGCCGATCCCAGTTTGGCATCGACCAACGCCAAATACTGCTGCGCTTCGCCCAGCGTGCGAATCCCCCCGGCAACCTTGAGGCCACACTGCCCGCCACGCTCGGCAATCGCATCCAGCATCAATGTGGCTGCCGGCAACGTGGCATTGACTGGCACTTTGCCGGTGGATGTTTTGAGGAAATCCACCCCTGCATCCAACCCGATCGCGCTTGCATCGCGGATCAATGCAGGGCTGGCCAACTCGCCGGTTTCCAAAATCAATTTCAAGGTGATGCCGGTTCCGCAGGCTTGCCGGCAGGCCTCCACACCCGCTTTGGCACGCGCGGCATCGCCTGCCCTCAACGCCCGCCACGCCAATACCATGTCGATTTCATCGGCACCAGCCGCAACCGCACGACGGGTTTCCCGATGCACCCGCTGCGGGTCATCGCCACCTTCCGGAAAGTTCACCACGCTGGCAATCTTGATCGGTGTCCCGGCCAATGCTTCACGCGCACTGGTGACGTGCTCGGGGTACACGCACACCGCCGCAGGCTGGCCATACGGTGTGCACGCCGATGCACACAGGGCGCGAATCCTGATCGGACTATCGTCCTCCCCCAAACTGGTGAGGTCCAACAGCGCCAGCAAGCGGCTGGCAAGGAGTGATTGCGGCATGAACGAACACTCGAGACTGGCGAGTGCGCCAGCGTAAGCAGTTGCCGGCTGGCAAGTCTTGATTTGGGACAAATTCACGCAGGTTCACCCGCCCACCCGCTGCTGGCGCAATGCCGGGTGCCGCAACGACTCCCCATTCACGAAGCCATCGCTGTCCGCTCGCCACCGATGCCTGCGTTAACCCCGGTACGGCAATGCATTCCGGAGTTCCGGACTTGCGCCCCGCAATCGCAGCGACCGGTATCGGTCCAGCGGATGCATGCCGATTCCCCCGACATTTAAGGAGTACACCGATGGGATTCAACTGTTCTGGACTTGGCCCGGCCGATCAACAAATCTTGATAAATCTGCAGCCCACCATCATTGGAACCTTGCGTGGTGCTGCCATGAAGATCCAGCAAGGCGGTGGACGCGCTGAAAGCAAGAAATGGTTCGGGGATGACAGCAACCAATGGATGAGTGAGCTGGGGCCGAAGTTGTCGATGCTGGCCAGCATGATCAATGTCAAGCCCATCGACGTGCATTTTTCGAAGCTGCAAAAGCGCTGTGGTGGCGAATTTGCGGCGGCAAAAATGCCGTTGGATGGCTGGCAGGATTTCACCGATGGGCAGAAACCGATGAGCCAGGCCGAAGGTCAGAATTTCCGCATCATTCTCAATTTGAGCTGGAATTCATCGCCACTCTATCGGCCATTCAAACGCCCGGCAGACAGTAAATTCCAGACCATGGTGCATGAGTGCACGCATCTGTTCCTGAACACCGATGACGATGCTTATGGCGTGCCCATGTGCGAAGTCACCGCCGCCCGTACCCCCGCCATTGCCAAGAAAACCGCTGATTGCTGGGGCTATTTCGTGGAGGAGTTTCGCAGTCAGGGCTGACCTGCCGACAATGCAGGCCTTGCAATGCCTCGCCAATGGCATTGCAAGGTCGATCGCAACCCTCACCGCATGCATGGATGCCCGTCATGGCCAAGCTTGAACGCCCGTTTTTTCCGATCATCTACGTGCGCGGTTACGCGATGACGCGCGATGAAATCGTGCAGACCACCTCGACGCCATATATGGGGTTCGAGGCTGGTTCGACCAAGGTGCGGCAGGCGCAGGATGGCAGCATCGTCAAGTTTGTCTTCGAATCGCCGTTGGTGCGATTGATGAAGGACTACAACTACCGCGACGTCTATGCCGCCGGTGCCGAACAAGCCGACAAGCTGCCGGCGCGTAGCTTGGTCATCCACCGCTATTACGATGAGGCCGACCCTGCATTTGGCAATGGCAAGACTCCGTCCATCCCGGAAGCTGCCGCGGCGCTGGGGCAACGCATTGCACGTTTGCGTGACAGCGTATGTGGCGACGATACCGAGGCGCGCAAAGCGTTCAAGGTGTATCTGGTTGCACACTCGATGGGCGGGTTGATTTGCCGTTGCCTGTTGCAAAACCAGGACGTGGCCAGCGCTGAAATTCGTGGCCTGGTGGACAAGGTGTTCACCTATGCCACGCCGCATAACGGCATCGAATTGGGCGGAATGAATGTGCCCAGCTTCTTGTCGATGAATGACATGGACAACTTCAGCCGCCCGCGCATGGCCGAGTATTTGCAGACCGCGCCCGATCAGGTCAACACGCTGGGCAATTCAGGCTTCCCCGCGGCGCGGCTGTTTTGCCTGATCGGCACCAATAGCCGCGACTACGCCGTGGCACATGGCCTGTCGTCGATGGCGGTAGGACAAATGAGCGATGGCTTGGTGAAAATCGAGAATGCGTATGTGGCGGGTTGTCCGCGCGCATTCGTCAACCGCAGCCACAGCGGATTTTTCGGCATTGTCAATTCCGAGGAGGGCTACCAGAATCTGGTGCGCTTCCTCTTCGGGGACATGGCTGCCACTGGCCGGTTGCAGTTCAAAGCCCTGCCCTTTCCACCGGAGGTCGAACGTGCGCGCAAACAAGGCAAGCACATCCAAACCGCCTACTACATCGAGACTACGGTTGCCCCACGCGGGGCCTACACCTACGAACTGACGGCGCGCAACAAGGCACAGGAAAGCGCGGTACGCCGCCAGTATGACGAGCTGTTTGATGCTGCTGGCAACCTGATGCCGGATGCGCGCTCGCCAACCCTGTTTTCCGTGTTCCTGGACAGCTCGAAAATTCTGGCGGGCAGTGAAGTCGCGTTTTCAATCGACCTGGCAGTGTTGAATGCCGGTTATGAAATCGATGGTGTACTGTTCCTGAAACAGCATATCCCGGGCGAATACCTGTTCCGCGATACCGTGGTGTTGTTTGCCAAACGCGAGGACAACGGCCAGTGGGCGTTGCGCTATGTGCTAACCGGTGATCATTGGGCCACCGATAAAAAATCGGCCACGGCATTGGCCAGCCTCGGCAGCCATGCCGCCAGCGTCAACATGGCATCTGCAACCCAATTCAGCATTCCGTTGGCCTCGACCAAGGGCTTCCAAGCGGAACTGGTGGTCTCCCTGGCGGCATGGGTGTGATGCTTTGCCGCTGGTCTATGCCGACCGCGGCGCCAGCAAGCCGCGCTTGCGATACCACAACTCCAACGGCAGCGTGAACAACGGGGGTATCGCCGCGAACAAGGCCAACAGCAGCGCCCACAGCGGCCAGCGCAATTGTGTCCCGGCAACAAGGGCAACCACCACATAACCGATAAAGGCCAGCCCATGCAGGCGGCCAAACAACCACACGCCCAGATCCGTGCTGCCGCTGCCGTACTTCAAATACATGCCTGCCAACAGGCCGGCCCAGGTGAAGGCTTCGATCAAGGCAATCGCTGCAAATGCCTTGCCTGCCCAAGTTGTTGTCGATGCTGCTGGTGCTGTTGTCATGCCTGTTGCGTCCTCGTATGCAGGGGGGGCTTGTGCGTGTTCGATTTCAACCTCATCTGGCTACGCCAGCGGACATCAGTCCATCTCGGCCGCCGCTTCGCGGCCTTGTTGGCGAATTAGGGCTTCTTCACGCGCATCGTTGATGGCATGCCGCACCCCCTCCAGGTCTGGCTTGGTGGTGTCGTGCACGAACGTACCGGTCAATTCGGTATCCGGGTGCAATTCACCGGCCTCGTACAACGCCCACATCTCTTCGCCGTACCATGTATCCAGCAGCTCCGGCGCCCACGCACCCAAACTGGCGGTAAGGTTGTTGACATCGCGCAGCAGCATGCTGCGCGATGCATTGTTGCCGGCGGCGCTGACCACCTGCGGGAAATCGATGATCACGGGGCCGTCGGGGCCCACCAGTACGTTGTATTCCGACAAATCGCCGTGGATCAGGCCGACGCAGAGCATCTTCACCACCTGCCGGACCAGGAAGCGGTGGAAACCGCGGGCCATCTCCGGCGACAGTTCCACCTCGCCCAGCCGAGGTGCGGAATGGCCGTCGGCGTCCACCACCAGTTCCATCACCAGCACGCCGTGGAAGTAGCCGAACGGCTCCGGCACGCGCACACCGGCATCGCGCAGCTGGTACAGCGCGTCCACCTCGGTGTTCTTCCAGGCGGTTTCCTGCTGCTTGCGGCCGTATTTGCTGGCCTTGCCAATCGCGCGCGCCTCGCGGCTGCCGCGCACCTTGCGCCCTTCCTGATATTGCACGCGCTGCTGGAAACTGCGCTGCGCCATGTCTTTGTAGACCTTGGCGCAACGGATCTGATCGCCCGCGCGCACCACA
>Ga0208693_1003014_pt1 | contig 10661 bp, 14 predicted proteins | sample AD_UKC071_MetaG_FD_184438 | JGI IMG/M metagenome (GOLD analysis project Ga0208693, IMG submission 184438) | Active sludge microbial communities of municipal wastewater-treating anaerobic digesters from USA - AD_UKC071_MetaG (SPAdes) (version 2) | ecosystem: Engineered > Bioreactor > Anaerobic >... | reverse complement strand
AGAAAGACTAATTGCTAACGGAGTCGCTGAAAAGTATGCACCGATTAGTGAGCAACCGGAACTGGATATTGACCGGACATTAGACGGGATAAAGCCGCCATTAGAAGAGATATTGCAGGCTAAGACTAAAGCCGAATTACTGGAATATGTAGAGCAAGCCGGAATTGATGGCATATCGGACAAGAATAAAAAGGAAGAAATCATTGCAGCATTAGTTGATGCAGTTAATAATGGCTTGGTCCTTGATCTCGATGCAAAGGATGCCGATTAGCATGAAGGATGTAATTTTCCAGGATCTAAATACATTTATCAATATTGAAGAGTTTGCCGATCTGCACCAGGTTAACGGGATAACAATGCCGGTTGTAATTGATGCTGATATTTTAAAGCAGCGCTTCAGTTACAGAGATATTCCCATGGATGGGGTTTATACAGGGAAACTGGTTGTTTTCCTGAAAACTGACAGCCTGGGCAAACCTCCGGCCATCGGCTCTGTATTGAGATTGGACAATAATATGTATCTGGTTAACGATGTTTCGGAAGCAAACGGTATTCTGGAATTGACGCTGGAGGCCAATGAGACATGAGCATAGAGGTTAAGGTAGAACAACTACAGAAAGCGGATATCTGGCTGGCCAATGTTAAGGATGGAGTTCCTAAAGCATTGGCCAGTGCGCTTAATCGTACTGCTCAGAATATTTCAGCTGAAGCAGTTCGGAAAACAAGAGAAACCTATGACATTAAGGCAACTGATGTCAGGAGGACTATAAGAATTACTAAAGCTACCAAGGGCAACTTAACGGCTCGTGTTAAATCATTGGGCAGTGCTATACCACTGATTCAATTTAAGGTGCGTCCATCTAAACCTCTCAAAAGGCCTCCTGTAGTACTGACTGCATCTGTTAAACGCAGTGGCGGCAAGCCAATACCGGGAGCATTTGTGTCTACTATGAAATCCGGTCATACAGGAGTTTTTGAACGGGTCGGTAAAGAACGTTTACCTATCAGGGAATTATTTGGCCCGCCAACTCCTGTTATGTTGGATGAACCTGGGGTGAGACAACACATTGAAGAGCAAGCAGTTATTCGCTTAGAAAAGCGGTTGGATCATGAGATTCTGCGATTGCTGGGAGGTGATTAGGCTGACTCCGTTGCTGCTGCTGGAAGAGTTAAAACTGTTCCTGGAATGTGTAGTTGCTGACTATAAGTTAGAGACAAACAGAGGCCAGGCAAAAGCTCCACAGGTGGTCGAGGGTTGGCTGCCTCCCAAGGAATCCACTGATGTGCCAGATGTCCCTTATGTAATGCCGCGCCTGATTGAAGGTGAAGATAACGCGGATGAATCCCAGGTGAATATCAAAATACTGGTTGGGACTTATTCTGAAGATATTGATGGATGGAAAGATGCAGTTAACGTTATTCTGCGCATCAGACAGTGTTTATTGATCAACCGGACCCTGGGGAAAAAGTTCAGAATGGAGCTGCCGTTGAAGTGGAAACTGTTCGAGGAGCAGCCGTACCCGATATGGATAGGCGAAATTATTACTATTTGGACCGTAGCTCTGCCGATCGAACAGGTGGAGGAGGATGTATATGAGTACCAAGAATAAGGATAAAGAAAAGAAGATACCTGATAATTATGAACCGATGGAGGACAAGAAGCCTCCCGAAGACCCTGAACCAATCAAACAAATACCGCCCAAGAAAAAAGCCGGTGCCTCCAAGCAGCGACTTATTTATTGCGGGCCGAATGTAACCGGCGGGGGCCTGCAGCAGTTTATGGTGTTTAAGGGCGGATGCCCGGAGCACTTAAAGAAGCACCTGCAAGCCTGCCCGGCCATACAGAAGCTCTGTGTACCTATCTCAGATTTTACTAAAACCAGGAAGGATATTATTACTCCTGGGACGGCTGCTAATCAGTATTATCAGGAGGTTCTGCGGTATTCTGCAGAATTGAAGGAGGGAAAGTAATTGGCCTACAAACATGGTGTTTATACTACTGAACAGCCCAGTTCAGTAATTCCTCCGGCTAATGTGTCGGCCGGACTGCCTGTGGTGTTCGGCACGGCCCCGGTTAACCGAGCTGCTGACGGAGAGGGGAATGTTAATGTTCCGGTCCTGTGTTATACCTACCAGGAGGCTGTAGCGGCGCTGGGGTATTCGGATGATTGGGAAAGTTATACACTCTGTGAATTCATGAAATCCCATTTCAGCCTTTATAATATGGGACCTGTAGTTTTAGTAAACGTGCTTGACCCAGCTACACATAAAACAGACGTGCCGGCGGCTGACGCCAACATTGTTGATGGTGTCATAACGATTGCCGAAAAAGACGTTATACTGAGCACTCTTGTTGTAAAGTTGAATGCTGGGGCGCAGCAATCCCTGGTGAAGGATACCGACTATACAGCGGCCTTTGATGCTGAGGGACAAGTTGTAATAACTCCAACCCCTGACGGTGCGGCAAGTAGCGCAACTAAATTGAACATTGCCTACTCAAAGCTGAATCCTTCGGCAGTTACGGCAGCTGACATTGTCGGCGGGGTGGATGATACCACTGGAAAACCGGAAGGCCTGGAGCTGATCAATGAAATATTTCCCCGCTTCCGGTTGGTACCCGGTATGATTCTCGCCCCGGGCTGGTCACAGGATCCGGCAGTGGCGGCGGTAATGGTGGCCAAGGCTTCGAATATCAACCAGCATTTTAAGGCCATTGCTCTTACAGATGTTCCCATTACTGAAGATAAATATACAGATGTTCCCGAGTGGAAAACCAATAATAATTACGGGGATGAACTGCAGGTGGTCTGCTGGCCAAAGGTGAAGCTGGGGAGTGAAACCTATCACCTGTCCACGCAGCTGGCCGGGCTGATCTGTAAGACGGACAGCGAGAATGATGATATCCCGTATATGTCTCCAAGTAATAAGAGCCTGCAGATGGATGCGGCTGTTGCCGCTGATGGAGCAGAAGTATGGCTGGGGCCTGACCAGGCAGCATATCTGAATGGGGAAGGTATCATTACTGCCTTGAATTTCGTGGGCGGGTGGAAAGCCTGGGGGAACCGCACCGGATGTTATCCGGGAGTGACGGATCCCAAAGATGCCTTTTTACCGATTCGCCGGATGATAAACTGGATCAGCAACACACTGATCCTGACTTTCTGGCAGAAGGTTGATTTCCCCATAAATCGCCGCCTGATCGATACTGTTTTGGACAGCGCCAATATCTGGCTTAACGGGCTTACGGCACGTGGTTACCTCCTGGGCGGACGCGTTGAGTTCCAGCAGACAGAAAACCCAACTACTGATCTGATGGATGGAATAGTACGCTTCCACGTCTATGTGACTCCTCCCAGCCCGGCCCGGGACATTGAATTTATAATCGAGTACGATCCGCAATATTTGGCGGGTCTGTTTTAAGGAGGGGTAGTTGATGAATCCGGTACCCGAAAAATTAATCAACTTCCGGGTCTATTTGGATGGCAACGATCTGTTAGGGGTAGCTGATGTTCAACTGCCCGACCTGGAACCCATAACGGACACAGTAAAGGGAGCAGGGATAGCTGGTGAAGTGGAAAGCCCGGTAATAGGACACTTCGGCAGTATGGGTCTTACCATCAACTGGCGCACTATAGAAAAGAACGTCGCTGTACTGGCCCAGCCCAAAGCCCATTCTCTTGATCTGCGCGGATCTCAGCAGGTATATGATGCGGGAGCTGGACAGTATAAGTCGGTTCCAGTTCGCGTAGTGGTACGGGCAGTACCCAAAAAGACCGGCATAGGTAAGTTCGATATGGGCTCCACCACAGACACATCCAATGAATTTGAGGTTACCTACATCAAGGTCTATATCAACGGTAAGCGAGAGGTCGAGATAGATAAATTCAATTATATCTGTTACATCTCCGGTACCGACTTCTTGGCTTCTGTTCGCAGAGACCTGGGATTATAAGGAGGAACATATGGATACAGATAACAAAGTTAAGCTGTCCAGACCGATCACATTTGAAGACAAATATTATGAGCAGCTGAAGCTGGACCTGGAAGGATTGACCGGCGGAGATTTGGTGGATGCAGAACGGGAGTATGTATCCAGCGGCGGGGTCATGTCGTCGGTGGCAGAGCTCACCAAAGGATATTTAGCCACGGTGGCAGCCAAAGCGGCTGGTGTCCCAGTAGAAGTAATCCATGCTTTGCCGGCCAAGGACTTTGCAGCGGTTACCCTGCGGGTTCAGAATTTTTTACTAACCTAGGGCTAAGCCATTACCCGGGTAAAACCCTGAGACGGGTGGCTTTGGCTCTTTCCAGAGAAAGAACGTTTACACCAGTAACTTTCTGGCTTAGTCTGCCGCTCTGGGAATTGATAGAGTGGCAGACTATTGTGTTTGAGAAGAGGTGAAGTCGTGGCCAATAAAATATATGAAATAGCCTTTGAGCTCGCCGGCAAGGTGAGCTCTTCTTTTTCTTCAAGCTTCATGGCTGCGACTAAGGATCTCACGCAGCTCGATAAAAAAATAAAAGAACTGAGCACAGCTCAGACCAAAGTAACCCGCTTTAAGGAATTGAAAAAGGAGATCCTGGATACCGAAAAACGCTTTGACTCTGCTCAGAATGAAGTTAACCGCCTGGCCAAAGAAATCCGCCAGGCAGAAAAGCCTACCAAGGAACTAGAAAGGGCTTTTGAAAGAGCTAAAAGGGAAGCGGGGGATCTCAAGGACCGGCTATCTAAGCAACGGGATGAACTGCAGGGATTAAGATCTTCTCTCGCTGATGCGGGTGTGTCTACCCGTAACCTGGCCGATGACAATGCCAAGCTGACCAGGGAACTGGATAAGGCAGTGGAAGCTAAGCGCAAATTGGTCGGCCTGGATAAAGCTATTGCTGATAACGATGCAGCAAAGGCTAATTACCGCGGGCAGTTACTGGATGCCGCCGCCCTGGCGGTAGCGATGGCAGCCCCGGTTAAAGCAGCTATGGAATTTGAATCATCCATGGCTGATGTGCGCAAAGTTGTTGATTTTGATACGCCTGAGCAGTTTCAGGGGATGCAGAAGGATATCCTGGAGCTCAGCCGCACTATTCCCATGTCAGCTAACGGTCTGGCGCAGATAGTAGCAGCTGGAGGACAAGCGGGAATTGAACGGGAGAACCTGACCAAGTTTGCAGAAGATGCGGCCAAAATGGGGGTAGCGTTTGATATTACCGCCGATGAAGCTGGTCAAATGATGGCCGGATGGAGAACGGCCTTTCAAATGAACCAGGAACAAGTGACTTCGCTGGCGGACCAGATTAATTACTTAGGCAATACTACCGCAGCGAGCGCACCCAAGATATCCGAGGTAGTCACCAGGATTGGTCCGCTCGGTAAAGTAGCAGGTCTCGCCTCCGGTGAGATCGCAGCTATGGGCGCCACTCTGGTCGGCATGAATATATCCGAAGAAGTAGCTTCGACCGGTATTAAAAACCTTGTTTTGGCTTTAACATCTGGAGCAGCTGCAACTAAGAAACAGCAGGCCGTTTTTCAAAGTCTGGGCATGAACGCCGAAGATGTGGCCCAAAAGATGCAAAAGGATGCTAAAGGCGCCATCCTGGAAGTATTGAGTGCTATTCAAAAACTGCCCGAAGCTGAACAATCGGCCACATTAACACAATTATTCGGTAAGGAATCGGTTGGGGCCATTGCTCCCTTATTAACAAACCTTAATACCCTGGAAGAAAACTTGGGAAAAGTTGCCGATAAATCGTTATATGCCGGTAGTATGCAGAAGGAATTTGAAGCCCGATCAGCTACATCCGCTAACTCATTGATACTTCTGCAGAATTCAGTAACAGAACTGGGGATCAACCTGGGGACTGTTCTGCTGCCGCCCTTAACATCGGTTGCCAATATGTTAGCTGTGGGAGCTGGGAAGGTAGCTGATTTTGCTGAGAAACATCCTACTTTAACAAAGGGCATTGTGTATGCAGCCACCGCCATGATCGGATTAAAGATAGCCAGTGTTGGTCTGGGTTATGGGTATACCTTATTAAAGGGTTCAGCTTTGAGCCTGGTCAGTGCAGTGCATAGAGTCACATCTGGCCAAGTATTACAGAGTGCAATATTGGGTGCAACTAAAGTAAAAACTGTTGCGGTTGCTGCCGCCACAAAAGCCTATACAGCAGCCCAGTGGCTGCTGAACGCAGCTTTAACCGCAAATCCGATAGGCCTTATTATAGTTGGTATTGCCGCATTGGTAGCCGGCCTGGTATTGCTGTATAACAAGTCTGAAAAAGCAAGAGAGATAATGAATGCTTTGTGGTCCGGAATGAAAAAGGCCGCAAAGGCAGCTATTGAATTTGTTATTGGCTTAATTAATCGACAGATAGAAAGTATAAATACACTTATTGGTCTTATCAATAAGATCCCCGGCGTACAGATAAAGGAGATATCCACTATCAAAACTACTCAGGGTAAAATTTTGGGCGGGCATGCTACTGGTACCACCAACTGGTCCGGAGGTTTGACCCGGGTCAATGAACGTGGTGGAGAAATAATTGATCTGCCCAGTGGCAGCCGGATATATCCCCATGATGTATCCATGGCTATGGCATCCCGGGGAGCTGGTCCTGAAAACCTGACTATCCATGTGCATATTGATGGCGGCAGTCCTGATGTACGCAGACAGGCCCAGCAAGGGGTGCGGATGGGGCTGAGTGAATTCGCTGCTCTCATGCGAGAATGGCAAAGACAAGAGGCCAGATTAGCATATTAACAGTGAGGTATCGATATGGCAAACACTTATACTACCCAGCAGGGCGAAACATGGGATCTGATCGCCCTGCGGGAAATGGGAAGTGAAAAATACATGTCTCAGCTCATGGAGGCTAATTATGCCCACCGGGAGACTGTCATATTCTCGGCCGGCATTGTTCTGGTCATACCCCAAATTACGACACCTATCCCAACGACACTGCCCCCCTGGAAGAGGTGAGGTTATGAATATACAGCTGGCCCGGCGGTCTAAGTTGCTGCTGCTATATAACAATAAGAATATCTCCGAGGAAATCGACCAGTACCTTTTAAGCTTCACCTATACTGACCATGCCAACGGCAAAGCAGATGATCTGCAGATCACTCTCGAAGATCGCGAAGGATTATGGCGCTCAGAATGGTTCCCTGAAAAGGGAGCTCGTTTGTCATCAGGGCTGGTTGTGAGCAATTGGGATGGCAACCAGCGTGAAGAAGCGCTGCCCTTAGGGATTTTTGAGGTAGATGATTTCGATATAAACGGGCCGCCAGAAACAGTGACAATGAAGGCGATATCAGTGCCCATTACCAGTTCTCTCAGTGGTGAGGATAAGACCAGGGCTTGGGAAAAAACGAAGCTGACAGTTATAGCAGCAGATATTGCAGGCCCGGCTGGTATGGAACTGTTTTACGATACCGATGATGACCCCGAGTATGATCGGATTGAGCAAACGGAACAGGCTGATCTGCCCTTCCTACAGAAACTTTGTGAAGACGCAGGTTTGTCCTTAAAAGTAACCGGTCTACAACTGGTTATTTTTGATGATAGTAAATACGAACAGATGGAGCCGATAAAGACGATTAATCGCGGCAAATCAAATGTCATATCATACTCCGGTCAGTCTAAGACAAAAGAAATCTACTCAGCCTGCCGGGTGGAGTATAAAGGCGGTAAGCAATCAGAGAACATCAACTACACCTATGTGCCCCCTAATCGTCCTGCTACGGGAAGAACCCTGGTAATTAATGAGCGTGTTAACAGTATCGCGGCTGCTGAAAGATTGGCCAAGAAGAGGCTGCGGCAAAAGAATCAGGAGGAAATGACCTTTAGCCTCACGATGCAGGGGGATATTACCCTGGTAGCAGGTGTGACGGTAATGCTGGAAGGATGGGGCGTATTTGATGGGAAGTACTTTGTCAATCAGGCTACACATAGCGGACCAGGTTATGTAGTTGCTCTTGAGTTGAGAAAAGTTTTGGAGGGCTATTAAAATGGATGGCCAGCTGAAAAATTTAATCAGGGTAGGCAGAGTATCATCAGTTAACCCAGCTGCTGGGACTGCCAGGGTGGCCTTTGAGCACCAGGGGATAGTATCAAATGATTTGCAGGTATTAGTGCCCCAGACATTACAGAATAAGGATTACTTCATGCCTGACATAGGCGAACATGTGGTGTGTCTTTTTTTGCCGACAGGGAACCAGGAAGGGTTTATATTGGGAGCAATCTATTCAAACCAGGATAAGCCTGCGACAGCTGATTCTAATAAACCCCAAGTCAGATTTGCCGATGGAACCTGGATTGAGTATGACCGGAGCTCGCATGAACTAACTGTATACGCTGTGGGTACCGTAAATATTACGGCAGCCGGCAGTGTCAATATAACTGGGGATGTCAATATCACGGGAGATGTAAACGTAAGCGGGGATGTAGTGGCCAGCGATATAAGCTTAGTAAATCATGTGCACAAAGAAAATGACATTGGACAAACCACAGATCCTCCCCAATAGAGGTGATTTAATATGATAGGCAGCCTGGGCTTTACGGTGTTCGAGACATCATCCAATAGAATACGTACATTTTCCGATCTGAAACGGAGTGGATCCGCGCGCTGGGCAAACCATGAGCTGGTAGGGAAAAAACCGGTGCTGGAGTTCTTAGGGCCCGATGTCGAGCGGATTAGTCTAAGCATGCGGTTTGATGTAGCTTTAGGGGTTAACCCGAGTGAATCTCTTGCAGTTTTGAGATTTACGCGTGATGCTGGCCTGGCTGTTCCCTTCATTTTGGATGGACGACCTGTGTCCGACAATCTCTGGGTAATCGAATCTCTTGAAGAAACATGGCAGCATATCGATAACCGTGGCAGGTTGCTAGTAGCGGAAGCTGATGTCAGCTTAATAGAGTATGTTAGGCCAGGGGGTGGTAGTTGATGGAGTTTACCGTAATAGCTCAATCACAACAAATTGATTTTGCTCCAGCAACTGAACTGGCTGAAATTTTGCAAAATGTCCGTACTATAATAACTACCCCTAAATACTCAGTGCCCTTGAATCGAGAATTTGGAGTGACTATGTCCTGGTTGGATAATCCTATGCCGGTGGCTCAGGCCCAGTTAACTGCAGAAATAATTACTGAGATCCAGAAATGGGAACCCCGGGCCCGGGTGACACAGGTAACATTTACCGAATCCGGTCAGGAGGGAATACTGATTCCTAATGTGAAGGTGAGGGTTTCGGATGAACTTGCCTAAAATTGAATTTGCCAATAAGGACGTCAGCCAGATAGAGGCTGACGTTATTACTACATATGAAGCTATATCTGGGCGGAAACTGGCGCCTGGAGATCCCGTCAGGTTATTTTTGCAGGCTATAGCAATGCTTATTGCCCATCAAAGGCTTTTAATTGATTATGCTGCGAAACAGAACCTGCTGGCCTATGCGTCAGGGGATTACCTGGACCATATAGGAGCTTTGGTCAGAACCGAGCGCATACCTGCACAGCCGGCAGTTACTACCATAAGATTCATTTTGTCCGCTGCCCAACCACAAGCAGTGATAATACCGGCCGGTACCAGGGTCACTCCGAATGGCCAGGTATTTTTTGCGGTACAAGAGGACATCACAGTATCAGCTGGCAGTTTGCAGGCAGATGTATTGGCTGTGTGTACTGCTGCAGGAACGGTCGGAAATGGCTGGCAGGTTGGCCAGATCAACCAGTTGGTGGATCCGTTGCCCTGGATTAGTCAGGTGTCTAATATAACGGTCAGTTCTGGCGGTTCTGATGTGGAAGCAGATGACATGTACCGGCAAAGGATTTATGAAGCCCCTGAGAGCTTTTCTGTGGCTGGGCCCGAAGGGGCATATAAGTATTGGGCAAAGACGGCATCTCCTTTGATAAGTGATGTGGCGGTTTACTCGCCGGCTCCTGGCGAAGTGTCGATTCGTCCGTTGTTAAAAGATGGCGAGATACCGTCACCGGATATATTGAATGCCGTTGATGCAATTTGCAACAGCAAAAGCCTGAGGCCGCTGACCGACCAGGTAATAGTCGCAGCTCCGGAGGTAGTGAATTATAACATTGAGATTGAATACTTTGTGGCCCAGGATAGGTCCACTGAGGCATCTGCCATCCAGGAAGCAGTCACCGAAGCCGTGAATGGGTATATATCCTGGCAGAAGGAGAAGCTAGGCCGCGACATCAACCCGTCTGAACTTATAGCCCGTGTGATGGCTGCGGGAGCTAAACGAGTGATTGTTACAAGTCCGGTTTATACCCAGGTAGAGCCATACCAGGTGGCCATAACTGATACAGTTAACGTAACCTTTGGAGGGTTAGAAGATGCTTAATATATCTGATATCAGCCTGTTGGATTTGATTCCCCCCAACCTGAAAAGTGATCCGCAGGTACAAGCAGCAGCTGCAGCACTGGATGCAGAACTTAAAGCGGTGACAGAAGCGGTTAAAAATATCATCCTTTACTCACGGATCGACGAGTTGCCGGGAGAAATAATCGACCACCTGGCCTGGCAGTTTCACGTCGATTATTACGACCCGGGCCTCCCACTGGAAGTAAAGCGCATTCTGGTGAAAAACGCTCTGACCTGGCACCGAAGCAAAGGGACGCCGGCAGCAGTGGAGGAACTGATCACGGCAGTT
>Ga0208693_1003009_pt1 | contig 10665 bp, 6 predicted proteins | sample AD_UKC071_MetaG_FD_184438 | JGI IMG/M metagenome (GOLD analysis project Ga0208693, IMG submission 184438) | Active sludge microbial communities of municipal wastewater-treating anaerobic digesters from USA - AD_UKC071_MetaG (SPAdes) (version 2) | ecosystem: Engineered > Bioreactor > Anaerobic >... | reverse complement strand
CGGCGGCATAACCGACTATCACCTGCATCTCGACTATCGCCTGCCACCGGATCGCGCTGACGCAGCGTCCAGCGTGGTGCTGTACCCGCACTTCCAGCGTGCCGTCGTGCCTGGCTGGCTCGACAAGTCGCTGAAATGGCGGCACCGCAGCACTCATTTCCTCGACGACGTCATCGTGCTGGCACCCAAGCCGGAGTGGGTGGCGACGCTGCCCAACCAGAAACTTCCCGATCGCACCGACTTCGCCCGCTACGGCCGCGATCTGGCGGCACGGGTAAAGGCCTGGGACACGGCCGTCGCCGAGAGTCAGCGGCTGTGCGATGAGTTTGCGGCTTGGGTGGCCGGCAGCGAGCCCGCCGCCGTTGTCGAACCGTTGTAGTGGCTGCCCGCAAGGGCGCTAGCATCGCTGCATGCAACCAAGTTCCGCCTCTGAACAGCCCGGCGCCGCCTCGGGGACACGCCGCCTCGTCTCGCTGATCATTCCCATGTACAACGAGGCTGATGCGCTGGACGCGTTGTTCGCGCGCCTCGACGCCGTCTTGCCCGAGCTGGCCGACTACGACTTCGAAGTGGTCTGCGTCAACGACGGCAGCAGCGACGGCACCGTTGCCGCATTGGAGGCGCATTGCACCAATCCCGGCGACAGCTTCACCCGGCGTGCACTGGTGGTGGTTGATCTCAGCCGCAACTTTGGCAAGGAAGCCGCGCTTTCCGCCGGATTGCATGTGGCTGCGGGTGACGCGGTGATTCCGATCGATGCCGATCTGCAGGATCCGCCCGAGGTCATTTCAGAGCTGTTGGCCAAATGGCGTGACGGCTTTGAGGTCGTGCTGGCCAGACGCAGTGATCGGTCTACGGATTCGGCCGCCAAGCGACTGACCGCGCGGGCCTTTTACCGCGTCCACAATGCCGTCGCCGACGTGCGCATCCCTGATGATGTGGGCGACTTTCGTCTCATGGACCGGGTGGTTGTGGAGGCTCTGAAGGCACTGCCAGAAAGTCGGCGTTTCATGAAAGGGTTGTTTGCATGGGTCGGGTTCCGTACCGCGACGGTAGAGTACAAACGTGACCCGCGCAGCGCGGGCAGCAGCAAATTCAACACCTGGAAGCTCTGGAACTTCGCGCTTGAAGGTATCGCCAGTTTCTCCATCTCGCCACTCCGCATCTGGACCTACATCGGCCTGCTGGTAGCCTCGGTCGCAATGGCTTGGGGCGGCTGGATCGCACTGCGCACGCTAATCTGGGGCGTTGATGTGCCCGGCTACGCGTCGTTGCTGGTGGCCGTGCTCTTCATCGGTGGATTGCAATTGATCGGCATCGGCATGATCGGTGAGTACCTGGGGCGCACCTTTGTCGAAAGCAAGCGGCGGCCGCCATTTCTGGTTCGCAGGGTGCTACGGTCTGGCGGACTGAAATCGTGACCAGCGTCACTGGCGTCCGTGGACGGTTCGTCGCTCTCGTCGTATCGCTGCCTGTACTAGCAATTGCATTGGTCAACGTATCGATCACCGTCAATACGGTCTGGCTTTACACGCTCATTGAGCCGTTTCAGGACCAGTTTCGGCTTTACGAGCGATATCTGACGCATCCCTTCCCGTTGTCGGTGTTCGAACTTGAGAATGGCCATCGGCCGGTGCTTCCGGGCCTGATTCGCTGGCTCGAATTACGGTATCTGGACGGCGCGCAGTCTCTGCAATTCTGGACATCGTGGGGCGCCGCTTTAGCTGCCACGATGGCGGTGCTGATTTGCGCCTGGCGGAGCGGAGGTTTGACGAGAGGGATTCTCACTTTCTCGGTGCTTGCGAATACGGTGTACTGGAACGCGAATGCACGCATGTTCGTACATGCTTACGAAGCTACCCACGTTTGGTACATATTCGCCGTGCTGGTCGCCGCCTTGATGCTCGTAGGCACGAGGGAGCAATGCGATTGGAAACGGGTGATGACGGCATGTGGTCTCGCTGTCGTCGCCACGTTTTCGTTTGGTCCGGGTATTGTGGTCTTCGCAGCGGTATTCGTGGCGCTTGCCTATCGACGGGAACGGCCAGCCGCCGCGATCTTTGTCGCGGTTGCGGCAGCGACGATCGTACTCATTTACACCTTCGCCTTGCCCGGAGGAGATGGCGTGCGCGGAGCAGCGGGCGACGATTCACTGCTCGTGAAGCGTGCGTATTTCGTAGCGCTACGCCTGGGCGCATTTTGCGTCGCGCTGATACCGGAAGTTGCGGGGCTTGGCGCGCCGTACCACGCGCTGGTGTTGACGGCTAGTACTCTGCTGATTCTTGGCACAGCGCTAGACATGTGGCAGCGGTATCGGGCCGACAGGAAACCTGAGCCATTCGAGGTGATCGCTGTAGGGGTATTCGTATTCGGCATCATCACGAACGTGCTCATCGCATTCAATCGCGCGCCGCACTTTGCCGTGCATCCTCAAGATGCCCTGGCCGATCGCTACCTGTTTTGGTCGGCAACCTGCTGGGCCGGTACCGGCCTTTACTGGATTGCGCGTGCGGGTTCAAAGGCGACACCTTTCACAGGTCGCCTTGTGGCGCTTGTGGCGGTGACCGCGTTGGCTGGCTTCGTTTCACTGGATCAGGCGGGATGGTGGCGCTCGTGGGCGGCCAGTACGTTTCGACTCACCGAACTGACCGCTGTTGCGTATCGACACGGCATCCCCCACACGCACCGATTCATGGAGATTAGCGGACAGGACGACAATGTCTTTCAGGCTGAGGTGGGCGCGTTGCGGCGCTCTCAGGTCATGATCTTTTCACCTCGACGCTACGGCCCCGAGATCGGTGAACGATACGACTTCAGTCCGCCGGCGTCGGTTCTGGGTGCTGAATCATCCGTGGACAACAAGGACATGCCTCCTGGCTCCCCGTGGAATATTGTCTCGATGGCGGTCACACGCGTTGACGCCTTCCGCAACGCCGATGCCCACTGGCGGCTGATGGATCGCACTGGCACTCTGGTTGGCGCCTGCGCCAGTACTGGCTACCTGCGCGAATCGAACGACATGGCCCGCTACCTTCGGCGAATCGTCAACCGGCTCGACTGTTACGTGAGACGAGATAGTGCGTCGCAAGCTATGCTGGTGGCCGTAAACGGCAGAGAGGTCACGGTGCTAGGCACGCTGATTGTCCGGCAGGCAAAGTGACATACCGCTCCGTCTGCAGGGACGTCCCGGCAGGTGACGTTTCAAGACGCCTCGCGGCACCCTGTTTCGGCAGGGCACAACATACATAACCTCGGATCGCTGTCGCTAGCACCACGCCGGGCGTTATGCGCACGCTATGAGACCGCTTGTCGAGACGAAGTGGCCCGCGTGCCTCGAACGCTCGCTAAGACCGTCGCGCCATCTCGATCTCCCGATCCCGCAACACCTTGCGCTGGATCTTGCCGGTTGTGGTCATCGGCAGTTCGCTGACGAATTCGAACTCCTTGGGATACTCGTAGGGCGCAAGCTTGCCGCGAACGTGTTTAGCCAGATCTTCTTCGAGGCTGGTTCCCGGTTCGTATCCCGCCGCCAGGACGATGAATGCCTTGACGATTGAGCCGCGGTCGCGATCCGGCTTGCCGATGACGGCGGCCATGGCCACGGCTGGATGCTGTAACAGGCAGCTTTCCACTTCGGCGGGGCCGATGCGGTAGCCAGCGCTCTTGATGACGTCGTCGCTGCGGCCCTCGTACCAGAGATAACCATCGGCATCCATTCGCGCCATGTCACCAGTGCGACACCAGTCGCCGTCGTACTTGGCCTTGGTGCCAGCTTCATTATCGAGATAACCGAGAAAGAACACCGGGTCGGGGTCGCCGTGGATATCGCGTTTGTTGACGGCGACGTCGCCCGTCTCGCCAACCTTTGCAACGCGCCCGAGGGCGTCGACAACGGCCACCTGATGACCCGGATAGGCGCGGCCCATGCTGCCCGGTCGGGCCGGCCACAGTTTGGCGCAATTGCCCACCACGTAGTTCAGCTCGGTCTGGCCAAACATCTCATTGGGAGTGACACCGAGCGCCTTCTGCGTCCAGTTGAAGACAGTCTCGCCGACGCTTTCGCCGGCACTCATGATCGAACGCAACTTGAGCGTGTAGCGCTCGCGTGGATTGGGCACCGCCTTCATCATCATCTTGAGCGCGGTCGGGAACAGGAAGGTACAGGTGACCTTGTGCCGCTCCATCAACGACAGCGCGCGCTCGGGATCAAAGCGTCCTCGATAGCCAACCAGAGTGTGGCCAAAAAACAGCGTGGGCAGCAGTGCATCCCACAAGCCTCCGGTCCAGGCCCAGTCGGCCGGCGACCAGAAGACATCGCCTGGCTGCGGGAACAGGTTATGTGAAAAGATGAATCCCGACGAGTTACCATACATCGCGCGATGCGGAATCACGGCACCCTTCGGCGGACCGGTGGTGCCACTGGTGTAGATGATCATTGCCGCGTCGTCCGCGCGCGTAGCCGCTACCGGATGATCTGGTCGCCCGCTGGCGAGCAGATCTGACCAGTCGAGAACGCCGTCAGCCTTGGCGCCGGCGCAGGCGATGATGTGTTGCAGGCCGGTGAGCGAGCTGCGTATCGCGAGCACGTTAGGCAGCGAAGATGAGTCGCAGATCGCGATCTTGCACCGTGCGTTGCCAAGGCGATATTCGAGTGCATCCGGCCCGAACAGGACAGTCAGTGGAACGGCGACGGCACCAAGGTGCAACACCGCCAGCAGCGAGACTGCGGTCTCAATTCGTTGGGGCAGGCAGATGGCAACGCGATCCCCTGGCCCGACGCCAAGCCCGGCCAGCGCCGACGCCATCGCAGTTACCCGCTCCGAGAGCTCGGCGAAGCTGATGCGATCCGTCGCACCAGATTCGTCCTCCCAGACGATCGCTGTACGCACCGCGCGGGTCGGGTCGGACCGCCAGCGATGTGCGCAAGCCGTCGCGATATTGAATGAATCCGGAACCAGCCATCGCCAGCGGCTGTATTCCCTGGCGTATTGATCAGTCTGTGGCATTGCCATTGGTAGTTCCAGCGCCGCGCGCAGCTCGCGATGCCGCTCCGTAAAATAGCCTCGTGAACGATCTTACGCCATCTGTCAATGACCGCCGCAAGACCACGCTTGGCCGCATGCTAGTCTGGCTGGCTGTTGCGGTGGCGCTCGGCCTGACCTACGCTGCTTATGGGCAGATGGAGCTCATGTTGCAATGGGTGACGGCACGGTTGTGCTGACACCTCCCAAATCCCTTGGGAGGATCACTGCGTGGGCCGGCCCGAGCCCCCAAAGACTGCGCGCACCGCCGGCGTAGCCGCCTCGGGCGAGAAGTGCGCCTGAACGTTGGCGATACCGGCCGCCGAGAGCTTGTTCCACAGGGCTGCGTCCTGATAGACGTCAGCAATCGCCTGCGCAAATGCCTCGGCGTCGTCGGCAACCAGCACGTCCTCGCCCGGGCGCAGTTTCATGCCCTCAACAGCACAGGTCGTGGCCACCACCGGGATGCCATGATTCATCGCTTCGTTGATCTTGCCCTTGACCCCTGCGCCGAAACGCAGCGGTGCGATCGATACACGGGCCGCCCCGAGAAGCGGGGCAGTATCTTCAACGAAGCCACGAATGAGAACGCCGTCACGCTGCAGCGCTGCAATCTCGTCGGGCATATTGCTGCCGACGATGGTGGTTATCGCATCCGGAAGGCGCCGGCGCAAGTGTGGCAATACTTCGGTGATGTACCACTTGACCGCATCGACGTTGGGGGGATGCCGGAAGCCGCCAACAAACAGGATGCCGGCGCGGTCATCGGCTGACGCGTTGGTCACAGCGGGCGACTGAATGGTGGAAATGATGTCGACGCGTGCGCCAGGCAGCAGGCTGGCCAGGAGCTTTTGCTCGAAGTCCGATACTACGATCGTGATGTCGCTGCGTGCGATGACGGCCAGCTCACGAGTGCGCGTAGCGGCAGCGGAGCGCGCCATCGCCGGGTTGCCGTTGATCGCCGCCTCGCGCTCCTCGCGGACGAAGTGCAGATCGACGGTGTCAAAGACAATTTTCGCCTTCGGGGCATAGCTGCGGATGCTGTGCACGTATTGTGTCGCGATGTAGTAGCGGCAAAGCACAATGGTGTCCAGCGTTGGTCCGCGTTCGCGCAAGACAGCGCGTACATTGCGCGCAAACGGGGCATGCAGGACTTCGACGCCCATTGCGCGCAGCTGGTTGGCATAGCGCGGATCGCCATCGAGATTGTCGGCGACAAAAGTCACATGGTGCCCGTCGCGGCGCAGGATGTGCAGCAGATTCAGCATGCGCACCGATCCGGCGTCCTGATCGGGGGTGATCATGCACGCCTCAACGATCAGGATGTTGCTTCGGGTACCACGATGCGCTTCCTGTTCGGGCTCGACCGCGTTGTCACGATGATTGGCAAGCGTGTCCTTCCAGCGTTCGTGGAACTTGCCAGCGTTAGTTACCTGGTGCGCCTTGATGCCACTGGTTTCATCACGACCGTGGCTGACACCCTCAAGATGAAAGATTTCGGCGGCTGGTTGATACAGCACCCGAAGGCCACGCGCGCGCACCTGAAACGCGAGATCGGTGTCTTCGTAGTAGGCCGGGGCGTAGTAGCTGTCAAATCCGCCAATGGAGAGAAACAGATCGCGGCGTATTGCCAGTGCAGCCCCTGAGCAGTAATCGGCATCGCGAACATAGTTGAAGCGCGGATCGTCGCGGTTTTGTCCGCGTCCCCAGTTCCACGCACTGCCGTCACGCCAGACGATGCCACCAGCCTCCTGCAGGCTGCCGTCGGCATTGAGCAGCTTGGCACCCACCAGACCAACGTTGTCGTGCTGGGTGAAAGTGTCGATCAATGCGTCCAGAGCCCCCGGCCGTACCACCGTATCGTTGTTGAGGATGACCAGCCAGTCGCCTCGTGCCGCCTGCACGCCGGCGTTGACGTTGCCGATGAAGCCGAGATTGCGTTCATTGCGCAAGATCCGGAGGCCGGTCACCGGGGCCAGCGCCAATGCGGCCGGCTCGGGCGAACAATCGTCCATCACCACGATCTCGTACGGCTGGCGCGGAGGATGAGCAGCGATGCTCTTCAGGCAGGCGAATGTGGTTTCATGCTGGCCGTAGACCGGGATCACAATGGAAATCACCGGGTGTTCGGGCGCTGTCATCATCGCCAGCGGAACAATGTGATCGACGGGACCAGCGGGCAGCTCAATGACTGGAGCCTCCGGGCGGGGGCGGAACTCCAGTCGCAGCCGTTCGAGCACACTGCGCCAGCCGGCTCGGCGATACCGGATCATGCCGCCACGCGCCAGCGCCGGGGCGCGGCGCAGCAGGCTGAACGCTACCTGCGCAAGGCGTGAGGCGCGCTGCACAACCCTAACCACCAGCCGCAGCGGTCGCGTCAATTTCCATGAGGTGCTCGCAAGCAGATTGTCGCGCTCGCGCTGGAATTGCGCCGACTCGCGTTCGAGAAAGGCAATGTGTTCGCGCGCGCTGACGGCCCTGACATCGGCCGCATCGAGCGCCTCGCGCAGGTTGGTCGCACTGTCTTCGAGATCGGCAACCAGTGTCTCGGCCGCATTCAACTGGGTAACGACAGTCGCAAATTGGGAGCGGCCAATGACGCTCGTCTCACCCGGAGGCAATGTCTGCAGCTCATGTTCCACCACCTGAAGGGATTGGCGATGCCCGCCGTAGACTCCGACGCGGAAGATATCCAGCAGCGGTCGTGCGTCATCTGCTGCTGCGTCGCCGTCGCGCCAGCCAGCGTCTATCGTCGCGAGCAATGCCGCCGGGTCTCCGGCCGCCACGGCGCTGGCAATGCCTTGCAGATAAATATCGCCATACGTTTCGGCCGCAAGGCTCGCGGAAACCAGTCGCTCGGGATTGATGCGGTGATGAGCCTGAGTCTGTGCACTTGCTGCGGCCAGCAATGCGTCATGCCACCTCCTGGCCGTGCTGTCGTGCGGCAGCAGCGTGGCGCCCGGCTCGCCCTGCAGGCGCCCGGCAAGGGCACCAATGGCGGACGCGACAATCGGCAACCCGGTCGCCAGCGCGGCCGACAGCGTGAACGAATACGTTTCCGGAACCTGCGAGGGCAACCAGATGACATCCGGGCGCTCGGTTGCGATCAACTGGCCGAGTGCATCGCCAGCGTAGGACCCCGTCGCTGTAATAGTTTCCGGCAGCGGTTCTGCAGCATGTCCGATCAAGCGGATCACCAGCGGTGATCGCGTTGCCACGGCATAGGCTGCGACATCCGTGGCAACGTTCAATCCTTTCGCCGGTGACAGTGCACCCAGCAGCGCCACCTTCACGACGGTGGGTAATGTGAAAGGCCGCTCCGGGTGGGCGAGGATCTGCGCGTTCAAGGCAGGCACATAGCGCCGCACGCCGTCCGCCACACTCGCACTCGGTGCAAACACCCGTTGAGCGCGCTGCAATACGGACGCAAATGCCTCTCGCCACTCGGTGATGCTCATGTTCCACGCGTGCGGGCGGGCAGACAGGCAGTTGCTGCAACCGGCCGCGTCGGGCTCACCGCAGTAACGCCCTTCGGCGTTGACCAGCTGATATTGCGGACATACGGTGAAGTAATCGTGCAGCGTAACGTCGAGTGGCAGACCAAGTGCAAGGTCCAGCGTCAGCACCCCGGCTGGCAGGCCATGCACATGATGCAAGTGCATTCTGGAAAAGTTCAGATTGCGCAATGCCTCTACGAGCGACTGCCAGTTGTCGCAGGCAATCCGCCGGCGCGGGCCGTCGCCAATCTGCATTTCAACATGCTGCGAACCGGCCGGTCGCATCACCATGACTCGTGCTCGTGGGCCAAGCAACGTGCTCAACGCAGTGACATGCTGCTCGACGCCGCCTCCCCATGCGTGAGTGACAAACAACAGCCGTGGTGCGCCGGCTCCAGCAAACTGGGCCAATGCAAGGCGATCTGCTTCCTGCAGCACTGTTTAGCGTCCTCCGGCGATGCGGCGGGCAGCGCGCACCAACCACGGCTCGGCTGCGGCGGATGCATCTGGCGCAGCGACCGCGTCCGACGGCATTGCGATGGCTGCGGCTTCAAGTTCGCGAATGCGGTCATGCAGCATCCGGTTTTCGCGGTAGGTGCGTGACCACTCGGCATAGACCGATTGTTCGCGATCGGTGACCAAAGTTACGGTCGGGACAACCTGCGCGAGTGATGCGCCTTCGCGGGCAGCGAATACCAGGAAATAGAGTTCGTCTGGCCAACCGTCGTTACCATCTGCGGTCAGCGCTTCGGCTGCAGTTGCCGTCGCACTCAACGGCCAGATCATCGAGTGGAAAGCCGGGCGCTGGGCAAACCACTGCTGGGCCGGAAAGTGTCGATCAAGCAAAGTCTTGAGTTCAGCACGATCAAGTTCCTTGACATGGAACTCATTGTGATAACCCGTCTTGTCACTGTATTCGGGCCGATTGGGCGAGGAGATGATCAGCATGCCGCCCGGCGCCAGCAGGCGGTCAATCTCCCGCATGAACGCCTCATGCTCGGTCATGTGTTCGATGGTTTCGAACGAAACGATGACGTCGAAGCTCGCGTCCGGCAAAGGAATCTGCGCGACGCTGGCGGTGACAAAACGCAGATTGCCGGCAGCGTATCGGTCGCTGGCATGTCGGGTCGCTTCCGGCGAAACATCGATGCCGACGACAGAGGCAGCCTTGCCCGCCAACAGCGACGAGCCGTAGCCCTCGCCGCTGGCGGCGTCCAGCACCCGCTTGCCGGCCACATGGCGTTGCGCCAGCAGATAGCGATGCCAGTGCTCGTAGACCATCTCGCCCGCACACTCGGGCAGGAAGCGCTCGCCGGTGAAACTGAGGGTCATGATCGCTCGCGACCGTCATCGCGGCCGGAATAGTTACGGGAGAACAGGTCGGCGAGGCGACGCCGGTCCTGTTTGGTGGGGCGACCACGCAGCAAGGTCTGCGCGCCTGCGGCCTCACGCATCGCCTGACGATCGAGACGACGCTTGATGCTGTCGTCCGTTTCCCGGTAGAGCAGGGCGGCATCAGTGGCCGAACCACGACGTTCGGATAGTGCCAGCACCAGCACCTCTTGAATCATGTCGCCGCGCTGGATCACATAGCCGTCGCCAACGCGGACTGCCAGCGCCGGCTTGACGCGCTCGCCTGCGACTGATGACCCACTGGCGGCGCGGCGCACGTGCCCGGCATCAATGGCATCGGTGGCCAGTGAACGGGTTTTGAAGAAGCGGGCGGCCCATAACCATTTGTCAATGCGGACCGGGGGCTGCTGCGACGGGGAAATCGATGCTGCGCTTGCCACGATCAGTGCACGGTGCCCGAGCCCGGCGGGTGCGAGGCATCGACGTGGTCGAACAGATCGGCCAACTGGGTGGCGCTCACTTCGTAGCGCTTGCCGCAGAACTCGCAACGAGATTCGACCCGGCCCTGCTCGGCAATCAGCGGCTGCAATTCTTCGCGGCCGACCAGCCGAAGCGCGTTGAGCACACGCTCCACCGTGCACGAGCAGGAGAAGGACAGGGCCTGCGCGGCATGCACACGTACATCGTGGCCGGTAAACACAAACGGCAACCATTCGCTGTACGGGAACGGCATGAACGGCAACGCGAATGCAGTCTCTGCCTGCGCCACCACGGCCTCCCAGGCGCTGTCGGAA
>Ga0208693_1002990_pt1 | contig 10707 bp, 10 predicted proteins | sample AD_UKC071_MetaG_FD_184438 | JGI IMG/M metagenome (GOLD analysis project Ga0208693, IMG submission 184438) | Active sludge microbial communities of municipal wastewater-treating anaerobic digesters from USA - AD_UKC071_MetaG (SPAdes) (version 2) | ecosystem: Engineered > Bioreactor > Anaerobic >... | reverse complement strand
TTCTTGAAGTTGCTTGACTTCTTCTTCCAGACGCTGGATGATCGTGACGATCGCTTCAGGGTCGTTCTGTATCAGTGCAAGAATATCGTCACGTTCCATGATGACATAACCTGAATATCTATTTATTTCTCATTATATAAAGATCTAACGGTTGTATGGGCGTATTTTCAGAAAAGGGGGATTGTGATATGATGGGTAAGAGCAAGGTGTGGTGAAGGGGTGTCCTGACCTGTTACCACTTTTCATAATACTTATTGTCTGCAACGGAGATTATCCATTACTTCCTATGACAAACACCCGTTTCGACCCGGTAACGGCCCTCGATAAAGTTGCCGGGGCATATCGAACTTTCGTCAGTTCTTTCCAGAAATTCAAGAATCCCGTCATCAAAGAATGGATCGACAGAAAGATCGAGGAGGGAACCCTCCTCTACAAAGGCCCGTACATCGAGCTTGCCCGCCGGTACGCCGATGGAGATTCCTTTGAGAACCTCATCGGAGCGGGTATCCTCCATCCAGAAACCTCGCAGTACTTCACCAGGGACCCGGCTGACCGGGCATCTCCCCCGGTTCGCCTCTACCGGCACCAGAGTGATGCAGTACACTCGATACTATCCGGGAAAAACACCGTGATCACATCCGGAACCGGCTCAGGGAAGTCTTTCTGCTTTGCAATACCCGTCGTTTCCACGTGTCTTGAGATGCAGGACCGGGGCCTCCAGGGCATCAAGGCGATCCTCGTCTACCCGATGAACGCGCTCGCGAACTCCCAGTACGACGACCTCGCGGCCCGCCTGGCCGGCTCAGGCCTGAAGATCGCCATCTACACCGGCGATACACCGCATACCTACAACGAAGCGCTCATCACATACCGGGAACGGACCGCGCGGGACGCTCCTTACGATAGCGAGCTCATCTCGCGGGAGGAGATCCAGCGGACACCCCCGGACATCCTGATCACCAACTACGTCATGCTCGAATACATCCTCACCCGGTTCGAGGACAAGATCCTCTTCCCGCCTGAGAACCTCGGCATTCTGAAATACCTCGTCCTCGACGAGATCCACACCTACACCGGGAAGAAGGGGGCCGACACCGCATACCTCATCAGGAGGCTGAAACAGCACACCGGAACCACCGGCACGCTCCGGTGCATCGGGACCAGTGCGACCGTGAGAGAGGGGGAGGATGAGAGGGCAGGAGAGGCCATCGCGAAGTTTGCCGCAAAACTCTTCGGCGAACCCTTTGACAGCACATCGGTCATCGGAGAGACATTCCTCCTTCCACCCCGCGGCACGGAGAGCAAACTTCCCGACAGGGTTCTCGTCGGCGACGACCTGCTCCGGGTAAAGGACCCCGGCAGGGATTACCTGAAGGAACTCACCACACAACTCATCGGCGAGCCGTTCGCGATTCAAGATCCCTCAGCCGCCTACCTCGGGGAGACCCTCGGGTCGCAGAAGACCATCCAGTTCATCGAAGACCAACTCGCCGAAGAGCCAAAGAGCATTCCCGACCTGATCCGCACGTACCGCGCGACCATCAGGCAGGACGCCACATACGAAGAGGCTGCCCGGGAGATCGAGGCTGCGTTCATTGCAGGGATGCTCAGCGAGGTGCCCGTTGGGGATACCCTCCAGAAACGGTTCATCCCCAAGATGCACATGTACTTCTCGCAAGGGAGGGAGATCAAGTGTTGCCTCTCCCGTGATGGCCCCCACCTCCACGATGCCGGTGAAGTCACCTGCCCGAAATGCGCAGAGCGGGGACATACCCGGATCACCTTCCCTATGGTCTTCTGCCGTGCGTGCGGCCAGGAGTACTACTGTGTCGAACTCCTGCCCGACGGGACGGTCAGGCCGCGTGACCTTGATACACCCGCACAGGAAGGCGAGGCTCTGTACCTCTATCCCGGCGAGTTCCACGATGAGAAAGCCGATCCGCCGGAATGGTGGTGCACCGATACCGGAGCAATCAAGGAGAAGTTCCGTAGTTTCGTCACTCCACGGACTGGCACCTACTGCCCTGACTGTAACAGGCTGCTCATCGATGGAGAGGACGGAGAGGCGTGCATCTGCCCGGAGAAGATCCGTGTCACCCTCATCGAGATGCCGTTCCGGTTCTGCCCGGGTGAAGGATGTGGCGTGTCGTATGACCTGAGGACCCGGAGAGAGTTCAACAAACTCTTCTCATTCGGCACCGTGGGCAGATCCACCGCTACCGACGTCCTGGTCTCGAAGATGCTCACCACTCTCCCCCCGGATATGCAGAAAGTCATCGTGTTCTCGGACAACCGGCAGGATACCGCTCTCCAGGCAGCCCACATGAACAACATCCAAAAAAGGATCCACTTCCGGCGAGGCCTGTATCACGCCCTGGCTCAGGCAAATGAGCCTATCCTCCTCACCGATGCAGGCGAAGCCATCTTCGACGCGCTCAAAAACCATAGTGAAGACGGCGCTCTCCCTGACTACGAGAGGGATACAGGCCAGGGTCGAATGCGAAGGAGATCGCATGCCGAATCAGTATACAAGAAATACCTCCTGATGAATGCCATTCTTGAGATGGGCTCTACTCGCCAGAAGAATCAGCCGAACCTTGAGGATGTCGGCCTGTTGCAGGTCACCTATACCGGGCTTGATGCACTAGCCAAAGACGATGCCCTCTGGGAAGATCTACCCCTGCTCTCGCAGGCAGGTCCCTGCAGGAGGGAGGATTACCTGAAGGGATTCCTGGACATCATGCGCCATAACCTTGCTATCTCCACCGACTTCTTCATGGACCCCTATGATTTTGCCGAGAAGATTGAGCGGTTCCTGAATCCCGATATAATCTTCCACAATGAACTGCTATCCGCAAAACCAACCGGATACAGTGACGACGCACAGATGGACACCTATCGGGCCAGAGTCTACCGTCTCACACACGCAAACGGGTCACTCGTCCGGTGGACAAAAAAAGCATTGGGGACAGAAACCACCGAAGAAGCGCAGCAGATCGTCGAACGGGTTGAAGAGATCCTTGCAGGTGAAGGCGGACTGAAGCGGGAGCGTATCCCCCGGGTTGGAATCCTCTCCATGATCAGCCCCGATATCATCGAACTCTCGCTCGCCCCTCCAGGGGAGGTGCAGGTCTGCAGGAAATGTGGCCAGGTGAACCACTTCCAGGACCTCAACTTCTGTATCAACCCGAACTGCACCGACCTTATCACGCTTGACCTCGCCAATAACTACTTCAGGCAGGAGTATACAGCGCCGTTTTCTGAGGCAGTCCAGCTCCATGCCGAGGAGCACAGCGGGCAGGTGGATGGGGAAACCCGAAAACTGCTTGAGACGCGGTTCCGGGACTCGCAGGATAATCTCAACGTGATCGTCTGCACCCCGACAATGGAACTGGGCATCGATATCGGAACCCTCTCGGCTGTCTACCTAAGAAACGTCCCACCGTCGCCCTCCAACTACGCACAACGCGCCGGGCGTGCCGGACGGAAGTCGCAGGCATCAATGATTCTGACGTTCTGCGGTGTCGGTTCACGCCGCGGGCCTCACGATCAGTATTTCTACCGGTATCCGGCAAAGATGATCTCTGGAAAGATCGCCTCCCCCAGGTTCCTGATGGATAACCGGATGCTCATCCGTGCACATATCCACGCCCTCATCCTCGAGGTCATCACTCTTAAAATCCCACAGAAGATCGATGGAATACTCGACTTCGAGAAGGAAAACCTTCCGATGTTTACGGAAGACGCCCCGGGTGAAGAGGAAGGACTCAGCAGGACCCGCCTTGCCGGGATGATCGAGGAGCACCGGGTGGAGATCTTAGACGCAATCAACGAGGTACTGGCAGAGGAGAGGCAATTCCTCGACTGGCTCGATGACACCTTCATCGTCCAGACCGTTGATTCGTTTGTCTCCTCGTTTGATGGCGCTTTCAACCTCTTCAGGGGCGAATTTTCAGCGCTCTTCAGAGAGCTTGATGAGATCAACATCTTCCTGCGGAGAGGAAGGATCCCTGATCGACAGAGGAGCGCTTACAAACGAAGGCGGGATTCAATCGAGAAGAAACTGCGTGATATGCGCAACGGCGGCGGCGACTTTACAACCTATCGGTATCTTGGCTCTCAGGGATTCCTCCCCAACTACGGTTTCCCCACACAGGTCACATCGCTTGCCATCAACTATAAGGGGGTCTTCGGGTCTGAAGAAGCGGAGTTGAAGCGGGATCGCAATATCGCGCTTGTAGAGTATGCTCCCGGCAACAGCGTGTATTTCAGTGGAAACCGGTACTCGATCAGAACCCCCAGGCTCAGGACCGAGAACAACCAGCCCGCGATGAGCACCGTCCTCATCTGCCCGTACTGTGAAGCGGTCTACCTGGACGAGAAGGAGATATCCATGACCGGCGGAGCCTGCAGGAACTGTGGGGCAACGCTTGAGAATGCAGAAGTCATTGAGCACTCAATCGAGATGCCTGACCAGCTGGCAGAGTCCAGGTCGATGATCACGAGCGATGAGGAGGAGCGCCAGCGGCTCGGCTATGAGGTCACCCGACACTATACCCCCTCAGGCACCCGGCAGTTCTCTGTGGCCGGAGATCCCGGGGAACCGCTGCTCACCATCGCCTACGACCATTCGGGGAAGATCGTCAGCATCAACCACGGCCCCATACCATCAGATAAGGATGAACCTCTCTCGGGCTTCACGCTCTGCACAGCATGCAATCGCTGGATCTTCGGAAAGGACGGCGTTAAAGAGCACCTTGACTCCAAAAACGAGATGAAGCGGTGCTGGAGGAACGGGACCGAAGAGAACATCATCAGGAATATTGTCCTCTACACCGACACCAGGCATGACGTTATCAAGATCGATGTGCCCGTTCTGCTTGATGGTGAAGGTAATCCGCTAGATGAGGAGTTATATCGACCGTTTTTTACAACTCTTGCTCAGGCGATCATCGAAGGCGTCCAGATCAGCATGAACGTCGATGTAGATGAGATCCGGTACTTCCTGATGCCGGACCCCGAGAACAAGAAGAAGTCGAGCATCATCCTCTACGAGACATCGGAAGGCGGTGCCGGAATACTGGAGTCGATCGTCAATCAATCTACGTTCCATGAAGTTATCAGGCAGGCGCTGACTATCCTCCACGAATATGATGAGAAAAAGTGCGATCGGGCATGTTACGAATGTCTCTGCAACTATTACAACCAGTTCGATCACGATATCCTCGACCGAAAACTTGTGCTCCCCCTCCTCCGCTCCCTCCTTACGGCGGAAGTCAGTGTTATCCCTGATCACTCTCCCTCTGCGAAAGAGCGGTTTGAGGAACTCCTCTCAACCTGTGAGTCCTCCCTTGAAAAGCAGATTCTTGAGGCGATCTATCAGGCAGGCCTCCCCCTGCCGGACAGCGGGCAGAAGGCCATCGCAGAGGGAGATGAGATGATCGCTCGTCCTGACTTTACCTATCAGAGGGATGGTCACACGATAGTGATCTTTGTTGATGGACCGGACCATGACCAGGAAGCCCAGAAACGAGATGATGCAAGGAAGAGGGATAGGCTTGACCTTATGGGCTATACCGTCTTCCCGATAAATTACCAGGATTCTCTGGAAGAGCGCATTAAGAGCCTTTCGAAGTTATTGGGGTAATCCCTATAGTCAGTATGGGCTCCTTCCCCTACCCTTTCATCGAGAAAATAACTCCTCTCTGTGCTATGGTCGCTCATGGAATTCCATATTCAAATAAGATCAGGGTACTCACGGTGGAAGGGATGTGCGCTACCGGACCCGGAGACCGCCGTCTTGTGATGATAAATCGGCACAGTTGCGGGGGAGCCCGTGTGCTCCCTCCCTAAAACAAATTCTCATCCTCCGAACGAGACTCCATCGCCTCGACGTTCTCCTCAAACGCCTCATACGCGTAAGCAGAAAACTCCCCGAACGTATCCTCATCCGAAAACACTTCCCGGAGCGATCCGAGGGTCCGCGGATCGCCGATATCCCTGAGGGCGCATATCGCAAACAACCGAGAATGTAGTACAAGGATCTTGCGGTTTGATAATTCTACCGAGGGCTCAAGTTAGTGCGAAAGGTGGGTTGTAAACTTCTTCATGGGAAAAGCCATCGTCAGAGTATCCAGCGGGACGCAGGGCCGTGCCGAGGGGTCGAACATCCCGAGCACCGCTTTCGGGTTCTCGTTCTGCTGCTCAAGCCACGGGAAGTAAAAGACCGAGCTGCACCCGGCGCCGAAGGGAGCGATGACACCGTTCGGGTCGGACCGGTCGAAGTTTGCAAGCATGAAGAGGCCGGAGAGCACTTCCGGCCGGGCGAAGAAGACGACGGCGTCCGGGTTGTCTCTCTCCGTGAGGTTGTCCCAGCGCTTGAAGACTATGTTCTTTTCCTTCGTCGGTATCCGGGCGGTTCCCCGGTCGAGCTAGTCCACGATCTCCGGCGTCTGCTTGTAGCGCTCCCCCTCCCTCTCGCCGGGCTTCCCGTAAGAGAGGAAGTAGCGGAAGTCGGGGAACCGCTCGGCGTCGTAACCGAGGTAGAACCTCCCGCCGCGGCACCCGATCGACTCTTCGTCGAAGACGAGGCTTTTGCCGTTCCGTACCTTCGTAAGGTCGCAGAGGAAGCACCTCCAGCCTTTCGGGGCGGAGGCCTTCTCCACCCCCTCGGTCGCATCCCCGACCTCGAAGGCGATCGGGAGGTCCGTCCCCGGGAAGTAGTTCTCGTGGAGTCGGATGTAGGCGTCGCGCAGTGCTGTGTCCATACGGCCCTGTTCCGGGGCAGCGGGGATTAATATTCTGATCCGCTTGTTGGCGTGGCGCGTCCGGCCTCAGCAGGAACCCGGCGGAGTACCGAGCTGACGGACTATCACCGTCCTTACCGAAAAGGAAGATCTCGACGGGGGAGAGCCGGCTGCGGGGAACCGCACACGAGCCGGATCGGCGGGAAAGATCGAAATGCATATATTGTCAACCTGCAACTGTTGACGCATGCCACTCCCCCTGAACGAGAGGCAGTTTGTGTTCTGGAAACTCCGCCGCGGCGGTCTTGTAAACATCCAGATCGCGGACCGCTTCCGCATATCCCGCCAGGCGGTCTCGAAGGCGCTGCTTGCCATGGACCGCAAGGTCGAGGAGACGCTTCTAGAGATGGCGCAGGCGAACCAGATCGAGGTCGAGCGCTTGAACGCGGAGATTGGCGTCCTCTTCGGCCGTTCCGTCCCCTTCAATGCGGCTGCGATCGTCTTCGTCTCGGCAGACCACGGGGTGCAGGTCTGGTACGAGCACGAGGGCGACTGCGGCGCGTGTCCCCGGTACGCCCGGTGCATCGAGCTCCTCTGGGGCTACGCGGACGAACTGGGGATCACGCTTGAAAAGACCGACGACCCAACCCGTCTGGCCGACGAACTCTTTACGAAACTCCGGGAGATGGTATGATGCCGCTCATGGAGACGATACGGGCTTACCTCGGATGGTGCCCCGCGGAGGGGCAGGCACACCGGCAGATGCAGCCGGGGCCCGGCATGTGCGGGGACACTCCGCATGACGGCCGACGGCGTATAGGCAGTGTAAGTTTGAAGATCGATTCCATCGTCAAAGAAGAATTCTGGCGCTCGATTGGGGCGGTTTACTGGATATCATTTCTTACCATTGGTTACCTCGTCCTCAGCGGGTACCTTCCGATATCGATCTCCTATGCATTCCCCCTTGCGTTGATACCAACTGTGGCGCACTTTCTCATCATGGTCTGGTACCGGCGCAAGGAAAATCTGGTTGATCCTAATCCCGCAAGCATCCTCCGCCATGCCCTTGGGTCGAGGAGACTGAGTGAGAATAGAACGGAGCAGAGAAGAGCTATCGTCGAGAAGGCGGTCGATACCGCCCTCCTCGTCATGATCTTCCTGATCTACCTTTATGCGTCCCTTGCATACTCCATCAGCCAAATCTACTGGCTCCCTGTCCTTGTCATCAACAGCCTGCTCCTGACGCGGATTGTCTTCATCGATGCCGGGGAGCGCCGTATCACCTTCGCGCGATCGGTTGTCTTCTATCTCGGGGCAGCCATGATCCTTGTTCTGCGCTACCTGGCACTGAGGTATCCCGTTGTCCCCCTCCTCCAGGCAATCGCGCTTGTCGGCATCGTTGCTTTTCCCATTCTCTACATCTGGGAACGGCAACGCACAACGGAGGGAACAGATTGATGATAACTCATGGAACGATGGATCTGGTCTGCACACCCGCCCGGGACATACCCGGGGTGGGAATCCACAACGAACCCATTTTGGTGGAAATAGCAGTGGACAGGCAAAAAATCCTGGAGATGATGTTATGACTCTCATGGAGACGATCCGGGCCTACCTCGGGTGGTGCCCCATGCAGGCGTCGATGCGGCCGGATCTCGCGGTGCGTCCGGCTGGGACCGCGGCGCCGGGTGGGCAGGACGGGCTTTTCCGGGCCGAACCCGGGTGGTGGCGCCGCTATCACAACCAACTCTTCACCATGGCACTGGCCGCATCGGCGGCGACAGCAGCGGTTTATCTCCTGATCGGGGCTGAGTTGGGGTATCCGGATGTGTGGACGGGCCTCGCCATTGGGGTGGGAGCGGCCCTCGGTTTCCTGCTCAGTTACCGGAAGCAGTATGCACGGGTTGCCGCCGGTGAGTTCGTCAGGGACAACATGACCCGGAGACAGCGCATCGTCCGGTCTCTGAGTCTGCCGGTGGCCTCCGTTCTCATCGCCGCCGTTATGGCGTATTTTGTTCTGGGCGGGATGTTCGACCGGATTCTCGGGCTCATGCTGGGCATGTGTCTCATCTGCTGGACCTGGTACGGCCTCACGATCCTCTGGGAGCGCCGGCACCGGGCGATCATGATCGCGGAGTGGGGGTCGGTGTATACCGTGGATACGGCAACAGAGGGTGAACGCGTATGATGAAGTTCTCCGAGACGATACGGAGATGGATGGGCTGGTGCCCGAACGCGGCCGCGGCTGGCAGGCGGTATGCCGCGCTTGAGGTAGAGGTCGAGACAGCGACAGGAGGCGGCCGGGAGGTGGTGGAGGGTGCGCTGGTGGACTACGGCCCAATCGGCACCCCCGGGAGGCTCTTCCTGCTGCTGCTTGCCGGCGCCTCTCTCATCGGGATCCTCCTTGTTACGGCTCCGGCAGCCCTCGTTACGGTTCCGACATTCGTTATCCCTCCTGCAGGGAGGCTGTTCCTGCCGGCGATCGTTCTGGGCTACGCCGCCCTGGAGTTATACGGGGCCATACGAAGAGCCTGCATCGAGGTCGCTCGCGACGCCGTCGTCATCCAGCGGCCGCTCTTTTCGCCTATCGTCATTCCAAAGGATGCCATCGTGAAGGCGGAGGTGAAGGAGAACCGACCTCCCCTCTCACCCTGGCTTCTCACGGCAGCGTTCACGGCGCTTTTCATATCGGCGGCCGGCAGTATATACGCTGGATTTTCAGATCCATCTTCCATGCGGTTCATCTTCGGGCTTGCCGCCGCGATCTTCTTTCCGGTGCTCTTCTACCGCACCTACGTGCGGATCCGCTACCGGCAGGTCCTGGTGATAACGACCACGAAGAAGAGGATTGCTGTGATCTACACGGACGATCCCAAACGGATAGCCCGGGTGCTGGGGGTAGCCAGATGACGTTCTTCATGGAATATCTCAGGAAGAAGCTCGGTTGGTGCCCGAACGCAGCAGTGACCGGCACCGTCCGGCGGCGGTACGCTGCGCCGGCCGGCGAGGTCGGTATGGCGAGAGAAGGCAACCGGGATGTGGTGGAGGGTGCCCTTGTGGACTACGGTCCGATCGGCACCCCGGCGACGCTCTTCATTCTGCCTGTTGCCGCTGCTCTCCTCATTGGATGCCTCGCTGTGACACCCCCTGCAGGGGAGCCTGCTTCTGCTGGCTATCATGCTGGTCTTCTCCAGTATAGAGTTGTACGGGGTCATGAGAAGGGCCCGCATTGAGATCGCTTCGGAGAAGATCACCATCAGGCGGCCGCTTTTCCGGCCCGTCGTCATTCCGAAGGATGGCGTCGTGAAAGTGGAAGTGAAGGAGAACAAACTCCCGGTCCCCTACTGGTTCCTCGCGGTGGCACTGGCGATGATCTTCCTATCGGCGACCGGCGGTATGTACTATGGACTCTCAAATCCGGCCTCCATGCGGTTTATCTCCGGGCTTGGCGCCGCGATCTTCTTCCCCGTGATCTTCTACCGCACCTACGTGCGGACACGTTACCCGCGAGTTCTGGCGATAACGACTGCAAAGAAGATCGCCGCAATCTATACCGATGACCCCGAACGGATTGCCCGGGTGCTGGGGGTAACCGGATGACGGTATTTCTGGAGTATATCAGGAGGAAGCTCGGCTGGTGCCCGAACGCTGGCATTATCGAACCTGTCCGGCGCACGAGCGCGGAAGCAGGCTACGGGGATGCGTGGAAGGGGAGGAGTCCGGAACCAGACCCCGGCCCGGAACCGGCCGGGACAGCAGGCGGCGATCGGAGCGGCTACCTGGACAACATGCTGCTGATCCTCCTGGCCCTGGCCTGGCTCTTTCCTGTCGTGTACCAGCGGGAGTTCCTCCCGAGTAACAGGTCAGGTATACCTGTAAGCCGCAGTTGGTATGAAGGGTTCTCCCTCGAATGCTCTCCGGATGGCCGTGATTACCGACCCTCCATTCTTCCTCACCGTTG
>Ga0208693_1002983_pt1 | contig 10725 bp, 2 predicted proteins | sample AD_UKC071_MetaG_FD_184438 | JGI IMG/M metagenome (GOLD analysis project Ga0208693, IMG submission 184438) | Active sludge microbial communities of municipal wastewater-treating anaerobic digesters from USA - AD_UKC071_MetaG (SPAdes) (version 2) | ecosystem: Engineered > Bioreactor > Anaerobic >... | reverse complement strand
CCCATAGGTCGTCCTTTGGCTACTCAGTCGAAATTGTCGGCTGGCCTGCAGCCTACCCGCTCACTGCCAGGCCTGGGTTGACGACCGCGGCCCGGGCGATGTGGGTCGCCCGGGCCGAGTCGTGACGGGGCTACCCCCGGCTGGTGCTCACTCCTCGGTCGCGCGGCGGCGGCGGCGGGTTGCTGCGAGCAGCAGGCCACCGGCAGCCATCAGGCCGAGAGCGATTGCGAGGAACCGCGCCACGTCCGTCCCCGTGTTGGGCAGGAACGGCGCGACGATGACGGCGTATGCCGTGTCGGTCGCCGTTGGCGCCGAGGCGGGCTGTCCGTCATCTCCGAGAGCGGGCGTCCCGTCGGCCAGCACCGGGGTGCCGGTCACGGTAACCGTGTTGGTGTGCTCCACGCCCAAGGCCGGCGCCGCAAGGGTCGCGCTACACGTCATCACCTCGCCTGGGTCGAGGGCCGTGCCGGGACACTGGATGTCGGTGACCGTGGAGTCAGAGACCTGGACCGGCTCGATTCGGACGTCGCCCGTGTTGGTCACCTCGAAGGTGATCGCCATGAGCGAGCCCGCTGAAACCGAGACTCCTGGAGCTGTCGCTGCGTCGTCGCCATTGATCCGCTTGACCACGCTAACGCCCGGGTGAGCGGGCGCGTACGCATGCGCAGGGTCGGAGGCTGTCGGCGGCACCAACGGCTGACCGTCAGCACCCACCGCCGGAGTGCTCCCATCCGCCAACACCGGAGTCCCCGTCACCGACCCGGTATCCACATGCGTCGCACCAGGGGCCAACGCCACAACCGTCGCCGTACACGTGACCGGCGCCGACCCCGGAGCCAACAGCGGGATCACATTCGGGGCCGCCTCCTCCGCACCCGAACAACTAATCCCCGTCGCGTCACTATCCGTGACCGTCACGTTCGACAGATACGACGTCCCCGTGTTCGACACCACGAACGACACCGACAACGACGAACCCGCGGTCACCGACACCCCAGGAGCCGTGTTCGCATCATCACCATTGATCGACTTCACGATGCTCACACCAGCCGTCGCCGGCGCGTACGCATGCGCAGGGTCGGAGGCTGTCGGCGGCACCAACGCTTGACCGTCAGCACCCACCGCCGGAGTCGACCCATCCGCCAACACCGGAGTCCCCGTCACCGACCCGGTATCCACATGCGTCGCACCAGGGGCCAACGCCGCAACCGTCGCCGTACACGTGACCGGCGCCGACCCCGGAGCCAACAGCGGGATCACATTCGGGGTCGCCGGATCCGCACCCGAACAACTAATCCCCGTCGCGTCACTATCCGTGACCGTCACGTTCGACAGATACGACGTCCCCGTGTTCGACACCACGAACGACACCGACAACGGCGAACCCGCGGTCACCGACACACCAGGAGCCGTGTTCGCATCATCACCGTTAATCGACTTCACGATGCTCACACCAGCCGTCGCCGGCGCGTACGCATGCGCAGGGTCGGAGGCTGTCGGCGGCACCAACGCTTGACCGTCAGCACCCAACGCTGGAGTCGACCCATCCGCCAACACCGGAGTCCCCGTCACCGACCCGGTATCCACATGCGTCGCACCAGGGGCCAACGCCGCAACCGTCCCCGTACACGTCGCAACCGCCGACGGCCGCCCATCCGAACCCGTCGAACCCACCGGACCCAACAGCGGGATGACATTCGGCGTCGCCGGATCCGCGCCCTCACAGGCAATCCCCGTCGCCAACGAATCCGACACCGCCACAGTCGACAAATACGAGGAGCCAGTGTTCGACACCACAAACGTCACCGTCACCGGCGCACCAGCAGAGACCGACACACCAGGAGCCGTATTCGCATCATCACCGTTAATCGACTTCACGATGCTCACACCAGCCGTCGCCGGCGCGTACGCATGCGCAGGGTCGCTGTCCTGGACGCTGCGGATGGGCTGTCCATCGACCCCCAAGACCGGAGTTCCGTCCGCAACCACGGGTGTTCCCGTCGCCGTCACGGTGTCGAGATGGGTCGCGCCCGCGGCGAGACCGGACAGCGTTCCGGTGCATTCCGTCGATGCCCCGGGAGCCAACTCGCTGACCTGGCAGCTCAGAGCGTCCACCGGGTCGTCGGTCAGGATCACTGGCGCTAGGCGCACGTCGCCAGTGTTCGTCACGACGAACTTCACGGCCAGAGGTGCATCGGCGGCCACCGACACTCCTGGGGCGCTGTTGGCGTCGTCGTTGTTGATCGTCTTGACCACCATGATGTCCGGATGCGCCGCCACGAAGGCATGCGCACTGTCGGACGCAGACACGTCCTGCAGCGGCTTACCATCCGCTCCCAGTGCCGGGCTGCCGTCGGATTGGACGGGGCTCCCGATGACGGTGGCGGTGTCTACGTGACCGGCGCCGATGGCTGGCGCGGGAATCGACGCCGTGCACGTCGTTGATGCACCTGGCTCCAAGGAGCTGACCGGGCAGCTCATCGTCGTGGCATCCGAGTCGGTGACGACGATCGGCGACAACCGCACGTCGCCAGTGTTTGCGACCAGGACGCGGACGGCCATCGTCGACCCAGCGGGGACCGACAGACCTGGAGCTGCATTCGCATCGTCGCCATTGATGAACTTGACGATCGTCACGGCGGGGTGCGCAGGCGTCCAGGCCGTGGCCGGGTCGTCATCGTCGACCGGGCCCATGGGGTCACCCGTCGCCGGGTCGAGGATCGGCTGACCGTCGACCTGCGTCGGCGTCCCCGAGACTGTGACCACGTTTGTGTGGGGCTCGCCGACGGCCGGCGCAGCCCACTCGGCGGTACACGTCATCTTCTCGCCGGCATCGAGCACCGAGTCCGGGCACGAGATCGCTCCCGCGGGGATGACATCGTCGGTGACCGTCACACCGATGAGCGTCGTGTTTCCGATGTTCTCGACGTCGAAGGTCACGCTCATCGTGGCACCGGCCGTTGTCGACACGGCCGTCGCAGAATCGTTCGCATCCTGACCGTTGATCTTCTTGACGACGTTGATCTTCGGGTCCGCGGCAGCGGCGTTCGCCGGGTCAGTGTCGGTGATCGGCCTGACTGGCGAGCCATTGACGATTGGCGTCGCCGTTGCCGTGGCCGTGTTCGTGTGTTGCACACCGACGACTGGGGCGGCATACGTCGCGGAGCAGGTGGCGGACTCCCCCGGGTCAAGCGCGATCGGCGTGCAGGTGATCGGGCCGGGGATCATGTCGTCGGAGACGGTCACGCGTTCCAAACGCGTCGAGCCGTTGTTGAAGACCGTGAAGGTGACGTTCATCGTCGAGCCAGGAACCACCAGCACACCGGGTGCGGTATTCGCGTCCTGCCCGTTGATCTTCTTCACGACGTACATGCCGGGCCGGACCGCCGCGGCATACGCCGGATCAGTGTCCCGGACAACCGGAACCGGATTGCCAGTGACGAGGTCGATCATCCGGGTGCCATCGGAGAGCACCGGCGTCCCGACCACATTCCCGGTGTTGGTGTGCTGCGTCAGCGGAGCCGGCGCGACAAAGGTCCCGGTGCAGGTCATCGACTCGCCGATCGCGAGCGAGGTCTGCGGGCACGAGATCGCGGCCGCGGCCAGGACCGAGTCGGTCACGGCGACGGAGTCCAGTCGGGTGTTTCCGGAGTTCGTCACCAGGAAGGAGACGTTGACCGTGTCACCCGTGACGATCTGCGGGCCGGGGGCCGTGTTGGCGTCGAGTCCGTTGAGGAACTTGACGATGGTGATGCCCGGCTTCGGGTCACCCCAGGCGTGGGCGTCGTTGGCGTCGGTCACGTCTGGCTGCCGGGTGCCGTCGGTCAAGAGCGGCGGGGTTCCGGTGACGGTAGCGGTGTCGGAGTGCTGCACCCCCGCCGCCGGCGCCGGGTAGGTCGCCAGACACGTCATGCTCGCTCCAGCGGCCAGGACCTTGGTCGGACAGACGATTTGGTCAGCGGCGATGTCCGAGTCCGTCACCGTCACCGGGTCAAGCGTGACGTTTCCGGTGTTCGTCACCACGAAGGTGACAGTCAGCGTGCCCGGAGTCGTCGCCCGAACCCCAGGGGCCGTATTCGCGTCGTCGCCATTGATCTTCTTGACGACCTGGACCTTCGGGTCTGACCCGAAATAGTGCGAGGGGTCAGAGGCGGTCAGCGAGACTCCAGGCACAACGGTTCCGTCCGCGGCATACGTCGCCGGTGCCGTGGCCGTCGCGGTGCCCGTGTTCGCATATTGTCCCGAGATCGCGGTCCCGGTGGCCGTGCAGGTGACCGAACCGCCCGGCGCAATAGCCACGAGGTTCGCCGTGCCCTGACCGCAGTCGATTGTCGCGTCGGCGGCGATCTTGTCGTCGACGACCGTCGTAGCCAGCAGAGTGTTACCGGTGTTCGTGACGACGTACGTCCAGGTCACCGTCGAGCCGATGGCCACGAGGGGACCGGGTGCCGTGTCGGCGTCAACGCCGTTGGTGTACTTCTTCATCGTCAGGCCGCTGGTCAAACCCCAGTAGTGCGAAGGATCATCGTCGGTAAAGGTGCCCAGCGCCGCGATGGGTTGGTTGGCGTTGTCGGCCGCCTGGGCCGTCACCGCCGCGACGTTGGCGTACTGCCCCTCCACGGCGACCCCGGTGTGTTCGAAGATCCAGACCTCGGTGAGATCCAACGCCCCGTCGTTGTCGGCGTCACCCGAGACATAGCCCGAGGTCGTGGTCATGGTCCAGTCGTCGCTGGTGATGGATGCGGTGCCGGCATCGTCGGTGATGCTCACACCGATCATCGGACGGTCGCCCGTATTGCGCACTTCATATCGCCAAGCCACCGCCCCGCCAACCGCGATGTCGGGCCCCGTCGCTGTGTCGGCGTCCTGCCCGTTGGTGAACTTCTTCAGCGCCATCGACGGCGTCGACGGCGGAATGAGCCCAAGGTCGAGGGTGTAGTTGGTGAAGTCATCGCTGATCGCGGATGGCAAGCTTCCGGTGTTGTCTTCGAGCGGTTCGTCACCGGTGGGTGCGATGAGCGGGTTGGCGGGCACCGTCGCCGACAGCCGGATCGTGCCGGAGGATCGTATGCCGTCCGCCACCGACCCCGACGTGAGCCCGATGGCGTGGTGGTCGCCCGGGTCGTTGACGTTGGTGTTGGGGTCGGCTTGCAGACCAGCTGGGTCGATCAGCCACCCCGCGAGCGGGCCTCCGGCAGCGAACTGGCTCGCCGGCACGACGACGAAGTAGTCACCGTCGCCGAGGAGGGTGAACTGGTAGCGGCCGTTGGCGTTGGTCGTTGTCGTCCGGTACGGCGCGTCGACGCCGGGAGTCTGGCCGGCCTGGTACAGGTCGACGACGACGCCGGCCGGCGCGCGAAGGTCGGCTGCTGCGTCGTACGTGCCATTCCGGTTGAGGTCACCGAAGACGAGGTCGCCGAGGTTGTAGGACGGCACCTGGACGATGACGTTGTTCGACCGCAAGAACTGGCTGACCGGCAGCGACGTCGTGTCGACCGTCGCCCGGTTGGTATACCGGTCCGCAGGCTGGTTGTCCGTCGCCTTGAGGGTAAAGGTGATCTTCTGGCCCTGACGCGGCTTGCCGTCGACGTCGAGAGGGTAACTGGAGACGAACTTGAACGCCGTGACCTGCGCGAAAGAGGTCGGGCAGTCGGCCGCCCCGGCTGGCGCTTGCGGCGCCCAGGTCGTCCCCCCGTCGGTGGTGGAACACCACTTGGAGGTGTTGGCGTCCGGGTTGTAGTTGACGGTGGCCGGGGCATCCTTCGTGTAGTAGAAGGTGCCGATCGCGGCATACGGGTCAGTAGCGGTGGGCACGGACCCGTTCTTCCACGTGACCGTCGGGGCAGCCGTCAGGGTGAGCGATCCCTGGTAGTTGGAGGCAGGGTCCCGCTCGGACAGCGAGCCGAGAGCATCGCCGTTCCACGGGAAAACGTCGATCATCGTTGGCGGGTTGATCGTGAATGCCGCGGCGAAGTTGGCGTATTCGACGGTGTAGACCTGCGTGTCGTTGAGCGGGTCAAGCCGGCGGTCGACCGTCTTGCCGATCTGCATCGAGCCGTTCTGCTCGAGGATGATCGTGTGGTCGTCTTGCCGCGACGTCAACGCCGTGATGTCGTCGTTGGCGGTGAGCCGGGCAAGGTTGGTCACCGACGTGCCGTTAGGGGCTAACGGGTCGGTGTCGGTGCAGATCCGGATCCGCGGGATGGCAACGTTGACCGGAAGATCGCCCAGTTGATAAGTAAGCCGGGTGTAGCCGGTCTGGGGGCCGGTCATCCCCGTGTTGAGCTCGACGTTGACTGGAAGGATCGTTGACGTTGTCGTCGAGTTGTTGAGCGCGGCGGTGCAGGCGGCGTTATAGGTCGTGTAGGGCGGCAGGACGTCGGTGATGACGACGTTCTTGGCGATCTCGGCCGACGGCGACAACTTCGTCTGGACGGCAGGGATGAGTTCCCACACGATCTGGTTGCCGGCCAGTGTCGACGTCGTGGCCCCGACGTTGGTCGCCGGGGTCAGCGTGTGCTTCTGCAGGAGCGAGTTGAACCGGGACAGTGTCGTGCGGTCACCGTCGCCGTGGGTCGTCTCTGGTGAGGGCTGGTAGTCCGAAGGTCGCCAGTTGCCTAGCGCGCCACCGTAGTTGAGGTTGTTGGCACGGACCAGCCCGAGGTTGGCGAAGGCCGTGCCCGCCGGGATGACCTGGCCGGCATACGGCCCCCCGTTGAACGTCGAGCGGGTCTGCATGGGGACGACGGCCCGAATGTAGGCGCTGGGGAGGAAGACGAAGTTGGGGTCAACGGACACGAACCGCACCGCATTGACGCCGTCAATCCCCCCGGGGACTGCGGTCGGGTCGGTCTGCCAGCCACCGACAGCGGCGCTGTCGGTGCAGCGCGCCGCCTTCTGGGAGGTCCAGACCCCTTCATAGCGTCCGGTGGCGGTGTTGTAGGTGTCCACCCCGGCGAAGGCGGAGTCGATGACCCCGCTGACGGGGACACGGGCTGCGTTGTAGAGCGGGTTGTCCCCTGTGATCGGCAGGTGCGCGTATTCGACCCGGAAGTTGGACGGCCAGGCTGCCGAGAAGGCAGAGTTATAGGTCGTGTTGAGTTGGTTGTACTGCGTGACGAACGCGTACGTCGTCGTCGGGTTCGGTGGCTGCAGAGTGTTGGTCTGCACCTTGTCGGCGGTTGCCAGCTTCCAGACCGTGTTGTCGAAGATGTCGCAGACCCCAGGGTTGATGAGGTCATTCGATCCGGTGTTGGTGAAGTTGATCCACGACGCGGAGTAGTCGCCCGGCTCAGTGAGTCCGGCTCCGTCATGGGCCGCCGCTGAACCCGGTTGGATGGTGTATCCGCCCCCGTTGTCGGCGCGGTACATCTGGTATTTCGACATGCTCCCAGCGGACGAGAGCAGCAAGGTGTTGGGGCCGATGACGTCATTGGATGTCGCCACCGTGCTGCTGGTCGGGTCGCACGCCCCGGTGGTGTCTGAGCAGTAGCCCGGTTCGAACCCAGTGCCGTAGTTGGAGACGCCGCTGACCCCCGTGGGATCGAACCCCGAGTAGCGGTTGTAGAGCATGAGCGAGCCCGCGTTGTTGACCGTGCCGTCGGTGGCATCGATGCTGCGGAACGGGATGAAGATGCCGACCCGATGCTCGACCTCGATGAACGGACCGGCCGAGAGGTCGGTGCCGCCCCACGTAGCGGTCGGGAACCGGGACCCGTCCAGGTCCGCGCCACTGATCGACATGGTGTAAGAACCCGTTGTTGCGGCACCAGTGGGTCGACTGGCTGTGCACGTGCCAGACTCGTCGAGCGTCCGCGGGTAGTACGTCGGATCGCTCGCCGGCGTGCGCCCGTAGGGTCGCCCGAGAACGACATCTCCCCAGCCGGCGTCGTTGGCGTAGCAATAGGGGATGTAGTACTCGACCGGGAAGGGCGCGCCGCCGTTGAGTTGGGCGGACACCGTGTCCGTGAAGCTGAACGGCTGGGTGACGGCCTCGATGCCCACCTTCTGGGCAGCGGCGACCCGGATGATCGTGTCCAAGGTGTAGCCCTGCAGACTCTCGCAAGGAGTGGCCGGGTTGGAGTCGGTGTCGACGCACCGCACCTCGGAGCGCTGGTTGCGGAAACCTAGCTTGACCAAGTCGTATGCCGGTCTGGACGAGGCGATGATCGGGCCGACGGTCGGGCCGATCGCGGGCACCGCCCGGTCGCCGGTGGCCGCGGCATACACCTTTTCGGTAGTAGTGAAAGACGAGCCGTTGGGGCTGAGCGCGGAGAGCTTGATCGCGGTGGTGAGCGACTCTTGTCCGCCTTCGACAAACTGGCCGAGGTTGCACCGGAGGGTCGTCTGGCCTGCGACCGGGTAGTTGGTGAGGATCGCCGACGAGGGGCTGCCCGTCCCACCCGTGCCGTTGGGCGGCGGGATACACGAGACGGGGATACTCGTGAAGGTCGCCACCGCGCCGCCGGTGGGGACGATGGTCTGTTCGAAGACCATGTCGCCCCATGAGGTCGTCCCAGGCTCGAAGTTGTCGCCCGTGACCGACCAGACGGTCGTCAAGGTGTCACCGGTGCGCAATTGGCCGTTGCTGGTCCCGCAGTCGTCGCCAGGCTGGCCCAGCGCGGTTGCACCCGTGCAGCCACCGAGGGTGTTGAAGGGGCCGGTGCCGTCGATGATGCCGGGCCGGAAGAAGCCCAGCGCCAGCTCAGGTCGAGGCCGGATGGCCACGTCGTACGACGTGCCGGGAGTGGCGTTCGAGATAGCGCCCACCCGGGGGTCCGCGCCGGCAGTGGCGTCGTTGTCCGTGCCCACATAGGGCGTTGCGTCGGGTCCCGGAGGCGCAGAGATGACCCAGTTGGATGGATCGGGGTAGGTCGTCGTTGATCGGGTGATGCTCAACGAGTAGGGGCCCTGGCCGGGGGTGAGCCCGGTGAAGGAGTAGAGCCCGGTGCTCGTCGTCGTGCGGGTGGCCACGACCGTGCCAGTGCCATCACGCAGGGTGACGACCGCACCGGGTGAACCCGGTCTCGGTGGCGTCGTTGATGCCGTCGCCGTCGATGTCGAGCCAGACGACCCCGTTGATCTCGTTGACGGCGGGCGCCGGGGCCGGGGCCGCGGCCGGAGCCAGCCCGACCAATGGTGACGTCTCGGGGCTGACCGCTGGCGCGACGACCGGGGCTGGCGCGGCCGCCGCCGGCGGTGCGACGAGGAGCATGGGAACGACCGTTGAGGCGGCGATGACCGCGAGGAGACCAACGGTCGCGGCGGGGCGGCGCGTCCACGCCGCCCGGTATGCCGCGTTGCCGCGATCCGACCTTGACCGCGGGATGAATGATGGCATAACGGCGTGAACCCCCCACTCGTCGGACACAGATGAGCCAAGTCGCCGTGCGTTCAGATACCTGACCCCCGGACAAAACCCTATGGGGATTAGGGGACCGCCGGCACCGGCGAGTTAGCCCTGTTGAGCGAGCTGGAGTAAAGAATTGGTAGGTCGCCACACGTAAGGTGATGCTCGTTGACCAAGATCATCGTCAAGGCCGGCTCGTGACCAAGCGGCTGGACCTGGTCTTCGACCGAACGCACTCGGCCCGGGCGATGTGGGTCGCCCGGGCCGAGTCGTTACGGGGTTACCCCCGGCTGGTGCTCACTCCTCGGTCGCGCGGCGGCGGCGGCGGGTTGCTGCGAGCAGCAGGCCACCGGCAGCCATCAGGCCGAGAGCGACTGTGAGGAACGGCGCCACGTCCGTGCCCGTGTTGGGCAGGAACGGCGAGACGATGACGGCGGCTTCGCTGTCGTTGTCCGTCTCGGACGTGGTCGTGTCAGTGTCCGTCGTCGGGGTCACCAACGGGTTGGTCTCAGGCCCCTCCGTCCCAGCCTTGTCGACAAAGGCGATGTTGCGGCTCGAGACGGCGGTGCCCGCGGTCATGGTGACCGTGATCGGGTTCCCGTCAGCTCCAGCAGCCAGGATGCCTTCGGCGACACAGGTGGTGCCGGTGCAGGTGTAGCCGTCACCAGTCATCGAGACGAAGGTCAGCCCAGCGGGCACGACCTCAGTCACCGACCAACCAACGAGGGCGTCGACCGGCCCGTCGTTGTGCGGAGTCAACGTGAACGTCACCGTGTCACCCGGGTAGATGACACCCGTGGTGGACAGAACCTTGGTGAGGGTCAGGTTGAACTTCACGAGACCGGCGTCGATCGTCGGGTTATCCGGCGTGACCGCCGAGTTGAGCCCGTCGCTCGGCGCGGTGAAGGTCACCGTGCCAGTAACGAGGTCCGCGTCGGAATCCAGCGCGTCGTCGCCGGAGTCCACCGAGGTGAACGACGTCCCGGAAGGCTTGACGAACTCGATCGTGTAGCTCGCGCCCGCCCAGAGGTCGGTGAACGAGTAGAACCCGTTCTCGTCGGTCACCGCCGTGGCCAGCAGCTCGCCGGTCTCGTCGTCGTACAAGTTGACCGTCACGCCAGGAACGGGGGCTTCGCCCTCGCCCTGGATGCCGTCACGGTTGACGTCGTACCAGACGTAGTCACCGACCGAGACCAGCTTGACCAGGCCCGCGTCGATCTTCGGGTCGTCAGGCGTCTCAAGCGAGTTTTCGCCGGTGAGCGGCGCCGTGACCGGCGCCAGACCGTTGACGTCGGCGTTGGAGTCGATCGCGCTGTTGTCACCTGACAGCATCCACGTGAACGTGGTGTTGTCGGGCTTGACGAACTGCACGACGT
>Ga0208693_1002982_pt1 | contig 10730 bp, 12 predicted proteins | sample AD_UKC071_MetaG_FD_184438 | JGI IMG/M metagenome (GOLD analysis project Ga0208693, IMG submission 184438) | Active sludge microbial communities of municipal wastewater-treating anaerobic digesters from USA - AD_UKC071_MetaG (SPAdes) (version 2) | ecosystem: Engineered > Bioreactor > Anaerobic >... | reverse complement strand
TTTCTTTAAAAGCTACTCTTCTGATAATTTCATACTTCATTTGCTCGTTCATTCTTAGTTCGACCTTTCTCATGTGTCTTCCCTCCGTTGATACATATCCATATTAATCCATATGATATCAAAGAAGGGCTTAAATTACAAAATTAAGGGTTGCCTACGCTAATACAATTAACCTTTGTATTTAGTGAAATTATCATTATATAACTCTATATGAAATTATCATAATATATTCACAATCTTATGATTTCGGATTATTCTTCAGTAATACACGATTATTTACTGACTGGCAAGCCTATTGTCCTGGATTTTTTTGATCAAGATAAATATAACGATAGTAGGGGGTTTGCTTTTGATCCAATTGAGAATATATGCCCAGGACCCATTTGCACGAATTTAAAAGAACTCTTGAATTGTATTTCAATAGAAATAAATAATCCTACTCGTAGTGAAAAATATAATAATGTGACGAATTGGCTTCACAAATATAAAGATAATCATTCTACTGATAGAGCTGTGACCTTAATTAAATCATTAATTAGATAGTGTGGCTGAAGGAGTATTTATGAAAAGAATTGACGATAAAGAATTAAAGCAAATACAGTTTTCGCTATTGCGCGAGTTTAAAAATGTATGTAATCATCTGCATATTAATTATTCTTTAGTTGGGGGGACTTTGTTGGGAGCAATACGCCACAAAGGTTTCATACCATGGGATGACGACATTGATGTGTGTATGCCAAGAGATGATTTTGAAGTTTTCGTTGATTTTTGTTTGAATAATAAAACCCCATTTGAATTATATTGCAATCGTTTAAACAAAAACTATTGCTATATGTTTGCGAAGATTTCAGATCCTAGCACAAAAATAATTGAGCACGTGAGTAATAGATTTTCAACAGATATTGGAGTTCACATTGATGTTTTTGTTTACGATGCCATGGGTGATACTTTAACGAGTGCAGTAAAAAAATATAACTCTTCGCGATTTTATAGAGAATTACTTGTTGCGGCAAATTGGAAAAAATATTCCAGAAGTAAGACGCATTCTTTCATATATGAACCGATTAGATTAATTTTCTTTATATTGAGTAGGTTTGTCAACTGTTCAAAATTGATTTCAAAAATAGAAAAGAAATATGTATTCAATTCCTTTTATTCCACAAATTATGTTGGAAATTTGTGTTCTGACAAAAGGGCTAAATCAATCATTGAGCGAAAATATTTTGAAAATTATGTTGAAATTGAATTTGAAGGAGAAATGTTCAAAGTCTTTTCCGGTTATGAGCTTTATTTGAAAAGTATGTATGGTGATTACATGACATTGCCACCGGAAAATAAAAGAATTTCTCATCATTCGTTTGATGCGTTTAGAAAATAAATTAATACGAAAAACATTTATGGAGGTTTTATGAAATTAATAACATTTGAGGACATTTCGCGACTTAACATTCCGGTTAAGGCATATTATGAATGGACGGTTGAAATGATCAAAAACAAAGCTGACTCAATCCTTCCGCCCAAAATAAGTTTAAAACCGTATGATGGTGTGTTTTGCAACGTAATGCCTTCCTTCATTCCAAACTATGACTCGGACTACGAAGGGGTAAAAATTGATAATATTATGAGGTATATATGAGTAAAATAACTATCCTTGGTGGAGGAAATATGGGCAGCGTTTTGGCTGTTAAGTTTTCTCAAAAAAATAATGTTAATTTGTATCTGAATAGTCCGTATGAAACTAAAAAAGAGTTTAGTAATGATATGATTGTTTTTAACGAAGACAGTAATATGCATCTAAAAGGCAGGATCTCTCTTATCACTGAGAACTTGGAAAAGGCCATTTCTAACGCTGAATGGATCTTTGTAACTTTTCCATCGTTTCTTTTCGAATCTTTTTCTAAAGAGCTGATACCGCTTTTGCATGAGGGACAACACTTAGTGGGAATACCTGGCAGTGGAGGTTTTGAATTATTTTTCAAAGATGCGCTGAAAAAAGGCTGCACAATCACCGGCCTTCAAAGGGTGCATTCTGTTGCTAGAATTATAAAGAAGGGGCAAGAAGTAAGGGAAAGTGGTGTGCGCAAGTCTATTAGATGCGCGTCTATTCCTGCATCTTTTAATGATGAAGCTGCTGTATTTCTTTCTGAATGCTATTCAATACCGGTTGAACCGCTAGGAAACTATCTTAATATCACTCTAATCAATTCTAATCCGATTTTGCATACTTCGAGACTGTACTCTATTTTTAAAGATTACGAGACCGTCAAAGAATATGACAAACTACCTTTGTTTTATGAAGAATGGTCTTTAGAATCATCTGAACTATTAGAAAAGATGGACGCGGAATTGTTCGAAATGATGAGTGTTCTTGATAGTCACGGCATAATAGTTGATAAAATTAGTAGTTTGTTGGAACACTATGAATTTCGTGATGCTTTGGAAATGACAAAAAAAATAAATAGCATAAGTTCATTAAAAGGTTTGACGACTCCGTCGGTTAAAAAAGAAAATGGTAAATTTGCACCAGATTTGAAAAGCAGATATTTTACCGCTGATTTTCCTTTAGGATTAGATATTTTACTAAGTTTTTCAACCGTTCTTGGTAAGACGTGTCCAAATATGAAAATGGTTAGTGATTGGTATCACAGAATCACAAATACAGAAAAATCATTCGATCTTGAAAAGTTTGGAATTAATTCTATTAACGATCTTAAAAGCTTTTATTTGACTTAAGGAGTAGTAATGATTGCAATTTTAATGGCTGCCGGTTTGGGCACAAGAATGAAACCGTTGACCGATAAGGTTCCTAAGCCTTTGATCAAAGTTTTCGGAAAATCCATGATCGAAACCATAATCGATGGATTAGAAAAAGTCGTTGATAAGGTATACGTGATAGTCGGATACAAGAAAGAGCAGTTCGAGTTCCTAACAGAAAAGTATCCGAATCTTGAGCTGATCGAAAACAAGGAATACCAAACGATCAACAACATCTCCTCGATACACGCCGCAAGGGAAGTGATGGGGACCGATGATTGCTTTATATGCGAGGCGGATCTTTATGTTTCCGATCTCTCCATTTTCGTCGACACCCTTTCCATGTCTTGTTACTACGGGGTATTTGTCAGTGGCTATTCGGATGACTGGGTGTTCGATACCAATTCAAACAACGAGATCACCCGTGTCGGGAAATATGGCACCGACAGATACAACATGTGCGGGGTTTCTTTCTTCAAAAGGAATGACGCGAAGATCATCCGCGATAAGATAGATGAACTCTATACCAAACCGGGCGAATACGAGAATCTGTATTGGGACGATGCTGTGAACATGTCTTTGGACAAGATAAGGCTTAGCGTTCTCCCTGTGAAAAGGGAACAGATTATCGAGCTTGATTCTGTAGCAGAATTGGAAGAATTTGACCCAGATTACAAAAAATACAACTAAAATTATTATTGCGTTCATTTTCGGTGTATAAGTTTGTTCAAAATGAACGATTTTTATTGACAAATAAGAACATAAGGTGTATACTAAGCATAGTTCATTTAAAGGAGGACTATTTATTATGAAAAAACTGTTTGTATCCATGCTCCTATTACTTGGTATAGGCGCAACCATGTTGACCGGCTGTGGCAACACCTCAAATAGAGTGGTCATTTACACAGCTGCAGAGGAAGAAAGAATTGAATATCTCCAAAAAGAGATGAACGCTAAGTTCCCTCAATACGAAATCGTGTTCCAGTCAATCGGAACTGGCGCTTTGGTTTCCAAATTGCAAGCGGAAGGCAAGAGTACTGAGTGCGATATTTTCTATGATCTTGAAGCTACGAACGCCGAAATCATTCTCAATGGCAATAGCGACTTATTCTATGATTTAAGTGAGTATGATTTCTCCATTTACGATTCATCCGTAACCGAATATACGAAGAACCATCACAAATATGCCGTCAATGGCAAAACCGTTGGCACGATCGTCGTTAACAAAAAGGTTTTGCAGCAAAATGGATGCGATGTTCCCGCAACATATGAAGATTTGTTGAAGCCTGAATACAAGGGTTTGATTACAATGCCTAGCCCAAAGAGCTCTGGAACCGGCTATGCTTTCTATAACGGGCTCGTTTCCTCTATGGGCGAATCTGCTGCGTTATCTTATTTTGGATCGTTAGACGCCAACATAAAGGAGTACACGACTTCCGGTTCTGCTCCAATCAAAGCCGTTAACAAAGGCGAAGTCGCAATTGGCGTTGGCTTGTTATGGCAATGCGTCGACTACGCAAACAAGAACAGCGACCTTGAGGTTGTCTTCTTGAACAACGAAGCATCTTATAACCTTTTCACGATGGGCATCATTTCCGGAAAGGAAAAGAAGGAATCCGTGAAGAATGTTTTCGATTATCTTTACAACGAACTTAACAAGGTTCAATGCGAGAAATTCAATCCTGATAAGATCTATGTGAACCAAGGCAAAGCCGAAATCGCTAACTATCCTACAGGATTCTCTGAAATCTTCATGCACGGCGTTTTCGATTTCAAATACAAACAAGACTTATTGGATAAATGGAGTTGGAGCTGATCAAGACGAACGAACCAATACTAAAGATTGAAAACCTCTGTAAGAAATACGGAAAGCATTTGGTATTGGAGGACATATCGTTTGATGTGAGCAAAGGGGAATTCTTGTCTTTGCTTGGTCCTTCTGGCTGCGGCAAGACGACTATTCTCCGTTTGCTCATCGGCATCGATAGGGCGACGTCCGGCAAGATTTACAAGTTCGGCGAGGATATCACCAACCTGGCTCCGAAGAAAAGGAACATAGGCATCGTTTTCCAAAACTATTCGTTGTTTCCTAACATGAATGTCTATCAAAACATCGCTTATGCGTTGAAAAGCAGAAAGATATCTGCTGAGGAGATAGACAAGAAGGTCAAGGAGATAATTGATATTGTCGAGTTGAACGAGCATATCTACAAAAAGCCAATCAACCTGAGCGGTGGGCAGCAGCAAAGGGTCGCCATCGCAAGGACGCTTGTCTTGAATCCGGATATCATCCTGTTCGACGAGCCAATGTCTGCCCTTGATGCTGAGATTAAGGTTATCCTGAGAAGCCAATTGAAGGAAATCCAAAAGAAGCTCAACATCACGATAATCTATGTCACCCATGACCAGGAAGAGGCTTTTGCCTTGTCCGACAGGATCATGGTATTGAACGACAGCAAGATCATGCAGCTTGATACTCCGTATAACCTTTATCATCATCCTGCGAACGAATTCGTGAAAAGCTTCATCGTGAACCACCTTGATATGAAAGTAAAGTCAATAGAAGGTAGTATCAATGGAAGTAAACAAGTTTACGAGTTTCTTGAAACGCGGCACTCGAAGAACGATCAGAATCTTCAAACATGAATACTTGAGAATCTTTGCCCTCGTGTGCATCTTCCTGTTTACGTTGATGCCTTTGTTTTCGTTGGTGTTCAACATCGCGGGCAAAGATTTGTCATATGTTTTCTCCGACGATAATTTTTGGGCAAGCTTGGGTAATTCCACTCTTTATTCCTTGATTTCGAGCGTCATTACCACGATCTTGGCTGTTACCGCAGCGTATTTCCTCAATACATCTTCGCTTAAACATAAGAATGCCTTTGTGACCATTCTGACACTTGGGATGCTCGTTCCAACCTTATCAATCGGTTTGGGTATTAGGACCCTATTTGGCAGGAACGGTTTCATTGATTCCATATTCGGAGTCGAGATTGAAGGCATAGGATTTCTTGGGCTGATATTCGGTTCGATTATTTCCTCATTCCCGACGACATTCCTTATTGTTTACGATGCACTGAAATACGAAGACAAAGGGCCGTATGATGCCGCTGAGATCATGGGCGTTAGCCGTTTCAGCACGTTCTTCAAGCTGACCCTTCCGTATTTGAAGGTCGCCATCATATCCGCGTTCTTCGCTTCGTTCACATGGATATTCTCCGATTACGGTATCCCAATGGAACTTGCGGGCAAGGTTCAGACTTTGCCGATGTACCTATATAATCAGGTACTTTCATCATTCCAATATGGGCGCGGCGCGATTGCGGGCCTTTTCTTACTCATCCCTGCTGTTATTTCATTTTTGTTTGATTTGATTTTCCATGATAATAGCTCTACTGAAAAGCAAAAGAGATTGCTTAAGGCGCCAAAGAGTTTCAATGGCGTGACAATTGCAATTATCATTATTGTTTCATTGTTCCTATTCATCCCTCAGCTTGCTTTTATTTCTCTAACGTTCATCAAATCCTATCCAAACGATATGTCATTTTCACTTGACAATATCAAGAACATGTTCAGTAACACATATGGACTTGGAATTGGGCAATACGTAATCAACTCCCTTTTGATTGCAGTCCTTACCGGGATTTTAGGAACTATATTTGCATATTTCCTCGGCTACTTATCCGTTAGAAAGAGCGGAAGAGCAGGAAAGATAATCAATTTATTGTCCATTTCAACAATTGCCATACCTGGACTCGTTTTGGGCATTGGGTATATGCTTTTGTTTAAGGGGACTAATGGTTTTTTCTACGGGACAATAGCTATATTGGTTTTCGTCAATGTATTTCATTTTTTGGGTTCGCCATTTATCATGGCAAAGAACTGCTTGACGAAGATCAACAAAGATTATGAAGTCATAGGTGAGACTTTAGGAATATCAAAATTTAAAATTTTGGTTAGTGTTTTGATTCCTAATTCAGTTGCGACTTTGATAGAAATGTTCTCATACTTTTTCCTTAATAGTATGATTACGATTTCTGCTGTCGCATTCCTGTGCACATACAGCAATCAGCCACTTGCAATCTTAATCAACAGTTATGAGAAAACAAGCAATTATGAGATGCAAGGAGCGATATCTGTATTGATTTTATTGATTAATGTATTAGCTAGAATCGGGCTCAACGTTATTTCTAGTATAATAAAGAAGAGACAAAAGAAGGAGGTTGATTCGATTATGGAATTATCTTTATATCAGTTTGAGTTATTGACATTCTTGGAGAAAAACGGGAAGAATAGGTATTCGCAGAGATATTTGTCTGATACTTTGACGTTATCGCTTGGAACCATTAACAAACTTTTAAACGAAGTTTTGGATTTGAATTACGCTGAGCTTGATAGCGAGAATAACCTTTCAATTACTGAAAAAGGCATAAAAGCTCTAGAACCATATAGAGTTAGAAAAGCAATTATCTTGGCTGCTGGTTTTGGGCAAAGATTAGCCCCTGTTTCTCTTCAAACACCTAAGCCTCTTGTTGAAGTTAATGGTGTTAGAATCATCGATACGCTATTGGATGCTCTTTTGGCCGCTGGAATTGATTCTATTTATATAGTTAGGGGATATAAGAAGGAACAATTTGATAAGCTTTTAGAAAAGTACCCAATGGTAAAGTTTATTGATAATGATGAGTTCAATGTTACAAACAATATCTCATCTTTAGTCAAATGCGTTGATTTGATTGATAGATGCTATATTTGTGAGGCGGATTTAGTAATCAAGAATCCTGAGATCATCAGAAAATATGAATTTACCACGAATTATATGGGTGCTAAAGTAAAGGAAACAGATGACTGGTGTTTCAAGAAATCAAGTGGTTACGTAACTAATTATGCCCGTGGTGGAGAGGACTGCTATCAAGGATATGGTATTTCTTTTTGGAATCAAGAGGATTCCGAAAAACTTAAAGCAGATTTGATGAAGGTCTACAATTCAAGAGCAGGCAAAGAAAATCTATGGGAATTCGTACCACTTAAGATTTGCAAGAAGAATTATCATGTTGAAGTAAGATCTATTCATAAGAGTGACATTGCAGAAATAGATACTTTCGAGGAATTAATCTCAGTAGATCCTTCTTATGCAAACTATCCTGGCCACGAAGGTTTCGAAACGAAATAGAAGGCAAAGAATACCAGGAGTGGGAGAAGTAACACTCCAAAACGTACACAAAACAAAGCCTAGACTCGAGTAGAGCTCAACACTCTATTGGGGCCTAGGCTTTTTGCATTTAGTCGGGGATGTACTCCATGATGTCCTTGAAGTCGCAGTTCAGAACTTTGCAGATCTTGCAGAGCACATCGGTCTGGATATTTTGTCCTTTGGAGAGTTTTGCCATCGAAGTGGTGGAGATCCCGGAAAGGGCGATCAGATCCTTCTTATTCATGTTTTTGTCAATCAGGAGCTTCCACAGTTTATTGTAACTGACCATCATCAAATACCTCCATTACCATTTTTGCCCGTACAGCTCGTTGCCGCCTGGGGAAAGTTCGATCACTACGTTGCGGTTTATGATTTCCTGCGTTTCCTGGTGGAAGTTGTTTACGTTGTCGATGGAAATGAATATTTGGTATCCGGCATCCCTGTAGATCTCAATGATCTTTTTTATGGTGTCCTTGCCGATGTTTTTAAAGAGGAAGGAGTCGTGTATCAAATGGGGGAGCTCGGTCAAGTTCAGGCAAGCGACGTCAAACATTATGAGCCCTTTATAATTCGTGCCCGTGCCATGGTCATCGAAGGTCGAGAAGGTATAAGACTTTGTCGACTCGAAATGAATGGCCGGGCTGTTTTTGTTTTCACCGAAAATCAGGCTGTTCAGCCTTGCCATCTCGCTGTTTAGTTTTTCCTCAAGCGTTTCTTCTTGGGTGAGTTGATTTTTCGTCAATTCGTCTGTTTTCTTTTTATGTTCCTCTATCAAAGTGGCGTTAAGGTCATTTTTTTTGTTTTGGTCCTCGAGGGCAGTTATTTCCTTTTCGATTTTAGCGTATTCTTCAAGGACGACCTTGGATAATCCGTCCGCCTTTTCAATGGAGTCGATTTCCTTTTCGATGTTCTCTATTTGGATGTTGATGAGGTTTATGAGATTCCATATTTTAGCTTCCGTCTCTTTGAAGTCATTTTTCAGGATTGTTGTGAGATCCTTATGAAATGCCTCGATTTGCGCGAGCCTTTCAACGTTTATCTCTGCATTGGGGAAGAACTCTTGCAGTGCGGAAAAGTCATTTTGAATGGAAGAGGCCTCGATATCCTTATTTTTCCTGACAGAATCAAGTTGGCTGTAATAACGGGCTCTTTGTCTTTTAAAGGTTTTCAAGTCTCCTTTTAGTTTGGCTATTGCAGCGGCTTTCTCGGAATCGAGTTCTAAGAGGTTTTTGCCGGCTTTTTCGGCCATTTCCTCTTTCCTTTGTTTCAGTTCCTCGATTCTTTTCAAATTGTCTTTGTACTGAGCCTTTGTGATTTTTGGGATGTATTCATAGTCCTGGGCTTTGGAGAATGCCGATTTCTTTTCGTTGGCTATCTTTTCTTCCTCAATGTTTCTTTCAATGGCTCCGTATAAATCAAAAAGCTTGAGGACGGAAATGATGGAAACGGAAAGGGGCTCGCCTTTGCCAGATCTTAATGGCAAGGTCTCATCCCCGTTTTCTCTACCGTATACCCTGAAGTATCTGCTGACGATGCCTCTGTATGTCAAAGAGTTCTTAATCAGATATTTTTCTTTAAGCCATTGGGTATAGGCGGAAAGCGTAATGGGGTCACCGATTTTTTCGTAATTGCTATTGCAAATATAAATGATGTCCTTATTGGCGGTAGGACGCGAAAAATAGTGCAAAACCCCATCAAATTCAAAGGCAAACTGTATTTCGTGATGGCCTACATGTCTGATCACGTCATCTTATTTTTCAATGTAATCAGAGCCTCCGAAAGCAAAATCAAGCGCCATTAGGAAGTTTGATTTTCCTATGGAATTTGGGTAGTCATCCGGCCCCTTACAAACGTTTAAACCATTATGAAAGGAAATAACCGGCCTTATTTGACCATGTGATTTGAATGCATCAGAACGTATCTCTTTTAACATAGTGGATGATCTCCTTTCTTAGGGTGATTTGGCCTAAAGCAAATAGGCAATCCAGCACATCGATAAAATCTTGAAGGGTTATCTTGTCTTCCAATTCCTTATAGAGGATGGAGACGGGGTAATCCTTCTTTTTTATTTCTCCCAAGACAATGGGGAACTTGGCCAGGGCGCTGTCCTTAAATGAAGTGACTTTATTCGGTAATTTCATCGAACACCTCGCAATTCTGCACAAAAAAAGAAATGACTATATGTGCGGCGTTTCTATAGGATTCAGGGAGCATCTGCGTATCCAATATCCACTGGATCAGCCCGTTATATATCGCATCCTGATCATCGGTTGTCTCGGCAAGGCTTAGAAAACAATCCGCAACCTCGTGGGCTACCTTTCTGAAGGATATCTTATAGGAGTCAAGTTGGGACAGATTCTCCTTGATGTAATTGTAGTAGGCGTTGTTGTCGTCCTTTATCGCCTTAATCAACAGGCGGTTGTCAGGATATATTTTATTCACAATCTTCAGCGGTTTCATTCTTAGCCTTTTGAAGGAATCTGCTTCGGTATCGCATTCCTTGAGATTCCCAAGAATGTCCTTTATTTCTTCGTCGAGTCTTGTGGAAGCAGAAGCGACGATGCCTTTGTTGACAATGGCCCTCTTTTTGAATCTATACAATCTGTCATAAATATCCGTAGTTGGATTGAACATGTAGTTTTCCGCACAGGAATTGAACAAGGTAAAACCTCATTCCCTCGCCAAACCTTGTTAGCCGCTCGGGTCGCACCTCTGCGTAGCCCTATCCTGCTAACAAGTAAAAGCATAACCATTTTAACCAAGTAACAGACAAAAGTCAAAT
>Ga0208693_1002980_pt1 | contig 10732 bp, 8 predicted proteins | sample AD_UKC071_MetaG_FD_184438 | JGI IMG/M metagenome (GOLD analysis project Ga0208693, IMG submission 184438) | Active sludge microbial communities of municipal wastewater-treating anaerobic digesters from USA - AD_UKC071_MetaG (SPAdes) (version 2) | ecosystem: Engineered > Bioreactor > Anaerobic >... | reverse complement strand
TCTACTGGCTCCTCCAGTCGGCAAAGAAGAACTATGCGATCTGGATCTACTATCCGCGGATGGACGCCGACACCCTCTACAAGGCCCTCAGGTACGCCAAGGACAAACTCGCCGTGGAAGAGCGGCGGCTGGAAGATATGCATGGTGAGCTGGCACAGCTGGGTACCGGCGGGCCTGCGGTGAAGAAACTGGAGAAGGGGATCGGCGCCCAGGAGGCGTTCATCAGCGAGCTGCACGACTTCGTCGAGAAGTTGGAGCGTGCGGCGAACCTCAATCTTGTTCCGGAGCACGACGACGGCGTGGTGCTCACCATCGCTCCCCTCTGGGAACTGGTCCCCTGGAAGGAGCCGAAGAACTACTGGGACGAGTTGATCGAGGGCAAGTATGAGTGGTCGTCGATTGGCAAACAACTACGGAGGAAGGGGCTGGTGAAGGGATGACGGCTTCGAATTGTACCTTCATCCGACTGCTCGCCGAAGAGAATAAAGGAGCAGCACTTCAGGATTCGATCATAACCTTACGAAACGGAGAAACATCCTCTGCCCTCTTCCCGGTTGCTCCAGATAAATTCTCCATGGTGCCGGGGTCACCGTTTGCCTACTGGGTGTCGGATCGGATAAGACGCCTCTTCATCGATCTCCCACCCTTTGAGGGAGACGGGCGAACGGTTCGTGTTGGTCTTCAAACAAGCGACGATTTCCGGTTTGTCCGGGCCTGGTGGGAGGTAGATCCTGGTACGATCGTCACCGGGACGCCGGAAACCGCACCAGATGAGTTCAGGGCGCAGACCTGTGCCGGGAAGAAGTGGGTGCCGTTTGCAAAGGGTGGTGAGTACTCACCTTACTATGCGGATGTGCATCTGGTGGTGAACTGGGGAGATGATGGAGAGAAGATTAAAAATTTTGTCGATCCCAATTCTGGAAAAGTCCTCTCCAGACCCCAGAATACCGAATATTATTTCCGGCCGGGGCTGACATGGCCATTGAGAGCATCTCATTTCTGCCCACAAATATTGCCAAAAGGCTGCATATTTAGTGTAAGAAGTTATTGCGCCTTCACTCCAGAAAACGAACTTAAGGCCACGTTGACAATATATGGTTCATCGGCGTTTGATTATTTATTTAAGATTATGCTTGGGCGATTTGGATACCCTGAGTTTATTGTAGGAATATTACAAAAAATGCCTTGGCCTGATTTCTATCAAAACGTATCCAAAATCGAAGCGATGTCCCAAAAAATGTGGGAATGTTATGCAGAATTAAATATGCTCGATGAGTCCATACACACCTTTTACTGTCCGATTCTTGAAAATCCAGAAAATAATCCTACACAGGAAGAATCAACCACCAGCATCCTCAAAGAAATAACTAAAATTCAAGATCTAATTGATCAAACTGGTTTTTCCCTCTACGATATACCAATTACAGATCAACCTTCTATTGTTGATTCCAGCGAAAATCGTCCATCTCCAGATAATTTCAGATCAATAGAAACTTCATCGTTTTCGGAAAACCTAATATCTTACATGGTTGGCTGTGCCTTCGGCCGCTGGGACATCCGCTTTGCCACCGGCGAGAAACAACCCCCTGAACTCCCCGATCCCTTCGCACCTCTCCCCGCCTGCTCCCCCGGCATGCTCCAGGGCGAGGACGGCCTGCCCCTCGCACCGCACGAGGTCCCGGCAGACTATCCCCTCGCAGTCGATGCCGACGGCATCCTCGTCGACGACGAGGGGCATCCCGACGACATCGTCGCCCGCATCAGGGACGTGCTCACGATCATCTGGGGCGACCGGGCCGACGCCATCGAGAAAGAGGCCTGCGAGATCCTCGGGGTGAAATCCTTGCGTGACTACTTCCGCAAGCCCGGGGCCGGCGGGTTCTGGGACGACCACGTGAAGCGCTACTCAAAGAGCCGGCGCAAAGCCCCGATCTACTGGCTCCTCCAGTCGGCAAAGAAGAACTATGCGATCTGGATCTACTATCCGCGGATGGACGCCGACACCCTCTACAAGGCCCTCAGGTACGCCAAGGACAAACTCGCCGTGGAAGAGCGGCGACTGGAAGATATGCAGGGTGAGCTGGCGCAGCTGGGTACCGGCGGGCCTGCGGTGAAGAGACTGGAGAAGGGGATCGACACCCAGGAGGCGTTCATCAGCGAGCTGCACGACTTCGTCGAGAAGTTGGAGCGTGCGGCGAACCTCAACCTTGTTCCGGAGCACGACGACGGCGTGATGCTCACCATCGCTCCCCTCTGGGAACTGGTCCCCTGGAAGGAGCCGAAGAACTACTGGGACGAGTTGATCGAGGGCAAGTATGAGTGGTCGTCGATTGGCAAACAACTTGCAGAGAAAGGAATGAGGAGGAGGAGTTAGAAAATGGGGCACGTAAGCGAATACATCAAAGAGATGGTCGCCAGGCAGGTGAAGGACAACCACCTCGTCGTCTGGTTCGACCCGGAAGGGATCTATGGAGATATTGCAAAAGACATCGAGATCCCCAATGGCACAGTCGCACACTACCGGGGCTCGTTCTTTGAACTGCGCCACGAGATCGCACCGATCATGCGCGGCGAGGACCCCCCTGACCTCCTCATCTATGTCCCCCTCTCAGAAGAAAAAACCAACAACGCCCTCATCGCCTACACCTCCGCAGGCATCGTGCTCAAACCGCACCAGTCGCCCTGGCAGCGCAACACCAGCCTCGGCGTCATCGCAAACCAGGCCCTTAAAGAGATCATCGACAACCCCGCAGACCTCGACGAGATCATCAAGAAAGTGGACCGGAGAGAACTCACCCTCGCCGACCTCGACGCCCTCGCCGACCGGACCGGGAAATCACGTTACCAGCAGATCCTTGCCCTCATCTACCGCGTCGAAACCCCCCAGGAGATCGCCCTATCCTTCCTCAACCGCCCGGACCAGGACGGCGAGATCGAACGGAAAAATGCCCTGGACGACATGAGAGCATTTCTCCATGCCGAATACGGCGCGGAGATCGGTGGGGACTCTACCGGAACCTGCCGCGGGGAATTTGCACGCTACCTGCTCGTAAGCACACTCCTGGCGCAACTCGACGGCCACGTACCCGACCCCATTGTCCATGTCCCCCATGCCCAGAGTGCAAAAGACCGGCAGGCCTGTGTCCACCTCGTCTACGAATGGCAGATGCGCCGCGACCTGCAGGAGGGATATGTCAAATGGGCAAAAAAGATCGAGGACACACTCGGCATCTTCAACCTCCACCTCGATCTCCAGCAGATCAGGAGTATCCACACATTCCAGAGCATCGACCGGGCCGCACTGACGCTGGTAGAGCAGGCCCTCCTTGATGGACCTACAAACGACCTGGAAGAGATCGCCCGGCGCCGAGAACAGGGGTTCTGGGCAGAGATGGTGCCGGCCACCAGAGCGCGCTGGAACCTGCTCTCGACCATTGCAGAATTCCTCAATCTCTGCCAGAAAATCGAAACATCGATGAGGGGGAAAACATTCACGGCCCGGGATATTGCAGCGCGTTATACCGACAAAACAGAGCCCTGGTGCCAGATGGATACCCTCTACCGGTACGTGGAAAAATACTACACCACCATCGAATATGAATCCGCAACACCCCCGGAGACACTCAAAAATCTCTATGCAAAGGTCCGCCAGCGGTACATGGAACTCGGGGGGATGATCGCCTCCAGGTTTGTCCAGCACCTCATCCAATCACGGTTCGATCTTCCCGGCTATCCACGCCAGACCGAAATCTTCTCCGAATATGTCGCACCTGCCATGGAAAAGGGAAAGGTCGCCTACATCCTCGTGGACGCTTTCCGCTACGAAATGGCACGGGCTCTCCTCCAGGTACTCCCGGAAGAGAGTGCGGCAACGCTCGATATGGCCCGTGCCACTGCTCCTACCATCACCGAGATCGGCATGGCCGCCCTGGTACTGAAGAGGGACGCACACCCCGCACTGGTCTCCCTCGGAGGGGGAAAACTTGCCCTCGAAATCGATAAAAAAATACTGAAAGACCGCGCCTCAAGGCTAAACTATCTTGCAGAGCAGATAGAGGGCAGGATGTACACCCTCAAGCTCGGCGATCTCGTCCACCCCTCAAACTTGGTCAGAGAAGGCATCCAGAACGCGGACCTTGTCCTCGTAACCTCCCAGGAGATCGATGAATTCGCAGAAAATGCCGAACTCTACCAGGCTCGGCGGTACATGGACGATGTCCTCCACACCCTGCGGAGGGCCTTCCGGGTACTTGGCGAATACGGCGTCTCCACCATCATCGTCACTGCCGATCACGGCTACCTCTTCGGAGAAGAGATCGATGAACCGATGAAGATCCCCCCGCCCGGCGGTGAGACCGCCGACCTGCACCGCAGGGTCTGGGTGGGCAAAGGTGGTGCGGCCAGCGATGCATATTGCTATTTCAGGGCATCAGATCAGGGGCTTAAGAGCGACCTGGAAATCGCAGTCCCCCGTGGATTTGGGGTCTTCAAAGTCCAGGGAGGCGGGCTCGCCTACTTCCATGGAGGGCTCTCACCGCAGGAGTATCTCATTCCTGTTCTTACCATCCAGTCCTTGACGCAGGGACAGGAACTCCCGACCGGCATCCAGTTCGACCTCGAGTTCGGGAGCAGCAGCATCACCACACGCGTCTGCATGGCAAAGATCAAAGGCAGAGTCACGACACTCACCGATCCGCATCCCCCGAAGGTGCGTGTGGAACTATGGAGTGAAGGAGTTCGGATCTCCCAGCCGCTTGGTGCACTCTACGGATACGAGCAAGCCACCGGCGATGTCCAGTTGAGGATGGACGATAAGAACCCGCAGTGCATTGATTCAAACACGATCACGCTGGTCATCCCCCCTGGGATCAAACCGGGCAAAACAGCGAACATCCAGCTCCTCGATGCCACGACAGGCGTGCTTCTGAAAAAACTGGAGAACATCCCCATTGAGATCACATTTTAGGTGAAGAGCATGGAAGAACTACAAGACCTGGATCGCAAAGCAATAACTGCATTTCCGGGAAGAGTGGTGCGCAAAGACCTCGTCCGGAAGGTAAAGGTTGGGGCAAACGTACCGGTCTTTGTACTGGAATTCCTCCTCGGGACCTACTGCGCGACCGACAACCCCGCCGCCATTGAAGCAGGCCTGGGCATCGTCAACAATACCCTCACCAACAATTTTGTGCGGCCAGATGAAGCCACGCGAGCGCAGTCCTATGTCAGGGAACGCGGCCGCCACATGATCATCGACAAGGTCAAGGTCAGGTATGTATCAGACCAGGACAAGTACTGGGCAGAACTGGTCAACTTCGGCCACAAATACGTGCATATCCCCGAACGCTACATCCAGAAGTACGATCGCCTCCTCATGGGCGGGATCTGGGCAGAGATCCACCTCAACCACATGTATGACGAAGAAGCCCGGGGAAAAAAGAGCCCCTTCTGGATCGAAGAACTCGAACCCATCCAGCTCGCCACCTTTGACCTGGAACAGTATTGTGCAGGGCGCAGGGCATTCTCTACCGACGAATGGATCGACTTTCTCATCAGAAGCATGGGGCTGGAACCCTCGTATTTCGACCGAAGACTCAAACTCCTCCTCCTGCTCCGCCTCATCCCCTTCTGCGAACACAACTACAACATAGTGGAGCTGGGTCCCCGGGGGACGGGAAAATCCTATGCCTACCAGGAAATCTCTCCGTACGGCATACTGCTCACCGGACCCACGACCGTGGCCAACCTCTTCTACAACATGAGCACCGGCAAGATGGGGCTGGTTGGCCTCTGGGACGTGGTCGCGTTCGACGAGGTGGCCGATCTCCAGAACATGCCCAAAGAGATCATCACCATGCTCAAAACCTACTGCGAATCAGGCACATTTGCCCGGGGAAAAGAGGCACTCTCGGCCTATGCTTCGATCGCCCTCTTCGGAAACACCAACCAGCCAGTAGACGTCATGGTCCGCTCGTCCCACCTCTTCACCCCGATGCCGGAGATCATCAGGGAGGACATGGCCTTTATCGACCGTCTGCACTACTACCTCCCGGGCTGGGAGGTCCCCAAGATGAAAATCGAATATTTCACGGCTCATTACGGACTCGTAGTGGACTACCTGGCCGAAGCACTCCGTGAACTCCGCAAACTCAACTTTACCGACGCAATTGACCGCCACTATTCAATGGGATCGCACCTCAACGCCCGTGACGTCAAAGCAGTGCGAAAAACAGTGTCGGGCCTGATCAAAATCATCTACCCGCATGGAGAATTCGGCAAAGAAGAACTCACCGAAATCCTTGACATCGCAATGGAAGGGCGGAGAAGGGTGAAAGAACAGTTGAAAAAGATGGGCTCATTCGAGTACCACCAGACATCCTTCTCCTATATTGACAATGAAACCCGTGAGGAATTCTATGTTGGCGTCCCCGAGGAAGGCGGGCGAAATCTCATCTCCACCGATCCGCTCGCCCCGGGTTCGGTCTACGCGGCGTCTGTGGACGATGAAGGGAGAGTGGCGCTCTATCGCGTGGAGGTGAGTCTCTCGGCAGGGACAGGGAAACTCAAGATGGCCGGCGGCATCTCCGGCAGCATGAAAGAATCAATTTCCCGTGCATTTGGATATCTCCAGGGCAACAAAGTTGAGATGGGGATAGCAAACATATTCGATACCTCCGATTTCCATGTCGAGGGAATTGACCTGCTCTCAAACAGGATCCCCTGCGATGCCGGGGTTGCGTTTATTATCGCGATGTACTCTGCCATCAAGAAGCATCCAGTCCTCCCGGCACTCCTGATCGTCGGGGATCTCAGCATCCAGGGCAATCTCAAGCCACTCCCCAGTCTCTTTGAAGTGCTCCAGGTAGGTATGGATAACGGTGCGAAAAAAGCCCTGATCCCTGTTGAAAACAAGCGGAATTTCCTGGATGTTCCTGCAGATGTTATGGAGCGTGTGGATCCAGTGTTTTATGGCGACATCATGACCGCTGCACTCAAGGGCCTTGGCACAAACTGAACACCAGGGATTTCAGACCTGACCCGCAGGATCCCAATCCTGCAGAATAACATCCAGGATCTTTTTCCTGTTCTCTCTCCCCACTCGACAGACGCCCCGTCTGGGAAGCACCCTGATATTTGTATGCGACGTCTCCAGATCTGCAAACTCCTTGCTCGTGATCATCACCACGCCGGTGCCTCCCGGGATCGTCTCAAACCACCCGATTGAGTTCAGATATGCAATATAATGCTTTGGCAGACAGAAGATCAGCGCCGTTCTCCCGGTGCATATCTCTCTCAATTTAGTGCTGAACCCCAGTGCGGCGTCGAGATCGTGTAATTTTTCTATGGTATCGATATGATATTTATGAGGTATAATCTCATCATTCTGGTTGATTAGCCCATATCTGCCAGAGAGAATATACAGATCGGCATTGCACACCCCGCCCAGTTCATCTACAAATGACCTGACCTCAGAGAACATACCTGCGTACATCGCCCGTGCCGGACGAAGATAATCCTTCAATATCTCCCGGTATGCTCCTTCACGGTCCAGATCGTCTGCCGGGATCCCGAGGCCATGCTCTGCCAGAAGTCTGTTGATCTCAATATGCTCCCGAATATCGATCCCGGTCCCGAACTTCGACTTCCAGAAATTTTTTGGAGGCAGGATGGTCCCTGAATCGTCGGTGATAACTACGACCTCTCTTAGCACACGGATCTCCCTCTATACCCTATTGTTCTGTCTGATCACCCTTATTATTTTCATATTCGCGATTCCTGAGAGATCAGGGATCGCCCTGGCATTCTCCAGAAGACGATTTTAATTTGAGCCTCAGACCACATGCAGATCGCTCCCACCCGGAACCTCTCTCCAGGATCACGCGGGTGTAAGACCCCATGTATGTGTGCATCTGCCTGCTGCACACATGCCCCGTCCGGGTATGCCCGTGCAAACGCACCTATGTACTTGAGGTTCCTGGGAGAGAACCACTTTGCGTCGGGAAACTCCCTCCTCCGAGAGGCAGTGGCGTTCAAGCCCCTGATCCCGCGTCTCGCCTTCATCACGAACAAAAGGCAGTGGTCAGGGCACATCAGGGGGCAGGCGATGCGCGCGATCCCGGAGGAGGATCACGCCTTGATAATGGCGCATTCACACCCCTGAGTGAACAAATGCCATATCCGCCAATATTTGGATTAGAATCGATACAATTGCTAATCTGGGTGTAGATATTGGCACGATTTCATGGCAGTTGTTACGCTTTATGACCGGGTAAACTTGCATTAATTAAGCGCCTAAAAGGGAGAGATGAATGGAAATGCGATTATAAATTAAGATTGGCAGATCTGTATTCTATATCATGGTCAAGATAGTAAAATGATTGTGGAGGAATAAAGTTTTCAGAATACTTTTTTGGATCAATGGGATTCTTGAAGAGTGTAACCACATCAATCTCTATTGCAAAACCCTTTGACTTTCCTGTGAAATACTTGAAAAAATCTGATTCGTCCAGTCCGGACTGATCTTTTACAGTCTCCCACAGCAGATCCGGCCGGTCTTCCAGGATCTTACCTACCGTGAATTTGCCGATGATTTTTTTGACAGGGTAACTTGAGTAAATATAAATCGAATTGATATCTTTCCTTCTAAAAATAGATCTCCGGAACTCGTATTTTTTCGTCCCTGCCATTATTCTGGAAGCGTAAACCGGTTTAATGGATAGTAAAACGTTCATTAATTTCACCACGTTTTTTGATCATGCTGAATTTATCATCATCTATTTGCTGTATGGTTTGAGGTTGGCCATTTAATATGCCGGATTCTATCAATACTGATAATTTGACCGGATTCTTTAAATTCATATGGTGTCTAAAGAGAATTACAGTAAGCGGTTTTGGGAATGCTTCAATCTCAGATTTGGAATAAACACTCCTCTTACCGATGATTTTTGTTATCTCTTCAGGGTTACTCAGCGCATAGTGGACTTCTTCAATAACGCCCAAAGAAGTGATTGCTTTTATGTCCTGAGACCTATAAAATAGTACAAGATCTCCTTCATTCAGTCTCCGGATTTTGCTACGGGTAAGGTACGCCTTTTTAATTGTGTTGCCCTCTACGATGAAGTCTCCCATGGACTCATCGAATGTGAGTTGTCTACTTACACCATCACAATATTCCGTGAACAGACGACGATGATATTCCGGCCTTATAGGTACGACAAATTTATTGACATTATTTCCATCATAGAACGATGGATAATAATCTCGCGAGATCTGTAAGGGAGTAAGTTCCTTACAATCATCGTCAGTAGGATATAATTTCTTAATGAATACGCCTTCGCCCCTATTGCCGGGTAATATGCCTACCTGTTTAAACCCAAACTGAGTAATCAGATGAACAAGCCTGTCCTCATCTTCGGTGAAATGCGTAAGATATACCTGAGAAAGATGATTTTTCGCTGCAATTCCAAATGCGACTTTCAGCAGCAGTTCACCTATCTTATTCCCCTCATGCGACACTTTTAATGTAGCAATTTTCAGGCGTTTCATCGAAGGTTGAGGGGGATTGGATGGGATCGCCTCTTCCTCAAATTTGTAGATCATTATTGCGCCGAGGGTTCCGTTGTTCCGTTTGTTGTAATAGCACTCACGTCCCTCTCTCGCAATATTCGTGAACCATTTATCAAATTCTGGATAATCCTGTTTTAACGTATCAAAAAGGGGATCATCTGGATTGAGATCGCTTACAAAGCCTTTTTTCAGCGGGAAAGGTTTGGGTACAGCCTCTGATGATGGCAGATCCTTTCCGAAAAATTCGATTGCCTCCTCTACATAAAATACTCTGTCTGCTATGCCGAGCCTTGATGCTTTTAAATGGATTCCACCATTTTTTGTGATTAAAAACCCGACTGCATTTTTATATACAGAATAAAGAATCAGGTTATCTGTTTCATCATTGACTCTCTTTGGCTCTCCAATTTTTTTGAAAAAGTCTTCGTCTTTACCGGGTAAAGGAGCGTTTTCAAGAATTGGATAGGCCTTTACCTTGGAGAGAGTGATCCGTTTTCTCTCTTCGTTTCTATCCCTATGAATATCCTTTAATGATGCCGGGTGAAGCAGTACGTCTGTATGGGTCCTGCTGAGGATCTTTATCAGGTTACTGATCTCAGGAGAGACGTATCGATCGTCTTCACGGTAGATCAGAATGTTAGTATCGATTAAAACTCTCATAATATCTTACTTTTTGATATACTTCATATGAATTAGATTTTTTGATTTTAGCGCCACCATAAGGTCTTGATTGTCTTCTCCAACTCGTACTTCAGCGTCATAAATGTCTTCATACCTCAGATAATCTCATGTGAAAGATCTGATTCCACTTAACCCAGGGACTATTTCCCCGCATTCCTCACCCCCACCACCGCCATCACCCAGTAAAACCCGAACATCACCACCACGTACCAGTTCTCCGTCACCGCCCCATACACCACCCAGAACACATTCCCGATCACCCACGCCCCAAACCCGCACATCCGCATGCCCGCCGTCCTCCCGGCCACCAGCACCGCCCCCACCATCCCGAGCACCACCGCCGGCGTCTGCAACGGATCCAGGGGGATCATGCAATCCCCTTCTGCACATTCCACGCCCGCACCAGGCGGCCATAACACCCCTCGCACAGCCGCGTCCGCCCGTCCGCCGACCGGAACACCGCCCGCCCCTCCCCGCAGAGGGTGCA
>Ga0208693_1002978_pt1 | contig 10739 bp, 10 predicted proteins | sample AD_UKC071_MetaG_FD_184438 | JGI IMG/M metagenome (GOLD analysis project Ga0208693, IMG submission 184438) | Active sludge microbial communities of municipal wastewater-treating anaerobic digesters from USA - AD_UKC071_MetaG (SPAdes) (version 2) | ecosystem: Engineered > Bioreactor > Anaerobic >... | reverse complement strand
CGGTGGAGTGACGAAAGGCGGGGCCGGTGCGGATCTTGATCTTCGGAATGTGGTCCGTCGACTTTTAATGTGGTCCGTCGACGAGTTTCACAATGTGAGAGGCGATCGGAGTTCCGGATCGATCCCGCCCTCCTACCGGTCCCCGGCCCTAGCAGGGGACTAGCCCGCAGTGACCCCGCCGAGGCCCTCCTTGGCCGCTGCCGACCCCGACGCGCCAGCTGCCGGCAGGCGGTCGGCCAGCGCTCCGCAGGCCGCGACCAGCCGCTCGGCATAGGCAAACGCTGCAGAGCGAACGCGATCCCTGGACACGCCAAGAGCCCACACGGCCGCGGCGGCGATGCAGACCGTCGCACCCGGTCGATGCGCAATGGGCATCGTGGCGAGTAGTCCGCCAACCTCGCCCCAGGTAGTCCCCCACCATTCGGGCTGAATCTGCCTTGCAGCTAGGTCGGGCGATCTTTGTCCGGGATTCGGAGCTCTCTCCGGCGTGGCTGTCCGCGGACTCCTCCGACTGTCAGCTGGAAGCGGAAGACTTTCGCTTCCGTCCACGTGACGAGTGCAGATGATCTTCTACGGCCGACAAGATGGCCGCGCCTGACTCGTCCAGAGCTGATGCGATGCGCAGGAGGATGGCCAGCGAAGGCTGACGCTCCCCACGTTCGAGCTTCCCATAGTAGGAACGGTCGATGCCGGCTGCAAGCGCGAAGGCGTCCTGGGCGACTTGCCTCGCCTCTCGCCTGCGCCTCACCACAGTGCCAAATGCCTGTGCAACTTCAGGGTCGAAGGAGGTGGCCCTTCGCTGGGGCTTGAGGACAGAAACGCGACGGCTTGGGGTAGCTTCGGGCACCCTCTACCATCGTTGCTATAGGGCCTTCCAGGCCACGGCATATGAACCGCGCGTTTTGAGTGTCGGTAGGCCGCGGTCAAGTGGCTTGCATGCGCACGCTCTTGGCGACGGACTCAGAGGAGTTTGGTATCGGTCGAACGGCGGCGTTGCCACGTCACCTCGCGAATCGCCCTAGCCGTGAGCGGCAATCGATCCAGAGCGCCAAGCTTGGCGCGCAGATCGGGTACGGCGACACAGATGGCGGCCACAGTGCATCGTTGCCGTCCTGTACTTGCACAGATCTGTTCAGCTGTTCTTCTGACGGCTGCGGCCAGAGCTTGGTCACGTGCGTCCCAGTCAACACGCACGGCTGACGACTGGGGCAGCGTACCGCGGGCAACGATCGAAGCGCTCAACCACGCCCTGTCGTTTCGGTAGAGCCATGCGTAGGCCCTCGCCGCCACCGCCCGCAGGATGGGCGTAGGAGAAAGGGGATTCTGTCCCATGAGGTCTTGCCATGCTTTGCGATGCTCGGCCCGTGTTGCCGACAGCTTGGCGTCGTTCCATCGGGCGCGTAGACCGGGCTGCGTTCTCAGGAGCTTGGTAACCGTGCTGGCGGAGACCCCGGCCTGACTTGCCACCGCTGCTTTGCTCGCGCCGGTCTCGAGTAGCCGAACTGCCGCTTCGAAGACAGGAGGCTTGAGCTTCTTGGGTCGTCGATTGGCGGCGATCCCCTCGCTGGCAAGCCATGCAACCACCGTGCTGACGTCGACGCCCAGTTCCTTTGCGACGCTTGTTGGCGATCGTTCGTGCTCCGTGACGGCCGTCGTCGCGATGGCAACTCGCGGGTCCCGCGCGTGGGCAGTCACGGTGGCTGAGTTCGCCTTCGGGTCGGCAGTCAATGGTCCACTTGCCGCTGCCAGCCCATCGTAAGCCTCCTCGAACTTGGCCCAGGTGCCGTGAAGCCAAATTGTCAGCAGCAGTTGGCGAAGCGGGTGCGCGCCGTCTCCTGGCCGATAGAACATCCTTGAGAGCTGCGTGCGGGCAGCGGCCGGGTCGCTCGGCACCGTGGCGAGTTCTGGAACCTCCTGCAGTCCCGTTGCGAAAGCTGCGTAAGCCTCGCCCAGTTCATCTAGGCGTAGTCTGTTTCCCGGGCCGAGGAGGCCCGTGAGGGCAAGCGCCCTGCTGTGGCAGTTCGCGACTATCGCAGTGTCGAGGTGGTACCCGGGCGGCATGCTGCCCAGTGCCTGTGAGGCGGATGCCAGTCGCTCAAGCCGATCCCTGATCTCAGGAGACCAATTGGTGGGGCCCTGCCGCTCAGGCAGGTCATCGGGCAGCACCCACTCAAATTTGCCCTGACCAGATACCTTGATCTCGTGACGGTGAAGGCGGCACCCGTCTATCGGGCATATCCAGACCCCGGGCAGTTGATGCTGACGATGCCAGTACGCAGAGTTGTAGGCGGCGATGTCGCGTTCGATGCAGGCGCGACAGGACTTGAGCGGTAGATCTGCCCTGAACCTGCTCGTGAGAAGGCCGAGCCGGAACTTGAGCGAGGCGATTCCTGATCCGCGCATTGCCGCTATGGCGTCTGCTGCGACCGCGGGGCTTCGGTACGGCAAGAAGAACGGCAGGATCGTGCGGCGCCAGACGATGTCGGTGGAGGTCCCAAGGCGCCCCCGTGTTCTAGCAGCGAATTCATCTATTCGCGCCGGCAGGTCATGAGCGCTTCCGATTCGTGGGTGACCGAAGAGTGCTTCGCACGTCGTCGATGCCCAACGGTTCCCGGCAAGCCGGTGATAGCGGCTGGCGATGCTGAATAGCGTCTCGTCCGGTAACCAACATCCGGTCGGCGCGCCGGCTTCGGCCAGCTCAGCTTGAGCTGTCACCCCATGCGCCGAGTCCGGCACGCTTGCTGATGCGGCCTATCGCCGATGCAGGCAACGTTGGGATTCGACTACTTGACTCGGCGCGGGCGGGCCTTCTTGGTCGATGCAGGCGCAACGTCCGCCCCTCGGGATGGAATGGTGTCACGCATAGACCGATCGATGTAGTAGGCGCCGATGAAGGCAAGCGCCACGGCAAACATTAGGAACATCACGCGCCATCCACCATCGGAGGGCAGCGGATAGCCGCCGGCCACGGCAGTGAACACGGCGAGCACCAGCATCGACACGCCGAAGCGAAAGTATCTGGTCCGCCTGCCGGGTGCCGGACCGTCTGGGTGCTCGCGTTGCATCACCTGCTCAAACGCTGCGCGCAGTGAGGCCTCTGACGGCCCCTTGGCGCGATCGTCATCCGTGTGGCCGTGATCAACAAGCTTCATGGTGAGAACTCGCTTCAGGCTGCAAGACGCACGGCGACCGCGACGGCACGGTCATCCACCACCCCACTGCGCGCTGCGCCCGGATAGAGGATCTGCATCAAGTCGATGAGTTGGTCCGGCTCGAGGTCGATGTTGTTGCTCTGGGCATAGCGGACGATCTTGTTCATGAGCGCGCGAGCCATGTCCCAGTTGAGCGAATCCGCGGCGGACTCGGTCTCGTCGACGCCAGACAAGACGTAGCCGGTGCGGACTCCAAGCTCCTTCAACTGATCCATGAAGCTCACGTCGAAGGGCGTACGACCGGACTCGTAGGTCACGATGGCCGCGCGGGAGACTCCCACGCGCGCGGCTAGTTCAGCCTGAGTCATGCGGAGCCGCTTCCGCTCCTCGCGCAGCCTGGTGCCGATTGCCTCTAGATCGAGCATTTGCTACTTTTTACGACGTATGGCAAGATGAAGACATCTTGGTGGAATAAACGCCAGAAGTCAAGAAGTCATGTCAAAGCCGTCAGGATCCATCCGGTCGCTTGAGGAGACCAAGCAGTGGTTCTTCGACCACGGTGTCAGCGTTAGCGATTGGGCCAAATCTCACGGGTTCCGCCCGAGCGAGGTCTACGCGCTCCTGAGCGGAAAAACACGGGGAACGCGCGGCTCATCGCATCGTGTCGCCGTCGCGCTTGGCCTCAAGGCCGTCCCGCGCCCCGAGCCAGGTCCGCCAGGAGATGCCGCCGCCTCACGGGGTCGTTCCGGGCGGGAACCCGGCAATGCCAGCCAAAGAGGTGCGCAGTGATGGCGACGATGGGTACGTGCAAGTCATCGGACCCACTCGCATGCGTGGTCGGACTGGCCCAGTCCCGGCAAGAGGGTTGGCAGCGTCCATCGCCGTCATGACGGGTGGGAGCTAAAGCACTCCCCGCCCTTGGCAAGTCGCCATTCGGCCTCCCTATGCCACGAAACGACACTCGGCCCAGCCCGGCCAGACTCGCGACGATTCTCTCCCGCCAAGACCCGCCGGCCTGGGGAAGCGATTACCTGCCTGGTCAGCTTGGGACCAAGGAGGAGGCGCCCGACGCCAGCAGACCTGGAACGTTCACCTGCGCGGAATTGGGCCGCGACGTTCACTACATGGGAACGCCTGAACGTGCAGCGCAACTCGTAGGGTTCTACAGCGGCATGGCAAAGGAGCTGCACGAAGGCAGGATGATTCCGCGGACCCCAACTCCAGGGCCACTGACCAACTACAAGCCTGCAATTGGTCAACCGGTCCTGGGCTTCTCCGGAACCATCGAAGTAGCAGATCGCCTCGGTTGCCTGAAGTGGCATCCCACCGTAAAGGTTCCCGACAAGGAGGGCTCTGGCAAACAGAAGACGGTTGCCTACCCGCTGTTGGGCGACCTGCTCTGGTTCTTTCACACTGGTGATGGCATACGTGCAGTGAACTGGACCGTCAAGGACGTCCCCGAAGCCTTCGATAGGCCATTTGCAGGCCAATGGCCGCAGAAGCCAGTCACCGCCGAAGACGTCGACGCGGCCAGCGCCAGGAGCCTGATCGAAGCAGAAGCCTATCAAGAAGTCGACATTCCTACGGTAAAGGTGACCCTCGAAGAGATCCCAAAGACGCTTCGCAACAACCTGCTTGCCCTCTACAAGCCTGTGCCGCACGCCTGTCGCCTTGATCCCGGGCTAAGGAAGGACTTCATTGACGAAGTGCGGGTGCGGACCCAGCAAGGGGGTCGTCCACTGGACGTCATGCTTCATCACTTGCGCCAGTACGGCTGGACAATGACTGACTACCACATGGCTCTACTACGCGCCATTTGGACACGCGAGCTCAAAGTCGATCTAACACGAGCAGTGTGTGTAGACGCGCCGTTGCAACCGGAAAGGAAGACCGTCATCGAGATGTTTCCTAACTGGTTCAGCCCGAAGCTCTAGATGGGTAGGCCTGCCGTCCGAATTGGAACGCAGCTGTTCGCACCGGAGGGACTTGGAACCATTCCAAAAGGCGAGCGACTCTTTTTCCTAGTAAACAATCGGATCGCTAGGCTCGTGCAGTTCGAGGAGCAGCCGGCAAAAGTGATCGGCAAAAAGCACAAGCGGAAAGAAAAGCCGCCACCGAAGGTCATCCTGCATTGGATGACGAGCCAACGGTTTGACCAAGCGCTGGAGGCCGGCCTGCTCGAGGTATGCGAGGACCAGATCAAGCTGCCGCCGTGGAGGGCCGGCTTGAAGGATCGAGACGTTGTCGCCCACGACAGAGAGAGACCAAAAGAGAAGGTCAAGTCCTCTCATGAGGCGACGCTCAACCGCAAACTCTCGGCGATGGCTCCAATCACCGACAACTTGATGGAGTTCTTGCTCTGCGAAGATCCAGTTCGATACGCAAAGCAAGTCGCGCGAAGCGCAAGCCCGGCCCTCAATGAAGGCAGATTCGTTGCCGACGTATTCCTGTATATCGCCTTCGGTCAGAACAGAAACGCAATCGCATACCGCATCGAAGCGCACGGAAAATGGGATCGGAGGAACCACCCTGGAGAAAAGCCCGGCGTGAAGCCTAAAGGCGAGGGCAAGGATTACGGCACGAAAGCCAACGACGATGATTCATGGAACTCGGTAAAGGAGGGGTGGGATCTGTTTTCCCTGCCCGGACGATCAATCCGCAAGGTGTACAGGCTTACACAGATACACGTGCGCAAGTGCACCGTGATCAAGATCAGTAAGCGAAGAAAACAGTTCGTGCTCCCGGATGGGAAGCCCGCTGAGACCTACGACCAGTTCTATTACAAGCTGATGGTACTCGTCGGTCGTGACGAAGTGCTGCGAAAGATTCGGGGTCGAGCTTGGCATCGCGAGAACAAGGCCCACTCGCATGGCAAGTTCTCGGAGGAGGTGAACTCCGTCGCTGAGACCGTCCAAGAAGATGGACGCTGGGTCGCCGAACTGGCCATCGGACCTGACGGCAAGACGCCCCTGCCTGCACTGCTGGTGGTGCGGATTGTCTGCGTAGCAACTGCGATGTGCCTCGGCATCGGCTTCGGACTCGGTGGCGAAACAGGGGCGGCTTACCGCATGGCACGCTTTTGTATGGAGGTCGACAAGGTCTTTTTCTGCTGGCTCTTCGGGATCGACATTGAAAAAGATGCTTGGCCCTCAGAGGGTGCCAACGACCACAGCATCAGAGATCGGGGCCCTGGACAGGGGAAGACTGGCAGGCCGAACGAGGGCGCGGCAAAGCCAACCTTCAACGAAATGCCGCCGACTGGATTCGGCCAAGGAAAGCCCAACGTGGAAAGCACCCACGACAAAGAGATCCATATCCACGACCGCCCAGCCTTTTTCACCACCAGAATCCCGCTGATTCATCTGACCCGGAGAGAGATCCAAAAGGAACTGATCCGGATGGATACAGGCTCCGTTCTGGGTCACATGGGGCCGGCTCGAATAGCCGAGGCGGAGAGCCTGACGCCCCTCGATCTGTACGAAAAGCTTGCGGCTAATGGGCGCACCTACGAGCGCGTGTGCGATCGTGACCAGGCTGTGCGTAGATGGCTAGACCCCCTGAAGTTCTCCGTGAAGCCAGACGGCGTCTACTTGGGGTATCAGCGTTACTACTCCGAACAGCTAAGGGCGACCGGAATTCTGGACGTTGATAAAGATGACGCCGAGGTCGACGGATACGTCGTGCACATGTGTGCGCGGTACGCATGGGTGGAGATCAACTCGAAGCTCATCATGGTTGCTGCCATGCTCCCGATGCGGGAGGACGAGGACCAGCTTTTCCTGAGTTCGTTGGAAATGCGACTGCTGCAGGAGAAGGTCGACACAATGAACTCCGACCTGCGGAGCCATCGCGATGCTGTCCACGGAGAGCACGAAGAAATCTTCCACGCTGAAACTGGCCGCAGCATGGAGGACAAAAGGATGGTTCCCGGTGCGAAGCCGAAGCGCACCGCACAAGCACGGGCGGCTGCAAAGGCCGCCAAGGAAGCTCTCACACCAAGGAGAGCTGCTTGAACGCTAAGCAAAAGCCTGTCCTGCAGGCGAAGAGCCCATGGATAGAGCGCTTTGACGGAATCACCAGCCGGGATGCCATCAAGAGCAGAGCTGCGATCGAGCCTGAACGGGCTGTCGATCTAGCAAAGTCACCTCCAAAGCATGCCGAGATTCGTCTCCGGACTGCATTGAAGGGGTTCTACTTACCATCAACGGCTGAGCTAGACCTCTTGTGTGCATGGACCGACCTCGCCTACGCATACTCAAAGGATACATATCCGACTCTGGCTCATTTCAATCAGATGCTGCACAGCCGCGAAATCAGCGGAGGGCAGTACCCTGCCATATGTCTCGCTTCTCTCGCAGGCGAGGGCAAGTCTTGCTTACTCGAAGCGCTCACAAGAGTTCTACCGGAAGACAGCGAGCTGGAGCTACCCAGCGACATCCTTCATGCAGTACCGATGAGGGCAGCGCAGCTGATTCGAGTCAACGCTAGCAGCACACTGCGTGATCTCATTGAGCCGCTGCTTCCACGTGATATGCGTCAGAGGATCAACAAGCAGGGACAACTGGAAAATGCGGAGAGTGGCATCCGGACGCCGCCAGCTGGACTTGCTAGGCGGGCCTCTCGGACATGCTTCAGCGAAGGCATCGCAGCCGTCCTGCTGGATGAAACCCAGTTTGCCAGCCACAGTCCGCAGGCTAGTGCGAGAGCCACTGGCTGGGTGCTGACATTTCAGCAACTGCCGCCGCCGACTGCATACGCCGTCAACTATCTTCTCTTGCAGCGGCTGTACGATCGGGCGGACTACGATAAGGATCGAATCCTTTCAGACGTCCACATACTTGTTCCTGACCCTCCGCAGTCCCAGGACATGGTGAATCACCTGTCTGCGTGCCAGCTTGTAATGGACGAAGTACTTGGGTTTCAGCTTGCCGACGAGTCTGATCTGATCTTTCAGTTGACTGCTAACGTTAAGCGAAAGGTCCGCGAATTGCTTGTTCTCGCCTACTTGCACGCTCGAAATAGTGGCTCCAAGAAGATCACGAAGGATTACCTGCTCGCGGCTTACAAATCCGAAAGATACAAGGCTATGCGGGAGGACGTAGCGGCCATCTTCACCCAGTCCATCACCGGCAAGCCGGTACCCAAGTACGCGCCCCTTTGGTGCCCTGTCGATCCAAAGTTCAACATTCTGCCCACTCGTTCAAACAACTTGGCTGCCGCAAGTCGACAAGCTGACTTCAGCGCATTCTTCTTGGGGCAAGGACTTCCGCGTGGACGTCGGAAGCCTTCCGATGGAACTGCACCGCCTCCGCCTCCGGCGCCGGCGCAGCCGTCACCTCCTATAGAACACGCCAACACGGCTCCATCATCCGGCAACCCCAAGGTTGTGAGCATCCGCCGCGGAAACACGCTCGACAAAGCGTCTCTGCTTTCCAACACCCTTGAATCACTGAAGCCTGACAAGCGGTGATTCGCACCCGGCGTCAGGTGATCTCACCGATCCTTCTTCTTGCGTGAAGGTTCATCTGCGCCCACAGCGCCAAGAAAATCTGCCAAGCTGCCGAACAGAAGCGGCAGTACCAAGCAATGTGCCTCGGTCTTGGCGTCCGCTCTTGACCCTATGGCAGTATCGATGGGCCTAAAGTACGTGCCCCTAATCTTCGCCCGTATCACCGGAAGAGCTCCGCTTAACCATGCTGCCGGATAAAGACCAAGCACATCATCGCTGATCAACTTGCCTGTTGGCCAACGCGGATCGCGGCAATAGCCAAGCTCCGCAGCCCTTCGGCCGACGGCGGACATGTATGTTTCCTGCGGTATAGGGCAATGCTGCTGCATGAAGTAACGGGCGAACTCTAGATATCTACTGACATGCGTGGTGGCTTTGAAGTGATCCTGCCCACAGTCGTAATTCAACTTGCTCGAACGATCCAACGCCTCTGAAGGAGTCAGCCCAAAATCTGACGGATCCTCTATTCGAACAAGGGGTAGTTCATGGGTGCTGCATACAACCGCACCAGGTAACTGGTGATTTCGACGCCAATAACTAAATCCCCGTTCAAGATCACGTTGCACGCACCGTTGACACAGAGCCATCCAGTGCTTTCGAAAAGTCAGTCCATATGCGCGGACGATGGGAACATACCAGCGATCTCCACTTTGTCCCGTGGTAGCGGGCGCGGTGTGAAAGGTGAACGGCACCAGAGAGTTCTCGCGTAGGACTTCGGCAACCGTTTTGCGATTCGCTTGGGCAATGAGTTCCACCAAGGTAGTTGCCGTGTCGTCTTCTGACAGCCCCAGCAATCTGCGAAGCCTCGCACGAAGTTGCTGATCCGACGTCCCGTCGTTGACGCGCCCCAAGCGAGCGAGGTAGTGCCTCACGAACTCGCCATCCTGCATACGAACGATCGTCACGACACGTCGCTCGATACGCGGATGCCAACGCCATCTCCCAGACCGATGAGGCAGAGATGCGTCGATCGGCTGTGGGTTGATTCGCTACGAGCACCATGGCTCCCGCGGCGGCTCTCCAGACAAAGCTGCATGCGGCAAGTTCGCAGGCAGCCTCCTTCGCCTCCACGGCATATATGCCATGTCCATGCGGCTTATGGATCCGAACCGGAGCGAGCCGGTATCTTGGCTTGCTTGAGCCAAGCCTTCACCGCCATACCAAGCGTCGCTCGCACTCGCTAGCCTCGCCACAGGAGCGAGGCCTGCCGTTCAAGGCATCGGGTAGGGCTGGTCGTCGGGTAGCGAGAGGGCAAGCTGGCGAATCTCTTCCCAACCCCGCCCAGGCGGGAAGCTCGCCGGATCGATCTCCGCCAGATGCCTGGCGATCTCCAGGTGATTGAGCTTGCGGCCCAGCGGCTCGGCCGGCCAGTGCGCGGTCCCTCGGATGTCCGACAGGATCGTCCGCGCGATCATCACGAACACCCACGATGTCGCCCCGGCCGCGTCCAGCCCTACCGCCGGGAAGTAGAGGTTCGGCACGTCCAGGCTGCGACACAGCCCCGCGCACCGCTCGGCCATCTGCGATAGCGTCTGCAGCCCGGCGATTCGCGCATCCTCGAACCAGCGCAGGTCCAACCCGTAGTCGTCCATGAAGAAGCCCCCGCCGATGTCGATCCGCGATTCGGCCGTGACCACGAAGCCCGCGCGTCGATACGCCGCGACGGCGGTGTCGTTGTGGCGGTTGACGTGCAGCACGATGGCGGTGCAACCAAGCCCGTCGGCGATCGAGCGGGCACGCCCGAGCAGGAGCTGTCCCAGCCCCGAGTGACGGACGCTGGCGTCCAGGTAGATTTCCGAGAGGTTCAGGATGCCGGGTTCGGCCTGCACGCAGCGCAGGAAGCCGCACAACCGGCCATGGGCACGGAGCACAGGCGTCGGAAGCTCGGCCGCAACGATCCGTGCCACTGCGGAAGCGGTCTCAAGTACAAGAAGTGTTGCTTGAACTAGGCCAGACACTTCATGCGAAGTGGAGACTACCCAATGACTGCTTGATGACGGACATTGTGAGTACGGAAGCCGAGAGTGAGTGACCGCAACCGCTGCGAAGCCGTCTGTCGATCTCCAGCATCCGCTTCG
>Ga0208693_1002973_pt1 | contig 10753 bp, 10 predicted proteins | sample AD_UKC071_MetaG_FD_184438 | JGI IMG/M metagenome (GOLD analysis project Ga0208693, IMG submission 184438) | Active sludge microbial communities of municipal wastewater-treating anaerobic digesters from USA - AD_UKC071_MetaG (SPAdes) (version 2) | ecosystem: Engineered > Bioreactor > Anaerobic >... | reverse complement strand
CCCTTAATTTCGCCAGTAGTTTTACCACCCCGTCAATAATCGCGTCCGGCCGGGCCGGGCAGCCCGGGATATAGGCGTCCACCGGGATCACCGCGTCCACCCCGCCGTGCACGCAGTAGCAGTCGTGGAAAACTCCCCCGGTGCAGGCGCAGCTGCCCACGGCCACCACGAAGCGCGGCGCGGGCATCTGTTGGTAGATTCTAATCAGCCGGTCCCTGGTTTGCCTGGTCACCGGCCCCGAGCAGACCAGGATATCGGCGTGGCGGGGGGTAGCTTTCAGCAGCACGCCGAATCTTTCCAGGTCAAAGCGCGGGGTCAGCGTGTCCACCACTTCAATATCGCAGGCATTGCAGGCCCCGCTGTTAAAGTGAACCAGCCAGGGCGAACCAATCTGCGATCTCTTAACCAGTTTCTTGAACATCACCCATCGCCTCCCCTTTCTAGAGCACCTCCATAATTAAGCTGAAGACAGACGCCAGCCCCAGCAGCAGCAAGGCCAGTCCCGGCAGGGCGGCCAGGCCGGAGGGGACTGTCGCCAGCAGCAGGACCCCCACTTCTATGACCGTAAACAGGAAGGCTGCCCCGAAGAAGCGGCGGTAGTCAGGGCGGAGCTTCCCGCCGGAAGAAGGCTGCTCGAACAAGTCGGTTTCTTCGCCGCAGAAATAGCCGGCCCGCTTGCCCTGGGCCTCTTCGCCCGGAGTACTCAGGCGCCTGCTCCATTGAAAGAGCCCCAGTATAACCAGGAAGATGATGGCAAAGGCCAGCGGCGGTGACAATAAAGCGTATCCCATGAGACTAACCTCCGATTATTCTAAAGATCTCCGTAACGGCCGCATTGACCGGGCCCAGGCCCAGCTCGGGGTACCAGCCCAGGACCAGCGTAACCAGGGCCATAATCACGACGGGCAGCATCACCGCCGGGGAAGCGGAACCCTTCAGCTTCAGCGCAGTTGCTTCTACAGGTGAGAACAGGGTATGAATGGCCGGCATGTAGTAGCCCAGCGAGATGATGCTGTTGGCGATGGCTACGCTGCTTAAGACGATACCCAGGGCCGTCCCGGCCTGGAAACCGCTCTTGTAGATCATCAACTTGCTCATAAAACCGCTGAATGCCGGGATGCCGGCCAGGCCCAGGGCGGCAATGGTAAAAGCGATGCCGGCAAGGGGCATCACCCTCCCCACGCCCTTCAACTCGGCAATCCGGCGGGTCCCGGCCTTCTCAATGATATATCCCACGCTCAAAAAGGCCAGGGCCTTCATGAAGGCGTGGGTTTCGATATGGAAAAGGCCCCCGGTAAAGCCGTTGACAGACTGGAAATAGAAGCCCACGCCAAATCCCAGGATGATGTAGCCCATCTGGGCCACGCTGGAGTAAGCCAGCATGCGCTTGATATCACTCTGAGCGATGGCGATATAGTTGCCGTAGGTCATGGTGATGGCCGCAAAAACGATCAGGATCAGGCCCACCATCTGGATCTGAATGGAGAAGACGGTCAAGATGAGGCGCAGCATGGCAAAAAAGCCGACCTGGATAACAATCCCTGAAAGGAGGGCGGAGATGCCGCTGGGCGCCGCGGAGTGGGCATCGGGAAGCCAGGAATGCAGCGGCACCATGGCCGCTTTCACGCCAAAGCCGGTGATCACCAGGACCAGGGCCGCCATCACCGGCAGTTCGGGCCAGCCGGAGATCTGGGCCGCGATTTCAGACATGGAGAGGCTGCCCGAGTAGAGGTAGAGCAGGCTCAGCCCCAGTATGGCCAGGGTGGAGCCGAGGGCGTTGGTGATCACATACTTGAATCCCGCCTCGATGGGCTCCCAGGATTCCTTCCGGAATGAAACCAGGCAGTATGACGAAATGGAGAGGATCTCAAAAAAGACATAAAGGCTGACAATGTCCCCGGCGCAGGCCACCCCCACCATGCCCCCGGTCATGATGAGCAGCAGGGCGTAGTACTTGTCGGTGCCGAGGTCATCTCTCATGTAGCCTATGGAATAGATCGCCACCAGGATGATGAGCGGGAATATTACTTTAACCATGAACAGCGACAGGGCGTCCGGTTCCAGCGTCCCCAGCCAACCCACCGGGCCGGCCGACCCGCCTATGGAAATATGCGGATAGGCCAGGCTGAGAATGTAGACGCCGGCGGTTACCGCCAGGGTTATGGCGGCGGCCACCAGGCCTCCTGTCCGGTCCCCCTTTATCCTGCTGGTGATCTTGCCGCTGACATAGGAAAGCACAGCCCCCAGGAAAAGCGGCAGCAACATGCCCATTGCCCAAAAAAGTTCAGGAGTTTGCATCATACCATACCCTCCTCCGTTAGAACAGGCCTAACGACTTCATCGCCACTTCAATCCACTGGTGAAAATAATGGGGATAGATGCCCACCGCCAGGCTGAGCAGGGAAAGGGCCAGCATGGAAGCAAGCATGGTTGAAGGGGCTTCTCGAACATCGTTTATATTCCCGCATTCGTTAAACTCCGGTCCAAAAAATATCTTCGCCACCAGCCTGAGCACGTAGAAGGCGGTGAGCACAGAGGCGCAGACGGCAATGATGGCCAGCGCCGTGTAAGGGGTGGAAAAGCCGCCGGCAAAGATGATCCATTCGCTCTGGAAGGCCCCCAGCGGCGGGGCTCCGGCCAGGGCCAGGGCGGCCACGCTGCAGCAGAGGGCCGTCCAGGGCATCCTCCGGGCCAGCCCCCCCACCTTGCCCAGGTGGGTCGCCCCGGTGGAATGGATCACCGCCCCGATGCTCATAAAGAGGAGGGCCTTGGCGGTGCCGTGGTTGAGCATGTGGAAAATGGAGCCCTTTAGGCCCAGCGCGGACATGCTGGCGATGCCTATGAGCACGTATCCCATCTGGCTGATGGTAGAGTAGGCCGCCACCCGCTTCATCTCGGTGCTGCGCAGCGCCTGCAGGCCGCCATACCACTGGCTGATGACGGCAAAGATGAGCAGCGGCAGGAGCAGTGAAGATGAAACCTCGGGCGGAAAGAGGGTAAAGAGGAAGCGAATCATCCCGTATATGCCCATGTTCATCATGATCGCCGACAGCATCACGCTGACCGGCAGCGGCGCCTCGGAGTGGGCGTCGGGCAGCCAGACATGGGCCGGGAAGATGGCCATCTTGACGGCAAAGCCGATGGTAAAGAGCGAGGCCAGCACCGTGAGAGTCGACCTGGGCAGAGCGGCCAGAACACTCTGCAGGGTATAGATACCCGACTCCCCGGTGACGCTCAGGATCCAGAGAATGGATATGAGAATCAGCGCCGCCCCCACGTGGGTGACGACAAAATATTTAAATCCCGTGGCCTGCGGCCTGGGGCCGCCGCCCCAGTAGACAATCAAGGCCGTCGAGGGGATGAGCATGAGCTCCCAGAGAAAGTAAAACTGGATCAAATCCGTGGCCATGACCGCCCCCACCATGGCCGCCGTGAACAGCAGCGTCCAGCCGTAGAAGCTGCTCCCGGCCTCTTCCGGAGCCATGTAGCCCCTGGTGTAGATCATATCAATGGCCATGAGCACGGTGATGGTCACGATGGTAAAGGCGCCCAGCGCGTCCACGATGAGGTTGAACTCAAAGCCGAAAGACTTAATCCAGGCCAGGTTAATGACAACGCTCCCGTATCGCAGCACCGGCGGCACCAGGGCCAGGGAGAGGGCCGCCGTGGCCAGGCAGCCGGCCAGCGTGATATCCCGGGCCAGCTTCGGCCTATCCTTGATCAACAGGCAGATGAGCGAAGCCAACAACGGGACCAGGAAGATCAACAATGGTAATATTGAAAAGCTCATAACCTTAACCTCGCTTTGCCCAGACTATAGCAATTACGATTACTATGCCTGATACTAACCACAAGAGGTTTTTGTTCAAATCGCCGATATTCTGCTCCCTGAGCGCCCGGCCGAAGCCTACCGACAGGGAGATAATCATCCGGCCGATCCAATCCGTGAACCGGTCGTAGACGGCGACAATCCAGGAAGCGGCGGCGTAGGCTCCATTGAGCAAGGCCTGGTAGAAGGCGTCGAAGCCGAAGCCCCGCCCGGCCCAGGCCGCAAAGGCGGAAGGCTCGCCGGCCATGCCCGCTTTCCGGGTCGCGATAACCACCAGGCCCCCCAGCACCAGTGCCGCCAGGGAGAGGAGAAAGGCGGTGCTGTGCACCGTTTCGCTGATTAAGGCGGCCACGCCGATTATCTCGTGGATAATCCCGCTCCGGCTGAGGCCGGCGGAGTAGTTGCCGATGATCAGCCAAGAGGTTAACGCCCCCGCCGCCAGCAGCACCAGCGGGAAGAGCATTGAAGGATGGGCCTCCTTCGCCTGCGCAGTTGACGGGGCCGGCTCGCCGGTAAAGACCCTGATATAGGAGCGCACCGAATAGGTCACCGTGAGCGCCGCGGTGATAACGGCCAGGACCAGGGGCACGATGTTGCCGGAGTGCAGGGCCGAGGCAAAGAGCATATCCTTGCTCCAGAAGCCGTTGAAAATGGGCACCCCGGCCAGGGCCAGCACCCCCACCAGGTAGCAGCGGCCGGTAACCGGCATCCTGCGGCCCACCCCGCCCATCTCGCCCATATCGCGCGTGTGGACCTCGTGGATTACCGCCCCGGCGCAGAGAAAGAGGAGCGCCTTGAAGATGGCATGGCTCAGCAGGTGGAACTGGCTGGCCAGGATGCCGCCCACGCCGATGCCGAACATCATGTAGCCAAGCTGGCTCACCGTAGAGTAAGCCAGCATCCTTTTCAGGTCGCGGGCAAAGAGCGCCATGCAGGCCGCCAGGAAAGCGGTGCCCGCCCCCACCCAGGTGACCGCGTCGGTCCAGCCGGCTACCGGGGCAAAGAGGGGATAGGTCCGGGCCATGAGGTAGACGCCGGCATTGACCATGGTCGCCGCGTGGATCAGGGCGCTCACCGAGGTGGGCGCCTCCATGGCGTCGGGCAGCCACACGTGCAGGGGCACCTGCGCCGATTTGCCCACGGCGCCCATCAGAAAGCCGAAGCCGGCCAGGGCCAGCATTAATCCCGGAAGCTCGCCGGCGGCGGCCTTTTCCATAATCTCGAATACATTAAAGGTGCCGGTGGATACATAGAGAACCATGATCCCCGTCAGCAGCCCCACGTCGCCGATCTTGGTGGTGATAAAGGCCTTCAGCCCGGCCTTGGCCGCCTCGGGGTTGTGCAGCTCAAAACCAATGAGGGCATAAGAACACAGCCCCACCGTTTCCCAGAAGAAAAACATCACCAGCAGGTTGTCCGTGGTCACCAGGCCGATCATCGCGCCGATGAAAAGAAGAACAAGGCTATAATACCTGGTTAAACCCTCTTCGCGCTCCATGTACTTGTAAGAGTAAAGCAGTATGAGGGCGCCCAGCACGCCGGCCACCGCCGCAATATAAGCCGACAGACCGTCGGGCGCCAGGCTGAAATCGTTTAAAACCCCCTGCCACGGGATCACGAACCGGCCCGGAGAGCCCGCCCCCAGCAGCGTCAATATGGTCAGGCAGGCCGTAGCGGCGCCGGCGGTGATGGCAAAAGCCGGCCTGAGCTTCGGCTTGAGCGCCCCGACCAGAAGGGTCAGCACCGCCCCGCCGATGGGCACCGCCACCTGGGCCAGGTAAATTGATGAATTCATCCAGCTTCCCTCCTTACTAACCGCGCAGCCGTCTAATCTGGCTGGTATCCACGGCGCCGTAGTGCCGGTAAATATTCACGATCATGGACATCCCCACCGCCGTAACCGCCGCTTCGATGACGATGACGATGATGGCCAGCGACTGGCCCAGCCCGGGATTCATCCAGAAAGCGCCTCCGAAGACGAAGGCCAGGGTGACCGCCTTGGTCAACATGGTGAATCCCATGAGCATGCGGAACATGTTTCTGCGGCTCACGATGCAGTAGATTCCCAGGCCGGCGATGACCGCGATGGCTGCAGCAGCCCAGACCCAGCTGACCGCCAAAACGCTCATTTTCCTCCCTCCGTCCTGAAAAGCGCTCCGATGCCGATGGCCGCCGTGAAAATGACAATCCCCAGGCCGAGAACATCGAGCAGCCTTTCTCCCCAGAGAATTTCAGGCAAGGTTCCGGGAGAGATAACCGCCGGCTCGGCCGACGCGCCTTTAAACAGGGCCCAGCCTATAAAAAGGGCAATGGCGGCGGCGATGAGCAGGCCGGTTACATTGAGGTAAGTAAGCTTCAGCTTCCGCTCTCCCTTAAACTGCCTCTCTTCCACCAGCGAGATGGTGGCCATAAATAAAACGGTGATCAGGCCCGCCCCGATGCTCAGCTCCATAATGGATGCGTAGGGCGCGCCCAAGCTGTAAAAGAGAATACTGGTAAAGACGCTTAACAAGCCCAGGCTGATGACCGCGTACAGCAGGTCGCGGCTGAAAACCACTCCCAGCGCCGCCAAGGCCATCAGCGCCAGCAAAATAACACCCAGCAAGAGTATCCCTTCTTTCCTCGTGCTCTAGCAAATCCGGGGGATATGCTGCCCCCGCAGAAAATCCAAAGCCCTGGTCCCCCCAAAGCGTGTCCTTAAAAGCGCCCTGCCGCCGCTTTCCTGAAGCCGGCCGATGATCGCCGCTCCCCGGCCCTGCTCAAAGCGGTTTAAGCGCTCCACCAGGCCGGGGGCTGCCCCGGGCGGAACCACGGCGATAAAGCGGCCTTCGCAGGCCAGGTAGAGCGGGTCCACCCCCAGCATTTCGGAAAGCTCCATTACCTCGCGGCAAAGAGGTATTTCCTCCTCCTTCACGATGATATCCAGCCTGCAGGCTGCGGCCAGCTCACTCAGCACCGTGGCCAGGCCTCCCCTGGTGGCGTCACGCATGAACCTCACCGGCAGATCCTTGATGATCTCGCGGATCAGCGGCCAGAGGCAGGCGCAGTCCGAAAGGAGGCCGTTTCCCGGGCTGATCCCCATGCGGGAGGCCAGGATGACCATGCCGTGGTTGCCCACCGGCCCGCTGACGATAACGCTGTCCCCGGGGCGGACCATCTCGGCGCCCAGTCTGAGGTGCTCCTCCCGGAGCCCTATCCCCGTGGTGTTGATAAACAAGCGGTCCGCCGCCCCTCTTTCGGTCACCTTGGTATCGGCGGCCACGATCTCCACCCCCGCTTCCGCGGCGGCGCGGGCCATGGAGACGGCCACCCGCTCCAGCTCTTCCATGGGCAGCCCTTCTTCAATGATAAAGCCGGCCGTGAGGTAGAGCGGGCGCGCGCCCATTACCGCCAGGTCATTTACCGTGCCGCAGACGGCGAGCTTGCCGATATCGCCCCCGGGGAAGAAGAGGGGGTCGACGATAAAGCTGTCCGTGGCCAGGGCCACCTTTCCTCCCGGCAGGGAGAAGAGCGCCGCATCTTCCTGCCGGCCCAGCAGGGGGTTGCCGAGGTGAGGCTCAAAGATGCGGGAGATGAGCTCCCTGGTGAGCGCTCCCCCGTCGCCGTGACCCAGTTGAACCAGCCTGGACAGGTCATTCCCCTCCCCAAAAGCTAAAAATATGAAGCGCAGGCTCCCTCGCTCGAAACCATGCAGGCCCCCTGCGGGCGCTCCGGGGTGCATGTGACCCCGAAGAGGTCGCATTCGGGGGGCCTTATGGCGCCGCGCAGCACCTCGCCGCAGCGGCAGGCCTCCCGGCAGCCGCCGGGCGCGCGGCTTGGCACCAGCCCGAAGCGTTTCCTGGCATCAAAGGCGGCATACCTGGGCTTAATCCCGAGTCCGCTGCCTTCGATTTCGCCGAAGCCGCGCCAGAGGGCCGCTTCCGGGGCAAATACTTCGGCCATGGCCTCCAGCGCCGCGATATTCCCCTTTTCGCCGACCACCCGGGTATAGGCGTTGAGCACGGCGCACCGCCCGGCGGCCGCCATCTCCAGGAGCAGGGCGGTGGCATGCAGCACATCGAGCGGCTCAAATCCGGCCACCACCGCCGGGCAGCCCAGCTCCGAAGCGAGAAAGTCAAAGGCCCGGCGGCCCGTGACGGCGCTCACATGCCCGGGCAGTATTAAGCCCTCGATCCGGCAGCGGCCCGCCGGCAGCAGCAGCTTGAGCGCAGGGGGCATCAGCTTGTGCAGCGAAATAACGCTTAAATTCTTCAGCCCGGCGGATGCCGCTTCCAGGATTAACAGGGCTGTTCCCGGGGCGGTGGTTTCAAATCCCGTAGCGGCAAAGACCACCTGGTACTTTGCGTTTTGCCGGGCCAGGGTTAACACGTCCAGGGCTGAATAAACCAGGCTGACCTGGGCCCCCCTGGCCTTCTGCTCCAGCAGGCTCCCCTCCGTTCCCGGCACCCGCAGCAGGTCGCCGTAGACAGCCAGGACAACCTTCTCCTGCAGGGAAAAGCGGAGCAGCATATCCAGGTCGGCGGGATCGGTTACGCAGACCGGGCATCCCGGGCCGCTGCGATACTCCACCGCATCGCTGAGCAGCTCTCTGAACCCCGACTTCGCCAGCACATGGGTATGCGTGCCGCAGACCTCCATGACGGGGACGGGAGCGGCGCCGGGAACCCTTTGCGCCAGGAGCCTGATTCGCCGGATCGCCTCCGCGGCCAACAGCCTGTTCGAAAAAGAATTAACCGGAAGTGGACTGCCCATAGATCTCCTCGTATAGCGCCAGAGTCTCGCGGGCCTGCTCCGGGCTCACCTTCTGTATAATAAAACCCGCATGGAGCAAACCGTAGTCGCCCGCTTTAATCTCCGGCACCAGTTTTTTTGATACAACCCTGGTTCCGCCGGCAATCTCAATCGTCGCCCGGTCCCCTTCCACAACCAGCACCCGCACCGGCACCGCTATGCACAAATTTTGACCCCCCCATGCGCCAGCCTCCACAGCCCAATGGCCACCTGCCCGAAGGCAATCCCCGCGTCGCTGCAGGGCACCTGGGAATGGGTGTAGACCTTCAGCCCGCGGCCTTCCATGATCCCCCTGCATTTCCGGGAAAGGTACTGGTTTTGGAAAACCCCTCCGCTGAGCACAACCCTCTCCAGGCCGTATTTTAGGGCCGCCTCCAGGGCCGCTTTGGCCATGATATCGGCCAGGGCGTCATGAAAGCGAAGCGCAATTATCTCTGCCGGCACCTTTTTCTCGAGGTCGCGGATAATGCAGCGCAGCAGCTGCCGGGGAGAGATGAGGCCGCCGGAAGCAGTGAAGCGGTAGCCGGAATCATTTTTTTCGGTGGCGCCGTCCACCAGGGCGCCCAGCGCGGCGGCGGCCTGCCCATCGTATGAGCTGACGGAGCAAATTCCCAGCATGGCCGATACCGCGTCAAAGAGCCTGCCGCAGCCCGAAGAGAGAGGGCAGTTGAACCCGCTCTCCAGCATCCGGGAAATGATTTCAATCTCTGCGCCGCAGCCCGGGAAGAGGCGTTGAGCGGTCTGAACCCAGGAAGCCCCCCCATACTGCCTGAGGTAGGAGATTGCTGTGCGGCGGGGATAGCGGATGCAGGATTCGCCGCCCGGCAGGGGCACATATTCCAGGTGCGCCTCCCGGCTAAAGTCAAGGTAGTCGCCCACAAGCACCTCGCAGCCCCATAAATTGCCGTCCAGGCCGTAGCCGGTGCCGTCGGCAATCAAGCCCACCACCGGACCCGTGAGCCCGTTATCGGCCATGCAGGAGGCCATGTGCGCATGATGATGCTGCACCTTTAAAAATTGGCGGGGAGAAGGCCCGTCCCCCTCTCCCCCGGCCAGGGCCCTGGCCGTTAAGTAATGGGGGTGCAGGTCGCAGACCACCGCTGCCGGAAAGATCCGGCAGCGCCGCTGGAGATCGCCAACCAGGCTGAGATATCTTTCCGCCATCTCCTCGGAAGAGAGGTCGCCCACATGCTGGCTCATCACCGCCTCTCCATCGCGGTAGAGGCAGAAAGTATTTTTAAAATCGGCGCCCGCTCCCAGAAGCTCAATCCCGTGGTAGTTTGAAGGCAATGGAAGGGAGAGTGCCTGGGAGCTGTACCCTCTCGACCTGCGGATAAATTCCACCCTGGAGCCGTCAAGCGCAACCACCGAATCGTCGCAGGGCTGCTCGATGGGCCGGTCATGGACGAGTAAATAATCGATCATCGGCCTAAGCCTGGACAAGGCCTCTTCGTCCCGGTAAACAAGCGGCTGCCCGGAAAGATTGCCGCTGGTCATCACCAGGAACTCGAGGTCACGATCAAACAAGGCCTGATGCAGCGGCGTGTAGGAGAGCATCACCCCGGCGCGGCGCAAGCCGGGTGCTACCCGGGACCAGCTGCCGGAGGGTTTCGGATCCTTGAACCGGAGTAAAAGGATCGGCGACGGCGGGCTTAGCAGAACTTCCATTTCCGGGCCGCCAAGCTGGAACCGGCGCCGCACGCATTCAAGATCCCGGGCCATGACCGCCAGGGGCTTGTCCGGGCGGCGCTTCTGCTTTCTCAGCCGATCTATCGCATCCGCGTTGTAGGCGTCGCAGGCGAGGTGATAGCCCCCCACACCTTTAACGCCGATAATTTTGCCCTCTTTTAAAGCCCGGCGGGTCTGGGCCTGCCAATCTCCGGGAACAGGGCGCCCGCAGCAGTCCAAAAGCCTGGCCGCGAAACCGGAATCAGGGCAGTGAAAGCTTTGATCAGGCGCCTCTTGCCGGCGGCTGCCGCGCCCGGTTAAATCCAGAGCAGGCGAACAGCCTGATGGAGACGAATTCGTGGCAATGCCTGCCCGGAACTCCTCCATATAGACACCCTCTCGTCTGGCTTGATAAAAAAATGGGAACCAGTTTCCTTAGTTCCCGGTATAAGAGTCTACATAAAA
>Ga0208693_1002970_pt1 | contig 10759 bp, 7 predicted proteins | sample AD_UKC071_MetaG_FD_184438 | JGI IMG/M metagenome (GOLD analysis project Ga0208693, IMG submission 184438) | Active sludge microbial communities of municipal wastewater-treating anaerobic digesters from USA - AD_UKC071_MetaG (SPAdes) (version 2) | ecosystem: Engineered > Bioreactor > Anaerobic >... | reverse complement strand
TGCGGATGTTTTCAGCATGAAAATCACCATCGTTTTCGGAATACGTAAAAACACGAACCGTCGGTTCACAATGGGGTGTTACAGCAATATCTTTTTTTAGGATCAAATATCCATTAGGGCGAATAAGCGAAGTAAACTTTTCGAAACCCTCGCGATAAGCCTCAGCAGTACCATAAATATCCAAATGGTCGGGATCGGCCGATGTAATGATGGCGATCCACGGCCGCAGCCAATGAAAAGAGCGATCGTACTCATCCGCTTCAACCACCGTAATGCGACTTTTATCCGACAAGATGAGGTTACTATTGTAATTTTTCGAGATGCCTCCTAAAAACGCATTGCAATCGACATGCGATTTGCGCAAGAGATGGGCAACCATACTCGAAACCGTTGTTTTTCCGTGAGTTCCGGCAATGCATATGGCATCGCTCATCTTGGTAATCTCTCCTAAAACCTGTGCACGCTTCATCACCCTAAAACCTTCCGAAGAGAAAAAATTCAGTTCCGAATGAGTGGAAGGAACAGCAGGGGTATAAACAATCAAGGTCTGCCCTTTGTCGAGAAATTGCTGAGGGATGGCCTCAATATTATCTTCGTAATGAATGGAAGCACCTTCTTTTGTCAAATCTTCGGTTAATGGCGTCTGCACACGATCGTACCCTCCGACGATTTTCCCGTGAGCCAAAAAATATCGGGCAAGGTTACTCATGCCGATACCTCCGATTCCGATAAAATAATAATTGGAATATCGTTCCAAACCTTCGTTCATTTCTCCAAAATTTTTGCGATTTCGTCGACAATGCGATCGGCAGAATCCGGTTGTGCAAACTTAACAATATTGTTGCTTAACGTTTTCAATCGCTCTTCGTCTCTAACTACTTCCAATGCCACATCAAAAAGCAAAGAAGGTGCATCGGCATCAGAAATCATGATGGCAGCGCCTTTTTCCACCAGAGCTTGTGCGTTTTTTGTCTGATGATCTTCAGCCACATTGGGCGAGGGAACCAAAATAACCGGTTTTCCCAGCAAACAAAATTCGGATATGGAGCCGGCGCCTGCACGCGAGATAATCAGATCGGCTACCGAGTAAGCATAATCCATCTGCGAAATAAAATCATATAGCCGAATATTCGAGGGAATTTTCCCTTCGTCCTGCAATTGCTTTATGTGATTGTAATAATATTTACCACATTGCCAAATGACCTGTACATCATCCCTTTGTTCAATTTTTGGGAAAGCTCCAATGATACTCTCGTTGAGTGTTTTCGCACCAAGACTACCTCCAATCAAAAGAATCGTCTTCTTTTTAGGATCAAGACGGAAAAACTCAATTCCCTTCTTCCTGTTATCCTCCGAAACCGTTAGGTCCTGTCGACAAGGATTGCCTGTTATGACAATTTTTTCTTTTGGAAAATATTTCTCGAGACCTTCATAAGCGACACAAATCTTGACTGCTTTGTCAGCCAACATTTTATTGGTCACACCCGGGTAAGAGTTCTGTTCCTGAATAAGCGTAGGAATACCTCTCGATGCCGCGGCTCGCAAAGTAGGTCCACTAGCATATCCCCCAACACCTATCACTATATCCGGTTTAAAATCGGCAATAATCTTATTCGCCATATACATGCTCTTCAACAATTTTATTGCCACAACGATATTTTTCAACAAATGCTTGCGATCGAAGCCCGAAACGGGAAGTCCCACAATTTGATAACCTGCTGCCGGCACACGCTGCATTTCCATACGATCTTTTGCTCCAACAAATAGAATTTCCGCATCATGCCAACGTTTTTTTATTGCATTGGCTATGGAAATGGCAGGAAAAACATGCCCACCGGTGCCACCTCCGCTGATAATAACCCTAGGACCCCCATTCTTCATCATCACAGACGAAAATTTCAAATTCAACTTTCTCTTTCATTTCAAATGAATCATCCCGATCATTTATCTCAAAATCCGACTCTTCGTTATCCGTCTCATTATCATTATTTTCTTCCTCGTCATGCAAGATAAAATCCTCCTCTTTCTTTTTTACCGAACCAAAACGATCTGCACTTAAGATAATTCCGAAATAAGCACATGTTATTAAGGTCGATGTCCCCCCCCTGCTGATAAGTGGCAACGGCTGACCGGTTACCGGAATCAGATTAACTGCTACCGCCATATTGATAAATGCCTGAAAGGAAAGAATCAGAGCCGATCCTAAAATTAAGTATTTGGGAAATAGCTTATCGATTTTTCTGGCAATCACACCTGAACGAATAAGAATGATTACATATAATAATAATACGACTACACCTCCTAAAAAACCCAATTCCTCGATGATTATGGCATAAATAAAATCGGAATAAGCTTGAGGCAAAAAATCGCGTTCGGTGCTATTCCCCGGGAACTTACCTAAAAGTCCGCCATTGGAAATAGCAATTTTTGCGTGAGCCACCTGATAGTTTTCATCGGTTATCGTGAAATAAGATTCCTCCGTTTCTTCTTTGTGACTTGTAAAATTTTCGACACGATTCTTCCATGTATCTGCTCTGTTTAAAATTCCTTTTTGCGTCCAATCATCAGGAATTATTTTCAAGAAGAAGACAAAAACAGCAGCTAACCCAATCACCGCCAGTCCTACTTTTGCCAGTCTTACGAATTTTACCTTTCCAATGAACATAAGCAAATAGCAAACGACAAACAGAAGAATGGCTGTCGACAAATTATCAAAGGCGATAATTCCACATACTACGGCGGTGAGACCAACCATCCATTTAAAAAGAACAGCATCGTTTTCACCGTTTTGTTTACTTAACAAAAACGCGATTGTTCCGATCAGCGATATTTTAGCAACTTCCGAAGGCTGGATGGTAAATCCAAAAATAGAAATCCATCTTTCGGCGCCATTCACCGTGGTCCCGATAAAAGGGGTCAAAATCAACAAAATAATAGAAGCTAGGAGAACAAAAATCAACGACGAAAAATACCGGTAAGGAATATTATGAATGAAAAGAATTACGCCCACTCCCCCTATAAGAAAAGTGGCATGACGCAAAATGGGTCCCCACAGATTCTGTTGACGGTAAACAATGGTACTGGTTGCGCTGAACACTTCTATCAGTGAGATCGCACACAGAATAATAAACACGGCCCAAATTACCTTGTCGCCCTTAAATATTTTTTCAAAAATATTATCTTCTTTCTCTGTCACTTCTTTTACAGGAGAAAGTTCGGAAATTTCCATTGATGAATTCATATCCATTTAAAAACTAAAGCCTTCTTACACATTCTTTGAACTGCTCGCCTCGATCTTCATAATTTTTAAAAAGATCGAAACTTGCGCAACAAGGCGACAACAATACCGTATCGCCCTTTTCAGCCAATTGGTAAGCTTTATTTACCGCTTCTTCCATTGAATAGGCATCTTCTATTACAGGAACTTTACCATTGAAAAATGCATGCAACTTCGAGTTGTCTTTACCTAAAAAAATCAACGCCCGCACCTTGGATTTCACAAGATCCTCGATTTCCGAATAATCGTTTCCCTTATCCGTACCACCAAGAATAAGTACCACTTTTGAACGTATACTTTGTAAAGCGTACCAGCACGAATTGACGTTTGTTGCTTTAGAATCGTTAATGTATTGTACTCCGCGCACAGTTGCTACTTTCTCCAATCGATGTGGTACACCCTTGAAATCACTTAACGACTGGCGCAAATTTTCATCGGTAATGTCAAGTAATTTAGCAACGATACCCGATGCAAGTGAATTATACAAGTTATGAGTACCCTGCAATGCCAATAATTCCTGTTCCATAGTAAACATATGGTTTTTCACATTTATATATATCTGATCGTCTTCGGTATATGCACAAGAATTTTCGCGTTTCGTTTCACTAAATCCATAAAGTGAAACAGGCGGCTTCAGTTTCTCAATTTCACGTGTTACGATGGGATCGTCTACCCAGTAAACAAGAGCATCATCAATGCTCTGATTACGAATAATGCGCATTTTCGCATCCACATAATTTTGCATATTATAATCGTACCTGTCAAGATGATCGGGGGTAATGTTCAACAACACCGCAACGTCCGATTTGAAATTCTCTATATCCTCGAGTTGAAAACTGCTCAATTCCAATACATAATAGTCGTAGTCTTCCTCAGCTACTTGTCGGGCAAAACTTTTGCCGATATTACCACCTAACCCCACATTAAATCCTGCTGATTGTAAAATATGATAAATAAGGCTTGCTGTGGTTGTTTTTCCATTGCTGCCGGTAACGCAAATCATTTTAGCATCGGTATAACGTCCCGCAAATTCGATTTCGGAAATCACAGGGATACCTTTTTCTCTTATTTTCCGAATCAAAGGATCCAGATTGGATATGCCGGGACTTTTTACGATTTCATCGGCCAACAAAATCTTTTCTTCTGTATGTTTTCCTTCTTCAAAATCGATAGTGTAATCGATGAGTGTTTGGCGATGTTCATCGGTTAGTTTACCGTTATCCGACAAAAATACATCGAATCCTTTTGCTCGGGCAAGAATGGCAGAACCCACCCCACTCTCGCCTCCGCCAAGAATCACCATCAATTTTTTCGGTTTATCGTCAGCAGAGTCCGAAGATATGTTATGTATACGATCAGCAGTCATACTTTTTTCATTCTTGTTTATATCTTATCATTCCGATTACCGCATTTTGAGCGTTGCCACTGCAAATACGGCCAAAACTATTCCTACCAGCCAAAAACGAGTAACAATTTTTGGTTCAGCAATAGGAGCAATCGGTTTTTGAATCAGCGCGTCAATACCCGCATCCCCTGGCTTTTGGAAATGATGATGCAAAGGTGTCATTTTAAAAATCCGTTTACCAACCCCGTATTTTTTCTTTGTATATTTAAAATAGGCAACTTGAACAATTACCGACAAAGCTTCCACAAAGAACACTCCACATAAAATAGGAAGTAGCAATTCCTTATGTATCAATACAGCAAAAACACCTATGATGCACCCCAGCGTTAAACTTCCTGTATCGCCCATAAATACTTCGGCAGGATAAGCATTGTACCACAAAAAACCAATAGTAGCTCCCACAAAAGCCGCCGCAAAAACCATGAGCTCATCGCTGCCCGGTATATACATGATATTTAAATAAGAAGCAAAATCTACCCGCCCTGAAACATACGCCAATATTCCCAATGCCACACCAATAATTGCCGATGAACCCGCTGCTAATCCATCCAATCCATCCGTAAGATTCGCACTGTTGGAAACAGCCGTAACAATGAGAATTACGACAATTACAAACACTACCCATACAGCCTCATCGGCAAAATCTCCCATAAAGGAAACCAACCAACGATAATCAAAATTGTTATTTTTTACGAACGGGATGGTTGTTTTTGTCGTCTTTACTTCTTTGTCCTCATATTGAACACTTTCGATAACATTGTTCACACGAATTTCGGTATTTTCTCTCGCAACGATATCCGGGCTTAAATACATAACCAATCCCACAATCAAGCCCAATCCTACTTGTGCAATTACTTTGAACTTTCCTTTTACTCCCTCTTTATCTTTCCTGAATACTTTGATGTAATCGTCGGCAAAGCCAAGTGCTCCAACCCATATTGTACTTACAATCAACAGAATAATATATATATTTTCAAGTTTTCCAAACAGTAAGATTGAAAGCAAAATAGCCAATATGATGATAATTCCTCCCATAGTCGGTGTGCCTTGCTTACTATATTGCCCCTCCAGATCGAGATCACGAATGGTTTCCCCTATCTGTTTCTTCTGCAACCATCGAATGATGAATTTGCCGGCAAAAATCGAAATAAACAGTGCCAGTAAAGCCGCCATCGCCGATCGAAACGTCACATATTGAAACATACCGGCTCCGGGAAAATCAAATTGCTCCAAGTATTCGAAAAAATAATACAACATGCATTTATTTATTTTTAATCTAAAATCTTACTTACCAAAAAATATTTTCTCCACCTCCTCTTTATCGTCAAAATGATGCCTCACACCCTTTATTTCCTGGTAATCTTCGTGTCCCTTCCCCGCAATAAGAACCACATCGTCCGGTTTTGCCAAAGCGCAAGCGGTTTTTATTGCTTCTCGACGATCGGCAATGGTAAGTACATTCCGCTGTTCCTCCTCGCCCAACCCTGCAAGCATATCGTTTAATATATCCAAGGGATCTTCAAAACGGGGATTATCAGAGGTAAAAATAACCTTATCGCTCAATCGGTACGCTTCGCGAGCCATTATCGGACGTTTAGCTTTATCACGGTTGCCCCCACAACCCACCACAGTAATAACATTTCCTTTTTCCCTCAACACTTCATGAATAGCATTGAGTACATTGGTCAAAGCATCAGGCGTATGTGCGTAATCGATAATCGCAGTAAAACCCTTTGGCGAACGAATGGTTTGAAACCGTCCGGCCACCGGTTTAAGAACGGTAAGCGTCCTCAAAATCTCATCCTCATTTAATCCCAATAAGATACTTGCTCCGTAAACAGCCAGTAAATTGTACACATTAAATATCCCCACAAACTGAACTGTAAGTTGTTTACGATTAATTTCGATATCTGTACCATCAAAATGTTTTTCAAAAATACGCGCCTTAAAATCGGCCATATTTTTCAACGAATACGTATATCTTTTTGCTTTGGTATTTTGAAGCATGAACAAGCCGTTCTTGTCATCGATATTGGTGAGGGCAAACGCATCGGATGGTAAATCATCAAAAAACGATTTTTTCACATCACGATACTCCTGCATATTATTATGATAATCCAAATGATCTTGAGTGAGATTGGTAAAAATGCCGCCGGCAAATTTCAAACCATATACTCGCTTTTGATGAATGGCATGCGAACTGACCTCCATAAATGCATATTCGCAACCATCATCAACCATCATCCTAAGAAATTGATTCAATGTGATAGGGTCGAGCGTCGTGTGGGTAGTAGGATATTTTTTTTCGTTGACATAATTACATACCGTAGACAACAATCCCACGGCATAACCCTGACGGCGAAACATTTCATAAAGTAAGGTTGCCACCGTGGTTTTCCCATTTGTGCCGGTAACCCCGATAAGTTTAAGATGCCGAGAAGGATTACCATACCATTGCGAAGCAATCAGAGCCAAAGCGATGGCACTTTTTTCCACTTGGACATAGGTAACTCGTGAAAAGAATTCTTCAATACACGGTTTATCATAAACCACAACACTTGCCCCTCCTTCAATGGCTTTTCCTATATAGGAATGACCATCGGTGCAAATGCCTTCAACAGCCACAAAAAGCGCCCCCTGCTGCACCTGACGAGAATCGGAAGTGATGCTCATTACTTCCACATTTTCGTTTCCTTTTATCGAAATCACATTGCAATCCGCAATAAGTTGACTTAATTTCATATCCTGTTTATCCTTTCATTGCAAAACTATACGGATAGTCGTTCCCTTTACCACTTTCGACCCCGGACGAAGCGACTGCGCAACCACTTTCCCTTCCCCTGTCAGATTTACCCGCATCCCCGCTTTTTCAAGCAAATATACAGCATCTCGTGCACCCATACCCCATACATTAGGAACTATTTTTTCACTGACAGCTAATTCTCTCATTTGATAGACCGAACTATCGTTATCAATTTGTACCCAATTTGACGACACCTTCGAATTATCTGCCATCTTCAGTCCTACGGATGCCATTACCGTTTCACTTTTACTTCTGTTACCATTTTTAATTGGAGGAAACTTACTTACTGTAGAATCCACCTTGCAATTTTCGGGGAAAAGTCGTGCATTACGGGTATATATCTGTTCAGCAATATTTTTGAAAACCATTCCCGCCTGTCCTCCACCGGAAGGAACTCCTTTGGGTCTTCTGATCCCTACAAAGCAAGTATATTGCGGATCATCGGCAGGAAAATATCCACAAAAAGAAACATAATATCCACTGTAAGTACCTCCCGAAGCAATCTGTGCAGTACCCGTCTTTCCTGCTATAGGGAAATAGTCGGATCTCACAACTTTTGCCGTACCATTTTCAATCACACCTCGCAACATTTCTCTGATCTGCACCAGAGTAGTATCTTTGCACATTTTGGGATTCACTACCTCAGCTTCAAATTTCTCTATTATTTTTCCGTTTTTTACGACACTTTTTGCAATAAAAGGCTTAATCATTTTTCCTCCGTTTGCAATGCCGTTATAAAACATAAGCATATAAATAGGTGGAATTTGCGTTTCGTAACCAAAAGACATCCAAGGCAATGTAGTCTTTGACCAATAATTATTTTTGTCATCGGGATAGCGAATAACCGATGTACCTTCGATCCCATTTAATGGAACATCCCATGTCAAAGATTTACGAAGACCAATTCTATCAATAGCATCCACGTATTTTTTGGGATTATTTTCGTATCCTTTGAGTGCTATCTTACTAATCACTACATTTGACGATATCTGCAGGCCTTCGGCAACTGTCAAATAACCGCGGTCACGCCCTTGCCGCCAATAATGATCTCTCACCCATCTCCCTTTATATTGAAATAAACCGTTACCCACATAAAACGAGTCGATAGGCGTTATCACCCCGTCATCCAAAGCGGCCATTACCGTGACGGTTTTAAAAGTCGATCCCGGTTCGTTCATATACGAAAAAGCATTGGGATTGCCTTCGAAATATGTTCCCCTACTTGTCCTATCAAGATTCGAAATTGCCTTTATTTCACCGGTTTTCACTTCCATCACAATTGCTGTACCCGATTCGGCTTCCGTTTCTATGAGTTTTTCACGTAAGGCTCTCTCGGTAATTTCCTGAATATCGGCGTCAAGCGTGGTTACTAAATCATAACCATCTTGTGCCGGGATCTCCACAACGTCCATCCATTTTCCCTGTATTTTTTGACGATTTTTTACTCCGGGAACACCTCGAAGCAATGAATCGTATTTCAATTCTAATCCACTAGCTCCTCCTTTTTCCAAATCTTTATAGACACTCCCGATTGTACGAGTAGCCAAATTGCCGAAAGGTTTTTTTCGTGCATTTTTTTCATTCACAACCAAACCACTTTTATTCGAACGCTGATTAAAAAAGGGAAATCTCTGTATCTCTTTGAGATCGACATACGAAATGTCTTCTTTAATAATACGTACATACCGCGAACGCAAGGGGACTTTTTTCTTGATGCCGCGTGCCTGATAGTCCTTCATTCTTCGTTCTTCTGTTTCTCGCAATTTCCAACCATTCAGAATCACATTCCGATACTGATTTGCAGAACGGCCGGGAAACTTTTTCGCCAAAGCTTTCGATAAATCTTCGACATACTTATATAAGGTATCCTTCTTCATTCCATCAGCCCAAAAATCCATGTAAACCCCGTAAAGAGGTTCACCTGCTGCGAGAAGTTTTCCATCGTAAGTGTAAATATTTCCGCGGTTAGGAAGAATCACGCGGTCTTTTATGACAGCTTCCTTTTCTCCCACCTCGCGCCATCTTTTCCCTTCCGAACTGAAAATTATTTTTCCGGCCGAAAATACAATCAGTCCGGCAAATAAAAGCAATATCGCTACAATGAGCCCATATCGCCCCATAATGCCTTCATCATTTTCTTTTCGTTGCTGCTGTTCCATTTTCAATACGAAAAATTAATCTTTTATTTTTTCCTAATTCTATACACAGGCTCATTAGAAATTTTCAGTTCCAGCCCTTCCTCTTCAATAAGTCTTTCTATTTCCGTCAGGCGACTCGCTTTTGTCAAATCTGCCGAAATACTCAGCGCTTCATATTTTGCATCTTTTAATTCTCGTTCAAGTTTTTCAATTTCTGCCATCTTTTGCAACACCGTATATCGGTGTCCAATAAAAATAAAAATAATTATAAGGACGGTGACGATAAAACGCATGTTCTTTAAAAGAAAATCCTCTGTTAATACGCTTCCGCCAAAAACATAGATAAACGATTTCCGTATTTTATCGAATTTAATTTTCATATCTTTGACCGCTTATTCTACTATTTTTTCAGCTATACGAAGTTTGGCACTTCGCGACCTCGGATTTTCGGTTTGTTCTTTCTCCGAAGGCACAATTACTTTACGGTTGATTATTTTAAACGGAGTCTGAACGTTACCGAAAAAATCTTTCACTATCTCGCCTTGAAGATTTCCGGAACGGAAAAAATTTTTCACCATCCGGTCTTCAAGAGAATGGTAAGAAATCACACTCATTCTCCCCCCCCCTTTCAATACTTCCAACGATTGCCGCAACATATCGGACAAAGCGTTCATTTCGTCGTTCACCTCAATACGCAACGCCTGAAAAGCTTGTGCCAATATCTTCTTTTCTTTGTCTTTAAAAACAAAAGGCTGAAGAATACCAACAAAGTCATCCACCGTTTCTATTTTTTCACTTTCTCGGAATTTCACCACAGACGCTGCTATCTTCGCTGCATTTTTCAGTTCTCCGTACGAAGAAAAAACCCGAGTAAGCTCTTCCTGCGAATATTCATTCAGTATATCCGACGCTTTTTTCTTTGCCAAACGGTTCATCCGCATATCCAACTGACCTGAAAAACGAAAAGAAAATCCTCGTTCCGGATCGTCAAAATGATGCGACGACACCCCCAAATCGGCAAGAATGCCATCCACACTTTCTTCGTTGTAATAACGAAGAAAATTTTTTAAGTAACGAAAATTACTTCTAACCAACACAAAACGCGGATCATCTATACGGTTTCGGCACACATCCGC
>Ga0208693_1002965_pt1 | contig 10768 bp, 12 predicted proteins | sample AD_UKC071_MetaG_FD_184438 | JGI IMG/M metagenome (GOLD analysis project Ga0208693, IMG submission 184438) | Active sludge microbial communities of municipal wastewater-treating anaerobic digesters from USA - AD_UKC071_MetaG (SPAdes) (version 2) | ecosystem: Engineered > Bioreactor > Anaerobic >... | reverse complement strand
GCCCTGGTGCTGCGTGATCCCGAGCTCGGGGTCGCCTCGCTGGCCGAGGTGCTGATCTTCGTCGGTGTCATCCTCGTCGGGCTGCTCCACGCTGGTCGGCGAGGACTGCTGCGGTGGGTCTGAAGCGGCATACGCTCTCCCCATGAGCGTCGATCTGCCCATGCCGCGCGTCGGTCCGCTCGCCGAGCACGCGCCGAAGCCGATCCGCGTGGTGCTGAACTGGGGGCGCCGCTACTCGCTGTGGGTGTTCAACTTCGGGTTGGCGTGCTGCGCGATCGAGTTCATCGCGACCTCGATGGGCCGCCACGACTTCATCCGCCTCGGCGTCATCCCCTTCGCGCCGGGCCCGCGCCAGGCCGACCTCATGGTCGTCTCGGGCACGGTCACCGACAAGATGGCACCGGCCATCCGCCGGCTCTACGACCAGATGCCCGAGCCGAAGTACGTCATCTCGTTCGGGGCGTGCTCCAACTCCGGTGGGCCGTACTGGGACTCGTACTCCGTGACCAAGGGCGTCGACCAACTCATCCCGGTCGACGTCTACGTGCCGGGATGCCCGCCCCGACCGGAGGCCTTGCTCCAGGGCATCATCCGCCTCCAGGAGAAGATCGCCGACGAACGGGTGAGCGGTGCCGCGATCGCAGCCCGCCAGCCCGGCAGGTCGTCAGCGGCCCCACGGTTCGCCGGGCACCGCACCGCCGAGGCAGGCGAGGTCACCCGCGGCCTCGTGACCAAGCCATGAGCGCCGACGGCCGGCCCCGACCGACCTCCGGCCACGGGCCCGAACTGTTCTCGACCCCGAGCCTGCTCGCCCTCGCGGTCGTCGCCTTCGTCGTCGAGCTGGCCCTGTTCGGCGGCGCCGGGGCGATCGCGCACCGCGCGGTCGGTGGTGGCCTGGTCGGGTGGGTGGCTGCGGTGGTGGCAGTTGCGGCGGTACTCGTCCTGTGGGGGTTGTTCATGGCCCCCAAGGGCCGGTTCCGGTTGCAGCCCGGCCCACGGGTCGTCGTGGCCGCCCTGTTGTGCCTGGCCACGGCCTACGGCCTCGTGGATGCCGGGTGGTCGGCCTGGGGATGGTTCGTCGGCATCGCGGGCATCGCCGTCGTCGCAGCGCAGCTCGTTCTGCCCACCGCCGAACCAGCCGGGCGCTGACGCGCCTCGCTAGGCTGCCGACGTGGCTGATCAGACGCGGGTCGTTCAGGCCGGGCAGTGGCGTGACGCCCTGGCCGCCGCCCGCGACGAGGGCTTCACCTTCTTCGACTGGCTGAGCGCAGTCGACCGTACGTACGACGAGGCCGCACCGGGCTTCGACGTCACCGCCCACCTGCTCGACGTGCGCACCCCCGGCGCGCTTCCCGGCATCCTCATCGTGGCCAGGGTCGCCGACGGCGAGCCCATCGACTCGGCCACCGAACTCTTCGCCGGTGCCGCCTGGCACGAGCGCGAGACCCACGAGATGTTCGGCATCGAGTTCACCGGGTTCGACGACGGCAGTGGTGAGGGCCTGCGTCCGCTGCTGCTGCCCGACGGTTTCGAGGGCATGCCGTTGCGCAAGTCCTTCCAGCTCGCCGCCCGGGCCAGCAAGCCCTGGCCCGGCGGCAAGGAACCGGGCGAGGGGCACGACTCCGCCAAGTCGCCGAGCCGCCGCCGCGTCCAGGCGCCAGGGGTGCCGCCGCCCGAGTGGGGTCCGCGGTGAGCTTGCTCGAGGCGACCCTGCGCGCGGCATCCGTGCTCGCCGCGTTCCTCGTGCTGCCGCTGCTCGTCGGGCAGGCCGAGCACAAGGTCATGGCCCACATGCAGGGGCGGCTCGGGCCGATGTACGCCGGCGGCTTCCACGGGTGGGCCCAGCTCGTCGCCGACGGGGTGAAGTTCGTCCAGAAGGAGGACATCACCCCGCGCGCCGCCGACCGGTGGGTGTTCCGACTGGCCCCGGCCGTCGCGCTCATCCCGTACCTGCTCGCGATGGCGACCATCCCGATCCATCCCGGGGTTGCTGCAGTCGACGTGCCAGGGTCGCTCGTGCTCGTGCTCGCCGCCACGTCGGTCGGTGCGCTCGGCACCCTCATGGCCGGGTGGGCGAGCGCCAACAAGTACGCACTGCTCGGGGGTCTGCGCGCCGCCGCGCAGCTCGTCTCCTACGAGCTGCCGATCGTGCTCGCGCTCGCGTCGATCGCCATGGCCGGCGGGTCGCTCTCGCTCATGGCACTCACGCAGGCCTGGTCGCCGTGGTGGCTGCTGTGGCAGCTGCCGGGCGGGTTGGTCTTCCTCGTCGCGGCGTGTGCCGAGCTGCAGCGCCCACCCTTCGACATGCCGGTCGCCGACGCCGAGCTCGTCATGGGTGCCTGGACCGAGTACACCGGGTTGCGGTTCGCGTTCTTCCTGCTCGCCGAGTACGCCGGCATCGTCGTCATGTCCCTGCTGTTCGCCGTGTTGTGGCTCGGCGGCTGGCACGGGCCGTTCGAGGACACCCTCGGGTGGCTGTGGACCCTGCTGAAGGGATTCGGTGTGGCCGTTCTCGTCATCTGGGTGCGCGTCGCCTGGCCGCGACTGCGCGAGGACCAGCTCCAGCGCCTCGCGTGGCTCTGGCTCGTCCCGATCGCGCTCGCTCAGCTGCTGCTGACCGGCGCCGGGGTGGTGATGGGCTGGTGAGCCCGCTGCCCGGCATCCTCAAGGGCCTGATCACGACGGCCCGCACGGCGCTGCGCCCGACGCACACCGCCGAGTACCCCGACGTCGCACCCGAGCTGCCCCCGCGCAGTCGTGGCGTCATCGCGCTGCTCGAGGAGAACTGCACCTCGTGCATGCTCTGTGCGCGCGAGTGCCCCGACTGGTGCATCTACATCGACTCGCACAAGGAGACGATCCCCGCCACGACCGAGGGCGGGCGCGATCGCCAGCGCAACGTCCTCGACCGCTTCGCCATCGACTTCAGCCTGTGCATGTACTGCGGCATCTGCATCGAGGTCTGCCCGTTCGACGCGCTGCACTGGAGCCCCCAGTTCGAGTACGCCGAGGTCGACCTGCTCGACCTGCTCCACGAGAAGGACCGCCTCGGCGGGTGGATGGCGAGCGTGCCGCCGCCGCCGGCCCTGGACGAGAAGGCGGCCGAGCCGGCGGAGATCGCGGCGGCCAACCGCCCGGCGCGCGGCGCCGGCCTCGCGGGCGGGGCCGGGGGCGCCGGGGGAAGTGGGCCGCGGATGCCGCGTACCGTGCGTCCGCGCGCGGCGGGTTCACCGCGACCGGACGCTGGGTCGCCACCTCCGGATGCAGGATCACCGCCCCCGGATGCCGGCGAGGCCTCCCCGTGACGGCCCTGGACACGGCGTTCGCCGCGACGGCCCTCCTCGCCGTCATCGGTGGCCTGTTCGCCGTGACGACCCGCCACGTCGTGCACGCGGCGCTCTGGCTCGTCGTCGCCCTGCTCGGCGTGGCCGGCTCGCTGCTCGTGCTCGGAGCAGAACTCGTCGCGCTCGTGCTGGTGCTCGTCTACGTCGGCGCCGTCGTCGTGCTCGTGCTCTTCGCGCTCATGCTGACCAGGGCCCCGATCGGCCCCGACCTGGCCCACCGCGTCGGCCCGGCGCGCACCGGCGGGGCCGCGCTGCTCGGTGGCGCCGTCGCCGTGCTGCTCGGCTCGGTGCTGGTGCCCCTGGCCGGCGACCCGGTGCAGCGCGCCGACGTCACGAGCACCCAGGTCGCCGGGCAGCTGTTCGCCACGTGGGTCTGGCCCTTCGAGCTGCTCTCCGTGCTGCTGCTCATCGCGCTGGTCGCGGCCCTGGCCGTCTCGCGCATCCCCCGCGAGGGGCGGCCGTCGTGATCCACCTCGCCGGCCCCTACCTGCTCGCCAGCGCCCTCGTCGGGCTCGGCGTCTTCGGCATCGCCGTACGCCGCAACGCCGTGCTCGTGCTCGTCGGGGTCGAGCTGGTGCTGAGCGGGTCGCTCGTCCTGCTCGTCACGACCCAGGCAGCCGCGGCCGACCGGTGGGCGGCGGGCAGCATCCTGCCCCTGTTCGTCATCACCATCGCGGCGGCCGAGGTCGTCGTCGCCCTCGCGGTCATCCTCGCGGCCTTCCGGCAGCGCGAGCGCATCGACCTCGACGAGCGCAGCGGGGAGGCCCCGTGAACCCGTGGCCGGTGGTGGCCCTTCCCGCCCTCGCATCGCTGATCGGTCTGTTCGCCGGGCAGAACCTGCGCGACCAGCGGCTGGCCAAGGGGCTCGCGGTGGGCGCGAGCGCGGCATCCCTCGTGCTCGTTCTCGTGGCCTGGGCCGCTGGTGCCGAGGCCCTCGAGGCGGCCGGACCGGGAGTCGCCGCCGGTGAGCTGAGCGTGCCGCTCGCCCTGCTCAGCGACCCGACCCGTCTGGCCGTCGGCGCCGTCGTCGCCCTCGTCGCGCTGTGCGTGCAGGCCTACTCGGCGATCTACCTGCGCACCGACGACCGCTACCCCCGGTTCGCCGCCACCGTGTCGTTGTTCACCGCGGCCATGCTCCTCGTCGTGTTCTCCGGCGACCTCGTGCTGACGGTCATCGGGTGGGAGGTCATGGGCTGGTGCTCCTACCTGCTCATCGGGCACTGGTCGCGTCGGCACAGCGCCCGCCGGGCCGCCCACAAGGCGTTCCTCGTCACTCGCGTCGCCGACATCGGGTTCGTCCTCGGGATGGTCGGCCTCGCCGCCGGAGCCGGCACGACCAGCCTCACCGGCGTCGTCGACGCCTGGTCCAGCGAGGGCGCCGACGGTGCCGATGGCGCCGCGCGGGCCGTCGCGATGACGCTCGTCGTCATCGGTGTGCTCGGCAAGTCCGCGCAGGTGCCCTTCCAGGACTGGCTCGCCGACGCCATGGAGGGCCCGACCCCCGCCAGTGCCCTCATCCACGCGGCCACGATGGTCGCGGCCGGCACCGCGGTGCTCGCCGGGCTCTTCCCCGTCCTCGCCCTGAGCCACCCGGCGCGCTGGGTGCTCGGCCTCTCGGTCGCCGTGACGATGGTGCTCGCCGCGGTGCTCGCCTTCGCCCAGAGCGACCTCAAGCGCCTGCTCGCGTGGTCGACGGTCAGCCAGGTGGGGGTCATGCTGTCGGCCCTGGCCGCCGCGCCGTTGGCCGAAGGGCCGGATGCCGGTCTGTTCCACCTGTGGTCGCACGCCATCTTCAAGGCCCTGCTGTTCCTCGCGATCGGGTGGGCGTCGGTCATCGCCGGTGGCACGGCGGTCACGACCCTGCGCGGCAGCGCCGCCGCGATCCCGATCCTGCGGGTCTCCTTCCTCTTCGGGTTGTTGTCGCTCGCCGGGGTGCCCTTCGTCGTCGGTGGCCTGTCCAAGGAACACGTGATCGCCGCGGCGTGGCACGGTGCCGTCGAACCCGGGCCGGGGCTGGTCGTCCTCGTCGCCCTGCTGGTCACGGTCGCCGTCACCGCCGCCTACTGCACCCGCGCCTACCTCCTGCTCACCGCCCACGTCCGCAGCAGCGAGGTGGGGGAGCGGGTCGGGGCGACGCCGGTGCCACCCGTGGTCCGGGTCGTGCTCGGGGGGCTCGTCGTGCTGAGTGCGATCGGCGGCCTCGTCCTGTTCACCGACGCCTTCGACGTCGGGTCGGCCTCGCTCGCCTGGATCGCGATCACCGCGCTCATCATCGCCGTCGGTGTCGCCGCGGCCCTGCGTGGCGGCCTCGACAAGGACCCGGCGCAGGTGCTCGCGGCCCGCCTGGTTCCCCACGCGGATGCCGGGCTGGGCGCCGACGCGCTCTACCGCGCCGTCGCCGTCACGCCGGTCCTCGCGCTCGCCCGCGTCGTCGCGTTCCTCGACACCGAGGTCGTCGACCTCTACGTGCGCGGCACGGCCGTCGCCACCCGGGCCGCGGGGTGGGCCGGGGCCAGGGCCCACCACGGGGAGCGGCCGAGTTCGGCCATCGGGCTCGTCCTCGGGGCCGTGGTCGTGCTCGCGCTGGTGGGGGTGCTCGCCTCATGATCAGTCTGCTCCTCGCCCTGCCCGCCGCCGTCGGGTTGTGGCTCGTGACCGCGGGCCGCGACGTGTCGGTGGCCGTGGCCCGGCTCGTCACGGCAGTGGCCGCAGTGCTCACGCTGGGGCTGGCGGTCGTCGTCAGCGCTGCCGGGTCAAGCGTCGACCGCGCCTGGTTGCCCGATCTGGGGGTGCGCTGGTCGTTCGGGGTCGACGGCATCGCCGTCCCGCTCGTTCTCCTCACCGCCGCCATCGGGGTGCTCGTGGCCGCCCACGCCTGGGTCGACCTGCCGGCCGGGGGCAGCCCGGCGGCGTTCCTCGGGTGCCTGCTGCTCGTCGAGGCCGGGGCCCTCGCGACGTTCACCGCCCGCGACGCCGTGCTGTTCTTCGTCGCCTTCGAACTCGTCCTCGTGCCGATGTGGGTGCTCATCAGCCGGTACGGCGACCCGCACGACGCTGGTGCCCGCACCGAGGCGGGCTACCGGTTCGTGCTCTACACGGCCGTCGGCTCCACCCTGATGCTCGTCGGCATCCTCACGCTCGTGACCTCGGCCGGCACCTCCGACCTGTGGGCCCTCGCCGACGGTGCGGGCCGGTCGCTCACGCCGGATCGCCAGCTCCTCGTCGCCGGCCTCCTCGTCGCCGGTCTCGCCGTCAAGGTGCCCGTCTTCCCCGTGCACACCTGGCTGCCGTCGGCGCACACCACCGCCCCCACCGCCGGGTCGGTGCTGCTGGCCGCCGTGCTGCTGAAGATGGGCACCTACGGCCTGGTCCGCCTCCCGGTGGCCACCGTGCCCGACGGGTTCGCCCGGCTCGCCCCGGTGCTCGCGGTCCTCGGTGTCGTCGGGATCATCTGGGGTGGCCTCATCTGCCTCGTCGAGCGTGACCTCAAACGCCTCATCGCCTACTCCTCCGTCGCGCACATGGGCTTCGTCGTGCTGGCCCTCGCGACCGGGTCCGAGACCGGTCTGCAGGCGGCCCTGTTCGCGAACATCGCCCACGGCGTCATCTCGGCCCTGCTGTTCTTCCTCGTCGGCGGGCTGAAGGCGCGGTGGGGCAGCGTCGACCTCACGGTGCCGCGACCGGCCCTTCGAGAGTCGTCGCCGCGGCTGGGCTTCCTGCTCGTGCTCGGCCTCGCCGCGAGCCTGGGCCTGCCCGGTCTCGCCGGGTTCTGGGGTGAGTTCTTCGCCGTGTATGCCGCGTGGTCGCCGGCGGACGGTCGCCCCCGCGCCCTGTTCATCGCCTGCGCGGCCGTCGCGGCCGTGGGTGCCGCGCTCGCTGCCGCCTATGCGCTTCGGGTGGCCCGCAACGTCTGGGTCGGTGACGCCCTCCAGGAGGGGGAGCGGGTGACCCCCGACGCCGACGGAACCGAACTCGGCATCCTCGGGGTGCTCGCGGCATCCGTCATCCTCCTCGGCGTCTTCCCGGGGATCGTGCTCGACCGCACGGCCGATGCCGTCAGCCAGCTGATCGGAACGTGGCCATGACCGCAGCCATCAGCACCGCCTCACTCGTCAGCATCGATGCCGTTGCGCTCGCCCCGGCGCTGCTGCCCGCAATCGGGGTCGTGCTCGTGCTGCTCGGCGACGCGCTGCTGCCGGGGTGCCGCGACTGGCAGGTGGGCCTGGGCCTGGCCGTGCTCGTCGTCGGCGCCGTCGGTGCCCTGATCTCGGCGGTGCAGGCCGCGGACGGTGCGGTCCGCACGCTGTGCCTGCCGGCGCCCGAGGGAGCCTGCCTGTGGACCGCGAGCCCGATGACCGGCACGCTGCAGACCGGCATCCTGGCAGCGACGGCCGCGGCGCTCGCCCTGCTGCACGACCGGGATGCCGGCCCGCGCGACACGACGGTGACGACCGCCCTGCTGCTCGCCGCTGCGACGGGCGGCGCCGGCGTCGCGGCGTCGCGCGACCTCGGCACCTGGCTGGTCACGCTCGAGCTCGCCACCATCCCCCTGGTGGCGCTCGTGGCGCTTCGCGGCACCCGCTCCGCCGCCCACGGCGCACTCACGGTGCTCGTGACGTCGGTGACGTCGTTCGCCCTGCTCGTCCTCGGGGTGGCGCTGTGGATGACCGCCACAGGGGATGCCGCGTTCGGCACCGACACCGTGGCGCTCGCCTGGGCGGACCCGCACCGGCGTGCCGTGCTCGTGCTCGCGGCGGTCGTGCTGCTCGCCGGGCTCGGGTTCAAGCTCTCGCTCGTACCGTTCCACGCCTGGACCCCGCAGGCGTACTCCACCGCCGACCTCGGCACCGCCACCGCGCTCGCCGCTGCCTCGAAGGTCTCCGCCGCGGCAGCCCTCCTCGTCGTCGTGCAGGCCTTCGTCGGGGTGCCCGGGGACCTGCGGCAGGTGAGCATCGTGATCGGCACGCTCGCCGCGGCATCCATGCTGCTCGGCAACGTCATGGCCCTGCGCCAGGACGACGTGACCCGCCTGCTCGCGTGGTCCACCGTCGCGCAGGCAGGGTGGGTCGTGCTGCCGGTCGCGGCGCTGACAGATGCCGGGCTGCACGCCGCCGCCGTGTACGTGCTGACGTATGCCGTGGCCACCGTCGTGGCATTCGCCGCCGTCGCGGCCGTGGGGGCGGGGCCGCTGTCACGGATGCGTGGGCTGCTGCGGCGTGACCGGCTCACCGGGGGTGCGCTCGCGTTCGCGCTGCTCGTGCTCGCCGGGCTGCCGCCGGGCGTCATCGGCCTCGTGGCCAAGGTCGTCGCGCTGCGCCCGGCCGTGGAGCAGGGGCTGTGGCCGCTGGCGTTGGTGGCGGTCGTCGCCGTGGTGCTCGGCATCGCCGTCTACCTGCGCTGGTTCGCGGTGCTGATCGGCGACGCGGGCGCACGCGGGGATGCCGGTGAGATGAGCGAGCCGGGCGCCGCGACGCACGAGGTGAGCACCCCCGCATCCGGTGGTGGGGCGAGGGTGGTCCTCGTGGCAGGAACGGTGCTGCTCGTCCTGCTCAGCGCCCTCCCGGGACTGCTGCTCGGTCTGGTGTCATGACGGAACGAACCGGCCTGCTCGCTGCGTTGGAGGAAACATGCACAGGCACCACAACGGACTGAAGACCGCCGCGCTGTTCGGCGGCATGTGGGCGATCCTGCTCGGCATCGGCTGGGTGGTCGCGCAGATGACCGGCAGCAGCGTCTTCCTCCTCGTCTTCGCGTTCATCGGCGTGGCGACGACGTTCTACGGGTACTGGAACTCCGACAAGCTCGCCATCAAGGCGATGCACGCCCAACCGGTCAGCGAGGCCGAGGCCCCTCAGATGTACCGGATCGTGCGCGAGCTGTCGACCAAGGCCGGCAAGCCGATGCCCCGCCTCTACATCTCGCCGACGCAGGCGCCCAACGCCTTCGCCACCGGCCGCAACCCCGAGAACGCGGCGGTGTGCTGCACCCAGGGCATCCTCGGGCTGCTCGACGAGCGTGAGCTGCGCGGGGTGCTCGGGCACGAGCTCATGCACGTGTACAACCGCGACATCCTCACGAGCTCGGTGGCCGCGGCGATCGCCGGTGTCATCTCCACGGTCGCCCAGTTCCTGTCGTGGGGGATGATCTTCGGCGGTGGCGGCTCGGACAACGAGAACCGCAACCCCATCGCGGGTCTCGCGCTCGCCATCCTCGCTCCGTTCGCGGCCATGGTCGTCCAGCTGGCGATCTCGCGCACCCGTGAGTACGACGCAGACCAGGACGGCGCCGAGCTCACCGGCGACCCGCTGGCGCTGGCGTCGGCGCTGCGCAAGCTCGAGCTCGGCGTGGCCCGCGCGCCGCTGGCCCCGACCCAGGACCTGGTCAACGCCAGCCACATGATGATCGCGAACCCGTTCCGGGCGCAGGACATCTCGCGCCTCACCGCGACCCACCCGCCGATGGCCGAGCGCATCGCCCGGCTCGAGCAGATGGCGTACGGCCACCGCATCAACCCCTGATCGGCGCTCGCGGTACCGAAGTCACCTTGCCGGTGCCGAGCTGGTAGACGTAGGGGCCGAGCAGGTTGGTCTCGTTGGCGACACCGCCGGCATCCTGGAGCAGCTTGATCTGGGTGACGACGCGCACGTCCCAGATGAGCTGGAGCAGCATGACGATGGAGAGCATCCCCCGTTCCGCGGTGAGTGCGGAAGTGGTCGCCAGGGCCACCACTTCCGCACTCATTGCCGGGCGTCGTCTGGTTGGGTGGGGGGATGCCGTCGCTCACCAGGTCAGAGGCGCTCACCCGCGCCGCCCGCATCGCCGTCGACTCCATGGAGGTCGATCTCGACCTCGACCGGGGGCCGCAGCACTTCGGTTCCCGCACGACCATCCGGTTCACCTGCCGCGAACCCGGCGCCGAGACCTTCGTCGACCTGCGCGCCCACGAGGTGCACGCGCTCTCCCTCAACGGAACCGACGTCGACCCGGCATCCGTCACCGACGGCCGGCTCGCGCTCACCGGCCTGGCGCAGACCAACGTCCTCGAGGTCGACGCGACGATGGCCTACAGCCATGACGGCCAGGGGCTGCACCGCAGCACCGACCCCGCCGACGGCGAGGACTACGTCTACGGCCACCTCTTCCTCGACGCGGCGCCGACGGTGTTCGCCTGCTTCGACCAGCCGGACCTCAAGGCGCCGTACACGCTCACGGTCACCGCACCGACCGCGTGGACCGTCCTCGGCAACGGTGCCGCCACCCTGCTCGCCCCCGGTCGCACCGCCTTGGCGACCACCCAACCGCTCGCGTCGTACTTCGTCACGGTCTGCGCCGGGCCGTGGGCGTCCGTGCGGGCCGAGCACGACGGCATCCCCCTCGGCATCCACGCCCGACGCTCGTTCGAACCGCACCTGCGCGACCAGGCC
>Ga0208693_1002953_pt1 | contig 10806 bp, 6 predicted proteins | sample AD_UKC071_MetaG_FD_184438 | JGI IMG/M metagenome (GOLD analysis project Ga0208693, IMG submission 184438) | Active sludge microbial communities of municipal wastewater-treating anaerobic digesters from USA - AD_UKC071_MetaG (SPAdes) (version 2) | ecosystem: Engineered > Bioreactor > Anaerobic >... | reverse complement strand
GATTCGCTGGCGTTGCCCGCCGGAAAACTCGTGCGGATACCTGTGTGCATGCGATCTGTCAAGCCCGACAACTCCCAAAAGCTCTGCAGTCCTCCGCTCCAATTCGGCGCCTTTTGCAATCCCGTGGACCAGCAAGGGCTCGCCAACCATCTCACCCACGGTCATCCGAGGGTTGAGAGATGAAAATGGATCCTGGAAGACTATCTGCATATCCTTGCGCGCTCTCCGGAGATCTTCCTTGCCCATTGAAAGCCAATCACAGCCGTCGAAACGGATCGATCCTTCCGTAGGCTCCTCGAGCCGCATCAGCAGCCGCCCGGTGGTTGACTTGCCACATCCGCTCTCGCCTACAAGGCCCAAAGTCTCGCCCTTTCGAACTTCGAAGGATATTCCATCAACCGCCCGGACTGCGCCTACTTGCTTCTGGCGAATTATCCCCTGAGTAATCGGATAGTGCTTTGTCAGATTATCTACGCGGAGCAGAGCTTCAGCTGATCCTTTGCTCACTTCTGGTCCGCCTCCTTTTCTGCCCTGATACACCTTACCTCGTGCCCAGGAGCGATTCTCCTCAAGGGAGGCATTTCGCGCCTGCAGGCCGCTTGGGCATTAGGACATCTAGGCGCAAACCGGCACCCTTCCGGCATTCGCAACGGACTCGGGACGACGCCATCGATAGGATGGAGCCGTTCTGTCTCTTCATTCAGCTTGGGAACTGAACGAAGCAGACCTGCGGTGTAGGGATGCACCGGTTTCTCGAATATCGTCATCACATCGCCTGTCTCCACTATCTGGGATGCGTACATCACTACCACCCTGTCAGCCGTTTCGGCGATCACGCCCAGATCGTGGGTGATGAGCATCACCGACGCTCCGCTATCCGATTTCAACTGCGCTATGAGGTCCAGGATCTGCGCCTGAATCGTCACGTCCAGGGCAGTTGTGGGTTCATCTGCTATCAACAGCTTGGGATTACAAGCAATTGCCATGGCGATCATGACCCTCTGCCTCATTCCGCCGCTCATCTGGTGCGGATACTCGTCCACACGCCGCTCGGGCGAAGGAATTCCCACCTTCCGCAACATCTCTATAGCGAGTTTTCTTGCAGTACGCTTGTCTACCTCTTGGTGAAGCAGTATTGCCTCCATAATCTGGTCACCCACGGTGAATACGGGGTTGAGGCTTGTCATCGGCTCCTGAAATATCATGGATATCTCGTTTCCTCTGATCTTCCGCATATCATGTTCTGGTATGGATAACAAATCTCGTCCTCCGAACATCACCTGCCCGGAAGCGATCACCCCGGGAGGACTCTGAACAAGTCGCATTACCGAAAGGGATGTCACGCTCTTGCCGCATCCGCTCTCGCCGACTATGCCTAAGGTCTCGCCTGGCCATACATCAAAGCTCACGTCATCGACGGCTGTTACCTCTCCGTCTTCAGTCATGAAGCGAGTGATCAGATTTCTGACTGATAACAACGGTTCGTGCAGTTCTGGCACTCTTGTGCCCCCCCTTAGAATCCTTTCGCATTGAGAACTACAAGAAGCGCTCCATATTGAACCTCGATCAGATCCTTTATGGGGACCACTTCGTATGCAAGATTCTCTTCTATATCAGTGGCCCATCTGTCAATATGGGCATTGAGGTCGTACAGAACGGACCGCAGGATCTGCCTTTTAGGCGCACAGCTGCATCCATATCCCCCATCGCAGCATTCCTCCTGACTCTCCGCACCAAGTTCGCCCGCTATGGCTCGAGCCAACATGCTGGCGACTATCATCTTGTAGAACACGCCCACATAGATCGAGTCAACCTCCTGAGCAACTGTAGCAGGCTGATCCATCCCGGAAGTCTCCCGCGCCCACCGCTCTTGGCTTGGAATGGACTTCAGTTCCGAATCGACGAATGTTTCGACTGCACCTCGAAGGAGCTTTCCCTCAGGCCTTGTTATCAGACCTTCAGTCGCGGTTAGGTCCTTGGCAAGCAACTCGTATATGCGCCTACCCCTATCTATGCCCTCCAGAACCACCTCTCGTCTCGTTCGTCCAATAGGAGTCTCGTCCCCTATTTTGGCAGACACGAAATACGGCACTTCAGTGACGATCGAAAACGGATCACATACTGTCTTGGCCCACTCATCGCTGCCAGCTCCAGCCGTGATATACTGTGCCGGGTCGCCAGGCGCGAATTGCTCGTAGTAATCATAGGAAGCCGTTATCGGGCACGATTCGTACACTCCCGGATAGAGTTCAACCGCCCAAGGCACTTCAGGCTCACCCAATGAGAGCGGAAGGCCGCGATCGATCGGAATTCTGTGGAGTTCGTCGTAGTCTTCCTTGCTCAGCCCGCTCGATATATAGTAATAAGCTCCTCCGAAGCCGGCGTTGTGCAGCGAGTACATCACGTCCGGACGTGTCGTCTCTATTGCCTTCATCAAGGCCTGCGTCTCAGGTTTGGGCGTATCCCATTTGAGAGTCTTGTATTCTATTGGGAAAGTCCACTCCACCTGATCCTGAGGCCGCGGCCTATAGAAATCGTGCGCGTAGTTTCTGATGTTGAATGGGCCTGCAAACCATCCTTCGTTCATACGCGTCCCGTCAGGATCGACACACGGCATGATATGCCACGTGCGACCCGCACGCAGGTCCTCATCCTTCAGGAGCTCTTCCATTAGGAAGTAAGTCATCATCGCCCCGATGGGTTCGTTCGGGTGCGGACAGGCAAAGATCAATATGCTCACAGGCCCGTCGCCTATGGAGACCATAGGTATCTCGCTGCCGGCTGTAGATTTTCCGACAATGGCCAGTTTTGCAATGTCAGGACGGGCCTCCGCCACCGCCTTGGCGCGTGCATAAAGCTCGTCAACTGTCACAAATCGCGTGTATTCAGGGACTGCAGCCAATCGTTCTTCTATCGTCAAGTCTGCTTTCATTTGCAAACCTCCCAAGCTACATATAGTGCTAGTGCTTTCGCATGCCGTAACCTTCGCGGCATTGGTGCTATCCACTCGACTGCGTTCAGTTCAGCTGTTTGGCAAGGCGCGGATCGAGAGCGTCCCGCAATGCATCGCCCACGAAGTTGAAGCTGAGAACAACCAGAAAAATGCAGAGGCCCGGCCAGATAATCATGTTGGAGTTGATCAACATAAAATCCTTGGCCTCGCTCACCATCGCACCCCACTCAGGGGTTGGCGGCTGAACTCCAAACCCCAGAAAACCCAGAGATGCAGAGGAAAGTATCGCGCTGGGTATTCCAAGGGTTGCCGAGACTATCACGGGCGTCAGCACGTTGGGGAGTATGTGCCTGAACATGATCCTGGCGTCGCTACATCCTAACGCGCTCGCAGCTTTAATGAAATCTTCGGATTTAAGGGCCATTACCTGGGCCCTCACCAAACGTGCGTACAGCGGCCAGCTTACAACGCCCAACACCCACATGACATTGAATATGCTGGGGCCCAAAATAGCCATGACCGCTATCACGAGAATGAGAAACGGAAATGAATAGAACACCTCAACAAGACGCATTACCAATGCGTCAACCCATCCGCCGTAGTAGCCCGCAACCATGCCAAGCAACGACCCGAGAACACTCGATATCGACACAACTACAATGCCGATAAGAAGAGATATTCTTGAGCCGTATATGAGCCGTGACAGCATGTCTCGCCCAAAGTTGTCGGTGCCGAGGATGTGTCCTGGCGAGCCCGGCGGCAGGAATGGATTCGCAAGGTCCATCTCATATGGGTCACATGGCGCAACGACCGGCGCAAAGATGGCTATGGCCACAAATGCCACGAGCATGACAAGTCCCAAAACGCCGAGCTTATGCCTGAAGAACACTTGCACGACATGGGCAAACTCAGACCTTATCGTTCCCTCTGTTTCCTCAATTCTTTCTCTTTCTTTACTCATATCTAATCCTCGGATCTATGAATACGTATACTATATCGACGATGAGTGTAATCAGCACAAAGCTGAGAGCGAAAACAAGGGTTGTCCCCTGGATTACCGGAATGTCTCGCTGTTTAACTGCGTTCACAGCCAACATGCCTATGCCCGGCCACGAAAAGATCGTCTCTGTTATCACAGCTCCTCCGAGCAATGATCCGAATTGCAGCCCGAAGGTGGTAATTACGGGCAACAGCGCATTGCGGAGAGCGTGCTTGTAAAGGACCGTCTTCTCACGGACCCCTTTGGCCCTGGCAGTACGCACGAAGTCTTGTGATAGCGCTTCAAGCACGGACGATCTTGTGAGACGCGTCAGAATCGCGGCCATTCCACTGCCCAACGTTATAGATGGCAGTATCAAGTGTTTGATATACTCCCAAGCGCCCGATCCCGCAGCGCCCATTCCTGTGATGGGAAGCCATCCGAGCCTCACTCCAAAAAGAAGAATCAGCAGAAGTCCAAGGTAAAACCCTGGAAGCGAGACTCCTAGCATTGCAAGGGTCGTCGCTGTGTAATCTATCCAAGTGCGCCTCTTTGCAGCGGCCAACACGCCCAACGGGATCGAGATCAGTAGCGCAAATATCGCGGACGATACGGCAAGAATGGCCGTGTTTGCAAACCTCTCTTTGACCTGCCCTGCTACCGGACGATTGTAGACTATCGATCTTCCCATATCGCCACGGAGCAATCCACTCATATATCGCAAATACTGCTCGTACCATGGCCTGTCGAGGCCCAATTCTATCCGAATTCGCTCGGCGTATTCCGGATTTACAGTCTCCGATCCGAGCATAAGCTCGATCGGGTCGCCGGGAGCGAAACTGACCATCGCAAACACTATGAAGGTGATGCCGATTATAACCGGCACTGTCGCCAAAAGACGACGTACAATATATCTGGTCAACTCTGACCTTCCCCCCTAACTTCACAGGGGAGGGCGCTACATTTCAAGGCTGCGTCGCCAAGCAACGTATCCCTCCCCATCGAAGCTTCCTGGGTTCATCTTCCCGTACGAATCGATCTGTCAGGAATGAACGCTACTTTGAAATCCAGACGTTGTTCTCGAGTGTCACTAGGTGGAGACCGCCCCACGGCGACACGTAGTCATTGACTTTCTTGTTTACAACCGAGTATCCCCATTCGAAGTAGAGCGGTATCGAGGCCCTGTCCTCCATGATCTTGCGTTGCGCCTGCTTCCAGAGGCTCGACAGCTTCTTCATGTCAGTGGTCCTTAGCGCCTGATCGAGCAGGGAGTCTACAGTGGAATCGGCATAGAAGTGGCCATTCGTCTTGCCAATCGCCTCACTGTGGAAGAGCGAATGCAGACCAGTGGTTCCTGCGAAACTGAAGTCGAAGAACACGCCGGACTTCCCGCCCATGATGTCAGACACCCAAACGGCCGTATCCTGCTGCACTACTGATGCATCTATCCCGATCTGCCTGAGCTGTGTAGCGAGGATTGTGAGCACCCTCACTTGCGAACCGGGGACAGTCTTTATCTCCACTTTCAAGGGCTGCCCATTTCGGTCAAGTATTCCATCGCCATTTGTGTCTCGGAATCCGGCCTTATTCAGTATTGCTACGGCTTCCTTAGGGTCATATTTCCACAGGCTCTTCAGGCTTGGATCATAGCCATGGGCAACCCAGGGAGGGCACTGCCCATATGCCCGCTGGCCATGGGGAGCTACCACTGCGTTGAACGCGGCATCAATGTTCATGGCCTTCGAAATCGCATCGCGCACCGCGAATTCATCGAAAGGCGAAACAGTCACGTTAAAACCAAGACCCCTATATGAGCCGCCACGACCTCTCACAGCAGCCAGCTTGCGGTTCTTCGAAATCGTGGGCATGGCGTCCATGTTCACAAGATACGTGATTATGTCCACTTGCCCCGAAGTAACGGCCATTACCTGAACCGTCGGATCAGGTATGACGACGAATTCAACTTTATCGAGATATACCGGCAACCAGTAGCGAGGATTCCGTTCAAGAACAGCGCCTTTATCGGGTGAAAAGCTCTTGAGCTGGAATGGCCCTGAGCCTATGGGCTTTCTGGCAAAGCCATCTTCGCCAAGCTTCTCGATTGCCTCACGAGGCACTATGCCCACACTTGGCAATCGGTTGGGATCGCTGACCAGAAACGGCGACGGCTCAGGCGTCTTGATCTCGACAGTATAACGATCGAGTGCCTTGACACTCTTGATTGGGCCAAGGGTGAAAGCAGTACTAACGTTGATGAAACGATTAATGGAATACACGACGTCGTCCGCCGTCACTTCACGTTTGGCGCCCTTTTTGAAAACCTCATTGCCCTCCTGGAAGTACACGCCTTTGCGAATATGGAAAACCCAAGTGTTCTCATCAGGCATTTCCCAACTTTGCGCAAGGTGGGGTTTCGGCTCGAAACTATCTTTGCCGATAACCACGAGGGGATCGAAGACGAGGCCGCACAGATTAGTTTCGTCATTGGCGGCAGTCTTGTATGGATCAAGCTGTTGGATGGATGACGCCGCGATCTTGAGAGTGCCGCCCTTAGTCGGACCGGCTCCCAAAACCACGGTTGATGCAGACACCAATAGAAGTGCTGCCACGATTGCTAGAACTGTCCTTTTCGACATGTCCTGTTGCCCCCTTGCTGCATCTAATGATAAATCGTTAATAGATATTAGTCTGTAATTATACGTGTGCGAGCTAGATAAGTCAAACAGAAAATTATTCACAATAATTGTACAAAGAATGCTTATAATAATGGGGCACGGCCCAACGCACATCGTATGTGTCTGGCTGATCTTCGGCACCCTTGGACATCAAGGTTTTGGATTTATGGATCATAGTTTTTGCTTGAACAGTGGACGTAAACCGATGGAGATATGCCCAGGGCGTTGAACATCTTGTCTGGAAACAGCCGAGTATCTGCCAGTGCTCGGGTTCCGTCGGGCAATATGATAACGATTATCGTATCAAACGAGTCCAAGATCATCCGGGCTGTAGGCCGCATTGAAGTCCTTTTGCCCGGAATGGGAAGTGGCTCGTCCGTAGCCTCTGCGTATCGTCTGGCGCGTCGCTGCATGACTGCGCGAACAAGTGCAGCAAGCAGCACTACGTAGGCCAAAGCCTCCAAACGTTCAGGCTTCTTGACGTACATGGCCCCGACGAACTCCGGCTCCTTTATGGCTTTAAAGCTGAGCTCAACACATGATTGCTCTTTGTATTCGAGGAGCACTTTGTCAGCTGGATACTCTCCGGCGTCATGTATGTTGGTTATCAGAACAAAGCACGAAGCCTTCTGCTTTGCGTGCTCGTAAACTTCTTCGTTCAGCGGCCCAACTGATGCCTTTGCACGCCAAACAGTTTTGGTCGGAGCTTCTTCTCCCTTTCGGGGCCTGCCCCGCCGAGCCCGCTTCAGTACGACTTCCTCGGATTCAACATTGCCGGAAATGCTATAGAACGAGCCGGTGCACTCCTGCCTCAGCCTGTTTAGAGCCGCTTGGGCATCGGGCTCGCATGCAAATTCCAGAGCCCCAAGTTCGGCGATCTTCTCGTCGAGCTCTACCTTTTGCTTGGACAAGTCCCTCTCAAATTTGTTGGCCTTCCTCTTATCAAGCTTTGATGAGTGGACAACGATCAGTCTGTATGGCCTTCCATCTATTTCAGCAATGTAATCCTTGCACTTATACACGGCCGAATCACGCTTCGGATTGAGCGTCAGCGCGCCTAGCTCTTGCCAGCTCCCATCAGCCCATGCTCGGTCCTTAACCATTCCTTCCTGCTTGAACGTAGCTGGCAGGCGGGAGATGAACTTGATCCCTTTCTCTGCTATCAGATCCAGGTTGTCTTTGGTCACGGCTGCGGAATCGGCAACATAAACTAAGCTGTCTAGATCGGACGCAAGCTTGGATACCAGCTCTTCAATGATGTGCCTGTTCCAGACTTTATCCGACGTGTTTCCATCCATCGCTTCACCTATCAGCGGGATTCCATCTCTGCTCACGACCAGCCCGTAATTGAATTGTTTCAGATCGGGTCGCCTGTCTTTGCTGAAGCCATAAGTTATGTGCAAGGCTTCGCTTTCAGCTACGCTGTCTGCATAAATCCCAGCCAGAGACCAAGATGTGGTGTCCACATGCACAACGTCGACTTTCACGTCTTCACGCATTGCCACACGTAGCGCTGCAGCGCTGAATACCCTCTTTGGCCCAGCCTCGAAGATCTTGTCCAACGTTCTTCCCAAAACCGAATCATTGAAATCCGACGCATGAGCATCCATTCCAAACAAGAACGGAACATCAAGGTTGTCATAGAATTCCTCTACGCGGTACAAAGCGGTCCGCCCCATAAGAATGTTGACCATCATGGCAAGGACATGTGTTCCAGGCGAATGCTTACACTGCTTCGGATCCCATTGCACCATGTTGTCAATCGTGTCGGGTATCCCCAGCTCTCTTATGATTTGAACAAGCATGGAGCTTGCTCCAGCGCGATAGGCCTTCAGCAATTTCTTTGCCTCCCATTGCGACTATACACCTATCGCAACACGAGTACAAGTCAATTAGTGGCAAAGGCTGTTCGGCAAACCTTCTGATAATTCATCTGATCTCTATTTGAGGGTGCCGAAGATCGGCTCCGGGCGTCCCGAAGCTAACCACCGTAACGCCGTCTCCCCCCTCACCCGCCAATCCGAACCTGAAGGACGCTACCCTCGGATCGCTACCAAGTTGCTCGGTGACGGCGTCGCGAAGCGCCCCCGTTCCTTTTCCATGTATAATGCGCGCCTTCTGAATGCCGGCAAGAACTGCATCGTCCAAGTACTTGTCGACGGCAAAGAGAGCCTCTTCCACACGCATTCCCCTAAGATCGAGCTCTGCCCCTATGGTGGCAGCTTTTTGGGTTTCAAAACTTACCGATCCCGGCTCCCGCATCGTTCCACGTCTTCCATATCCGCGATCAGGTTCTTCCGCTTGCGAAGAGCGAAGCTTCCGAATGGAACCACGGTTCACGTTGACGCGCATGGGCCCTATCCCAATCATGTATTCATCGGGCCCAAGTTGGTCCAAGACCACACCCTTCTGGCCAAGGGCCACCACCTCTACATCGTCGCCCTGTTCTATCCTACTGCTCCAACCGTCGTCGTGGACATCGGCAATGGTGGTCACTTCTCGATCGGATTCCGGAGCTACAGCTGTCAGCTCGCGAGTTATTTCCCTGAGAGCCTCAAGGTCGCGACGGGCCGCACGAATGGCCTCATCAGGTAGGGACGCTTCTCCACAAACAGCCGACCTAGGAAGCGAATCCTCCGTGGTAACCTCTTCCTCGACAAGACGCTTTGCCACAAGTTCCTGCTGCGCCTGGATTGCGCGGAGCCGCCCAATAATCCTTTCCGATTCCTTGCGAGCCTCCTGAATAATAGACTCTGCTTCCGCCCGAGCCGCTCTCATGATCTCCGATCTTTCAGACCGCAGTCTTCGCGTTTGTTCCTCGTATTCGTCCTTCAAACGGAGATACCGCGACCTGAGCTTCTCCGCATCTTCCCTCGCCGTCTCCGCCCGGTCGCATTCCTCCTTGAGATTGGTTATCATCAGCTCCATGCGTTGGCCCCCAGTTCCCACCAGACTCCTGGCCCGATCGAGAACTTCCTCGGGCAAACCCAACCGTTCAGCGATGGCGAATGCATTGCTTGCCCCGGGAACTCCTATCGACAACCTGTATGTCGGACACAACGTCTCCACGTCAAACTCCACGCTCGCATTGGACAAACCCTCAGTTGTATGCGCAAAGATCTTGAGCTCGCTGTAGTGGGTCGTAGCAACAGTCCTCGCCCCAGTCAAGTGAAGAGTCTCAAGGATCGCCATGGCCAACGCCGCACCTTCCTGTGGGTCCGTTCCAGCGCCTAGTTCATCAAGGAGAACTAGAGAATCGTGGTCAACCATGCTCATGATGGCAACAATGTGTGTCATGTGCGATGAGAACGTTGAGAGGCTCTGCTCGATGCTTTGCTCATCTCCGATGTCCGCAAAAACCTTGCTAAACACAGCTACATCGCTGCCGGGCTCTGCGGGGATATGCAACCCTGACTGGGCCATGAGGGTGATCAACCCAATTGTTTTCAACGTAACCGTCTTGCCTCCGGTGTTAGGACCCGTTATTACCAATGTCGTGAATGTCTGTCCGAGGTAAGCGTCTATGGGCACGACATCGCCTTTGAGTAATGGATGCCGCGCGGCTATCAGGTTGATATGGCCCATGTCGTTCAGTTGAGGCACTGAGGCCCCCATGCGCTGCGAAAGTCTCCCTTTGGCCATGATGAAATCGATATTGCCGATAGCATCCAAAGTCAGCCTTAGTTGTTCGCACTGAGACCCCACTTTCGCAGAAAGCTCGGAGAGCACCCGTTCAACCTCGGCTTCTTCCTGCGATATGGCCTGCCTCAGCTCGTTGTTGAGCTCAACGACTGGCATGGGTTCGACAAATACTGTAGCCCCAGAAGCCGATTGGTCATGGACTATGCCCGGAACCTGCGACCTCATTTCGGCGCGAACTGGGACAACAAATCGCCCATTTCTGATACTCACAATTGGATCCTGAAGGAGGCGCGACCATTGAGGAGATCTTACCATCGAATCTAAATTATCACGCACTTTTGCATTTAACGAGCGTATCTTCGATCTAATGCTTCTCAGAGCAGAGCTCGCCGAATCCATCACCTCGCCGGATTCAGATATCGCCCGCGAGATTGCCTGCTCCAAATCGCCGAATGTACCAATGTCAGCAGCCGCATCAGCAAGCACAGGGTACTCCGGACCAAGGCTGCCCAAGATCTTCTTCAGGCTTCTGCTTGTCGACAGCGTTGACAGGATAT
>Ga0208693_1002951_pt1 | contig 10811 bp, 9 predicted proteins | sample AD_UKC071_MetaG_FD_184438 | JGI IMG/M metagenome (GOLD analysis project Ga0208693, IMG submission 184438) | Active sludge microbial communities of municipal wastewater-treating anaerobic digesters from USA - AD_UKC071_MetaG (SPAdes) (version 2) | ecosystem: Engineered > Bioreactor > Anaerobic >... | reverse complement strand
GGCGGCGGCCACCAGCAGGCGGTCGCCGATGGCGTGACCGTAGACGTCGTTGACGGGCTTGAAGCGGTCGAGATCGACAAACATGAGGCTGGCGCGGGTCTTGTCGCGGCGGGCGAGGGCCAGGGCAGCGTTCAGCCGGTCGGCAAACAGGGCGCGGTTGGGGAGCTGGGTGAGGGCGTCGTGCTGGGCCATGTGGCGCATGCGCTCCTCGCTGTCGCGCAGTTCGCGGGTCATTCGCCGGGCGTGTTTGTAGGCGCGGGCCCGCCCGGTGGCGAGTTGCCAGGTGAGGAGGGCCAGCAGCAGGCCGACGCTAGCGCCGGCGAAGGCAATGATCCGGGCCGAGTCGCGCTCGTGGCGGCGTTCGAAGGCGGCGGTGCTGCGGATCTGCAGGGTCCAGGCGTGCTGGGGAAAGCTGATGTATTCGGTGGCCTGGAAGAGCGGCGTCGGGGCGTCGGTTTCGGGGTGGGAGTCGAACATCAGGTTGTCGGGCTCGGTGCGGATGCCGTCGTAGATGCGCAGGGCGATGCCGGGCGTGCTTTCGCCATACAGGCTGGCCATCAGGTCGTGGAGGCGGAAGGCCACATGAACCCAGCCCCGCAGGCTGGCCCGGCGGGCGGCGGGGGTGTCGACGGGCTGCCCTTGGGCGTAGATCGCCATATAGATGGCGAAGGCCGGCTGGCTGGCTGGATCGTCCATCAACAGATCGATTCTCGGGGTGATCGCGATGTCGCCGGAGTCCCGTGCCTGGAGCATGGTGTCGCGTCGGAGCGGGTTGGCAAAGAGGTTGCGACCGAGGACCTGGCGGTTGATCGGGGTGTCCGGCGCCACGTAGGTGATGGGAGCGACCCCGTTGAGGTCGGCGGACGCCTGCAAGGGAAGGTCGGGTTTGCTGCCGACCCGCAGGGCGGCGACGGCGTCGGCGGGCGACACGGCCGTCGGGCTGCGGGTGAACACCATCGCCTGCAACCCGGCAAATTCCGAGCCGTTCGCCAGCGTATTCACAAAGCGCTGGAAGTCGCGCTCTTCGACCCGATCGGAGGCGTCGAACAGGCCGCGGGTGGCACGAAGGATCTGCTCGTAGGCGGCAATCCGCTGTTCGACGCGGCTGGTGGTCTGGCGCACGCTGAAATCGAAGTCGGCGCGCAGATTGGCTTCGAGGCTGCGTTGTTCGTGCTGCCACAGCCAGGTCGTGAGGGCGAGGGAGGCCAGCCCGACGCTGAGGGTGAGCAGCACAATCCGAATGCGTTCAGGGAGCTTCAAAATCGGGTCATGGCCCGGCTGAGTTCGGGCTTGAAATATTTGTCGAAAATGCGTTCGACGGTGCCGTCGGCCCGCATGCTGTCCACCAGCGCGCGCCATTTGGCCTGTTCCTGCAGCGGCAGGGCGCGCTTTGACATGATCAGGCCGTGGGGCACGGCGGGGTCGTCGAATTCGAGGATGGCGGTCTGCTCGCGGATGGTGGCGCTTTCGAGTGCCGGGTAGTCGAAGGGCTCGACGATCATGCCCTGGATCTGGTTGGCGAGCAGGGTGGCGTAGAGCGGGGCGAGGCCGGTGGAGTGGCTGACCCGCAGGTCGGCGTCGAGGGCGTCCACCAGTCGGTTGGCGCTGGGGCTGTAGCGGAAGCTGCGGATCGCACCGAGGCGCAGTTGCGGATTGCGGACGAAGTCTTCGACCTTTTGCACGCCGGCGTCGCGACGCACCAGCAGGTAATACTTGTTGGAGAAATACCAGGCGAAGGCGGCGAAAAGCAGGCGCTGTTCGTTGGCGATGCCGGAGAGGCTGAAATCCAGCCCGCCGGATTCGATCAGTTGCCAGATGCGTGCCCGCGGCATCACCGTCACGTTGATCCGGCAGCCGCTGCGGCGGATCAGTTCGTCGGCGAAATCCTTGTCGATGCCTCCGCCGGTCTGGCGCGAGTAGAGCAGACCGTGCTCATGGAGGGCGAGGCTCAGCGGCCGCGAGCAGTCGGGCCGCTCCGTGGCATGCGCCGTGCCGTTGGCAACGAGCAGTGCGAAAGCGCACAAGATGCGTTGCGGCAGGCAATCGATTCCCAAGGACATCTCCCTTTTCAAGTTTCGGGCTCAGGCCAAACGCCCGCCATTCTAGGGGGGATTGGCGGCTTTTGAGGTCAACCTGGCGGGGCGGGCGTTCGGCCCCGGGGTCATGCCCGGTGGCGCAGGTACAGGGCTTCGACTTCCTGACGTGCCCACGGCGTGCGGCGCAGGAACTTGAGGCTGGATTTGATGCTGGGTTCGTACTGAAAGCAGCGGATGTCGATGAGGTCGCCGAGGCGCTCCCAGCCGTAGCGCTCGACCAGTTCGGTGAGAATCCGTTCGAGGGTGAGGCCGTGGAGCGGGTTGTTGGCTTGTTGGGTCATGTTTTTGTTTTTGGCGGCACGGGATACCCGCCGGACTCTGACCCACTTTGCCAGTGCTGCCAAGAGGGGGTGGGCGTCGACCGTGCTAAGTTCGCGGTGTCGAAGCTTAAAGGAACGTGGATGTTGTCGAAGTGTTTGCAGCCGCTGTTGTTGCGGCTATCGCCGGATTTCCGTGCCGGTGCGAAGGAGGGCTTTCGTCTGTGTCTGCCGGTGTCGGTGGGGATCGTTCCGTGGGCGCTGGTGACGGGCCTGGCCATGGTGGGCGCCGGCTTTACGCCGGTGCAGGCGATGGGCATGAGTCTGATCGTCTTCGGCGCCACGGCGCAGCTAGGCACGCTGCCGCTGATCGCCACCGGCGCGCCCCTGTGGCTGATCGTGGCCACCGCGCTGGTGGTGAATCTGCGCTTTGTGATTTTCAGTGCGGCGCTGGCCCGTCCGCTGAGCGGGGGCACGCTGGCCGAGCGCTGGTTGTGCGGTTATGTGCTGACGGACGGCGTCTTTGCAACCTGTCTGGAGCGTCTGCGCAACGCGCCGGACCCGCGCTGGCGCATCGGCTTCTATTTGGCGCCGTCTTTGTGGTGTGGGCTGATGTGGCAGAGCGCGACGCTGGTTGGCGTACTGGCGGCGGGCTCGATTCCACGCAACTGGTCGCTGGAGTTCATGGCCAGCATCGCGCTGATCGTGTTGCTGGTGCCGATGGCAAAGCTGCGTCCGATGCTGGTGGCGGCGGCGACCGGCGGTACGCTGGCGGTGGTTCTGCGCGGCATGCCGCTGCGCCTTGGGGTGATGGCAGCCATCGTCGGCGGCATTGCGGCGGGCTTCGCGGCGGAGCATTGGCAGGCGCGGAGGGCGGCGCAATGACTTACGACTGGACCTTGTGGCTCACCTTCATCCTGATCGGCGGGTTGGCGACCACCCTGCCGCGGGCCAGCTTCATCGTGCTTGGCGAGCGGGCGAGCCTGCCGGATGCGGTGCTCAAGGCGCTGCGCTATGCCCCGGCGGCGGCGCTGGCGGCCATCGTGGTGCCGGACGTGGTGTTGGTGAATGGGGCGGTCGATGCCCTCAACCCAAAGCTCGGCGGGGCGATTGCCGCGGTGCTGGCGACTCGGGTGTCGCGCAATCCGTGGTTGCCCTTCGTTGCCGGGATGGCGGCGCTGTGGCTGCTGCGCTGAAAAGGCGTCGGGGTGCTTCCGGGCGACCGGTTGCGAGGCTGAAACGTGGGTGTTCCGGCTGGGACGACGGCGCCGGCGGCCTTGGCCGGCTCCGTCGTCGGGTTCAGGTCTTCCGCTTCAGCGCCCACGCCGCCATGCCGATGCCGGTGAGGATCATCGGCAGGGACAGCCACTGGCCCATCGACAGGCCGAAGGTGAGCAGTCCGAGGAAGTCGTCCGGCTCGCGGCCGAATTCGGCGATGGAGCGGAACAGGCCGTAGCCGATCAGGAAGGCGGCGGAGATCAGCCCGCGCGGCCGTGGCTTGGCGGCAAACCACCACAGGATGAAGAACAGGCAGACGCCTTCGAGGGCGAACTGGTAGAGCTGCGAGGGGTGGCGGGGAAGGCCGTCGACCTGCGGGAAGATCATGGCCCAGGGCACGTCGGTGACGCGCCCGACCAGTTCGCCGTTGATGAAATTGCCCAGCCGTCCGGCGGCGAGGCCGAGCGGCACCAGCGGGGCGATGAAGTCGGTGACGGCCAGCCAGGGCCGGTGCGTGCGCCGGCCGAAAACCCACATCGCCACCAGCACGCCGAGAAAGCCCCCGTGGAAGGCCATGCCGCCCTGCCAGACGGCGAAGATTTCGGCCGGATGGGCGAGGTAGTAGGCGGGCTTGTAGAAGAGCACATAGCCGAGCCGTCCGCCGAGGATCACCCCGAGCACGCCGTAGAACAGCAAGTCGTCGATCTGCTGGGCGTTCCAGCCAAGTTCGGGACGGCGCCGGGCATGCACGCGGCCGAGGACGACGAAAAGGATGAAGGCGACCATGTACATCAGGCCGTACCAGCGCACGGCGAGGGGCCCGATGGCGATTGCGACGGGGTCGAACTGGGGATGGACGAGCATGGTTTGCGGGGAAAAATCGATAGATGCGCGTAAGGGGCGGCGGCCGGCCAGGCCGTGGCGCCCCCGTCGGGCGATTACTGGAACTGCTTTCTGAAGGCTTCGAATTCGTTGGTCAGCCATTCGAGCTGCTGGCGCAGGCGGCGGACTTCTTCTTCGAGTTCGCCGACGCGGCTGCCGCGCGGGGCGGCGCTTTCGGTGTGGTCGAAGGCGTGCTGGGCGAGGGCGGCGCTGCCGCTCAACAGGTGGGCGTAGCGGACTTCCTTGGTGCCGGGCGCTTTGGGCAGCTGGCAGGCCATCAGCTTGTCTTCGAGGCGTTCGAGGGTGCTTTCGACGTCGGCGGGCGTCGCGAAGGCGTGCATGCGTTCGCAGCGGGCGCGGATTTCTCCGACGGTTTGCGGGCCGCGCAGCATCAGGGTGGTCAGCACCGCCTGCATCGGCGGGGTGAGGGAGTGGCGCAGGCGGATCTGGTGTTCCCACTTTGAGACGCGGGCGCCGGCCTGATGGCGCTGGCTGACGAGGCCGCGTTCGGCGAGGCGGGCGAGGGTGGCGAGCACGGTGGACTCGGAGAGGTTCATCACCGGTTCGCGGCCGGTGAGCTGGTTGCAGCCGGTGACGAGCGCATTGACCGACAGCGGGTAGGTGTCGGGGGTGACGAAGGATTTTTCGATGAGCACCGCGAGAACGCGCACTTCGAAGTCGTCCATGTCGAAACCGGAGGGGGTTTCGCTTGCGGGAGCGTCGGTGAGGGTGTCGGTCATGGCTGGCTTCCAGGGGCGGGCGAGGGCGCCATCATAGCCGACGCGGCGGTCGGCCCGATGGCGATGGAGTGACGGCGCTCAGGCGGCGGCGCCGTGGCACTTTTTGTATTTGCGCCCGCTGCCGCAGGGGCAGGGGTCGTTGCGGCCGACCTTGGCAGCTTCGCGCTTGATGGGTTCGCGGATGGCGCCGAGGGGGATCGGCGGCAGTTCGAGCGGCGGTTGGTGGTGGAAGGCCGGCCACAGGGCGGCTTCGTGGGCGATGTCGTCGATCAGACCGCGGCGGGCGTCGCGCATGGCGGCGCAGCACTCGGCGGGGCTGCGCCGGATGTCGGCTTCGATGTCGGCCGGGTCGGCGTAGCTTTCGTCCACCAGGCCGGCGGCGAACCATTCCTGGATGGCCGGCAGGTGTTCGATGGCGCCGAGGTCGGCGAGGCAGACGACCAGGAAGTCGAGCAGTTCGAGATCGGCGCCGGCGTCGGGCTTGTCGCGCAGGAACTGGGCTTCGCGGGTGCCGAAGTCGGCCAGGAAGGCGATTGTCGGCGCGCGGGCGGCGCGGCTTTCGAGCGCGGCCACGGTGAGGGCTTCGAGGGCCGCGGCACGGGCCCAGAAACTGGCGCCGTCGTCGTCGGCGAGCTGGGTGAGCGGGGCGATGTCGCCGTCGCAGCAGGAGGCGAGGGCGCGCCCGTAGCTGTCATGGACGAGCTGGCCGAAGACGGTGTCGACGGTGGCTTCGTCCAGGTGGCCGAGTTCGGCCAGCGGACGGTAGGCGCGGGTGTCGCGCCACTGGGCCAGCAGCAGCATGGCGTAGAGGTGCAGCACATAGCCGTCCTGTTGGGCGGGGCGCGGGTCGGCGGCGAGGGCGGTGAGTTCGGCGAGCAGGTGCGGGGCGACGGTGTCGCGGTGGGCTTCGGCCTGCATGAGGGCGGCGACGGGCAGCGGGGAGGAGAGGTGCTCCAGCTGCGGGCGGAGGGCGGGCCAGATATCGGACATGGGCGTGATGGACGGTCGGGTTAGGGGGCCGGCGGCGTGTTCAGCAGTTTGGCAAGGTATTGGCCGGTGTGGCTGGCGGGGTTGGCGGCGAGGGCTTCGGGGGTGCCGGTGCCGACCACCGTGCCGCCGCCATTGCCACCTTCGGGGCCCATGTCGATGAGCCAGTCGGCGGTCTTGATGACGTCGAGGTTGTGCTCGATGACGACCACGGTGTTGCCGTGGTCGCGCAGGCGGTGGAGCACGGTGAGGAGCATTTCGATGTCGGCGAAGTGCAGGCCGGTGGTGGGTTCGTCGAGGATGTAGAGGGTGCGGCCGGTGTCGCGCTTGGACAGTTCGAGGGCCAGCTTGACGCGCTGGGCCTCGCCGCCCGAAAGCGTGGTGGCGCTCTGGCCGAGACGGATGTAGCCGAGGCCGACCTGCACCAGGGTGTCGAGCTTGCGGGCGACGATGGGCACCGCCGAAAAGAAGGCCAGCGCCTGCTCGACGGTCATGTCGAGCACCTCGTAGATGGTCTTGCCCTTGTAGCGGATCTCCAGGGTTTCGCGGTTGTAGCGCTTGCCGTGGCAGATGTCGCAGGGCACGTACATGTCGGGCAGGAAGTGCATCTCGACCTTGATCAGGCCGTCGCCCTGACAGGCTTCGCAGCGCCCGCCCTTGACGTTGAAACTGAAGCGGCCGGGGCCGTAGCCGCGGGCCTTGGCTTCGGGCACGCCCGAGAAGAGGTCGCGGATGGGGGTGAGCAGGCCGGTGTAGGTGGCCGGGTTGGAGCGCGGCGTGCGGCCGATGGGGCTTTGGTCGACATTGATGATCTTGTCGAAGTGGTCGAGGCCGTGGACGCCGGCGCAGGGGGCGGCTTCGACGTTGCTGCCGTTTACATGGCGGGCGACGTGGGCGTAGAGGGTGTCGTTGATGAGAGTGCTCTTGCCCGAGCCGGAGACGCCGGTGACGCAGGTGAACAGGCCGACCGGCACGTCGACGTCGACGTTCTTGAGATTGTTGCCGCTGGCGCCTTCGATGCGCAGGACTTTCTCCGGGTCGACGGCGCGGCGATGCGGGGGCACGGCGATGAAGCGGGTGCCGGAGAGGTAGGCGCCGGTCAGGGAATCCGGATGGGCGGCGACTTCCTGCGGGCGGCCTTCGGCGATGACTCGGCCGCCGTGCTCGCCGGCGCCGGGGCCCATGTCGACCACATAGTCGGCCATCCGGATGGCGTCTTCGTCGTGCTCGACGACGATCACCGTGTTGCCCATGTCGCGCAGCCGGCGCAGGGTTTCGAGGAGGCGGTCGTTGTCGCGCTGGTGCAGGCCGATCGAGGGTTCGTCGAGCACGTACATCACGCCGGTGAGGCCGGAACCGATCTGGCTGGCCAGGCGGATGCGCTGGGATTCCCCGCCGGACAGGGTGTCGGCGGAGCGGTCGAGGGACAGGTATTCGAGCCCGACGTTGATGAGAAACTGCAGCCGGCTGGAAATCTCGCTGACGATTTTTTCGGCCACCTGGGCGCGCTGGCCAGTGAGCGCCAGGGCGTCGAAAAAGGCCTTGCACTGGGCCAGCGGCAGGTGGCTGACTTCGGACAGATTGCGCTCGCCGATCAGCACGAAGCGCGCCTCGGTGCGCAGCCGGGTGCCGTGGCAGACCGGACAGGCACAGGTGGCGCGGTATTTGGTGAGCTCCTCGCGCACCGCGACGGAGTCGGTTTCCTTGTAGCGCCGTTCGAGGTTGGGGATGATGCCCTCGAAGGTGTGCTCCTTGATCACCGGTTTGCCGCCGTCGGAGAGATAGCGGAAGGCGATCTTGTCGCGCCCCGAACCGTGCAGCACCACGTGGCGGATCGTTGCCGGCAGGGCTTCGAAAGGCTGCTCCACGTCGAATTCATAGTGGTCGGCGAGGCTGGCGAGGAGCTGGAAATAGAACTGGTTGCGGCGGTCCCAGCCGCGGATGGCGCCGGAGGCGAGGGACAGGTCGGGATGCACGACGACCCGCTCGGGGTCGAAGAAATCCACCTGGCCGAGGCCGTCGCAGCGCGGGCAGGCGCCCACCGGGTTGTTGAACGAGAACAGCCGCGGCTCCAGCTCGGCCAGCGCGAAGCTGCACACCGGGCAGGCAAACTTGGCCGAGAACAGGTGTTCCTTGCCGGAATCCATCTCGACCGCGATGGCGCGGCCTTCGGCGTGGGTGAGGGCGGTTTCGAAGGATTCGGCAAGGCGCCCGCGCAGATCCTGGCGCACCTTGACGCGATCGACCACCACTTCGATGCAGTGGCGGCGGTTCTTTTCGAGAACCGGCACGTTGTCGAGTTCATGGACCACGCCATCGACGCGCACCCGCACGAAACCCTGGGCGCGCAGCTCCACGAAGAGGTCGGCCTGTTCGCCCTTGCGCCCGTTGATCACCGGGGCAACGATCATCAGCTTGGTTTCCTCGGGCAGGGCCAGCACGGCGTCGACCATCTGCGAGACGCTCTGGGCCTCGAGGGCGTGCTCCGGGTGGTCCGGGCAATGGGGCGTGCCGGCGCGGGCGTAGAGCAGGCGCAGGTAGTCGTGGATTTCGGTGACGGTGCCGACGGTGGAGCGCGGGTTGTGGCTGGTGGCCTTCTGCTCGATGGCGATCGCGGGCGACAGCCCTTCGATGAGATCCACATCCGGCTTTTCCATCAGCTGCAGAAACTGCCGGGCGTAGGCCGACAGCGACTCCACGTAGCGGCGCTGGCCTTCGGCGTAGAGCGTGTCGAAAGCCAGCGAACTCTTGCCCGAACCGGACAGGCCGGTAATCACCGTCAGCTTGTTGCGCGGGATGTCGAGGGCGATGTTCTTGAGATTGTGGGTGCGGGCACCGCGGATTCGGATGGCGTCCATGGGGCATTCGGGGCTTGGGCAACCTGTTAATATACGCCTCTTGCCCCACCCGACGCAGCACGTTTCATGGCATCTTCTCTCGACGACAAAATGAGTCCGGCCGAACGCCGCGCCGGCATTTCGCTGGCGGCGATCTTCGCGCTGCGCATGCTCGGTTTGTTCCTGATTCTTCCGGTCTTTGCGGTGCACGCCCACGGCATGCCCGGAGGGGACAACACCATGCTGGTCGGCATGGCCTTCGGCGCCTATGGCCTGACCCAGGCCTTCCTGCAGATTCCCTTCGGTGCGGCTTCCGACCGTTTCGGGCGCAAGCCGGTGATCGTCTTCGGTCTCCTGCTGTTCGTCGTCGGCAGCGTTGTCGCGGCGCTGGCGGCGGACGTCCAGACCGTGATCGTCGGCCGCGTGCTCCAGGGCGCCGGGGCCATCTCCGCGGCCGTCACCGCGCTGGCCGCCGACCTCACCCGCGATCAGCACCGCACCAAGGTGATGGCGATGATCGGCTCGTCGATCGGGCTGGTTTTTGCGTTGTCGATGGTGGCCGCGCCGCTGCTCTACGCCCTCATCGGCATGAGCGGTCTGTTCTGGCTGACCGCCGTGCTGGCCGTGGCGGCGATCTTCACCATCGTGTTCATCGTGCCGGCCGCGCCGCCGGTACCGCGCGCCGTCGGCCGTTTTTCCGAAGTCCTCGGCGACGGCCAGCTGATGCGCCTCAATTTCGGCGTTTTCGCGCTGCACCTGATGCAGACCGCGATGTGGGTGCTGGTGCCGGCCGGTCTGGTCCGCGCCGGTCTGCCGGTCGTCGAGCACTGGAAGGTCTATCTTCCGGCGGTGCTGTTGTCCTTTGCGGTGATGGTGCCGGCCATCATCATGGCCGAGAAAAAAGGCCGCATGAAGCAGATCTTCAACTCCGCCATCGCGCTGCTGCTGGTGGTGCAGGTCGGCCTCTATTTCGAAGGCAGCGCCGGCATGTGGCCGTTGGCGATTTTGCTGACCCTGTTCTTCGTCGCCTTCAACGTGCTTGAGGCGACCCAGCCTTCATGGATTTCCAAGATCGCTCCGCCCCATGCCAAGGGCACGGCGCTGGGCATCTATAACACCTTGCAGTCCGTCGGCGTGTTCCTCGGCGGCGCGCTGGGCGGCTGGCTGGCCCAGAACGTCGGCTCCGGTTCCGTATCGATGCTCGGCGGCGGGCTGGCGCTGGCATGGCTGATCCTCGCGGCGGGGATGAAGGCTCCGCCGATCCGTCGCGCAGTCGCGGCCTGAGCGTCACCACCCAAAGAATTTTTCAGGAGAGAGATATGGCTTCGGTCAACAAAGTGATTCTGGTCGGCAATCTGGGCAAGGATCCCGAAACCCGTTACACCCCGAGCGGCGACGCGATCTGCAACATCACCCTCGCCACCACCGACACCTGGCGCGACAAGACCAGCGGCGAGAAGCGGGAGGCCACCGAATGGCATCGGGTGGTGTTCTTCGGCAAGCTCGCCGAAATCGCCGGCCAGTATTTGCGCAAGGGCAGTCAGGTGTATGTGGAAGGTTCGCTGCGCACGCGCAAGTGGCAGGACAAGGAAGGCCAGGATCGGTACACCACCGAGATCCGTGCCGACGAGATGAAGATGCTCGGCAGCAGGCAAGGCATGGGTGGTTCCGATGCACCGTCGCGCAATGAAGGCGGCTTCGGCGGCGCGGCGCCCCGCGACAGCGCCCCGCGCGACACCGGTTACGGCGGCGGCAGCGCTCCGGCCCCGAGCGCCCCGGCGCCGAAGAAACCGG
>Ga0208693_1002947_pt1 | contig 10817 bp, 7 predicted proteins | sample AD_UKC071_MetaG_FD_184438 | JGI IMG/M metagenome (GOLD analysis project Ga0208693, IMG submission 184438) | Active sludge microbial communities of municipal wastewater-treating anaerobic digesters from USA - AD_UKC071_MetaG (SPAdes) (version 2) | ecosystem: Engineered > Bioreactor > Anaerobic >... | reverse complement strand
GAAGAGTATATGAGGAAAGGTTGTAAGTTTGCAGGTAGGTGTCCGTACGTTATGGAGAAGTGTAAGGATAATATGCCAGAAGAAATATCTGTCGAAAATAGAATGGTTCGTTGTTGGTTGTATGAGTAAATTAATAAGACTTTACTACGAAAATGAAGTTGGTCTCCAGTCAACTATCTAAGAATCAAATGGATCAACTTACATGTTGTTAGAGCAAAGTTTTTTGTGTTGGTGAGTATTTATCTTATTTTTCATAACAATAACTTTTGTAACTTTGAAATTTATATGACTCAAATAATAATTATACAAAGGAGATATAAAACAATGGAATATCATGTAGCAAAAAATGGTTCAGATCAAGGAAAAGGTTGCCTGCAGGATCCATTTCTTACAATAAATAAAGCAGCTTCTATCGCAATGCCTGGAGATACCGTAATCGTTCATGAAGGAGTGTATCGTGAATGGGTGAAACCTAAGAATAAAGGATTAAGCAATAAAAGAAGGATCACATATCAAGCAGCTAAAGGAGAAAAAGTAGTAATCAAAGGATCTGAACGCATTCAAAATTGGCAACATGCTGAAGGAAATATTTGGAAATGTGAATTACCTAACTCCTTTTTTGGTGACTTTAATCCATATGAAGAAAGAATATTTGGGGATTGGCTAGTTACAATAGAACAAACTAAGCATTTAGGCGATGTTTATTTAAATGGTATGTCATTTTATGAGGTAGGCAGTTATGAAGATCTACTAGATCCACCCGTTAAAACAGAAGTTTTGGACCATTGGACACAAAAAAAGGTTCCTGTTCCAAATCTAGAACAGACAAAATATGTTTGGTTTGCAGAAGTGGATAACGATAACACCTATATTTATGCAAATTTTCATGGGGCTAATCCAAATAAAGAATTAGTGGAAATCAATGTTCGCAGATCTTGTTTTTATCCTAATGATACTGGTATTGATTACATCACAGTAAAAGGTTTTGAAATGGCACATGCAGCAACTCCATGGGCGCCACCAACAGCTGATCAACCGGGGTTGATCGGTGCAAATTGGAGCAAAGGTTGGATTATTGAAGAAAATATTATTCATGATGCTAAATGTAGTGCCATAAGTATAGGAAAAGAAGCTTCTACAGGACACCTTTATCGCTCTATTCGAAAAGATAAACCCGGATATCAATACCAATTGGAATCTGTTTTCAGCGCCGAACATAAAGGATGGAACAAAGAAAGTATTGGCTCTCATGTAATTCGAAATAATGTAATTTTTAACTGTGGCCAAAATGCAATTGTAGGTCATTTAGGATGTGTTTTTAGTGAAATACACAATAATCATATATATAACATCGGCATAAAACGCGAATTTTACGGTCATGAAATTGCCGGTATTAAATTGCATGCAGCGATCGATGTTCAAATCCACCATAATAGAATTCATGACTGTTCTTTAGGAATATGGTTAGATTGGCAAGCACAAGGTACAAGAGTTAGCAAAAACTTACTCTATCAGAATAATCGTGATTTATTCGTTGAAGTAAGTCACGGTCCATATGTTATTGATCATAACATTTTAGCTTCCGAGTACTCAATAGACAATATGGCACAGGGTGGTGCTTATATTAATAATTTAATTTGTGGTAAGATGCAACATCGAAAAGTGCTAAATCGTGCTACTCCCTATCACCTCCCACACAGTACAAAAATAGCGGGTTATGCATTTGTTTATGGTGGGGATGATCGATTCTACAACAACATTTTTATTGGACAAGACGGGCTTGAAAATGTAGGCACATCACATTATAATAACTATACAACTTCTTTGGATGAATATATTGAAAAGGTCCATGAAAGACACGGGGATTTGGAGACGTTCGAGTTAGTTGAGCAACCAGTTTATATCAAAAAAAACGCTTATTTTAATGGAGCAGAACCTTTTGAAAGGGAGAACTATAAAATAGTTGAAAAAGATTTCGACCCTAAACTCTCGATTATCGACAATGGAGGAGAGGTTTACCTTTCTTGCAATTTACCAAATGATTTTGAAAATACCCTTGGAGAAATACATTCAACAATCACATTAGAGAGAGTTCGTATCGTTGACGCTGAATTTGATCGCCCAGACGGTAAAGATTTAATCTTAGATACAGACTTTTTTGACAAACAAAAAACTGAAAAAAGTACCCTAGGACCTATCGCAAGTTTAAAGAAAGGTGAGAATTATATCAAAGTCTGTTAATTGTTTTGAATTTTTAGTTAATAATCTAAAAATTGAAATTTAGTACTAAAATTTCTAAAAAATTCCTTCATTTGAGTATCCAAGCTTTTAAGTTTAAACAAATATCTGAAACAACAATTCTAAGGTTAATTCTTATAACCATTTTCCAAAATTTCAAATTCATACCATCTTTCTTAGGGCTATTGAAGGAAAAAATAAACATTGTCAACTTGTTTCATGTCCCTGATTGAATTTTCTCCAGACAAAATTCAAGTAAATTTTATACTTTTTTAAGTGTTTATTTAGTTTTTAAAAGCATATTGGTTTATTAAGAACACTAAATAAACAATTTTATTTAAATTTGTATTATTCCTAAAACTTAAGAAAAACCTAGATAATCAAAAATATTTTGCTGTAATTACTTTTAATCTTAGTTGATTAAAAAAACTAAAGATTGATTACTAAAGTTAAAATTGGTATATTTATTGTTAGAGAGTTTAAATTATGTTTTAATTTTTTATTTTTATTTAGAAAATAGTTTTCATATTATGAAATTTATTAACTTGGAGGTGCTGTTTTTGCTGAAATATATTGTGAAAAGGCTACTTTTCGCTATACCTTTGTTGTTCGTCATCTGTCTTATATCTTTTATAATCATTGAATTACCCCCTGGAGATTTTATAACTTCATATGAAATGTCTTTAAGGCAAAGCGGAGAAGCCATTGATCAGGCAACTTTAGAACTTCTAAGAGCTAGGTATGGTTTAGACAAACCTGTGGTGATTAGATTCTTTATGTGGTTTGGAAACATACTAAGAGGTGACTTAGGGTACTCTATGCTCTATCAAAAACCCGTTAGTGACCTATTAGGAGCAAGATTATGGTGGACCGTACTTATATCTACTCTTTCAACAGCTTTCGCTTGGTCTCTAGGCTTTTTATTAGGAGTTTATTCTGGAAGCCATCAATATTCTTTTGGAGACTACGCCTTTACTGTTGTTGGATATCTTGGAGTTTCAATACCTAACTTTCTTCTAGCTTTAGTATTGATGTGGCTTGCTTTTTCCGCTTTTGGAGTAAGCTTAGGAGGATTATTCTCTCCCGAATATGCTTTAGCTCCTTGGAGTTGGGGAAAATTTTTAAATCTTCTTCAACATTTGTGGATTCCAATCATAGTTGCCGGAACCGATAGTATGGCAGGTCTCATTAGAGTATTAAGGGGAAATCTCCTTGATGAAATAGATAAACCTTACGTAACAGCAGCAATAGCAAGAGGTGTTCCAGAAAATAAGGTTTACTGGAAATATCCTTTAAGAGTTGCTATGATACCTTTTTTGAGTACAGCAGGTTGGACTATTCCGGGAATAATATCCGGCGTTGTTGTTACTGGAATAGTGCTAAATCTTCCTACTGTCGGAACTCTTCTCTTAGATTCTTTAAAAGCTCAGGATATGTATTTAGCAGGAAGTTTAGTTTTGATTTTAAGTTTTTTCACTGTTATTGGAACGGTTGTTTCAGACATCTTACTTGCCTGGGCTGATCCACGAGCAAGACTTGAATGACGAGGTGAATTTGTATATGCAAAATAATTCTTTAGATAAAACTGTAGACAAAAAAGCGGAAAAAATTTACTACGCTTCAGAAGCAAAACTCATATGGTGGCGTTTCAAAAAAAACAAGTTAGCAATTGTAGGGCTGATAATTTTAATAATATTGTATACTTTAGGTATTTTTTGTGAATTTTTTGCTCCATATAATCCTAACAAGTTGAATGCTTCATATGTTTATGCTCCCCCCCAGAGAATTAGAATCATAAGAGATGGAAAACTTGTTAAACCCTATGTTTATGGTTATAAAACAAGTAGAGATCCTAAAACACTTCAAAGAATATACTCTCCTGATGAATCAAAGGTCTATCCATTAAAATTTTTTATAGAAGGTGATCCCTATAAATTATGGGGAATATGGGAGTCAAATATTCACTTTGTAGGCGTAGAAACGGGAGTTTTTTTCCCTTTTGGAACAGATAGAATGGGCAGAGATGTCTTATCTAGAATAATTTATGGAACAAGGATTTCAACTACAATAGGTCTTGTGGGAGTTTTCATAAGTTTATTGATAGGAACTGTACTTGGAGGAATCTCAGGATATTATGGCGGCACAGTAGATTTCATAATTCAAAGGATTATTGAAATTATCAAGAGTATACCTACAATCCCTTTATGGATGGCACTCGCTGCAGCTCTTCCAAGACATATGACTCAACTTCAACGATATTTTGCAATAACCGTGATACTTTCATTAGTAGGATGGACAGATTTAGCAAGGGTCATCAGGAGTAAATTTATTATTCTAAAAAACGAAGATTTTGTAGTGGCCGCTCAATTAGCTGGTGCTCGTCAATCTCGAGTTATTTTTAGACATATGTTACCTTCTCTTACTAGTCATATGATAGTTTCAATAACCCTTTCTATTCCTGGAATGATTTTAGGTGAAACTGGTTTGAGTTTTCTAGGACTAGGCTTACAATCTCCTGCAATAAGTTGGGGAGTATTGTTACAGGAGGCTCAAAATGTTCGAACCGTTGCTTTACAACCGTGGCTAATGCTACCTGCAATATTCGTAATAATTACCGTCCTTTCTTTTAATTTTGTTGGAGATGGATTAAGGGATGCGGCAGATCCATACAAGATCTAAATCTGTTTTAGGAGGAATAATATGGAAAATTTGCTAGAAGTGATAGATCTTGAAACATCATTTGAGTTAACGGAAGGATCAATAAAAGTATTAGATAAAATAAATTTAAGTCTAAAAAGTAATGAAATTTTAGGTCTCATTGGAGAATCTGGATGTGGTAAAAGTGTAACTGCACTTTCCATTCTTCAAATTCTGCCCAAAAATGCAAAATGTAGCGGAAAAGTTATTTTTAACAACGATGAAAAAGAAATAGACCTTTTAAAGTTAAATCCAAAAGGCGAAGAAATAAGACAAATAAGGGGTAACGATATTTCGATGATTTTTCAAGAACCTGCTGCTTCCTTTTCACCAGTCTATACTATAGGGGATCATATGATAGAGGCTATTATTTTACATAAAAATATTTCTGAAAAGTTAGCAAAAGAAAGAGCTTTAGAAATGTTAGAAAAAGTTAAAATACCAGATCCTAAAAAAATAATAGAAGCTTATCCTTTTGAACTTTCTGGAGGAATGCTTCAACGATGTATGATAGCTATGGCTCTTTCTTGTAATCCAAAGATACTAATAGCTGATGAACCTACAACCGCTTTAGATGTAACTATACAAGCTCAAATTCTATATTTAATAAAAGAACTTCAAAAAGAATTCCAGAGTTCTATCATTTTTATTACCCATGATTTAGCGGTTATATCTCAGATGGCAGATAAAATTGCTGTGATGTATCTTGGGCATATTGTAGAAGAAGCAGATGTATTTGAAATATTTAAAAATCCTTTGCATCCATATACGAAAGCCCTTCTAGATTCTATCCCAAAATACGGTGTAAGAAAAACTAGATTAGAAACGATTTCAGGAGTTGTTCCAGATCCATATAATTTACCCAAAGGTTGTAGGTTCCATAATAGGTGTTCAAGTTTTATGGAAGGAATATGTAACGTAGAAGAACCTAAAACACTTGAAGTAAGCGAAAATCATAAAGTAAAATGTTTCCTTTATGGAGGTACCGATGATGCAGGATAAAAAATTTTTAGAGGTTAACAATTTAAAAAAATATTTTCCAATTAAAAGAGGAGTTTTTGGAAAGATAACTGGGTATGTAAAAGCTGTTGATGGAGTAAGTTTTTACATAAATCAAGGTGAAACTTTGGGATTAGTTGGGGAATCAGGATGTGGCAAAACAACTGTTGCAAAAAATATTTTGAGAGCTTTAGATCCTGATGCGGGCGATATTTTCATGCGTCTTGACAATGAAGTTGTAAACATAGCTAAACTACCTAAAAATCAGTTAAAAGACCTTAGAAAAAATGCTCAAATGATTTTTCAAAATCCTTTTACATCTTTAAATCCTCGGATGAAAGTTAGAGACATAATTGGAGAACCTTTGTATGTTAATAAAATAGCAAAAGGTAAGGAACTTGACTCAAAAGTTGAGGAACTAATGGATATGGTAGGTTTAAGAAGGGAATATTTGATTAGATATCCTCATGCTTTTAGTGGAGGCCAAAGACAAAGGATAGTCATTGCCAGAGCATTAGCCTTGAGGCCAAAACTTGTGGTTTGCGATGAACCAGTTGCTGCTTTGGATGTTTCCATTAGATCTCAAATTTTAAATCTTTTAATGGACCTTCAAGAACAATTAAACCTCACTTATCTATTTATTTCTCACGACCTAAGTGTTGTACAACACATAAGCGACAGGGTAGCTGTTATGTACTTAGGAAAAATTGTAGAAATAGCTGACACAGAAGCTCTTTTCCAAAGTCCTAAGCATCCATATACAGAAAAATTATTAGAAGCAGTACCTAAACCTGATCCTAGTATAAGAGCGGATCAATTAAAACCTTTAGAAGGTGAGGTTCCTGATCCCGCTAACCCTCCAATAGGGTGCCATTTTCACCTAAGGTGTCCTTATGCTATAGATGTATGCAAAGAAAAATATCCAGAATTAAAACCTTACGACCACGATAAAAATGAGCATTTCGTTGCGTGTCATCGCTCGTCTGAATTAACACTTAAAGGAATTGAAATTAAGTCAAGCTCTTAAAACATTAAGATTCCTAAGTTGACTCATATATTAAGAAATTTCTTAATAATGGATACAATTTCACAGGAGGTGGTATTATGAAAAGTAAGAAAGTAGTAATCTGTTTATTGATGGTTTTTCTAGCTTTAGGAACGCTGTTTGGATGGGATGCATATGCAACGCCAGAAGAATATTACAAAGACACAGGCAACAAAATCACTCAATTCAAAGAATCACCGGTGCTTGCTGAGAAAGTGAAAAAGGGAGAGCTTCCTCCAGTTGAGGAAAGACTGCCAAAAGAACCCCTAGTAATAGTTCCTGAAGATGAAATAGGAAAATTTGGTGGTATATGGAGAAGGGTTTGGAAAGGTCCCTCAGACAAATGGGGAATTTATAGACTTACTGATGCTAGGTTAGTATTTTTTAGTGCAGATGGAGGAGAATTCCTCCCAGGAGTCGCAAAAAGTTGGGATATATTAGAAGATGGACGAGTTTACATTTTTCATTTAAGGGAAGGGATGAAATGGTCTGACGGGCATCCTTATTCTGCAGATGATATAATCTTTTGGGCAAATGACATAGTTGGTAATGATGAATATACTACTCCTGGTTCTAAACCTACTTGGTTTATGATTGGTGGACAAAGGACAAAAGTAGAAAAAATAGACGATTATACAGTTAAATTTGAGTTTGCCGCACCATATGGACTCTTTTTACTTGAAGTAGCAAACGGAGGCTTTGTAGGAGCACCGAGACATTATCTAGAACAATTTCACCCTGATTATACACCCATGGAAGAGATTCAAAAAATCATAGATAAAGAAAAAGAAAAGATGTATTTCACCTGGGTTGATGTATTTCAAGACAAATCCGATCCTATAAAAAACTTGGAGCTTCCTGGCTTATGGACATGGATACCAAGAACTGATCCAACAAGTTCTTTCTATATTTTAGAAAGAAATCCATATTGCTATGCCGTAGATATAGAAGGAAACCAATTACCATATATTGACACTATACGGCACGAATTCGTAATGGATGACGAAATAATTATGTTAAAAGCGATCGCTGGAGAAATTGATATGCAGCATAGACACATTGGAAGTTTGGGAGCAGGAGCGGGTAACTACACACTACTAGCAGCAAATGCTGATAAAGCTGGTTACCAAATTTACAATTGGATAGCTGCCAATGGTTCTACTAGCCAATTAATGTTGAATACTTTTGATAACAAAGATCCTGTTCTACAAGAAATATTCAGCGATGTAAGATTTAGACAAGCATTATCGTTAGGAATAAACAGAGAAGAAATCAACGAAATTATGTTTTCTGGATTGGCCAAACCTCGACAAGCTTCTTTAGTCAGCGGTTCAGCTTATTATGATCCTGAATGGGAAAGGGCATATGCTGAATACGATCCGAAACGAGCTAATGAACTTCTTGATGAAATGGGACTCGAATGGGATTCAAAAAAACAATATAGACTTAGACCCGATGGAAAACCCTTGCAATTTTCCGTACAGGTAGCTGGACAACCGCACACTGATATTTGGACCATAATACGAGAATACTGGAAAAATGATCTTGGTATTCAAATAGAGGTAGATACAATTAACAGAGATCTTTATGATTCTAGAATGACTGCTCACGATTTTGAAGGACAGGTCTGGCAAATGGATAGAGCCGCTCAACCATTAGCCGATCCACTTTTTATATTCCCTGGAGCTACAGAGTACTCTACTTCATGGTACATAGGTTGGGCAACATGGATTAAAGCTTATATGACAGGAGACGAAATTCCAGAAGACGCAATTGAACCACCAGAACCAGTCATTGAATTAGTGGATCTTTGGCTGACGATACAAATGACGACCGATGATGAAGGAATCAAAGAACTTATGAAAGAAGCTACGAAGATTCACAGGGAAAACATATGGATGATTGGAACAGTTGGAGAAGATATAGCGCCCACAATAGTAAAAAATAACTTTAAAAATGTTCCTAGAGAACTTGTTTCAGATGCCGTATTCTTTACTCCGTTAAATGCTATGCCTATGCAATTCTTTATTGACCAATAATTAATTCCTTCCCCCTTTTTTAAAGGGGGAAGGAGAGCACTTAAGAAATAAAAATCACAAAGTAAAATAAGTTTCGAAAATCAATAGCTGATCAATAAAAAAGAAAGAACTATTAATTAGATACAATCATAAAAATATGTGGGATGTGAAATTTTGAAAATTTCAATTATAGGAGCAGGGAGTGTCAGATTTGCCCTTCAATTAATAGGGGACATCGCGCAAAGTGAAGAATTATATGATTGCGACATTTGTTTGATGGATATAAACGAAACACGTCTAAATGCAATCTACAGTTTAGCAAACAAATATTGTTTGGAATTGAATTCAAATCTCAAAATTGAAAAAACAACGAACTTAGACGAGGCCATAAAAGCTGCTGATTTTATTATAAACACCGCTTATCCATATCCAGAAGGTTTGGAAGATGGTTATCAACGATGGGAAATAGTTACTGAAATTGGAGAAAAACATGGTTACTATAGAGGTATTGATTCACAAGAATTTGATATGGTTTCAACTTATTCTTACATAATTTGTTCTTATCCAGATATTAAACTTGCACTAGAAATTGCAAAAAAAATGGAAGAAATGGCTCCCAGCGCTTGGCTAATGCAAACAGCTAACCCAGTCTTTGAAATAACCCAAATTGTAAAGGAATTAACTCAAAGCAAGATCGTTGGTTTTTGTCATGGCTCATCTGGCGTAAACGAAATATTTAGACGATTAAACCTCAATATTAACCTGGTTGAATGGCAAGTTGCAGGCGTAAATCATGGCATATGGCTAAATAAGTTTAATTACAATGGTCAAAATGGGTATAAATTATTAGACAAATGGATTGAAGAAAAGTCCCATTTTTGGGAATCACAAGGTCCTTGGGATGTACAGCTATCACCAGCTGCTATAGACCTGTACAAATTTTATGGAATGATGCCTATTGGAGATACTGTTAGAAATGGTAGTTGGAAATATAATTATAATTTAGAAACGAAGAAAAGATGGTATGGAAAATTCGGAGGAATAGATAATGAAGTGGAAAGACCTAAGTTTCATCAAACACTTAGAAACTCCAGAAAGAGGATGATCGAATTATCTAAAGCTATAGAAAAAGACCCTCATATAAAACTTATGGAAGTTTGGCCCGAAGTATTTAAGAAAAGTGAAACAAGTGGAGAACAACATATTCCTTTTATAAATGCTCTGATAAATGATAAGTCAACAAGATTGATACTTAATGTAGAAAATAAAGGCATAATTCAAGGAATACCTGAAGATATAGTTGTTGAAGTCCCTGTCATTGTAGATAAGAATGGCCTTCATCCTCAAACTTTAAATCCCAATCTTAATAGTAGAATAATTGAGTATTTTTTGGGTCCTAAAATAATGAGAATGAGAATGGCTCTGGAAGCTTACATTACTGGAGACCTCATGATTCTTGAAGAATTTTTAGTGAGGGATCCGAGGACAAAATCTTCTCAACAAATCAAAGATGTCCTCGATGAAATTATGAATCTTTCATTTAATCAGGAAATAAGAGACCACTTCAAGTATTATCAAGATTGAATAAAAAATAACTTAGTTACTTAAATTACTACGAGACCAAATTTTAAATTTTTAAAGTTACAAAAATTAGATTCTTTATTGGTACGCCAATTTTCGGGAGGTGGTATTGTGAAAAGTAAGAAAGTATTAATCTGTTTATTGATGGTTTTTCTAGCTTTAGGAACACTGTTTGGATGGGATGCATATGCAACGCCAGAAGAATATTACAAAGACACAGGCAACAAAATCACTCAATT
>Ga0208693_1002942_pt1 | contig 10844 bp, 9 predicted proteins | sample AD_UKC071_MetaG_FD_184438 | JGI IMG/M metagenome (GOLD analysis project Ga0208693, IMG submission 184438) | Active sludge microbial communities of municipal wastewater-treating anaerobic digesters from USA - AD_UKC071_MetaG (SPAdes) (version 2) | ecosystem: Engineered > Bioreactor > Anaerobic >... | reverse complement strand
TACTTGTCCAGCATAGAAAGGATTTCTACCATCGCCTGTTGAAATGTCTCTAACACAGTATTCCACAGTAGCTGCTCTAGCTCAGCAAAGTTTAATTTAATCTTATCGTTCATTCTTGAGAGGCCTCTTTCCTGGGTGTTGTTTCTCAAACCTATACCTTCTGGAACGAGGTCTCTCTTTTCCTGCTTAAAGCAGGTTTTTTCGATCCTCTCCCCCCGCTAACATTTTACTCATAGTAATGCGGCCAAACGGTTTTACTGTCATACGGTAAGCGATCATTGAATAAGACAACTTTTTCTTGCATGGATCATTTTTCTAGAGATCCTTCGCTTCGCTCAGGATGACAGGCAAGATGCTCAGGATGACAGGCAGAATGCCGCATTTCGTCCATGTAGACAATGCGGTCTTCATGCTGCGACCTGTCCGCGGCAAAAGCCAGGAGATGGCTTTCCAGGGAGGCGCGGGCGGAGGTGAGCACTTCAGGGCCTTCTGGACTGGAAGAGGCGCCATCGAGAGAAGCCATTAGCGATTCCATCAGCCCCTCATCGCCCCCGCCGTGACCCCGCAGATCCAAGTCCAGATCCAGAAGCAGCTTTTTTCGCACCTGGTGGTGATCATAAACGATGATCTCCTGGTGCTCGGTGGTGAGCTTGCCGAAAAGGGTGCCCCCGGTCCCCTCTATGCGGATCCAGCGGCCCTCGGAGGATGCAAAGCCATGCAGGGTCAGCGAGGCGGTTGCTCCTCCAGCAAACTCCATATTAACCACCTGGTGGTCATTGACGTCATTATCGCAGAAAAAGACACAGCGGCCGTAGGGCCCTTCCCGCAGCGCCTGCAGCTTGGCTTCCCTGCTGGAGGGCGCATCGGTGATGGTCGAAACGGGCCATTGATCCCAGTTGCCCAGTGTTTTCAAGGGAGAATAAAGCCTGCCCAGTCCATTGACCAGTCCCGGGCAGCGCAGTGCGGCGCCGGCCAAAAGCCGATTATGGAAATAGCGCGAGCGTGTGCCGATCTGCAGCAGCGGTTCCGCTTTTAAGTAAATCCGCGGCGCCGCCCACAGGCAGGTGTCCAGGTGCGGGCACCCCTCCAGGCAGCGCTTCGCCGCTCCCGGCGGCGCGTTTTCCGGCCGGTAAAAAAAGAGCCCTCCAAATGAGCTGACCTTAAGCGCCGGGGCGCCGATCAACCAGTAGATGAGATCGAGGTCATGACAGGTCTTGGCCAGAACTATGGGGCTGGACTCGTCCGCGCGGCGCCAGTTGCCGCGCACGTATGAATGGGCAAAATGCCAGTAGCTGACATTTTCACTGTGATTGATATTGACGATGCGGCCGATCAATCCCCCCGCCACGGCCGCCTTGATAGTTTGAAAGAATCTTGTATAGCGGAGAACATGGGCGACCCGTAGCTGCCGGCCGGCCTTTTCGGATGCCTCAACCAGCCGGCGGCAGTCCGCCTCCGTAACGGCCATGGGCTTTTCCAGCAGGACATGGTAGCCCAACTCCAGCGCAGCCAGGGCCGGTGCAGTATGCAAGCGGTCCTGGGTCGCAATGAAACAGATGTCGGCCATCCGTCCTGCAGCAAAGAGCTCCTCCCAGCCCGGGTAACATCTCTCCGGCGGAAGACCGTGTGCTGCGGCAAAGGCTTCACGACGCGCAGTCAGCGGCTCGGCCACGGCAGCAAATTTTAACCTGTGACTGTTTTCCAGGGCCCAGGCACCGTAGGCATCCTTGCCCCGGTTGCCGGCCCCTACCAGGACCGCTGTTATCATGGGCCGCACAGCACCTCCCCGGCCTTCTTCAATATCTCCATCTCCGTCCCGCGAATAACATTAAAGCCGGTCAGGCTACGGTAAAGATTTCGCCATCTGCTGACTATATGCCTGCACACCTGGAACGGCTGAAATATAAAAATATCTGCTGACCAGCATAAACATCTGATAAGTGACCGCAGCAATATATCAGGCAACAAATAGAAGCAACACACCGATGCCAAATTCATCATTATAGTATATCATTCTTTCTTGGACGTGCGGGTACAGCCACAGACAACAGCAGTACTATAGAGAACAGGAATGCCGCTCCCCCAAGCCACACAGACAGAACCGGAAAAACCGAAGTTATAAATAAGTATTCCTGGCAAGCGCACCAGATTAGAATTCCGAGCAAAATAGATGCTGCGCTAACTCGAAGCAGCCTGAATCCAGTTCTTTTTTGCTGATAAAAGGCCAAGACCAGCCTCAACATCACCATTAGGCTTGCCGAGACCATCATGCCGATCACGACACAAAGTACATAGTGCCCCCAGATAATCCTTCCCATGCCGACAGAAGGAAAGCCTCGCCACTGCGCCCAGTCACTTAAAACATAGGCAATGAAAGGCCAGCTTCGCTGGCTGTTTGTGAGAATCACGATGGCGTCACCTGTCTCCGGCACAGCCTGCAAATGCGTCATGATGCCATTGCCCTGGCCGCCGTGAGAAACTGAAAGCGCACCGTTTGGCAGCTTTTCGATATAGTGACCAAATCCATACGCTTCAAATATCAAACCGTAAATGCCGATTTTATGGCTCTCAGGTTGATACATTCGATTAATGCTCTCGATACTTAGAACAGGGTTTTCCTGCAAGCCCGCTACCGCAAAGCGGGCAATATCGTGAGCTGTGGCAAACAGACCGCCTGAAGCCTTTGAGGGATAGAGATAGACAGGAACCGGTTCCCCTCTGAGGTTATACCCCGTGGGTGGGTAAGGCTTCGCCGCCGTGTCTATGTCAAAGAAGGAGCTTTCCATGCCCAGCGGAAGTAAAACTTCCGTGCGCATATATTCTGAAAAGCTTTGTCCAGTGACATCCTCGATTAATATTTCTAATAGGTTATAGCCTGTGTTAGAATACGAAAATCCTGTCCCCGGTTCACGCATCAGCACCGCTTCCCCGGTCATCACATCCCGGTTGGAGGGCATCACCTCGCCGGGGGAATAGATGTTGGTGAAATCCCCCAATGGCATCCCCGAAGTGTGACTTAAAAGCTGCCGTACCGAAATTTTTTCTGTCGGATAGTCAGTCAACGGAAATTGCCAGCTTTTTAGATACTGCGACACCGGAGTATCCAGGTCGATGAGACCCTTTTCTGCAAGCCGCATAACTCCCCAAGCTGTAACAGGTTTTGTAATGGATTGAACACTCATGGCTGTGTCGACCGTCAGCGCTCTGCTGCTTGCCATATCAGCATAACCGTAGCCTTGTGTCCATGCGATTTCGCCGTTCTTAACAAGAGCGATGTTGCAGCCCGGAATACTATACTGCTTCATCAGAGCGGGAATGCGCTCGTCCATATATGACTTAAATTCGTCAAGCGGCGCATCGGCACGCATATTCCGCTTAATTTGCAGACTGCCGGAAAACAGCATGACGAACAAGCTAATTATTACGGATATAAAGATAAACCATATCCACATCCTGTGGTCCCCAAGAATTCTTATTTTTTCATACTTACACCTCATAATTTCTCACCGCTCGCACGCACATTCCACTCCAGCGATGTTTCCGCTTTGCCTTGCCTGCCGATATGCTTTGTGACTTTGGCGGCAATAGTCCCGGTAAAATGACGCTTCCTTGCACAGTATCACGGATGGCTTCGGCCAGTTTTATCCCGCTGATGTCCTTCAGAAAATACCCCGAAGCACCGTGGGTTATGGTACCGGGAATGGATTCATCGTCATCAAATGTGGTTAATGCCAAAACCGCTGTTCCGGGAAAATCTCGTTTGATCAGGCGTGTAGCCTCCACTCCGTCCATTTCTGAAATCAAAACGTTGCAAAGTCCATGGCCGATTTTTTCTGAACAGCTATAAAGAAATCACAGGCCGTTCTTGTATTCTATCATCTACCCCACTATTGCTACAATCCAAACCCTGCAAACGCAGATTTGCCCGGTATTACTGGATCTTTGGGCAAACAAAATACCATCTGTCGATAAAATTACTTTTATCAATAGATGGTATTTGATTTGGTGGACGTGAGGGGACTCGAACCCCTGACCTCCTGGATGCGAACCAGGCGCTCTCCCAGCTGAGCCACACGCCCTCGCAGGTGTATTATAGCAAATCGCATCCCTGAAGGCAACCGGCTAAAGTTGGGGGGGCTTTCCTTGAAAAAAAATAAAATCCCCCCGACCCCCTTTTGCAAAGGGGGAGTTCAAATATTGGCGGAATCCAATTTGGGGATCCCTTGCTCCGCCCAGGTGACAAGTAGGGGCGAGGCTCACCCCCATTTATTAATGGCGATATCTTGCTTCTGTCTTCCGGATTCTGATTTCTGATATTAGGGCATTTCCAGGGTGCAGGCGATTCCCTGGCCGCCACCGATGCAGAGGGTGGCCAGTCCGCGGTGAGCGCCCCGCCTCTTCATTTCATAAAGCAGCGTCACGAATATACGGGTGCCGCTGGCGCCGATGGGATGGCCCAGGGCAATGGCGCCGCCATTAACATTAACCTTATCCGGATCAAAATCCATCTCCCTTAAAACATAAAGAGACTGAACGGCAAAAGCTTCATTGGCTTCAACAAGATCGAGATCCCCGACTGTCCATCCGGCCTTTTGCAAAGCTTTGCGGGATGCCGGCACAGGTCCGGTCCCCATGATCGCCGGATCTACGCCTGCAGAAGCATAGCTGCGGATGAAAGCCAGCGGTTCAATGCCCTTTTCTCTGGCCTTGTCCAGGCTCATGACCACAACAGCGGCAGCGCTGTCATTGATCCCGGAGGCATTCCCCGCAGTAACGGTGCCGTCTTTTTTAAAGGCAGGGCGCAACCTGGCCAGAGCTTCGAGAGAGGTTTCCCGCGGGTGCTCATCCACTTCAAATATTTTGGGGTCGCCTTTCCGCTGCGGCACGGCTACGGGGACAATCTCATCCTTGAAGCGCCCGCTCTCGATGGCGGCGCGGGCCCTTTCCTGGCTTTTCAGGGAAAATTCATCTTGCATTTCCCGGGTAATACCAAATCTTTCGGCAATATTTTCAGCGGTAATTCCCATATGGTAATTCCCAAAAGCGCACCATAAACCATCTTTGATCATCAGGTCAACAGTTTTGGCATCGCCCATTCGCAGCCCCCAGCGCGCTCCCTGCACGGCATAGGCAGCGGCACTCATGTTCTCTGTCCCGCCGGCTACGATCACATCGGCTTCCCCCGCACGGATCGCCGTGGCAGCCGCAGTAATGGCTTTCAGACCTGAGCCGCAAACCTTGTTAATAGTGGCAGCAGGAACCTCTGCAGGAATGCCGGCTTTAATCGCCGCCTGCCGGGAGACATTCTGACCTAATCCGCCCTGAAGAACACACCCCATCAGGACCTCGTCCACTTCTCCGGGGTCAAGGCCGGCTCTTTCTAATGCTGATTTGATAGCGATGCAGCCCAAATCTACTGCCGGAACATCCCGTAAAGAGCCACCAAAAGTGCCCACTGCAGTCCTCACGGCGCTGACAACGACTACTTCCTTCACTTTTAGCCCTCCCTCATTTTTACCCACTGTCTGTACGGCCAGTGATGATCATGAACATATATAACCGGCCTGAATTAATTTCGCCAGATCCCGGCATCTTTCCTCTATTTTGCAAAATCAAGTCCTTGCATGTATAAATGATAAGCGGGAAATGGTATAGAGGGCTAGAACAAATAATTTTCTCTTATCTTTGGCGTCAAAAGCTGTTCCACATTTTGATACCGCTTCAAAAAATCGGTGAACAGATCAACTATTTCAGGGTCAAACTGGACCTGCTTGTTTCTTTCCAGCTCGGAAATTGCTTCAGCATATGATATTGCCTTTCTATAAGGTCGTTCTATCGTCATTGCGTCAAACGAATCCGCCAGGGCCATTATTCTTCCTTCGAGAGGTATCTCTTTACCCGACATATTAAAGGGATAACCTTTGCCGTCATAGCGTTCGTGGTGGTACAGAATTGCCGGGATGGCGGGATTGAGGGCCTTGATCTGCCTGGCAATATTAGCCCCCCAGAGAGGATGTTTGGTCATAATCTCCCATTCAGAGTTGTTCAATTTACCGGGATTATTCAGTATGGATCTGTCGATTTCGATTTTACCGATATCATGCAGGTAGGCGCCGTACTGTAAATGTTTTTTAGCCTGAGGCGGCATTCCCATAAGTGTAGCAATAATGCTGGTGTAGATCAGCACTCTCTCTGAATGGCCGTGGGTATAGCTATCCCTGGCGTTGATGATGGCCAGGAAAGCGGTTAGCTTGTTGAACATCTCCTCCTCCGAGGCATCGACCTGGGCCTTGAGAAATTCCAGGACAGAGAAAAAGGTTTCAACCTTGTTCCCGCTGATTACTTTCGCTTTGTAAAGAGCCTGTTCGGCTTTATTAAGGAGATCCTCCCTGGTAGATCCGTCTGCCGGATAAAATGCAAGACCCAGGGAAGCGGTTAAGTCGTAATCCCAATAACCTTCCTTATCTGGTATGATAATGTTATTTTTTATACTCTTGCGGATCGCCTCCGCCAGAGCCAGTGATTTCTCCCGGTCTCCATGATCTACAATAACAGCAAATTCATCGCTGCCGGAACGAAAAACATTACCTGATTCCCCTACCGTATCCACGATAACTCCCGCTACTTCCACAAGGAGCCGGTCGCCCGCCTGGTGGCCGCGGGTTTCGTTAAAATATTTAAAGTAATCCAGGCCCATCATGATTAAGGCAAAGGAGGCGGCATTATCTTCTTCGGTTTTACGCTTAAGCTCCTCCTGTAGAAAACGGCGGTTATACAACCCGGTCAGGTCATCCACATTGACCTGCCTGGAAAGGCGGTCGCTGATGGCGCGCTCCATGTCGACCATTGAGCCTACCAGCCAGGAGGTCAAAAAAAATATCCCGATGTAGATAATGTCGAGCTCCAGGTTTAGCGCTTTATGCTGCACAAAAGCCGCCACATTGACCGCAGTCAGGGTAAAGGCGGTCATGCCGGAGGCGGCAAAGCCCCATTTCAAGCCGAAGCGGACGGTATAAAAGAGGATCGTGGGGAGGAAAAGTATTTTGTAAAGACTCTGGTTCCCGCCAGTGATAAAAATTATTGCAGATAAAAAAATTAAACCGCCAAGCAAAGTTGCAAAATCCAAAACAATGGGCTCATTAGCTCTGGTACCGGTAAATTTATTCCTAAATTGTTCGAAGCCAATTGTAAATAAAAATAAAATTGTCAATATCCCAATTAACTGAAGGGATAGTAATATAATGCTAAAAGTGCTGTATGAAGTTGATTCTAAAGGAAATAAATATATTAACGATATTACACAAAAAATGGTCGCGAATATCCTGACGACCGGCGCCATTTCCGCAATTTTTCTTTGCCTTTCTCTCTTCGAATACATTGTAAATAACACCATGTAAATAATTATTAATCAGGCAGGAAGCTAAACATCTTCCTGCCTGATTCCCATTACTTTAGACTTTCAGGTAGTTCTGGGTCATACCATCTCCAAAGACAAGCAGAAGCAGCGCTGATCTGGGCCACAAAGACAGCAATAAAGGCAATGGCTGTAGCAAGGGCTACTAATATTTTTTTCTTCATATCGTTTCACCCCCTTTTCTTAAAGACTTTATTATTTAATAGGTCATCAAGTAATTGAGTGCCTCTTATTCCCGGTGGAAGAAGCATAACCCCCTGGAATAATAAACCGGTCGCCATCCCAACACCCCAGTTGATTTTATGCAAAATTAAAAGCCCAAAGGAAATGGCTGAAAGTAAAGACGCAATAACCAAAGAGCGGTATTTCAACTTCTTACGTCTTGCCTCGGCTCTTGGTTTCACCTGCGTGAAGTAAGGCGCGTTTAGCAAAATACCCCCTCCTGCCAATATAACCGCTGTAAAAAAATATGTATAAATAGCCGCAGGCGGGCATTTTCCCAGCCAGGCAGAAGCATAACCTAAAAGCGGTATGAAGATAAACCCAAATAAATTACAGTTAAAAGAACTGCTGCAGTGCGCGCCTCCTGCATTGGGCCGCAACAAAAGTAGAGCAATCACCATCGCTGACGTAGGAATAAAAGCCCCGATCAGGTAGGCAATAAATAGCACCACGAACAAACCAATAAGATTGCTTACAAGAACTGAAAGCCCGTAGCTGATCACCTGGCGCTTTTCCGCACCCAGCTCGAGAATGTCGCTAATTTTATCAGAAACTATATCATACCAGTTGTCTGGATTAATCTTTATCCTCCTTTTTGCGATATAACCTGATTTGCATAATGATCGCCAGGCCAATAATGATCAATAACGGCGGCAGGCTAAATAAAAATTTTGACAGGTCGGTGGCATTTAGAAGCTGCTCTTCAGAATAATTGAGCAACCTGGTTTGCACCAACACTGTTAACACTTCAGCTAAAATTACTAACATAAAAGAAATAAGGGAAACGGTAGCGCTTTTAAGAATGTTTAATTTTAAAACTATGTTTAAGATCAGCATAAAAGTTATCATGCCCAGGGGAATATGAACACCATATTTAATTGGCATCCGTTGTAGCAAAAAACCAATTAGCCCTATAATCAGACCAGCAAGGGAAATCTGCTTCCAGTTGTATTTCTGCTTGATCAAGGCCGTTCCCAGGGCCACCATAGCAATAGACTCAATGATTGTACCAAACAGCTGATAGAACCAATTTTCAATAAGCAAACTAGTTCACCCTTGCTATAGTAGTTATTGCTGCTAGCTGTTCAAGTTTCGCTGTTTATTTCCTAAATCCTTCTCTTGGTGGCAAGATGTGCCCTTTTCTGCCATATGCATGTCAGTATTCTACCTTCCTTATGTTAAAACCTTTTTTATGTAAGCCAATATCAATGTACGTGTCATGCTCATAGCACCTCCTCATCTCACACTTCTTTGCCAGCCGGTTCATGAAGAAGCCGGGTGTTTTTTCTCTCCGGTGGCCCCAACAATTGAATCTCTTTTTTGTCAGGTTAGAATAGATTTATACTGCGTAATTAATAAGAATAATATGTTTTGAATATTGATTATATCAAGAATATATTGTAAACTATATCTAAGATTGCTTGAAAGGAGTTGTTTTAATGTCTGAACTTCGGTTTGACGGCAGGGTGGCAGTAGTAACAGGCGCCGGCGGAGGGCTGGGCAAGGCCTACGCCCTGTTGCTGGCTGCCCGCGGTGCCAAGGTGGTTGTAAATGACCTCGGCGGCTCTTTTGACGGAGAGGGAGCAGACAGCACACCGGCCCAGAAAGTGGTTGACGAAATTAAAGCAGCAGGCGGCGAGGCCGTGGCCAATTATGAGAGCGTCTCCGAATGGGAAAGCGCCCAAAAAATTATTCAAGCAGCCATTGATACATACGGAAAAATCGATATTTTAATCAACAACGCAGGGATATTGCGGGACAAAAGCCTGATCAAGATGGAGATCGCCGATTACCTCAAGGTAATCGAGGTTCACCTGAACGGCACCTACTTCTGCACGAAGGCCGCTTTCCCCCACATGCGGGAACAGAAATACGGCCGCATCGTCTCCACTGCTTCGGCGGCGGGCGTTTACGGCAACTTTGGCCAGACCAACTATGGTGCAGCAAAGATGGGAATTGTAGGCTTGATGAACTGTGTCTGCCAGGAGGGTGCACGTTACGGTATCCTGGCCAATACAATCGTGCCCACTGCAGGCACCAGGCTGACCGCAACGGTGATGCCGCCCGACATTGTCGAAAAACTGAAACCTGAATATGTAGCCCCCATGGTCGTTTACATGTGCTCCGAGCAATTTCAGGAAAGCGGCAAGATCTTTACCGCCGGCGGCGGCTACTTCAGCCGGGCAGCGGTAATAGAGGGCCCGGGTGTATTCTTCGACACCAGCGCCGAGATTACACCGGACATGATCGCCGAAAAGATCGACCAGATCAAATCACTGGAAGGCGGCCGCGAGTACAGCTCGGCCACAGAGCAGACCGGAGTTGTGCTATCCGAGATGATCTGAGCAGGTAAAACTATTTAAAAGGAGGGATAGTATGCCCATCGATCCGCAAATTGTCGGCAAAGAGCTGAAACCCCTGGAGTATGTTTACCAAAACCGTGATGTTATCCTCTACGCTCTCGGCATTGGCGCCGGAGCCGAAGATGACGAGTTAAAGTTTGTCTATGAAAACGATCTTCAGGTTTTGCCTACATTCGCGGTAATCCCGCCTTTCCCGGCATTAACCGGAATAATCGGCCTGGAAGGGGTGGACATAAACCTGGCCATGCTCCTGCATGGCGAACAATACCTGGAGCTCTACAAGCCCATTCCCGTTGAGGGGAAGCTGACTTCGTATCCCCGGATTACCGCGCTCTATGACAAGGGCAAGGGAGCCCTGATCGAAATCGAAGTGGTTACCAGGGACACAAAAGATGAGGCGATCTTTTTAAATAAATTTGGCGTCTTCATTCGCGGTGAGGGAGGATTTGGCGGGGATAAAGGGCCCGAACCGGGGCATGTCCCACCGGAGAGGGAGCCGGATAAGGTCGTATCGCTGCCGACGCTGCCGCAGCAGGCGCTGCTTTACCGCCTTTCCGGTGATCTTAACCCGCTTCATGCCGATCCCGCCTTTGCCGCGATGGGCGGTTTCCCCAAGCCCATCCTGCACGGTCTCTGCACCATGGGATTCGCCTGCCGGGCGGTGCTCCGTGAATACTGCAACAACGACCCGGCAAAGTTTAAGGCCATGAAGGTGCGTTTTTCACGGCATGTCTTTCCCGGAGAAAATATTGTCACCGAAATGTGGCAGGAAGAGCCCAACAAGGTTGTCATCCGATCCAAAACCGCCGAACGGGGTGAATATTGCCTGACCAACGCCGCCGTCT
>Ga0208693_1002911_pt1 | contig 10920 bp, 8 predicted proteins | sample AD_UKC071_MetaG_FD_184438 | JGI IMG/M metagenome (GOLD analysis project Ga0208693, IMG submission 184438) | Active sludge microbial communities of municipal wastewater-treating anaerobic digesters from USA - AD_UKC071_MetaG (SPAdes) (version 2) | ecosystem: Engineered > Bioreactor > Anaerobic >... | reverse complement strand
GGCGGATCAAAGATAATCAAATGGAAAACATGCGCAGTCTGGTAAAAGCGGTATAGTAAGATATCCCCCGAAAAGGACAAACAAGGGAGGGATCTGCTCAAAACCGGTTGTTGTTCAGTAAATGGGGCTTGTTTTTGGGATAGAACAACGTTTAATGCAGCCTTAAGGGCAGTTTGCGTTAAATCAGACTGTTTGCCCCTTTAAAATCATCGATTTTCTTGCAAATAACGGAGGCAACGCAAATGCCTCTTTAAAGCTACCCTTTAACTTTTTGAATTTTAATATTATAATGAAGTGAAGGGGTTCCTGCCGTGACAGGAGGTGAACTTCTATTGAAAAACGGGCTAGACGCTACTTCATAAAGTTGATTTCTCTACTTGTAACCGCTGTCTTATTACTAACGGCCATGCCTTACTTCGCCGGTGCCGCCCCGGAAAACGGGGGACCGGTGGTTGTTGTCGAGATAGAAGGGATGATCACGGCAGGACAGCTTAGCTATCTACGCCGTCAAACTGCAGCTGCGGTAAAGGAAGAGGCGCAATTGTTTGTCCTAATCTTGGATACGCCCGGGGGGTTAGTTGACGCTACTATCGATATTACCAAAACCCTGATGAATGCTTCCCTGCCGGTGGCCGTGCTCGTGGCCCCATCCGGTGCTATTGCCGCCTCGGCGGGCTCTTTTATTATGCTCTCCGCCGATATCGCTGCAATGGCCCCCGGAACTACTGTCGGCGCCGCTCATCCGGTGGCGCTAACCCCCGAGGGTTCTTTACCGGCTGATGATAAGACCACCACCTTTTTGGCAGAACACCTAAGCAACCTGGCGAAGACAAAGGGGCGTCCGGCCGATCTGGCCGAGAAATTTGTCATTGAAAACTTAACTCTCAGTGCTGAAGATGCCAAAGAGGCTGGTGTAATCGATTTTTTAGCGAAAGACCTGGACGATCTTTTAAGGCAACTTGACGGGACGAGTGTGGAGAAAGATAGCCGAGAATATCTTTTTCATACATCCAGCGCACAACTGCTCTATCCAGGGGCGAACCTCAGCGAAAAAATGCAAAATTTGCTGAGCGATCCCCAGGTAGCTTTTCTTCTGCTGATGCTGGGGCTGCTGGGGCTTTACTTTGGCTTCTCCAATCCAGGCACCTTTGTTCCCGAAGTGGTTGGCGGGATTCTACTAATCATGGGCATATACGGAATCGGTTTATTTGATACCAACACCACTGGTATTGTTTTACTTCTCCTGGGGATCGGCCTGGTCATTGCCGAAATATTTACTCCCGGGTTTGGGGTGCTCGGTATCGGCGGAGCCATCTCGATGCTGGTGGGTGCCCTGCTGCTGCCTCTTGAGCCCTTGATGTCTGCCGAGTGGTACGGGTCGTTTCGCCTTACAGCAATCGGCGTTGTCTTGGCATTTCTGTTACTCGCTGCGGTAATTACCTACGCTGTGGTTTACAGTCGCCGGCGTTGGAAAGATGGCGGGAGCTACTTTATGCCACCCCAAAGAGGGATCGCCGTCTCAGATCTCGATCCTGAAGGGCAGATTAAAGCCAGGGGAGAGCTCTGGCTGGCCCGGAGCGATGACGGTTCCAAAATTACCGCAGGGACCGAGGTAGAGATTGTCCGCTCAGAAACACTGTTCCTGTGGGTTCGCCCGCTGGAAAATTTAACTGATACGAATAATGATACTAAGGAGGCATAAAGTTGGAGCATATTATTATTCCGATTATTATCCTGGTCCTGATGTTTTTGATGTCGTCGATCAAGGTGGTCCGCGAGTATGAACGGATTGTTGTTTTTAGGCTGGGCCGCCTGATTGGCGAGAAGGGCCCCGGCCTGGTCCTGGTGATTCCGCTGATTGATCGGACTGTGAAGATCTCTATGCGCGTGGTAACCATGGATGTCCCTTCGCAGGAGGTCATTACCCGGGACAACGTTACTACCAATGTTAACGCGGTGGTCTATTACCGGGTTGTTGACCCGAACAAGGCCATCGTCAATGTCGAAGATTACCGCTTTGCTACGGCCCAACTGGCCCAGACTACGTTACGCAGCGTTACCGGTCAGGCGGAGCTTGATGAGCTGCTTTCGGAAAGGGAGAAACTGAACCAGCTTATTCAGAAGATCCTCGATGAGGCTACCGATCCCTGGGGGATCAAGGTAACCGCGGTTGAGATCAAAGATGTGGGCATTCCTGAACTGCTGCAGAAAGCGATCTCCCGCCAGGCTACCGCCGAGAGAGAGCGCCGCGCCATTGTGGTCCAGGCCGAAGGCGAGAAAGAGGCTGCTGAGAAGCTGGCCGAAGCGGCACAGATCTTAAACAGCCAAGAAGGCGGATTTTACGTCAGGCTACTGCGCTCCATACCCGAAGTGGTCAGCCAACCGGGTTCGGTAATCGCCTTTCCTCTGCCGATGGAGTTACGCCATCTTTTACCTCAGTCTGGAGATGAGCACGGGGAGTGACCAAATCATTTTAGTAAGCTTTGTAGCCGTCCCTGCGCAGGGACGGCTAGCTTCCACCGTGCCTTAATGTATGTCGGCGGTGTAGCCCAGGAGATCGTATTCGACAACGCCAAGATCGTGGTTTCCGAGCGGGTGGGCAAAATTGTACGGTTTAACGAGGGCCTCTTGCATTTTGCCTTAGCCTGTGGGTTTACGCCGAGGGCCTGCTGGACCGACGACGCTGAGTACAAGGGCAAGTCCCACCAAGGCTTATCGAAACAAGGGGGGACATAAGTAATTGGAAAGATCTAGTTGACGACTTTTGGTGGCCAAATATGACGAATTTCTAGTGACCAAAAATGCGGGTTTTTAAATGGCTATTGACAGTTACGATTACCTTTTTAGGGTAAGCTGTGGCTTATTATAATCTAGGATATGCTTGCTGTAGCTGCCTACAACGAGGCTAGTTGACACAGCCCCGGTTGTTTTTCACTTGATTTCTCCTTACCGGGGGGGTATAATATCTGTGCAGTACAAAGTACGCGAGCGTGGCGGAATGGCAGACGCGCTAGGTTCAGGACCTAGTGGGTGCAAGCCCGTGGAGGTTCAACTCCTCTCGCTCGCACCATTCGAAGCGAGGGTTTCCGGGTTAGTAATAAACCGGAAACCCTTCTTTATTTTTGCGGTTTGCCTTTAATTTTGACACCAATTGATAGAAGTAGAGCAAATATAAATTATGAAGAGGGGAGCACTTACTATCTTTGAAAACAGCTGATATGTTAGGCTTTGTATATTGTATACCAGTTATATTATTTTAAGATCCTCTTCTGCTTTAATTTCTGCCAGATAGTTATAGATGGTATAGCGGGTAACCCCGAGTCTTTCGGCGATCTCTTCGATAGCTCCCTTAACCAGGAAGAACTGTTTGCTATTCAGGTACCTGACAACTTCTTTTTTATCATCCTTTTTCATGCTGCTGACCGGTTTTCCAATTCTGGACGTTGCCTCCTTAAATAATTTATCCAAAAGTTCTTCCAGCGTATTACAAAAAAAGCCGTTATATTGCTCAACAGATTGTTGAACATGGTCCATACTTTCGTGGATAAGGCAGAAACTATCTATTCTCTTTTTAATCTTAAGAAAGTACTCCAGGGAGTAGTTAATTGAAAGCAAACCAATAATCTTATTATTGTTGTTGCGAATAAAGATGGTTGTTGTTTTAAGCTTCTTACCGCTTTTGGATTCTGTTTTATAATTTGCGACTATGTTGATACTGTTAAAAAGATCTGACCTTAAGAAGTATGTTTCCATGTCATTTAATGGATCGCCGATTTCCCGCTCCGAAATATGATTGTTTTCAATCATTACCACCGCTTTATCGGGAACGCTTGGATCGACTAAGACAACTTCGCAATTACTGCCAAAGGTTTGGGTAATACCCTTGGCTATATTAAACATATTTTTGAGAAATAGTGGAATATCTCCATCCAAAATAATCTTCCTTCCTAATTTAATAATTAATCTAATAAATACATAAATACAACAAAGGTCTGACAAAATCCTCTAGAGATGCTGATGCTGAAGCTAAACCTTGATTTACAGAGTGACCCATCCCTGAGAAGTTATCTGCACGTTATTGTGAGTAAAGAAAGCTTTTTCAATTTTATTATCTTTCAATTGAAATGTAAGTTCGGTAAGATCCGGTCCAATCAAATTGGCTCCTCCGCCGCATTCTATACGGAGCAGGCAATTCTTTTCAGCAGAGATTTTACTTTTATCTAGCTCGCCCGATTCAAGAATTGCCAGTGCTAGCACAACTGTTCCGGTGCCGCAGGAGGTCTCAATTAGTTCTGGAATACGGTGCGGGAAAACCGCACGGAGATCTCCTTCGTAAGAGGGGTGCCAATCGTAAAGAGTAATATTATAAGGTTCCTTAGTCTTCTCCATAAATTCTTTTTGCACATCAAGAAGGATTTGTCTAGTTTCAGAATCGAGGTTTTCCACATCTGCTGTGGGGCAGACTTCTTTAATCCGGTCTCCGTTGACAGCCATAAATTCACCGACGCGCATAACTTTTACACCGCAGATTTCCATAGGATGAACCCCATGTTGGTAACATTTTTTAACAAAGGAAGTCATATCGGTAACTACTTTTACAACGTTTCCTTTCATTAGATAGACCATAATATTAGTGAGGCCGTTGTCTGTTTCGAGGACGACAGGAGTAACCGGCTCTCGGGGAGTAATTCCGAGATTGGCCCCCACAGCAGTTTCAAAGAGCACTTTACCTAAAACCTGGGTCATACCCCCGCAAGCGCCGATAAACTCTCCCGAAGCGGGTTCAGAAATTTTCACTTTTAAGTTGCCTTCATTCTGCGGAGGATAAAGGATAGCTGCCTCGTCTCCTCCCAGGTAACTTTTCTCCAAAAGATTAAGAGAAATTTCAAGCTCCCGGCCTTTAGGAATTTGCGTTCCATTGAGAAAGATAATCGTATTACCTCCCATATGACCCTTAACGAAATCTAACTTCAATGTGTATACCCCTTTCATTAAATATTATAGCTTCAACAAAATGTTTAAAGGAAACACTTGATAGCCCCGTACCTATTTTAAAAATTATCATAGTCGGAAAGAATATGTCAACAAAATATTAAGAAATAGTGTTGGTTGCTAACCAAAAGGGCCTAAATTAGTGAAAGCTATTTTTGATCTGATAATATTTCAATAATTTGTTTATAAAGCTCAAAACTACAATAAAACATATGTTGAAATTACAATTTATAAGCAAAAATGTAGAAGGATATTTAAAAGATATGTTGAATTAATACTGTGGAAGGAGGTTGATGAGGTCAATAAATCAATCAATCAATCTTTATTAATTCAATTATTAAGGTGAGGTAAAGATCAATTCTGTAAAGGAGTGAATCGTTAAATTGCTAAGAAAAGAATTAAACCCGGTTTTGATGACGGCTCTGGTCATAGGTGCGACTGTCGGTTCTGGTATATTTGTTCTTCCCGGGTCTTTGGCTGAATCGGCTGGGCCAGCCTCAATCATTTCATTCGTGCTGGCCGCATTTGGTTCTTACGGTTTGGCTTATGTCTTTGCCGAACTGGGGATCAGAAGCCCGGTTTCAAATGGCCTCTACGAATATCCAAAGCAGGCTTTCGGGGAAATGATCGGTGCAATCAATGGCTGGTGCTACTGGATCTTCATGTGGTCCGGAATTTCGGCTGTTTTAATTGGCCTAATGGGTTACCTGGCCCTATGGTGGCCGGCACTTGCTGATAACGGGTGGTTGCAATTGATCTTGGGCACGATCTTGTTATGGATCTTTACTTTTATCAATACTCAGAAAGTTGAAGTGGGTGCCACCTGGGGATTGATTTTTACGATTATCAAGGTTGGCGGGCTCATTGTGCTGATCATCGTTGGATTGTTCCATATTGATTTCAGCAACTTTGCTCCGTTTATGCCCATGGGCTCTGGCAGCATCATTCCCACGATGGCTCTTCTTTTCTGGAGTTTCGTCGGGATTGAAACCGCAGTTACTGTCGGTGAAGAAGCGGACGACCCGAAGACGATTCGAAAGAGTACTTTCAGTGCGCTCTTTACCATTATTATTGTTTATGGGCTAACTTTATTTGTTGCTTTTGGGGCCATGCCATCAGCCGAGCTGGCTCAATCGCAAAAGCCATTAAGCGATCTTGCTTATCTCTTTATGGGTGATTTCGGTGCTAACTTTATTGCGATTATCGCGGTTTGCTCAATCATCGGGGTAATGAACAACACGATTTTGCTCACAGGCAGAACCAGCTACGCTATCGCCCGCGACGGATTGTTCCCCAAGGTTTTTTCAAAAACCAATAAACATGGTGTTCCTTCGGGGAACATAATTCTTGGTTCCGTACTGGCGAACATCTTGCTATTTACTGCTGTTTTTAAAACGCTGCGGGCGGCGTTTGACTTTGTGTTGCTTTTTTCAACCCTGTTTTGCTTAATCCCATATGTTTTCACGATGGTGTCAGTAGTTATCCTTAACAACCGCAAACCAGAGATGTTCCACTTTGAAGGCAGCCAGTGGACGAAGGTGAAGATCATGGCCGTGATCGGCTTTATCTTTAGCGCGCTGGGGATCTGGGGTGCCGGTGCAGAGGCGCTAGTCTGGGCCCTGGTATTTATTGTGATTATGGCCCCGGTGTTTTATGCCATTGTTACAAATGAAAGAGACCAGTTAAAGGGTAAAGGCACCGCGGTTTAGTTAACGTCAAAAGAGTTGAATCTGCCGCCGGTCACCGGCGGCAGATTCAAAAACTGCTGTTTATTAAAAATGAGAGCATCAAGGAGGGCTAAAGGAATGGAAATTAAAGTTAATTCTGAAATCGGAAAACTGAAGGCGGTGATGCTTCATCCGCCGGGAAAAGAGATTACACGGCTGACTCCGTCAAACATGAAGGCTCTGTTATGGGACAATATTCCGTGGCCGGAAAGAGCCCTGGAAGAGCACCAAAATTATGTTAAAGAATTGGAAAAACGGGGCGCCAAGGTTTATCTGACTCCCGACCTGTTAAAAGATGTCATTAAGGACCGTACCCTGCGAGATGAATTAATTGAAAAAAGCGTCGCCTATGAGGAGGAACGCTTAACTCCGGAAACGCTGCAGGTGATGCAGGACTATATGAAGAGCGTTAATGATGATCAGCTCATTGATATATTTATGGGCGGGATTACCAAGCAGGAGCTGTATCAAGAGACCCATGGAGTAGCGTTTGAGGATCTAGCGGATTACGCTAATGAATTTTGCCTCACTCCGATGACCAATATTGGATGGTCTAGGGACCCCGCTGCAACGATCGGTAACGGCATCGCCTTTTCGCATATGTACGGCCGGGCCAGAGAGCGGGAACCGCTTTATGTTAAATATGTGTTCAAATATCACCCTGAATTTAAAGATCTCGATTACCATGTTTGGTACGGTCTCTCTGAAGATGACCAGACGAATTTAGAGGGCGGCAATGTATTCCCGCTAAGCAAAAATGTATTAGCCATCGGCTTTAATGAAAGGACAGCTTTCCGGACGATCATGAAACTTGCTGACAGGCTGATGGAAAAGTCGGAAGTTACGGATGTGCTGGCGCTACAATTTGACAACAAGAAGCTTGTTGAAGGCGATGTAGGCATGTTTGTACATGTCGATACCTTTTTCACCATGGTTGACCATGAAAGCTTCCTTTTCTTCCCTTATATTGCCGATATGCTTACGGTTTACCGTCTAACCAAGGGTGAAGGCGGTAAAATCAAGACTTACGTGGAAGGCGATCTTTTCGAAACACTGAAAAAAGTGCTGCATCTGAAATCGCTGAATCTGATCAAGGTGGGTGGTGGAGACAGCTATAGGGCCCAGGCGGAGCAGTGGGGTCTGGCGGCCAACGTTTTTACGGTTGCACCGGGCGTTGTCTTTGCTTACAACCGCAACACAAGTACAAACAAAGAGCTGCGTAGAAACGGCATTGAAGTAATCGAGCTGGAAGGGAACGAGCTAGCCAAAGTGCTTGGTGGACCTCGCTGCGCGACGATGCCTCTGTGGCGTGAAGATCTATAATCAAGTGATGAGCGTTAAAGCCAGTACGCTTGCTATCTGGATCATCCCTTTCTTATAGAGAAAACCTGGAATAATATGCGGCATATTCAGGTTTACGGTGGTAAATCTCTATTTGCCGGTACAACGGAGAAGTTAGCGATCTGAGATTCCAGGTTTTCTCCCCCTTATTGGGGATTGTAAAAGAGAGTAAATACATTTTAAAGCCATATCGTTAAGAATTAACTATGAAGGAGGAAAGTTGAATGATCAGTAGCTTAAAAAATAAAAGTGTCCTTTCATTATATGACCTTTCGGTAGAAGAAATAGAAACAGTTTTAAAGACTGCAGAAACACTTAAAATTCAGAGAAGGGTCGGCCAAACAGTAAAGATACTGGAAGGGAAGGTTATTGCCCTGATTTTTCAGAAGCCTTCCACCAGAACGAAAGTTTCATTTTTAGCTGGTATAAGTCAACTCGGTGGTACCCCTTTATATCTTGATGGTCGTGATCTACAACTTGGGCGAGGCGAGACCATTGCCGATACTGCCCGGGTTCTTTCCCGCTATGTTGATGCTATCGTGGCCCGCGTTTTTGCACATAGTGATCTGGAAGAGCTGGCGAAATACGGAAGCATCCCGGTAATTAACGCTTTATCTGATGATTATCATCCTTGCCAGGCGCTGGCCGACATCTTGACCATCTATGAAAAAGTAAACAAGGTTAGAGGAATTAAGTTAGCGAACTTTAAAGGCCTGAAGATTACCTATACCGGCGACGGTGACAGTAACATGGCTCATGAGACCCTTCTGTTGGCGGCTAAGACCGGTATGGATATCTCTTTGGCCTCGCATAAAGACTATCAACCTAACGATAAAGTTATGGAAAAAGTTAACAAAGTGGCTGAAGAAAGCGGTTCTAAGATTGTAATTACAGAAGATCCTTTAGAAGCAGCTAAAGACGCGGATATTCTGTATACCGACGCTCTCGTCAGCATGGGTGAAGACGAGATTGGTCAAAGGAAATTAAAGGACTTGATTGCCTTTCAGTTGGATAGCAAGATGATTGAAGCAGCAAAATCTGATGCTATTGTCATGCACCCGCTACCAGCCATTCGGGGCGCAGAAATATCCGCTGAAGCGATGGAAAGCCCGCGGGCGGTAATCTGGGATCAAGCGGAAAACAGATTACATGTCCAGAAGGCTCTTCTTTCGTTAATTCTAGGATAACCGGGAATGACCAACAGAGGGCTGACATAGCGGGTATATTTTTACCCGCTATAATTTTTTAATGCAGTTTGGTGATGATAAGGTAGATCTTTTATAAAGAATGCTTGCATTAACTGCTTATATTACGAAAATACGACAAAGTGTAGGGGAGAGAATGAATTTGGAAAAAATCAATCCGGCAGAGCCTGCGATAGGTTGCCGGGTCAAACAGGAAACGATTGTTGTAGCCCTGGGCGGTAATGCTATTTTGCGTCCGGGACAGAGAGGTACTTATGCGGAGCAGATGGAAAATGTTCGCAAGACCTCAGCGCAGCTGGCCGAACTGATTCTTAACGGTAAGCGGCTGGTGGTTACCCATGGCAACGGTCCGCAGGTGGGTAGAATATTTCAGCAGCAAGAGAACGGGACCCGGGTTGGTATCCCGGCAATGCCGCTTTTTGTCTGCGGGGCAATGTCTCAAGGACAAATTGGTTATATGGTTCAACAGGCGCTTTACAACGAATTAATCAAGGCCGGATGTAAGAAAACGGTGGTGACTTTGATCTGCCAGTCGCTTGTTGATCCTTCCAGCGAAGCTTTTCAAAATCCGAGCAAGCCGATCGGGAGTTTTTACAGTGAAGCGGAAGCACAAAAAGCGGCGGAAGAAAAAGGCGAGGTTTGGAAAGAAGACAGCGGCAGGGGTTGGAGAAGAGTAGTTCCTTCTCCGGAACCGCTAAGCTGCGTTGAAATAGACGCGATTAAGTCTTTAATTGCCGAGGGTGTAGTAGTGGTCATCTCGGGAGGAGGCGGAATCCCAGTAGTGAGGGATTCCAGCGGGATTCTCACTGGTATAGATGCGGTAATCGATAAGGACCTGGGAGCACAAGTGATCGCTCGGGAAACAGGGGCCAACGTTTTGTTGATCCTCACCGATGTGGCCAACGTGGCTATTAATTACCGGATGCCTGAAGAGAAGAAGCTTGGGGCGATACCCCTGGCCGAGATGAAAGCGTATTATCAACAAGATCATTTTAAAGCTGGCAGCATGGGGCCGAAAGTTTTGGCAGCAATCCGGTTTATCGAGGGCGGAGGAGATAAAGCTGTGATCACCTCGCTGGAAAATGCGCTGCTGGGAGCGGAAGGAAAAATCGGAACCGTGATTACAAGGTAGAAGTTTCTTTTTTTATTGCTATTGCTGGGGAAGCCAGTCTCCTAAAATTGAGCCATTTGCGTTCTTTGAAAACAATTGATAGATAAGGCTTTGCGCAAGGGGTAAAAATATTTTACCCCATGGGGATGCTGTGGGATAAGGGTTTCTGCAAGTCAACCCTGCGGGAATTAGGAAATTGACCCCAGTAAATATCTGACAATTGCCTAGATTAGATCTGTTTGGAATATAACAACATTGTAGGGATATAAAGGGAAACCCTCTCACTTTGTCGAAGTTTTATTTGCTAAACAAAACACAAAGGAGAGGATTCCCATAGCTATTTTACCACAACAAAGGCTTTTTGGGTGGGACGAAATTGAAGGATTGGGCGATTTAGAACGTCTCCAGCTGGTTATAGAATCCATGCCAGATGAAGACTTGATGCGGCGGCTGGAACGGGAACGCGGCTTTGGGCGCGATGATTATCCGGTGAGAGCGATGTGGAATGGTATTTTAGCGGGGATCGTCTTTCAACATCCCTCAG
>Ga0208693_1002897_pt1 | contig 10961 bp, 19 predicted proteins | sample AD_UKC071_MetaG_FD_184438 | JGI IMG/M metagenome (GOLD analysis project Ga0208693, IMG submission 184438) | Active sludge microbial communities of municipal wastewater-treating anaerobic digesters from USA - AD_UKC071_MetaG (SPAdes) (version 2) | ecosystem: Engineered > Bioreactor > Anaerobic >... | reverse complement strand
CCACCTCCATCCATACCGTATACTCCCACCAACCCGAGTACAGGTATCTAAGTTGTATCACTCTGGCCTTGGGGTGCCTCCGCCATATCCTGGCTGAGGCTTCGTCGTAACAACTAGCGGTAATCCTCTTAGTTATCAAAATCAGTACCTCCCGCTATATATGTTGGTTTCCCAGTAATCTTCATAACTTCCCGTTTGAAACGCTCTGCGTCACTGTTACCATCTGATAAGTGCAGCAGCCAAATCTCTCGCACCTGGCTAAGGTCATTGACCTTCAAAAACTCCTTGACATTATCCAGGCTGAAGTGGCTCGTCAACAACCGCTTTTTCAGGACTTCTGGTACAGAACCCCGCTTGACGTTGGCTTCGAGTATGTCTGCTGCGTAGTTGCACTCCACCATGATGTAGTGAAGCCGTGGAAACCTGTACCGTATGTAGTAGGTGTCTGTGGCGTATAGCAGTCGCTCACCTGTGACGTTGCTTTTGAGCAGGAACCCCAGCGGCTCCTGGGCATCGTGCTGCGTCTCGAAGGCTCTGACGGTCCAGGTGCCGACCTTGAACGTTTCCTTGGCTCTGACTGGCCGCAGCCTGTGGTGTTCCAGGCCCAGCACCTTGATGGTGCCGGGGGAAGTGTAAACCTCCACCCCGGCCCGTAGGACGTCTGCCACTGCCTTAGCATGGTCTTGGTGCTCGTGAGATACGAGGCATGCTGCAACGTTTGTTAATCCAAATCCCAAACCTCACCGTATCTGCTTGATTGATATACCGCACTCCAGGAGGAGCGGAGTAACGCCATCGCTTACAAGATAAGCGTTACCCCTACTCCCAGAAGCCAACACCCTGATATCCATAGCTAAAACGGAGGTTCATCATCAGCCCACTCGGGCTCCAGCGTTTCCTGCTGAGACTCCTTTTCCGGCTTTGGCTCCTGCTTGGTCTTTGACTTTGCCTGCTTCTTCGTATTCGGTGGTACAGGCGCTTCTTCAAATTCCGCATCTACAATGCCATCATCAATATCCAGCACTTCAGAGTTGGCATTTTCTGCAATCTCCATCTGGGCATCAGATTCGATGTCTCGGTCTACTGCGTTAACCATCTCGACAGACATGATTCCCCACTTGGTGATCAAACTACGAAGTACCGTCTTCAGAGCCATCGAATCAAAGTCGGTCTGCCACGGGGAATAGGAGCTGGAATATGCCCTACTGAACCGCTTGGCGTGTTCTATGACTTGCTCCTTTGTCCAATAAACCGCCTTAGTAAATCCATTGAGCAGCTCCAGATAAGCAAAGTATCCGATAACCTTGTTGCTGGTGGGTTCACCTGACAAGTCCATGTGACCAGTAAGCTTGTCGAAGGACTTTAGCTCACCTTCGTAAACCACATCAGCGTTGAGATAGCGATACTCACCTGTCCGCATAGCCAGCTGGATCAGACCTTTGTAACCAATCTGCATTTGAGGTTCAGCTTTGCCTTTGTTCTTATAAGGAACGATATAGGCAAAGCCTAGGTTTTTGTTAATTGGAAGTCTAAGCGTAGCAGCTTTTAGCGCTTCCATGATCACTGCTCCAGGCTCACATTCCTGGAGATTCCTATCACTGCCATAGATATCAATCAAGCTGGCAACAAACAGTGGTGCACTATCAGCTAAAGCGTTTCTAAACTGCTCTTGAACGCTTTGAGCATTTAGAGCGTTTTTCAACCTTTGAACTGGTGTAATCTGGTTTCTAGTACTCATTAAATCGCCTCCTCAAATAAATCCATTTGTCCTTCGAGGGTTGCTGCATCTTGTGTCGCTCCCTCTATGCGCAGAGTCTTGTCCTTCTCACTAACGATAAGAGAAATGACCTGGCAATCCATCTCCGGTAGCTCAACAATTGACTCCCTATTATCAATCCAAACCGGCGGCCGAAAACTGTAGTGCTCTTGGAGAGTGCGGACAATGTCCAGACCAACCTGCACTTTGCCGGCGCTGTTGAGGTCCGGCCAGGGCACTCCCTGGTATGTCGTGATGCAGACCGGGTTAATTCCGCCGTTGATTTGAGTTTCAAAGAGCGTAAACTGTGCTAACTCAAAGCGAGAATTAATCTTGTCGGTGAGCAGTTCGGCCTTGGTCTTGATGTACTCCTCGATCAGATACAGCTCACGCTCCAGCTTTTCAAACTCTTTAGCAAGCTCTGATTCCTGTGCCTGAAGTTCGGCGATACGCCTGTTTGCCTGCTGATACAGCTCAAACTTGGCTTTAGCGGCTTTGAGTGCATCAATATCCTCATCCAATGCCTTGATGTGACCTTCCAACTTCTGTTTTTCTGGCACCAGTGCTTCTTGATCGCCATCTAGCGCTTTAAGGAGCTGTGCTTTTTCTTCCGCTAACTTCTTGTAATCGTCCCGCTCCTGATATTCAGCTAATACAACTCTGAGGGTCTGTAGGTCTTTCTCTAAGCGGCTCTTTTCCTTTTCCAACTTCTTAAGCTCATCTGCCAGGCCGGGCTTTTCAGCTTCCCAGTCCGCGATTTTGCCTTTGAGGGCTTCCTGCTTAACAACCATGTCCTTACCTTTATTGTTAATGGCCTCTAGCTTTTCCGCCTTAGCGCTATTAAAGTCGGCAATGGCCTTCTCTCTTGCATCCTCCACCTTTTCTGCCGGCAGAGCTTGTCCGCACGTGGGACACGATTCATCTACGCAGAGCTCTAGCTCTTGACGGTTGACTTCATGCCATTTGTCGCGCAGTTGAGCGAGCTCCATGTCAATCTGCTCGACCCTTTTTTTGTAATCAGAGATGTCGACTGTGATCACAGCCAGGCGGCGCTTGGCTTGGCCGATAGCTAGATCGGTATCGCGCAGCTCGTTATCTAATTTTGAAATATCCCGGTGGATTTCTCGTTTGTGGTCGTTCTCAACTTCCATCATCTGGGCGTCAACTTCAGCAATTTGCTGCCTAATTTTACCTTGGTTGCCACTGCTCATAAGAGTAGCCAGCTCGGCTTCTTTTTCCATTCTTGCTTTTTCGAGCTTAGCTATGTTTGCGTCTAAGGCTTCTGGGTCGATAATATCTCCGATATCTGGCATACCTTGGCTGACCTCGTCAATGCGGATAGGAATCTTTCCGAGCTCCTTGTTGACCTCGGCCCTGCGCGCCATGACAATGGCCTTATAATCATCAGGGCTATGCTTGCCAAGGATAGTTGGCAGTTCTTTCAGATCAGGATTGGCTGCAATTACGTCGTCCATCGTCACATCGCCAGCTATCTCAATAAGCAGCTCGCGCCGGTCTTGCCACTTCATAAACTCATTGAAGTACAATGGCGATGTTAGGAGCTTGAACCGATCCTCCGGCGCTATCTCTGCCACCCGCTAGGTGTACTCTGACTTTTTCACCGGCACACCATCGATGTAGTAGTCAGTCTCATGACCGGTAAAGGTTTCGGTGGCAGAACCACGCTTCTTGGTCCACTTCTCCCGGTAGACCTTACGCAACTCGATACGCTCACCGTCTACCTCGTCGAAAAACACTCCGGTCACTTCGTGGTCCAGGTGGTGGATTGGCTCGCCATTCTTGAGCGTTTTAATCGTGAAGTCTGCCTTGTTCTGGCTGTCCTTGTCGAATAGGAGCCAGAGGAACGCATCGTAGATAGTGGTCTTTCCGGTGGCGTTGTCACCGAAGATTTTGAGGTTCTCGCCATTCGCCTTGAGTTCCAGGCTTTTAATACCCTTGAAGTTTTTGAGCTTCAGCTTTAGTAACTTCAACTTGATTCCCCCTTGTTTTCCGGAGCCCAGTCTGGTAAACTGGGTTTAGGTGTTTTGTTCGTGCCCTTTATCTGTGCCACCAGATATGGGGCTTTTTTATTTTGCTTCTCTCTCGATTCTCAGAAGCGCATCCTCAATAGGGTCTATAATCTGCTCTGCCAACTGACAATGCGGGCAAAGGTTAACTCTCGCAAGCTTGCTGTCGCAGTCACTTGGGCAAGAGAACTTGTTGTTTGCCAATGCGGTCGTGACTACCACGTCGGCCAACCTTGAACGCTCTACATCCGACAAGGTTTCTAGCACCGTCTTAAGTGCACTTTTCATCTAATCACCCCCTACTGTGCTTTTTCGTAGTCACTTATAAACCGATTTACAAAGTACATCTGTCCTTTACCGGTGACCCGTGGGGTGCGCTTGATTTTAGGTTCTTGGTTTGAAACTTGTATCACCCGTTCTTGAATCTCAAACCAACCTCTGTCCATGCTGTACTGTGTTGGCATATTGCGGGACGACCCGGATTTGATTAGATAGCCGTTGTTGCGCATCCACTCGAAAAGTCTGTTCTGCCCCACGTTGATACCGTTTTGCCTGAGGATCTTGGCAAGGTCACCGACTAGGATGCTTGTGTCGCTGGCCTCCACCGCCTTGCTCAAGAGCACCCGCGGCTTGTCCTGCTCAACTTGTTGTTCTAGGGCCTTACGTTGCTCACGCTCTGCCTTTAATTCAGTGAGCAACCGTATTCCAAATTCAGGATTGTCGATGATCTTGTCGATGGTGTTATCTGTTGCGTAGATGCCATGTTTGCGTATGTCCTTAAGAATGCGCTTAACCTGTTTCTTGAATTGCTTAGCTATTGGCTTGCGACTTTGCATTAACACTTCATAAAGTCCGTCTTCTGTAAGCAGTGTAACCTCGCGTCTTTGACCTCCACTAAGGATTGTTGAGTTCAGCTTTTCTTCTGGATCAACTGTCCTTACCATTTCCGTCGGGTTGCTGTGACCAATCCACTCTGCAACATCTTTAGCCACAAATAGTGGATCATCGGGAGTGCCGTAGATTGTAAACTCGCCACCTAAAATTGTTCTTTTGTCAAGTACTTGTAGTTCGTTCACCCAGCCTTCACCTCGCACTTCCTTAAAAAGTCCTCGATGTGCTTTCGAGTGAATCGAGCGTAAATGTATTTCCCACCCGTATTCACATTGATGTAATCGATTGAGTTAGACCATATAAGCTCTCGCATGACGTCCATACTTACTCCAAGTATCTTAGCAACTTCCTTAGGTTTTAAGAGTTGTTCCATCTTTACACCTCCTAAGCAATTCTAGACCGATGCATGTATTTCTCATAGTTTTGTGGTGTCGCATAACCACGTTCGAACAACTTTTTGTAACCTTCGATTGCCTGTCTATCAATGTCAAACTGATACCACTCGTGCCATCCAGCTAACAAAGTTTGGATCCCAGCCAGCAAATCAATCACCTGTTCCCCTGCGTATTCCATGTCATGCTTATCTCGATCAGTTAGCTGCTCGCCTGTCCTCTTATTGGCTAGTCGCAGCTGTCCTAGAGCCTCGTGAGCTTCTTGTAGTTCCTCCATCAATACAGCGATAACAGTCATTGGATGCATATCCACTAAATCAAGATGTGGCATCGCTAGTGGATTGACTGCGCATTCAAAGCACGCCTGGGTCCTTAGCTTGTTGCTCTCCAACGCTCTGATTGCTCTACAAATTACATCATGTGGTATTAGCGCCTTACCCAACTCATAATTACTGATCATAGATCTATCAATACAACATGCTTTGGCTAGTTGTAGCTGACTCATGCCTCGCCTAATTCGCTCCTCCCGTAAAACCTCTCCCAATCTACTCATTATTGAAAACCTCCTCTATTTAGGTAGTTCTAGTTTTTGATATGGGTAGATCGTTGCGCTTTTCATTTAGTTTATCTTCCTAATTTCCCAAACGACTTCTCGAGGGTCCCGTTTGGGGTAATACTCTTTTGCTATTTGCCACAAAGTCTCGCCTGGTTGTACTTGATGGGTGTCTGGCACAACAATTTCTTCTTGGTCAACAGAAGCTTCTGCAATCCACCAAATCCCGACTGCAATTACCATCACCACTAACAGCACTGCGCAAATACCGTTGATTAATCGTATAACCTCACCCCCTTTGTTTGTGTAGCCAAACTGTCACATTGCACTACTTATGTTGTGATTCACTGTCGCTATACAATGTGTCTAAGCAGTCTCTTTAGTGGCGGATGTTTCGTTTAGCAAACCATACCCACCCCTCACAAAGGAAATAATTGTAATATTGTTAAATCTCCCTTGTAAGAAGGGAGGCGCTACAATGAAGGTTGATTGGGATGCCTTTTATCAAGAGCTGCTTGAGCAATGCACGACAGGTTTGGATATAGAAGAACTAGGCTATGTGGTTAATTCTGCTACCGTTTCGGTTGTCGTTAGTGCTCTTGAGAAATATCATGAACTTTTACTTTCTAGCAATTCCGAGGGCAATTCTACTAGCTAGTTCTCGCTCGATTTTGTCCAAATCATCACGACTGAGTGTGGGCTGCCCTTGGAGTTGCCGCTCCAGGGCAGTCACCCTCTCTTCCAAACTTTGAATCCGTTCTTTATCTGTCATCCTTATCACCATCCTTTCTATGCGGTTTCTTTGGTTGCGGAGGTTTCGTATTAACAGGAACTTCCAACGTTTCAGCGAACTCCCTCACGAGAAGGGAGGTGAGTTCGTGACTTCGGTAAAAGAACTAGTCCTTGGGTGGTATGGAACTCTGGCAAACGCCGAAGGGTGCTACCTCAAACTAGTAACCGCGTATGGGATTATCCAAGGGCAACCTGAGGATGAAACGCTGAATGTGATTGCTAAAACACTCTCAAAGGTTGACTCTGAACAGCCGAAAACAATCAATGGTTTCAGCATAATCGCTTTGAAGGATGCCGAAATCATCCAGTATGGAAACCCAAATGTGGTTATGAAGATACCTTCAATCACTGTCTTTCCGGACCAGGTCATTGCCGTGTATGTGGGCGGCAAGGAGACCTTGGAGCGATTGGAGGTCCGCTGATTTAGGGTTAACGGACTGAACGTTGATCACGATATCCCTTGGCCGTTCTTCAAGTTGCGCCTTGAGGGCGGCCACTTCTTTTTCTAGTTGTTGCACTCGCTGTTCCAAGTACATTTAAAATTCACTCCCCTCTAAGCCGAGTCGCGAGTCGCGGAGGTTTCGTCTGCGTCAAAGAGCTCTTCCAGGGTTGCTTCTAAAGCCTTGGCGATTCGTAATCCAACACTAATTGAACAACGACCACCTGCCTCTAGTTTTGATATCATCGATCGATCGACACCTACCATCTCAGCAAGCTGCGCCTGAGTCAGGTTCAGTTCGTTACGCCTTCTTTTGAGACGTTTGTTCACCTAATCACCTCCATCCGTGACTTTCTGTCACCATTAAAAGTGAAAGACTTTCACGTGTCAACACTTTTTGGTCTATTTTTTCACATTTATTGATGAAAAAAGCACCCCATTGTAGAATAGGGTCAAGGGAGTGTGAACTATGGTCACATTTGGGGATCGTATTCGTGACTTAAGAAAAGCCAATAAATGGACACAACAAGAACTCGCTAACAAACTAGAGCTGGATAGGACCACAATATCCAAATGGGAACGGACAGATGGTTCAGAACCAGATAATGCAACGCTCGCTAAAATAGCGGATATTTTTGGTGTTAGTACAGACTATCTTCTTGGGCGAGTAGATTGCCCAGAGAAAACTATAGAACTGCCACAAACCATTACTCCCTATCTGCCAGAAGGTTTTGAGGAACTATCTCCTGAAGCTAAGGAAGAGATTCTGAACTTCATTGACTACATAATGGTCAAATATTCCAAGAAAGGCGGTGACAAGAAGAAGTGAGCATGGAAGAAAAGATCCTGTCGACGCTAGATAAAATATCATCTGAACTACAGGAGCTTAAACAAGACGTAGCAATCATAAAGCAGACTATGGTCACCAAAGACGATCTTCACAAGGTTATTGCTGATTCGCAAGAAGATATTAAAGCTATGCTGTCGTTGGTTAATGAAAAGCTGGACGAGCAGGACTTTAAGTTTGCAGCATTGAATGACAGGCTGTTCAGTCAAGAAGCCCATATTAGGCGAATCAGCAAAAGGGACGAATTGTAGTAACCTGTAGAGCAAGGAGGCCAAGTGCGACAAGTGATCCCAACATTCTTTCTGTTCCAGTTAGCGGAGTTTGAGGGAATTGCCATTGAATGGCACCGTTTTAATCACATGGATGCTCTCTATATGTACACGCCTTCGATACCGAAGCCAGTAATAGCCCTATCAAAAACCCTTCAAACCCAAGAGCGGAAACTCCGCTGCGTACTAGCTCACGAACTAGGACACCACTTTGAAACAGCAGGACACCATATCATCGCTGCAAATAGTACAAGCTCCGTCTACGCTACCAAGAACGAGCTCCTTGCAACAAAATGGGCAGTTAACTTACTAGTCCCAACTGATGTTTTCATCCAACGCATCAAAGATGGTATGGATGGCCAGCAGCTTGCAGATTATTTTCACGTTACCGACGATTTCATTAAGTTTAAGAGCGAGCTCATAAAGGTGGATGAACGGCAGTCAGATATTGCCTCTGAACTAAGAGCCAGCTACAACGTTGTTTTTTAGCATCAAGTGACAGAAAACTTTGTCGAACTTTGAATGATGTTTTCTAATGTGTGTTCGGGAGGGGTTGGATTGAGGTTCATCAGGGGTCTGTTCAAGTTTATTGTAAATGCAGTGCTATTGCTCCTAGTGGTTTACACTGTGCTTAATGCTATCGGTGGGATCGAAACCGACGTTGAACCAGTGGTAGATGTCACACAATTGCGTGCGTCGCTGGTACCGCTGTCTTACGACGACCTTGCCCGATATCCTGATGAAAACAAGGGGAAATCGGTTGTTTATCGGGGCAAGGTCGTTCAAAAAGTTAGTGATACCACCTTCCGGGTCAACATCACCCAGGACAAGTACGGTTTCTGGTCTGACACTGTATATGTTGAACTTAAAGGGCAAGCCAAAGAAGCCCGAATACTCGAGGACGATATCATTGAACTTCTGGGTGTAACCAATGGTGAACGATCGTATCGAGCTGTTCTTGGCAATCGAATCACAATACCTAGAATCTCTGTCTATGAAGCTAGGGTATTGGCCAAAGCCGGGGAACCATGGCCTCCGCCAGAATTGACCGCCGACGATGCCCTAAACAGAGTCATCGCTTCCCAGTCGTACGAAGACAGTCTGGAACGCTATATGGAATGGTGGAGTTCGCAAGGAGGAACTGCATTCACTATCGAGTTTTCTGTTGGGGAAAGTGCCCACCCTGATGGAGTAGTTCGGTGGTGGGTAAATGCCATCAACCCGCAAGCGGATCCAGACGTAAGAACCGCAGTTGTCATAACCACCCATATTGTGGACAAACACACCGGACGGATTTACCAATATAACAACTCAGAAGGTTTTTTGATGCCTGTGAACTAGCACACAGGTGGGATACGACCAAGGAGGTGAAACTGTGCAACGCCGTCGCAGAGTCATAGTCCTAAAACAGAGTTTATTTTGAGAGTCGCAGCGAGGCCATACAACTTGGTTACAGGCCTTGCCAGAAGTGTAGACCGTGACAAATAACCCCACTCCCTCCAGGGATGTGGGGTTGGACTCCGGCCCATATATTTTTTACCACTCACCCGAACATACGTTTGTGTGAGTTGCAGTACACAGGAGGTTGATGATGTGTGAGTAATACCATACACATTAAAGGTTTGAGGGGAACGATTTATAAGCGCGGGAAGGACAGCTACCGAGTGCAACTAAGCCTGGGGCGTAACGCAGAAGGAAAGTATGATGTTAAACGTGAAACTATCAGGGGCACCGAGCAGGATGCGATTAACCTTCTTACCCGTTGGAATGTTGAATATCTGGACAACACCATCACCGCTACTAACCACCAGACGGTTCGGCAAGCCTATGAAGAGTGGATAGAGTTCATTAGGGAATATCGGAAGCCGAACACTCATCGGTTCTACCGCGAACGGTTTGAGACCGACATTTTACCAATGATCGGGCATCGCAGGCTCAAGGATATTAAACTTTCTGATCTCCAGAGACTGATGAAGAAGTACCCAACTAAAGATAGACACAACAAACGCGCTCTTTCGGCATTCTGGGGTTGGTGCAAGAAGAACAAGAAAGTAGTAGAGAATATCTGTCGGGACTTAGAACCCCAAGCAAAACCTAATGAACAGACAGAAGATGATGTTTGGAGTATTGATGAAGTAAAGAAGATGTACAATCACTTAACCTTCAAAAATCTATACGATATCTTCATTGTCTTGGGAGTGGAGTGTGGCCTCAGGCCACAGGAAATCCTGGCATTAACATGGGATGATGTCTTCGAAGATCACCTGGCCGTAGAGAAGGCTGTAGTAGAGCGAGATTCTTTAGAATATATCTTCGGCACCACCAAAGACGGAAAAAACGATACCCAGCCATCACGCCTTTTGTGGCCAATCGGTTGCGCGTTCACAAAGCTGAACAGAACAAAAGAATCATCAAAACCAAGGATTACAATCGAGAGAGCAATTTGATTGTGGCCGATAGTAAAGGGCACGTGCCAGATCTAGCCTATATACGCAAGTACATGCAACGCAAGGCTAGAGAGGCTGGAGTGCCTCCAATACCACCAAAGAACCTTCGCACGACCCACATATCACTACTGAATGATATGGGTATCCCGCTGCCCACTATCCAAAAGCAGGTAGGCCATGCCGAAGGCTCCCGCGTAACCAAGGAACACTACATCCGCAATTATCACGCAAGTTTAAAGCAAGCAGTCATACATCTGCACAATAAGTTGCACGGGCCAGACAGTTAATTTGCCCAATTTTGCCCAATAGACCCCCTGATTTTCCTTTTCGTGAAAAACAAAAAAAGACCGCAACCATCGTTGCAGTCCTGATTTCAAAATGGCGCGCCCGGCAGGATTCGAACCTACGACCTTCTGATTCGTAGTCAAACGCTCTGTCATGAAAAATCGGAATTTTAAGCTCGTTTAGTGAGTAGATGGTGGTTCATATACGACCCCTAACTTCGTTATAAATGAGTGTTTGGGCTTAGATACCACGCCTATTAACTA